>Ga0209536_100000277_pt1 | contig 81185 bp, 72 predicted proteins | sample DeeMarSeWOR28_12_FD_187461 | JGI IMG/M metagenome (GOLD analysis project Ga0209536, IMG submission 187461) | Marine sediment microbial communities from White Oak River estuary, North Carolina - WOR-2-8_12 (SPAdes) (version 2) | ecosystem: Environmental > Aquatic > Marine > Intertidal zone >...
CCGTTCGTGGAGCTGCCGGCGCTGCCGGCCAATACCAGCACCGAACCGGTCACCGAGTTGTCGCCGTGCCAGACCTACTGGTTCAAGGTGCGCGCCGCCAGCGGTGCGGATTATTCGGAGTACTCCAATGTCACCAGCGTGATCACCAACGCCACGGCCACCATCACCATCACCAACAGCGCCATCTCGCCCCTTTTCCCGACCTTCGGCGCGCCGACGGTAGTCGGCTGCTGGGACACCTCCACGCTGCAGGGTGGTCTTGGCATGTACGACAACGAGGGCACCGGTGTCCTCGAGCACGAAGCGGGCAACACCGCCTATGTCTTTCCGAGGCACCCCGAGCAGGTTGCACCGTTCAGCAGTGAGTGGTACCTGGTCGATGGCAAAGGTTACGACGGCAGCGCCAACCTGGTGCTGCTGTTCCGCTTCAGCAGCTACACCAGTTACTTCCGCGACCAGTTCCTGGCCTTATACCTCAACGTCAGTGGCAACGTGGTCACGCCGGTGTCATTGTGGGGCGGCGACATGGTCCACCCCGTCAACACGGCCTATGGCCAGGAATCGGGTATCGTCATGAGCGGGACGGTCTACAGCAATAAGATGACCATCAGCTACGGTCAGTTGCCCGGTGCAGATGTCGGCGTGTTGCAAGGCTCGGCCGCGGCCTTCATTGCCTTCGTCGCCCCCGCGCTGCCGGGCGAGGTGCAAGTCACCTACAGCGCCGATGTGTACATCGACTTCAACATCCCGCTGTACGTGGACTAGTGGTTGGACCTCGGTAGGGTGGGCGTCGCCCACCCTACAGCCACTCCAAGAGCACGCCATTCATACTCTGCCCGGCCCGCTGATCTGAGGCGCGTTCCGTCATGTTGACAAGGACACGGGCTTACGTTCAGAGGACCAATTGCTCATGCGAAGTCAGGCCATGCAAGCGCAGTCAAACGACAGTAGGTTGCAGCGACTGAAGGAGCGAACAGCGCAGTCTGTCAGCACTCAATCTTGCCACCAAGCATGGCGGGGTGCTGTCCCACGCCCGGGGTAATCAGAGGGACGCTGTGTGGCCTGTGTCTGGTATCCGTCACCAGTGTGCCTGTCTAGATGGTGGCAACGGCCCCAGTTCGGATGGCTCGTGCCCTGGCGCCCAGGAATATTATGACTACGCACAGGCATTGCATCGCGAGGCCCAGGAAGCCGTCCGCTTCGGTTCCACCTGGGAGATAACCTATAGCATCAGCACATGCCGTCCACCGGCCTATTATCAATATCCGCAGCTGTCGACAGCAGGCCCTCTGGATGACGAGGTCATCGGTGCTCAGGAGTATGACGGAACGACCAAACTCATCTTTACCGTGCCCACGGGGCCGACGCCATTGAGTTGCGCTGAGGTATTGGAGATCAAGGAACTCTTTCCGGATGATCCCAGCGTGGTCCGCGAGTGGATTGACGTTGAATACATGTTCGATTTTTTTGAGACGGTTGCAGACGTAGACATTGCCGTCACCGGTACCGGCACTCATCGCAGCCAGATACATCCCTCATTCATCACCGATCGAGTGGTCGAGTGGGGCCTCTTGGCGTGCCCCCTATGACGACCACTGTGCCCAGGACCGCACCGAGACGCTGGGTTTTAGTGTCCCAGACGTCATGCACAGCGTTGATGCCCAGGTAGAGATCTATATGGTGCCCGGGGGAAGAGGCCACAGTTGAGACCTACATCAATAGTTTCAGTCCGCGCGGGACCAACTGGACCCAAGTCGAACGTTCCGCCGACTATGATTTTGAGTATATCGGCATCACACCAAACGTCTGTGACAGTATGCGCGCGGTATGTCTTGGGACAACAACCCTCGACGTGGCATGTGGGATCGAGCTTCAGGAATTTGACTGGAGCGGTCCTCCCGAGGTCCCGTTCAAGACCGGGCGGCGACAGGGCTATCGGAGCACTGAGACCGAAGGGTCGGTACTTACAAGAACAGTGACACTAGACTGTATTGACGGTTGCGAGTGTGTGGTCGACGCCGACTGTGACGTTAGTAGGGTATGCACTCGCGACAGCTGCAGCAGCGGCAACTGTGAGAACACGCCCGACGACACCATAAAGCCGGAACAGGTCGATGACGATTGCCGTGTGAGGACGGTGAGGTTGTCAGCATGCGAGAGCTAGCGGAACGGGAATGTGAAATCGCAAAAAGCGTAATCGTGGAAATCTGCTCCACAAGCGATAGTTGGCTGGTCCATTGGGTGAAGGAATTCGGGAGCTTGACTGAAACCGCACATTTCTGCCAACTCGGTACGGTTCCCGGCGAATCAGAATTGACGATCTGCGACGGCCAGGGCGTGTGCAGTGTCGGGCAGCCTACGACTACTCTGGAAGGGATGGTGGACAGATCTTGCCAGAACTATGCTGGCCAGCACGTTCAGTTGGTCTGCAATGTCTTTTGCAGCCGGTGCGAGTAACTCGAGAGTTCTTGTATCGTCAAGTAGCTCAGCCGCTCGCGCTCCTGGGCGGCGCCTCATCAACGCCTTGGTCACGCTGCTCGGCGGTGGCGGCGTCACCCCGGAACAGAGGATCCGAAGGGTCGAGGCGCTGTCCCATGCGCGTGATTTCGGCCCACAATCCAGGTGCGCGACGCGATAGCGATTGCTGTAGGGCGCCAGCAAAAGCCTTAAAGGCCTCCGTATTCTCGGCCCGGTAGTAGAGCTCCAGCAGCTCGAAGCGGAAGTCGTCTCGCTTCGGGTACTGGCTGATCAGATCGCGCAGCAATGCCTCGGCCTGATCCCAGCGCCCAAAATTCTTCAGAAACGCCACCTCCATCATTGGATCGGCTTTCGTCTCATCATCGGTCAGCACGCCGTCCAGGGCCGCACTCGTCTCGGCGAACACACTCGGTGCGTAATTCGAGCCGCTGCGTAGGGCGCGACCTTGCGCGCGAAACTCCACCTCGCCAAGCGATTCCGCAGCCGGGCGGCCGCGCCCGCGCCGCTTGGTAAGCAGTAGCAGCACTGCGCTGGCAACAGCGCCGACTGCCAATGCACTGATGGCCAGAGCCCAGCCGCGCCACGCGTCGACCCGTGGCGCCGGCGCCGGTGCGGGTGTATCCGTCTCGAAGGTAGCGGCCTCGCTCGGCGCTGCGCCCGTCGCCTCGGCCCCGTCGCCAAGCTTGGCGCGCAACTCGGCGCTGGCCTGCTCTTTGGCCTGCAGCTCACGTAACAGGACGGCGCTGCGCTGTTCGAGTTCCGCGACCCGGCTCAGCATGGCCTGATTCTGAGCCCGGCGGGTGTCGATTTCCGCGCGCACGATATGCAGTTGGGTGTGCAGCTCATCGAGCGGCGCGCCGCCCTCCGACTCTTCCGGGCTGACTACTCGCAAGCTGGTGCTAGCCGGTGCCTCGACGTTGTTCTGCCTCGCCGGCACCGTGGATTCTGCTGCCGCCTTGTCAGAGGCCGGCCGCGACGTGGCCTCGCCAGCGCCGCCTTCCCGCGTTGTACCCGGCAGCAAGGGAACCTGTAGCGTTACGCCCAGGCGCAATCGATCCGGGTCGCCATTAACGAACGCCCCCGGGTTGGCGTCGAACAGGGCGGCCATCATCTCGGACTGGGAAACTTCCGTCGGTCGCAACCGCTGTGCCAGCGCCCACAGGGTATCGTTGGGACGAGTGGTGGCCGCTGTCGCCGCGCCCGCGGCGGCCCGATGCTGTGCCGCGGGTATCGGCGCGGCTTCCTGGCGGGGCGCAGGCAATGGTGCCGACCGGCGCAACGTCGGCGGATCGAACAGCAGGGCGACTTCGCGCAACAGCCGACCGCCCTCCCAGGTTAGCTCGACAACGAGATAGACCAGTGGCTCGCGCATGGGCGCGCGGCTGGCGAGCCGTACGTACGATGCACCGTCGACGCCTTGCTCTACGCTGAGCGTGACCTGGCGTACCCAACTGGGGACCTTCAAGCCGAGCCGGCCAAACTCTGCCTCATCGGCAACACGCACGCGGTACACCGCGCCAGTTTTCCCGCCGCGGATGGGCAGCACGGCATCGATGGGCTCGCCCAGCACTGAATGTACGTGTGGGGTACCGAGCCCAACCGCTGCGGCGGGGGCGCTGGCCCCCGTCGCGGCGACCAGTATCAGCCAGAAAAACAGACGATTTGTGACGTGCACGCGAAACCTTCCCTAGACCATCGCACTGAGATCCGAATGTGCTAACCCTGATATCGGCCCCACCGGCGCGGGTTTGAGTATGGGCTCATACCTGGAGCCGGCGCACGGCACGGCGCAGCGCTTGCAGCGTGTCCGCCTCGGGTGAGGGTCGATAGCGCAGTGAGTAGTAGAGCCGCAGAATTTCCGCGACCTCGGGGCTGCGTTCCGGCAAGCGCCGGTCGACGCGCCGTTGTACCATCGTCGCGGTGTCAAAGCGACGCGGTTCGAGCCCCTTGCGGCTGAGTTTGCGGCAGAAGCGGGCGTAGAGCTGGCGCACGGGATCGCGCTGAGCACGACGTCGGATGAAAAGCCCTGCGGCGAGCAGGAGCACCGTTGCGCTCAAGGACGCGCCCAACAGTGCTGCCAGATGCGACCAAGTCACGTTGGACAGCCCGAGGTTGTCCATGAGCTCGGCCTGGCGGCGGCGGTCGTACCCACTGATCCACCGGTTCCACTGATAGTGCAGATTGTCCCAGCCCAGGGCCATGACGGCGGCAGCCCGCCTCAGCCACCCGGCCTCGCCGGCCAGCGCCGCCTGATCCGAGGCTTCGGTCCCCTGCCCCCTCTGCGTCCCGCTTTCCACCCGTTCGGGGGGCAGGGCGGCCGTGGAATCGACGCGGCGCCAACCCTCACCCTCGAGCCAGACTTCCGTCCACGCATGCGCATCGGACTGGCGCACGATGTAGTACTTGCCCAGGGGGTTGCGCTCACCACCCTGGTAGCCGATCACGATGCGCGCGGGTATCCCGGCCGCACGCATGAGGAAGGCGAGACTGGCAGCGTAGTGCTCGCAGAAGCCGCGTCGGGACTCGAACAGGAATTCGTCAACCAGGTCGTCGAAGAGCAATGGCGGCTGGCGTGTGTAATAGAAGGGCTGCGTGGCAAAATGACGCAGCGCCGCTTGCACCACAGCCCGGTCATTCTGTTCGCGGGCGCGCCAGCTGCTAGCTAGCGCGCGTGCCCGCGCGCCGTAACCACTGGGCAGTTCGAGATAGCGTGCATCGGGCATCTCGTGCGCATCGAGGTGGTATTGCAGGTAAGAGCTCAGCTCATAGCGAAAGCGCTCCCGCAGTCGATCATCGAGAAGCAACTCGAAACTGCTGGTGCGCTGCAAGCCGCGAGGTACAGTTGCCGGCATGTCCAGGCCGAATAGCCAATGCTGGTAATGCGCCTCCGCCGTAACGCTGTAGCGCACCGCTTCGCCGCCAACATCCAGTACGGTGCGCGGCGTGGCCCCAGTGCTGCGGGTGAGTTGCGCCGGGGCGCGCCAGGCGTTGCCGTCGAAATGCCACAGCACCAAGCCGCGCCAGTACATGCTCTTGGGCGCGGCCCCGTCTGCGAATTCAACCCGAAACGCGACACTGTCATCGTCACTGAGCTCCGAGACCTGGCCCGGCGCCAAGGTGTCCGACAGACCGGTACGATTGCGCGCGCTGTCCTCCGGCAACCCCCAAAGCGGCGCCGAAATGCGCGGAAACAACACAAACAACAACGCGGTAAGCGGTAGCGCCTGCAGGGTAAGGCGCAGCACGTGGCGTAAGTGCGCGCGCTGCAGCGACCACGAGTTGACCGGATGCACCAGTGCCACCAGCGTGGTCAGTAGCAGCACTATGCTTATTAGCGCCAGGCCTGCCACCAGCGGCGATTGAGTGAGAAAGAACGTACTGACGGTAGCGAAAAAGGCCACCACAACCAACAGCGCGACGTCACGCTCGGCGCGGGCCTCGAGCAACTTCAGCAGCAACATCGCCACCAACAGGTGCGCGCCGGCCTCCGGTCCGATCAGTGTCACATGACTGAGCAGGACGAGCGCCAGCATGCTCACGGTCAACGCGATGCGCAACGCGCGCCCCGGCAACGGAAAGCCGCGCGACTGATAGGCCAAGCGCCAGGCGATCAGCGCAACACAGCCAAAGACCAACAGTGCCGGCATGCGCAGCAAGTGCGGGACAGCAACGAAGATCGCGCAGCTCAATAACCACCAGCCCAACGGACTGCGTGGCGTGGCAACGGCCGCTTGGCGCGCCACTAGCCGGCCACCTCGAACAGCGCAAGCTGCGCCAGGCAGCGGGCCCGATGATCATTGCCCCGACCCAGCGCCACGCTGACATTGGGAAGGCGCAGACCGTACTCAGCGCCAGCCTTTTCCGCATCGAGCACCCAGCGGGCTAACACCGACAAGCGTTGCTCATGATCGAGCTCGGCCACATCGTTCCAGTCCAGCCACAGCTCCTCGACCTGGTCGCCGCCAAACTGTTTGGTGAGCAAGTCCTGCTCGCGGGCGACCGCCTTCCAATGCACATGGCGCCACGAATCGCCGCTGCGGTAAACACGCAGACCAGCAAAGTCGTCGGCGCCCTGACCGCGGTCGCCCCGGCCACGTTGTTCGTCACTGTGCTCGCCAGGCAGCGGGGCCTGCAGCGCGGGCGTTGGATAGACGAGATGCTGAGCTCGAACATGGATCGGTGACCAGGCCCGAAACAGGCCGAGGGGGTAGCGAGTGGAGATAGTGAAGACTGGCAGCGCAAAGCGGCCGCGCTGCCGCGTCGGTATGCCCACCCTCGCCTGGGCGGTCTCGCCCGCCTGCACATCGCAGCGAGCGGGAGGTGAGCTGCCCAGCCCAACCTCCACCGCGTAGCGCGGCACACGATCGAAACTGTTGACCAACACGCGCAGCGGCGCGCTTTGGCCCGCGAACACCGGCTCGACTGCGCCGATGCTGATGTTGAGTCCGATGAGATTGCGATAGGTGTGCAGGATGGAGACGACCCAAATGCTCGCCAGGAAAAAGGTCATCAGGTAGGCCAGACTGTTGTCGTAGTTCATCGAACCGATCAACATCAACAACAACAGCGAGGCAAAGGCGAGGCCGCGGCGGGTCGGCAGAACGTAAACGCGGCGCTGGTGCAGATGGACTGGCGCGGCTTGCGGGCCGTCGCCGCGCACGAAGCGCCGCCAGTCCAGTGCCGACCTGATTCGGCCACGCTGGTCCGGCGTTGGTCGGGCTACGGTATCGAGACCTCGCACAGCTGCGTGACCAGATCTTGAACGGATACGTCGGCGCCCTCGCTGAGCGCTCGAACGCGATGGCCCACCACATGCGGTAGTACGGACTGGATGTCCTCGGGCAAGACGTGATCCCGCCCGGTCATCAGTGCCCATGCGCGCGCCGTGTGCAATAAAGATAACCCCGCGCGCGGCGACAGGCCGAGCGCGAATTGTGGCGACTGGCGGCTGAACTGCAGGATGGCCTGGACGTAGTCGATCAAGGCTGGCGCCGCATGCACTTCGCGCACGGCGCGCTGTAGCTGCAGTAGTTGGGCCGGGTTCAGGTTGGGCTTGAGCTCGTGGACCATGTCCCGCCGATCGCGGCCCTGGAGCAGGGCGCGCTCGGCCTGCATCGCCGGGTAGCCGAGCGAGATCCGCATGGCGAAGCGGTCGAGCTGCGACTCGGGTAATGGGAACGTGCCGATCTGATGCGAAGGGTTTTGGGTGGCGATGACAAAAAACGGTTCCGGCAGCGCTCGCGTTTCCCCTTCGAGTGTCACTTGGTGTTCTTCCATGGCCTCGAGCAATGCACTCTGCGCCTTGGGCGTGGCACGATTGACCTCATCGGCCAGAATGAGCTGCGCAAAAATAGGGCCAGGATGAAAACGAAACTCGCCGGCATTGCGGTCGAATATTGAGGTACCCAGAATGTCCGCCGGCAACAGGTCACTGGTGAACTGAATTCGGCTGAACTGCAGCCCCAGAATGCGTGCCAGGACATGGGCCAGCGTTGTCTTGCCGACCCCAGGCAGGTCCTCGAGCAGGAGGTGGCCACCGGCGAGCAGGCACGCCAGCGCGAGTCGAATTTGATGGGTCTTGCCAACAATGATCTCATCTACGCGGCCGGCAACGCCATCGAGACTGGCCCTGATACGTTCCAGGTCGACGCTATGGGCGCGTTTGACTTCGCCGGGATTGGCGGTGGCTGAGCTCATTGTGTTATGACGCTGTAGCAAGGGGCGGGGCTCCATGGTCAGACTCTAGCAGGTCGCATGCCGTTGCGGTGAGCTCAGCGTCGCATCTTGGTGTGCGTCCGCGGCGCAGTTTTCGCCGCGGCGCTGCAGCTTACTTCGGCAGACCTAGCCAGAATCTGAAGCTTGCCGACTAGCAGCTGGACAATTGCCTGCGCCGGGTTGGTCGGGTGCTGCGATCACGGCGGTTGGACTAGGGCTTGGCCGCGGCGCGGGGCTCGACTAGTGTGGCGTCATCAGGTATGTCGCGGCCTTGAACTTGCGACGAGGAGCTGGGTTATGAACGGGGTCAATCTGGCGATCATGGAGGTGGTTGCCATAGCCATACTAGTGGCAATCGTGATCGTCGCGGCGAGGAAGCGCTGATGCGGGCAATTCGCTTCGGGGTGCTGGCCGCGGCGCTGGTCTTGGCCGGCTGCGGTACGGTCGGTTACTACGGCCAGCTTGCCCAAGGGCATCTGAGCCTGATGGCGCAGCGTCAACCTATCGCGAAACTGTTGCAGCGCGATGACCTCGACCCGGAATTGCGGGCCCGGTTGATGCTGGCGCAGCAGGCGCGTGATTTTGCCAGCCGCGCCCTGCTGCTGCCGGACAACGATAGTTACCGCACCTATACCGATCTGGGCCGTCCCTACGCAGTATGGAACGTCGTGGCCACGCCAGCGGTGTCGTTGGAGCCCAGGACCTGGTGCTTCCTGGTCGTAGGGTGCCTCAGCTACCGGGGCTACTTTGAGCGCAGCGAGGCCGAGGCGTTCGCGGCGACGCTGGCTGGCGAAGGCTACGATGTCAGTGTCGCCGGGGCGCGTGCGTATTCGACATTGGGATGGTTCGAAGACCCGCTGTTGAACACCATGGTCAGCCGCGGGGAAGCCGATCTTGTCGGTCTCGTTGTGCACGAGCTCGCCCACCAGCAGCTCTATGTTGATGACGATTCGATGTTCAACGAATCCTTCGCCACGGCGGTCGAGCGCGAAGGCGTAAGACGCTGGTTTGAACACTCTGGCGATGCGGAGGCTCACCGTGCCTATCTGGCGAGCAAAGATCGCAAAGAGGCCTTTCATGCGCTCTTGGCCGAAGGCCGCGCCGAGCTACAAGCGCTCTACGCGAGCGCGCTCAGCGACGAGGAGAAGCTGCGCCGCAAGCACCAGGTGTTTGCGCGTCTGCGCGAGCGCTACGGCGTGCTCAAGCAATCATGGAATGGCTATACGGGCTATGACGCCTGGATGGCCCAAGAGCTCAATAACGCCCATCTGGCCTTGGCTGCGACCTATCACGAGCTGGTGCCTGCATTCAGCGCCTTGCTGCATGCCTCGGGCAACGATCTAGCAACTTTCTATCGCGCCGCTGCTGAGCTCGCCGAGCTACCGAGGGCCAAACGCCATGAGGCGATCAGGCGTTACGTCTCCGCGCCAGCGCGGCTCAGCGAGCGATCGTCAGGGTCATGATTTCGCCCAATGCCTGCCGAATCTGGGCCAGGCGCAGGTGCTCGGCCACCGTCGGATCCTCCCAATGCTGGCAGCTGAGTCGCGACACATCGCGTTGGCGTTCGGAGCGCAGATACATCACGGTCCGATAGTCCGTCATGCTCGGTGAGTCGCCACCCATCCCGAGCGAGCCACCCGCAAACACGGAGAATCCGGTACCAATGCCGGCGTCGTCCTCCATCACTAGGCGCGTAATCATGAATGTATCCGGCTCGACGGTGCGCGCCTGCGCCGACATGGTGTAGAGCTCGAACTTGCAGTTGGGGCGGTACTGATCACGTTCGCCCTTGGCGAGCAGTTTGCCATCCTGGAGAAATACCGACACCGTGTTGCCGGCCACGGTGATGGCCCGATTCAACACGAGCTCCGAGCCAACCGGAATCGCATAGTAGGCGGGCACATCCTCGCGCCCGGGGTAGCTACCTGGCGCGCTCTGGCATCCCAGCACGGTCAAGGTCAGTAACACAACCGCGATTGACTTCATGTCTGACATCCTCGGCAAATGTCTCGCGCCGGCTAGGAGGCGACAGCGGGATTGATCGTGTCTTCACACCAGAACTGGTACATGCTCGAGAAGGTATCCGGAAAAATCGCCTCGAATCTGTCCCAGGCGTTCAGGTCGTTCATCGCCTCCGCCCCCGGATTCATTTGGCGAAACGCATGGAGCTGGGATCGTTGCGCCAACTCGAAACCGATCAGCCTTAAGTGTAGCGCGTCCAAAGCAGCGCCAATCTCTGCAGGGGTGTAACTTCTCTCCTGAACATGGAATATCAGATCCCGGCAACTGCTCAGTGAATAGAAGTCCTGCATGTGTGTCACGGCGGCAGCCGGCTGGCTCGGCTCCAGAGCTAACAGCGTCTGGCGCGCTCGGCGAATGCCGTCGGCGTCGGCGCTATAGCCGGCTTCAGTTACGAAACCGCGCGCTTGTTCGATGTCGCGACGGGCGCGTGTGGAATACAAACCAATACGCATTAGTCCGCCCGGCTTGAGTAGCGTGCGTAACTGACGCCAACCGGCCAGTGGATCGGCCATATGGTGGAGTACGCCGGCGCTTTCGATGACATCAAAGCGTTGCGTAAGCGCGCCAAGCTTGAGTATGTCCGCTTGGGCAAACTCAATATTGGCCACATTCAGCTCGGTTGCCATACGCATGGCGTAGGCCAAGCTCGCACGACTCAAGTCCACGGCCAACACCTTGGCGCCAGCAAAACGTTGCGCGACCGCTATGGCATGGCGTCCGGTGCCGCAGCCGGCAACCAGAATCTGCGGTGCTGCCGTGTCGGCGGCGCTTGGTTCGTAGTCGGGAAACAATTCGCGTAACACTGCTCGCAGCGACCGGGCTGGCTGCATGTCGAGACTCATCCAGCGCGGATAGGGTGACTCTTCATATTGTTCACGCACCCGTTGGGATACCGTATCGTCGATGGTACTTACGGCGGCGATCGTCTGTCGTAGGCGAGCCTCCTCCAGCGGCTGCGCGATCTGCAGCTCCAGCACGGCAGCATGTGGCGCGAGTTCAGCCGCCCCGAGCAAGCGCTGCGCCCCGGGCAAGGTGTGCAACCCGCGGTACATCGCCAGCACGAGCACGTCGGCGGGTCGCACGGGCATCGCCCTATCGAGCGCAGCGGTGATCCGCTGCTTCACCCGCTCGAGCTGATCGAGCTCATGCGCTGACTGCGCGTACGCGTATTCGTTTATGAAGCACTGATGGGCGAGACTCTCGAGCAGAGTGTCCTCGGGCAGTGGCAGCTGGTCGTGTTCTTGTGTGAGGCGTTCGAGACAGTAGCGGCGCAAGGCGCTGAATAACGCTTCGATTTGCGCATCAGCGACCACGCTTTGGCGCAGCACCCGTTGCAACAACTCACTGGCCAGCCAGGTTCTTGTGGGAGCGCTGGTAAACTGTGCCGCCCACGCGTCAGCGCTGCCTGGAACAAGGCTTTCCAGTGCTGCAAAGCCCGGCGCTTGCTTCAATATCGAGACTGCCGCGCTAGTCACGGGCTGATAGTCCAGCCCCGGCAGCTTCAGACAGGCGACCAGATCGGCCGCCAGTTCGGGCGAGTAGTCGAGCTCGGGCATGCGGGCCAGGGTATGCGCGAAGTAACGCCCGACCACCGCATTGTTGGGTGCTGCCGTCAGAGCTGTATGAAAGTGCGCAAGCGAGTCTGCGAAATCACCGGATTCTGCCAGCAGTGCGCCGAGGCGGGCATGGGCTTCGGGCCATTGCGGCTGAATCCGCAGTGCCTGCTGCAGGTGCTGCCGGGCCTCGTCTTGCGCGCCCATGGCAACGAGCAGTCCCGTCAGATTGAAGTGCGCCGGCGCCAGACTCGGGTCCAGCTGCAGCGCCTGGCGATAGGCGTCGGCGGCGGCACTCGCCTGACCCAGTTCTTCCAATGCGCAGCCGCGGTTGTAATGGGCGCCGGGCACGGCCGAGTTGCGTGACAGCGCCTCGTCATAGCTGGCCATGGCCTCGCCGACCCGGCCCTGACTATGAAGCACGTTGCCCAGGTTGAGATGGATCTCCGCCTGCTCGGGCGCGATACGCGCGGCGGACCGCAGGCAATGCTCCGCACGCTCGAACTGGCCCGCCTCGGCATGCAACATGCCCAGGTTGAACTGCGTTACGGCATTGGCCGGATCCGCCTCAGCGGCGCGTTCGAGACTTGCCAACGCCGCATCGATCTGGCCAAGGCCACGTTGCGCTGCCGCTAGATTGCTCAGTAGCACGCCGTGGCCGGGCGCGACGCTGAGCGCCTGCTGCAGCGTTTGTGCTGCCGCGGCGTAATCCCGTTGTTGCAGCGCCACCAGGCTCACCAAGTGCAAGGCGTCAATGTGGCATGGGCTGTGGCGCAGCGCTTTGCGGCATAGCTGCGCGCAGCGCTGAAAGTCACCGGCTTTGAGCGCATGCTTGGCTTGGGTCACCAGCTGCTCGGCTGTCTTCAAGTTTTGCCTCCTCGGCCCGTGAACACTGTACCGTTACGACGACAAAGGGCGTGGGCGTGATGGTTTTGCTAGAATGCCTCGCCCCGGTGAGCCAGACCAGAGCGTTGCGGCCATGATCTATCAGGACAAGTTCGATGTCATCGTCGTTGGTGGCGGCCACGCCGGCACCGAGGCCGCGCTGGCTGCAGCTCGCTGTGGCGCGCGCACCTTGCTGCTGACTCACAACATCGAAACGCTTGGCCAGATGAGCTGCAATCCAGCGATTGGCGGTATCGGCAAGGGACATCTGGTCAAAGAGATCGACGCTTTGGGCGGTTTGATGGCCCACGCCATCGATCGCGCCGGCATCCAATTTCGTGTGCTCAACGCCCGTAAAGGGCCGGCTGTGCGCGCGACCCGGGCGCAAGCCGACCGCGCCTTGTACAAGCAGATCGTGCGCACGGTCTTGGAGAACACTCCAAACCTGACGCTGTTTCAACAGGCTGTTGACGACCTGATCGTCGAGCACGACCACGTTGTCGGTGTCGTCACCCAGATGGGGTTGCGCTTTGCGGCGCGGGCCGTGGTGCTCACCGTCGGCACATTCCTCGGTGGCCGCATACATATCGGGCTGAGTAACTATGAAGGTGGTCGCGCCGGCGATCCTCCGGCCAACGCGTTGGCGCGGCGTCTGCGGGAATTGCCTTTTCGCGTCGACCGACTCAAGACGGGAACGCCGCCGCGGCTGGACGGTAACAGCATTGATTGGTCGAAGCTGACCGAGCAGCCGGGCGACGACCCGGTGCCGGTGTTCTCGTTTCTGGGCAGCGCTGCGGAGCACCCCAGGCAGGTGCCGTGTCATATCACCTACACCAACGAGCGCACCCACGAGACAATTCGGGCTGGCCTCGATCGCTCACCGATGTACACCGGCGTCATCCAGGGCGTTGGCCCCCGTTACTGTCCGTCAATCGAAGACAAGGTGATGCGTTTTGCGGACAAGAGCTCCCATCAGATCTTTGTCGAGCCCGAAGGTCTCAGCACCCGCGAGATTTATCCCAATGGCATCTCTACCAGTCTACCGTTCGATACCCAGCTGGCGCTGGTGCGCAGCATCTGTGGCTTCGAGCGGGCCCATATCACGCGCCCCGGTTACGCCATCGAGTATGACTTCTTCGACCCGCGCGACCTCGAGCCCTGGCTGGAGACGAAGCATCTGCGCGGCTTGTTCTTCGCCGGTCAGATCAACGGCACCACAGGCTATGAGGAGGCGGCGGCCCAAGGTTTGGTAGCCGGCCTCAACGCAGCGCGGCAGGTGCGCGAGCAGACCCCGTGGTCGCCACGTCGCGACCAGGCCTACCTCGGCGTTCTCATCGACGATTTGATCACGCGGGGCACCCAGGAGCCCTATCGCATGTTCACCAGTCGTGCCGAGTATCGCCTGATGCTGCGCGAGGACAATGCCGACCTGCGCCTGACCGAGATTGGCTACGAGCTGGGTGTGGTGGAGGAGGTCCGCTGGCGCGCGTTTGCCGCCAAGCGAGAGGCCATTGCGCGCGAGCAGCAGCGACTGCAGGACACCTGGCTGCGGCCGGCGTCGGTTGACACCGATGCCGCGCAGCGGGTGCTGGGTCAGCCCCTCGCGCGCGAGGCACGCCTGGCAGAGTTGCTGGCGCGTCCGAGTATCAGCTATGCGGCTCTGATGACTTTGCCGGGGACCGGGGAGCCCGTAACTGATGCGAAAATCGCCGAACAGGTAGAGATTCAGGCTAAATATGCGGGCTACATCGCCCGCCAGGAGGTCGAGATTGAGCGCCAGCGGCGCCACGAGGACACGACGCTGCCCGCTGAGCTGAATTATGCTGAGGTCACCGGCTTGTCCGCTGAGGTGTGCGAAAAGCTCAGCCGAGTGCGGCCAGCGACAATCGGCCAGGCCGCGCGGATCCCTGGCGTGACGCCAGCGGCCATCTCGCTGTTGTTGGTGCATTTAAAGAAGCGCGGCGCGGTGGGTGCTCGGCGTAGCGCCTGAAACCCTTTGGACCAGCGCCGCGTACCTTAGGGCGAGCGGCGCTATGACAGCAGCACCTGCGCCGTGCTACAAAGCCGATCCAAACAAGGACACGCATCGAGGAGGAACTCAACTATGCACCGCTTCCCCCACATCGTTCTGTTCATCTGCGCGATTCTACTCAGTGGCCCAGCCTTGGCGGGCGATGACGGTTTGATCAGCAAGAAGAGCAACTACAGCGTCAGCGAGACGCTGGATCGCCTCGAAGATCTGCTCAACAAGAAAGGCATCACGATCGTCACGCGCTGGAGTCACGATGCCGGGGCGAAGAAAGTCGGCATTGAGCTGCGCCCGACCGAATTGCTCATTTTTGGCAATCCCAAGCTGGGCAGCCACATGTTCACCAGCAAGCAGACGGCGGGTATCGACCTGCCGATGAAGGCGCTGGCATGGCAGGACGAGCAGGGGCAGGTCTGGTTGACCTATAATGACCCAGCATACATTGCGCAGCGCCACGGCATTACCGATCGCGCCGAAGTCGTCGGTAAGATGACCAACGCGTTGAACAACCTCACTAACGCCGCCGCAGGCAGCCAATAGCGTCACACGCCGCACGGCGTTGCGGCGCGCCGGCACCGGGCATAGGGAAAGCCGCTATGATTCGCTCAGCTCATCGGCGCAGTCCTGCTGGCCGTGAGGCGCGGGTACTCGAGACGGGCCTGGCCGAGATGGGCCTGAGCCTCGAGCCACCGGTGCACCAACGGCTGCTGAGCTATATCGCGCTACTGGGTAAATGGAACCGCGTTTATAATCTGACCGCGGTGCGCAAACCCGAGCAGATGGTGACGCGCCACCTGCTCGACAGCCTCAGCGTGTTGCAATTCCTTCGTGAACCGCGCATCTTGGATGTCGGCAGCGGGGCCGGGCTGCCGGGCATTCCTTTGGCGCTGGCGCGGCCGCAGTGGGAGTTCGTACTACTCGACAGCAACGGCAAGAAGGCGCGTTTCTTGACACAGGCGGTTGCCGAGCTGGGGCTGAGTAACGTGAGCGTCGCCCAGGCCCGCGTTGAGGAGTACCAAAGCGAGGTGTTGTTCACGACAATCATCTCGCGTGCGTTCGCCTCGGTGGGCGAGTTCGTCACCGGCGCCCGCCACCTGTTGGCGCCGGGGGGAATTTATCTGGCCATGAAAGGTGCCTATCCGGTTGCGGAAATGGACCATCTGCCGGCGGGTTATGCCGTGGTGGCCACGCACCAACTGCAGGTGCCGGGGCTCGATGCACAGCGCCATGCGATCGAGCTGCAGCCGAGCGAGCCTGCGGAAGCGGCGAGCGGCGATACGTGAGACAACGAGTGAGCCATGGGTAGGATAATCGCAGTTGCAAACCAGAAGGGCGGCGTGGGCAAGACCACGACCTGCATCAATCTGGCTGCCTCGCTCAGCGCGACCAAGCGCCGCGTATTGCTGGTGGATATCGACCCCCAAGGCAACGCCACTATGGGCAGCGGTGTAGACAAGCGCGCTGTCGAGCGCACGACCTACCATGTACTCATGGGCGAGTGCCGCGCTGAGGAGGTGATTGTGGAACCTGCCGAAGCGGGCTACGCCTTGATGCCGGCCAATGGCGATCTGACCGCCGCGGAAATCGGCTTGATGGAGATGGAGCAGCGCGAGCGGCGCTTGCGTGATGCGCTGGCGACATTGCGCGAGCGTTTCGACTACATCCTTATTGATTGTCCGCCGTCGCTGAACATGCTGACATTGAACGCTCTGGTTGCCGCTGACTCGGTCATGATTCCGATGCAGTGCGAGTACTATGCGCTGGAGGGTTTGTCGGCTCTACTCAATACCATCGACAAGATCCGCCAGAGCGTTAATCCGGTACTAAAAGTAGAAGGCCTGCTGCGAACCATGTTCGACCCGCGCAACAATCTGGCCAATGACGTCTCCGGTCAGCTCATCAGCCACTTCGAAGATAAGGTGTATCGGACGATCATCCCGCGCAACGTGCGTCTGGCCGAAGCGCCCAGCCACGGCCAACCGGCGCTGCAATACGATCGCACCTCCCGGGGTGCGCTGGCCTATCTTGCGCTGGCCGGTGAAATTCTTCGTCGCGACCAGGTTGCGTCAGCGGGACTAGGCAACTAAGCAGAGGCACGACGCGGCGTGAAGAAACCGGGATTGGGACGCGGACTGGACGCGCTGCTCGGCGGCGTGACGCCGGCGCGCGACACTCCGCCGAGCGGCCAGGATTCCCTGCGCCACCTGGCGGTGGACCTGATTCAGCGTGGTAAGTACCAGCCGCGCGTGGATATGCACGCCGATACGCTGCAGGAGCTGGCCGATTCGATTAAGGCCCAGGGTGTTGTGCAGCCGGTGGTCGTGAGGCCGATTGGCGCCGGCCGCTATGAGCTCATCGCCGGCGAGCGCCGCTGGCGTGCCGCGCAACTGGCCGGCTTGCATGAGATCCCCGCGGTCGTGCGCGACGTACCCGACCGGGCCGCCATTGCCATGGCGCTCATTGAGAATATCCAGCGCGAGCAGCTCAATCCCATGGAAGAGGCCAATGCGCTGCAGCGCTTGATCAACGAGTTCGAGCTCACTCACCAACAGGCCGCCGAGGCCGTTGGGCGCTCGCGCGCCGCCGTGAGCAATATATTGCGGCTGCTCTCGCTCAACGACGACGTCAAGGCGCTGGTCGAGCATGGCCAGCTCGAAATGGGTCATGCCCGGGCCCTGCTCAGCCTCGAGGGTGCGGCGCAGAGCCGCGCCGCCCAGCACGTGGCCGACAAAGGCTTGTCGGTCCGCGAAACTGAACAGCTGGTGCGCCGTTTGAGTGCTCCGGCCGCGCCCAAGGCGAGCAAGCCAGCTCTGGACCCGGACGTGCGGCGCATGCAGGACGAGCTCTCCGAGCGACTCGGTGCCCAGGTGCAGTTCCAGCACGGGGCCAAAGGCAAGGGCAAGCTGGTTATCCAGTACAACAGTCTCGACGAGCTGGACGGCATCCTCGCGCACATCAAGTAGCGCGATTGCTGCACTGCATAGTCCTATCGTTGACCCGCTATCGGGCTCTCTTTATACTTCGCGGCTCGACGCAGTGCCGCTGCAATCCCGATAATTTTTGTCAGCTAAGGGTGTTGCTTGGCTGGAGAGAAAAACAATCCGCCAGGGATGAACCATGAGCCGTGCTGACAGAATCCTAGGCCGCACGTTGCGCCGGCTGATCACGACCCAGCTCGTTCTGCTTGCAATCGCCGCCGCGGTTGCTGCGGCGACGCAGGGGCTTGCCACCATGCTGGCGCTGTTGTTCGGTGGCGCGGTGACTATCGCGAGTTCTCTGGCAGGCGCCGGGCGCATCTACATGGCTGCCGCCTTGCCCGGTGAGGCCGTGACCATGCAGGTAGCGGCGCTGTACAAGAGCGCGGTGCTGAAGCTGCTGACGGCCATAACGCTGCTCGCGCTGGGTCTCGGCTATTTCGAGTTGGCGCCCCTGCCCATGCTGGTGGGGCTAGCCGTCACTCAGATCAGTTATCTGCTGACCCGCAGCTATGGCGCATAGCGCTGCGCGGGGAACACACAAGCATGTCTTGGATCTTGTAGTTGGGGACTTGAGCTGACATGGCAACCGGGACAGTAACCTCCACCGAGTACATCCAGCATCATTTGACCAATCTCACCTTTGGTCTTCACCCGGAAACCGGCTGGGGTTTTGCGCACAATGCGGCCGAGGCCCGGGCAATGGGCTTCTGGGCCATCCACGTGGACACCATGTTGTTCGCCATCGGGCTGGGCGCGCTGTTCCTGTGGTTGTTCTATCGCGCCGCCCGCACGGCCAGTGCCGAGGTGCCGACCGGTTTTCAGAATTTTGTCGAGATGGTTATCGAGTTCATCGACGGCAGCGTCAGAGGCTCATTCACGGGTGGCCGCAACGCGCTCGTCGCACCGCTGGCGATGACCATATTCATCTGGATCTTCCTGATGAACCTGATGGATCTGGTGCCGGTTGACTGGATACCGTTCACCGCCGGTCTACTCGGCGTGCACTTTCTAAAGGTCGTGCCAACGACTGATCCCAACGCGACCTTCGGCATGTCCATTGCCGTGTTCTTTCTGATTCTGTACTACAGCTTCAAGATCAAGGGCCCCGGCGGTTTCTTCGCTGAATTGGCCTTTCATCCGTTCGGCAAATTTGGCATGCCGGCCAATCTATTGCTGGAAGGCATTAATCTAATTGCCAAGCCCGTCTCACTGGCGCTGCGACTCTTCGGCAACATGTACGCTGGCGAAATGATCTTCATTCTCATCGCACTGTTGTACAGCGGTGGCATCGTGTGGGGCACGCTGGGCGGTGTATTGCAGCTGGGCTGGGCCATTTTCCACATTTTGATCATTACGCTGCAGGCTTTCATCTTCATGGTACTCACCATCGTCTATCTGGATATGGCTCACCAGGAGAGTCATTGAGATGATGGCTGAGGCGACAACCAGTTCATTTTTCACAAGAGTAGTTTGAATCCCAGGAGACAGTCATGGACTTAGCAACAGCATTGCTCTACATCGCCGGTGGAATCATGATGGGTCTGGGCGCCGTCGGTGCTGCCGTTGGCATCGGTATCCTCGGTGGTCGTTTCCTCGAGGGCGCTGCACGTCAGCCTGAGCTCATCCCCATGTTGCGTACCCAGTTCTTCATCGTCATGGGTCTGGTTGACGCGTTGCCGGTTATCGCAATCGCCATCGGCCTGTATGTGCTGTTCGCGGTGGTTGGCGGTTAACGCTGGAGCGTTCGCAACCACGTCTGATCTAAAAAGCGAAGGACGGTTATGAACATCAACCTGACCCTCATCGGCCAGACGATCACGTTCATGGTGTTCGTCTGGTTCTGCATGAAGTTCATCTGGCCGCCACTGGTCAAGGCGCTCGAAGAGCGCAAGCAGAAGATCGCCGACGGCCTGGCTGCAGCCGAGCGCGGACAACGCGAACAGCACCTGGCCGAAGAGCGTGCGACTGAGAAGCTCAAAGAGGCCAAGGCGCAAGCGCAGGAGATCCTGAACCAGGCTCAGAAGCGCGCCAGCGAAATCGTTGACGAGGCCAAAGGTACGGCGCGCGTTGAAGGCGAGCGCATCATTACGGCGGCGCAGGCCGAGATCGAACAGGAAGCCAACCGCGCGCGCGAAGCGTTGCGTGCCCAGGTGGCGGAGCTTGCCGTGGCGGGAGCCGGCAAAATCCTCAAGCGCGAAATCGATGCCAAAGCGCATGAGGACCTGCTCAACGATCTCGTGGCGCAACTCTAAAGGGACGCGTTAATGGCGGAACGAAGCACGATAGCTCGGCCCTATGCGCAGGCCGCCTTTGAGTTGGCCCGAGATCTGAAGGCGCTCAAGGAATGGTCTGACATGTTGCAGCTCGTCGCCGCGGTCGCGAGCGATGATGACATGCGCGCCTTTGTCGCCAGCCCGCAGGTGGATCGCGAGCGTTTGGCACAGGCGTTTATCGATATCTGCGGCGATCAGCTGGACGCCGGCGGTCAGAATTTCGTTCGCGTCGTGGCTGACAACCAACGGCTCGACTTTTTGCCCGAGATTGCCGCGCTCTATGAGCAATTGCGCGCTGATGCGGAAGGCAGCGTTGACGCTGAGGTGATAACGGCCTATCCGCTGAGCGATGACCAGCAACAGGCACTTGCCGCGGCGCTGTCCAAGCGCCTGCAGCGCAAAGTCAATTTGACCTGTAAGGTGGATGAGACTGTGCTTGGCGGTGCGATTGTGCGTGCGGGGGATCTGGTCATCGACGGTACCGCCGTTGGCAAGCTGAATCGACTGGCTACTGCGCTGCTGCACTAGGGCAGAGCGCGAGAGAGGATTGTAACTATGCAACTGAACCCATCAGAGATTAGTCAGCTCATCAAAAAACGCGTTGAGGCCTTCGGAGTAGAGACTGAGGCGCGCAATGAGGGCACGGTCGTCAGTCTCACCGACGGCATCGTCCGTATTCACGGGCTAGCCGACGTCATGCAGGGTGAAATGATCGAGTTCCCGGGCAACACCTTCGGTATGGCACTGAACCTGGAACGCGATTCAGTTGGCGCGGTTATCCTGGGTGACTACGAGCACATCTCCGAGGGCGACAAAGCACAATGCACGGGCCGCATCCTCGAAGTTCCCGTTGGCGAGGGTTTGCTGGGCCGCGTCGTCGACTCTCTGGGTAACGCCATTGACGGTCGTGGTCCCATCGCTGCCGCCGGCAGCCAGCCAATTGAAAAGATTGCGCCGGGTGTAATTACCCGTCAGTCCGTTTCGCAGCCGGTGCAGACCGGCCTCAAGTCCATCGACGCCATGGTGCCGATTGGTCGCGGCCAGCGCGAGCTAATCATTGGCGACCGCCAGACCGGCAAGACGGCTGTGGCCATCGATACCATCATTAATCAGAAGGGCACCGGTGTTAAGTGCATCTATGTGGCGGTTGGTCAGAAGCAGTCCTCCATCGCCAACGTCGTACGCAAGCTCGAAGAGCATGGTGCCATGGACCATACCATCGTGGTTGCGGCGTCGGCCTCTGAGTCTGCAGCGATGCAGTTCATTGCGCCCTATTCGGGCTGCGCCATGGGTGAGTACTTCCGTGACCGCGGTGAAGACGCACTGATTATTTATGATGACCTGACCAAGCAGGCCTGGGCCTATCGCCAGGTTTCCCTGTTGCTGCGCCGGCCGCCGGGTCGTGAAGCCTATCCTGGTGATGTCTTCTATCTGCATTCGCGCCTGCTCGAGCGCGCGGCGCGCGTGAACCCGGACTACGTCGAGAAGGCCACCAACGGTGAGGTCAAGGGTAAGACTGGTTCATTGACGGCACTGCCGATCATCGAAACACAGGCGGGTGACGTGTCGGCGTTCGTACCGACCAACGTCATCTCGATTACCGACGGCCAGATCTTCTTGGAGTCGGACCTGTTCAACGCTGGTATTCGTCCCGCCATCAACGCCGGTCTGTCCGTATCACGTGTCGGTGGTGCCGCGCAGACCAAGCTCATCAAGAAGCTCGGTGGTGGTGTGCGATTGGCACTGGCACAGTACCGTGAGCTGGCGGCATTTGCCCAGTTTGCCTCCGATCTCGACGAGGCGACACGCAAACAGCTCGAGCGCGGCCAGCGCGTTACCGAAGTCATGAAACAGAAGCAGTACTCACCAATGAGCGTCGGTCAGATGGCGATCTCGTTGTTTGCCGCGAACGAAGGTTATCTCGACGACGTCGACGTGAACAAAGTGGTCGACTTTGAGGCAGCACTGCACGACTACATGCGTTCCCAGCATGGGGCCTTGATTGACAAGATGAATGAGTCCGGTGACTACAGCGACGAAGTCGAACAAGGTCTGCGTCAGGCGTTGAATGACTTCAAAGCCAATCACGCGTACTAGATGACGGAGTAAGCCATGTCCGGCGCGAAAGAAATTCGCACCAAGATCCGAAGCGTACAGAATACGCAGAAGATCACCAAAGCCATGGAAATGGTTGCGGCCAGCAAGATGCGCAAAGCGCAGGATCGCATGCAGGCCGCACGCCCTTATGCTGAGAAGATGCGCACCGTGATCGGTCACCTCGCCATGGCGCATCCCGAGTACAAGCATCCATATATGCTGACTCGTGATGCCAAGCGAGTCGGATTCATCGTCATCAGCACAGACCGCGGGTTGTGTGGCGGCCTGAACGTGAACTTGTTTCGCCGCGCGTTGGCGGAGCTGCGTGAGTGGGATGCCAAGGGCGCGGAGATCGATGTTTGCGTTGTTGGTAACAAGGCATCGGGGTTCTTCCGCCGCATCGGCGCCAATATCGTCTCATCGGTGACGCACCTCGGTGACTTACCTCGACTGGACGATCTCATTGGCACGGTTAAGGTCATGCTCGATGCCTATACCGAGGGTCGTATTGATAGGCTCTTCCTCATCGACAATGAATTCGTCAACACGATGACCCAGCGCGCCGCGGTCAATCAGTTGTTACCGATTCCGCCCAGCGAGGAAGAAGCGCTGCGCCACCACTGGGACTACATCTACGAGCCCGATTCCAAGGACGTGTTGGATCACCTGCTCATGCGCTACATCGAGTCGCAGGTGTATCAGGGCGCCGTCGAGAATGTTGCCTGCGAAATGGCAGCCCGCATGGTGGCTATGAAGGCCGCCAGTGACAATGCCGGCTCGCTGATCGAAGAGCTGCAGTTGATGTACAACAAAGCTCGCCAGGCGGCCATTACGCAGGAATTGTCGGAAATCGTCAGCGGCGCGGCGGCGGTGTAAACGAGTTACGAGTAGCGAGTGACGAGTGTCTAGCAAGAGCACGAAACCTCGTTACTCGCCACTGGCTACTAGCTACTAAAGTTTGAGGGAAACCGAGATGAGTTCTGGAAAGATCGTGCAGATCATCGGTGCTGTCGTTGACGTGGAATTTCCGCGTGATTCAGTGCCCAAGGTTTACGATGCGCTCAACGTCGCTGAGGGCGACCTCACGCTCGAAGTGCAGCAACAGTTGGGCGACGGGGTGGTGCGCACCATCGCCTTGGGCAGCACCGACGGCATCAAACGCGGCATCGGTGTACAGAACACCGGCGCCCCGATTTTGGTACCCGTGGGCACGGCCACACTGGGCCGCATCATGGACGTCTTGGGTCGACCTGTTGACGACGCAGGCCCGATCCCAACCGAAGACCGCCAACCCATTCACCGCAAAGCGCCCAGCTATGAGGATCAGGCCGCGTCCGTGGAGATCTTGGAAACGGGCATCAAGGTTATCGACTTGATCATGCCGATTGCCAAAGGCGGCAAGATCGGGTTGTTCGGCGGTGCTGGCGTGGGTAAGACCGTTACCCTGATGGAGCTGATTCGAAACATCGCCGTTGAGCACAGCGGCTATTCGGTATTTGCCGGCGTCGGCGAGCGTACCCGTGAGGGCAACGACTTCTACCACGAAATGAAGGAAGGCGGTGTTCTCGACAAGGTGGCGCTGGTCTACGGACAGATGAACGAGCCACCGGGCAACCGCTTGCGTGTGGCCTTGACCGGCTTGACCATTTCGGAGAACTTCCGCGATGAGGGACGTGACGTGCTGTTGTTCATCGACAACATCTATCGTTACACCCTGGCCGGCACGGAGGTGTCGGCACTGCTTGGACGCATGCCGTCAGCCGTAGGTTACCAGCCCACCCTGGCCGAGGAGATGGGTGTGCTGCAGGAGCGCATCACCTCGACCAAGACGGGATCCATCACCTCGTTCCAGGCCGTATACGTTCCCGCCGACGACTTGACTGACCCCTCGCCGGCAACGACCTTTGCGCATCTGGATGCAACCTTGGTGTTGTCGCGCCAGATCGCTGAGCTTGGTATCTATCCGGCAGTAGACCCGCTGGATTCGACCAGCCGTCAGCTCGACCCATTGGTCATCGGCCAGGAGCACTACGACGTGGCCCGTGGCGTACAGGCTGTACTGCAACGCTACAAAGAGTTACGTGACATCATCGCCATTCTGGGCATGGACGAGTTGTCCGACGAGGACAAACTGGTCGTGGCTCGTGCGCGTAAGATTCAGCGTTTCCTGTCCCAGCCGTTCTTCGTTGCCGAGACCTTCACCGGTACGCCGGGCAAGTACGTGCCGCTGAAGGAAACCATCCGCGGCTTCAAGGGCATCATCGACGGCGAATACGATCATTTGCCCGAGCAGGCGTTCTACATGGTCGGCCCGATCGAAGAGGTCGCCGAGAAAGCCGGGAAACTCTAACCCAAGGGGGGCGTGATCCATGGCCATGACCATGCACGTTGATATCGTTAGCGCCGAGGCGGCAATTTTCTCGGGTGTCTGCGAGCAGATTTTTGCCCCAGCCATTATGGGCGAGGTCGGCGTGTGGCCGCGGCACACACCCTTGCTGACGCCGCTGAAGCCGGGTGAAGTGCGCGTAGTGCGCCAAGGTGGCGCCGAAGAGTCCTACTTCATATCCGGGGGCATGCTGGAAGTACAGCCTCACGTGGTCACGGTGCTCGCCGATACGGCAGTGCGCGCCAAAGATCTCGATGAGGCAGCAGCAATCCAGGCCAAGGAACGCGCCGAGGCAGCGTTGCGCGAGCAGCGTGGCGAAATCGAGTACGCTCGGGCCGAGGCCGAATTGGCCGAAGCGGCCGCACAGTTACGCGCGATCAAACGCATCCGCGGCAAGTAAACAGCGGTTGCCGCCCTCGTGCGGCAGCCTTTCTTTCGAGGGCAGCCGCAGCTGCCCTTTTCTGTCCGCTCAGCAGGGTAAACAACATGGCAGAGCAGCGCGTCGCCGACCACAAGGTCGTCGCCTTCACTTTCGTCATCCTCGATGAGAATCGCCAGGTAATGGAGCAGTCCGACCTGCCGATCAGTTACGTACACGGCGTCGACGAGCGCATCATCGACAAGCTCGCTGAGGCCATGGCCGGACACGCGGTTGGCGATACGATCGAAGTCACCCTCAGCCCGAAGGAGGGCTTCGGGGAACACGACCCGGATTTGACCTATACCGACGACATCGACAACGTTCCGGCTGAGTACCGGCAAATCGGTGCCGAGGCGATGTTCCAGAATGAGGCGGGTGAGACCCGCACCATGGTGGTGACCAGGATCGAGGATGGCAAGATCACTCTGGACGGCAATCACCCCTATGCCGGCAGGACCATTACGTATCGCCTCAAGATTGCCGATATAAGGGATGCGACGACTCAAGAGGTTGGCAGTGGGGTCGTCGAGGATGGGCTCAGCGCACTACATTAGGTCAAGGGACAAATTCCCTTTGCAGCGTGCGCAGACCCCAGTAAGCTAATCGGCGCCCGTGGCCAAGACGGGCGTCGCATCCGTAGCGCTGACCATGAGCAAATTGAGCGTCATCATACTCGCCGCCGGCCAAGGCACGCGCATGCGCTCTGGCCTGCCCAAAGTCCTGCACCCCGTGGGTGGTCGGCCAATGTTGGCCCACGTCATCGACTCCGCCCAGGCGCTTGCCCCGGAGCGCGTGCTGGTCGTCTACGGCCACGGTGGCGAGCAGGTGCGCGAAGCCGTAGCTGCCGACGCGGTCTGGGTTCAGCAGGCAAAACAACTTGGCACCGGCCATGCCGTACAGCAGGCCGTGCCCCATCTCGGCGATACCGAACGGGTACTTGTGCTCTACGGTGACGTTCCGCTGATCAGTTCGGCAACTCTCGAGCAGCTCATTGCCAACGCCGGTCAGGACGGACTCGGTCTGCTGGCCGCCCACCTCGATGATCCGAGCGGCTACGGACGCATCGTGCGCAATGCCGATGGCGACGTCGTACGCATCGTCGAGCACAAGGACGCCAGTGATCTCGAGCTTGGCATTCGCGAAATCAACACCGGTATTCTCACTGCGCCCAGGGCTCACCTGAGCGATTGGCTGTCGCGGCTGCGCAGCGACAATGCCCAAGGTGAGTACTACTTGACCGATGTCATCGCGATGGCCGTGGCCGATGGTGTTGCCGTACGCACTTCGCACCCACGCGATAACGCCGAAATCGTGGGCATCAACAACAAAGCCCAGCTTGCTTACATCGAGCGTCACTATCAGCGCCGCCAAGCCGAGCGTTTGATGGAACAGGGCGTGACGCTGATGGATGCCGCGCGCCTTGATATCCGCGGCGACGTCAGCGTGGGCCAGGATGTGACCATTGATGTCAACGTTGTGCTCGAGGGCCGCGTGAGACTCGGTGACGGTGTCACCATCGGCGCCAACTGCGTTATCCGAGACAGCGAGCTGGGACCGGGCACGCAGGTGTTGCCCATGTCCTGCATTGAAGACAGCGTTGTTGGTGCCCACAGTCGCGTTGGTCCGTTCTCGAGACTTCGTCCGGGCAATACGCTGGCCGACCATACCCATATTGGCAACTTCGTCGAGATCAAGAACTCCGAGGTGGGCAGCGGCAGCAAGATCAACCATCTCAGCTATGTTGGTGATACGACGGTCGGCCAGCGCGTAAACATCGGTGCGGGCACGATTACCTGCAACTATGACGGCGCGAACAAACATCGCACCGTGATCGGCGATGACGCCTTCATCGGTTCGGACACGCAGCTCGTCGCACCCGTCGAGGTGGGCACTGGCGCAACGGTGGGCGCCGGTTCGACGATTACCCGCGACGCGCCACCGAACGACCTGACGTTGAGTCGGGCCAAACAGCAGACGATAAGCGGTTGGAAGCGACCACAGAAAAAGAAGTGAGCAGTGAAGTGTCAGCACTGATGTCTTGTTGGACCGCCAAGCTGCCTCGTGTCGCCAGATCGCTCACTTCCGGCCTCTTAGCCTTCATACCTCACGGAGCGAAGTTATGTGTGGAATCGTAGGTGCCATCGCTGGACGCGATGTTGTCCCCATTCTCATGGAAGGTCTGCGCAGACTCGAATACCGCGGTTACGACTCTGCTGGCATTGCCATTCGCGATGCCGAAGGGCACCTACAACGCATTCGCTCGGTGGGCAAAGTCTCCGAGCTGCAGACACGACTGGATCAGACGCCCATCGACGGCCAACTCGGTATCGCCCATACCCGATGGGCTACGCATGGTATGCCTGCGGAGCGCAATGCGCATCCTCACATGAGCGGTGAGAATGTCGCCATTGTTCACAACGGCATCATTGAGAACCATGCCGAGCTGCGCGAAGAGCTCACGGCGCGGGGCTATGTGTTCACCTCCGAGACCGATACCGAAGTTATTGCGCACTTGCTGGCTGACGCGCTGCGTCACGATAGCGACTTGCTCAACGCAGTACGCAGTGCCATCGCCCGACTAGTGGGTGCCTATGCATTGGCAGTGCTCGATCCCGAAGAACCCAATCACCTTATTGTCGCCCGTGCCGGCAGTCCGTTGGTTGTCGGGCTGGGCGTCGAGGAGAACTTCATTGCCTCTGACGTGTTCGCACTCTTGCCCGTGACTCAGCGCTTCTTGTTCCTCGACGAAGGTGACATCGCGGACCTGCGGCGTGATGGTGTCAAGGTCTTTGATGCCGAAGGTCAGCCAGTCGAACGACAAGTACGCGAATCATCGTTATCGGCCTCCACGGCGGAGAAGGGACCGTATCGACACTACATGCTCAAAGAGATCTTCGAGCAGCCGGCCGTGATCGCTGAAACACTGGAAGGGCGCATTCACAAAGGTCGCCTGCTGGAAGAGAGCTTCGGCCATGATGCCAAGGTCCTGCTCGACCAGACCCAGAGTGTGCACATCATCGCTTGCGGTACCAGCTATCATGCCGCGCTCGTCGCTCGCTACTGGCTGGAGGAAATCGGCATACCGTGCAGCGTCGAGGTTGCCAGCGAATACCGTTATCGCAAGGTGGTGGTTAACCCCCAGACACTGTTCGTGACCATATCGCAGTCGGGTGAGACAGCCGATACCCTGGCTGCGCTGCGCGGCGCCAAGCAACGCGGCTATCTCGGTAGCCTGACGATCTGTAATGTGCCGGAGAGCTCCTTGGTACGCGAGTCCGATGTCGCACTCATGACTCGCGCTGGCCCCGAGATCGGCGTTGCCTCAACCAAGGCCTTTACTACCCAACTGGTGGCACTTCGCCTGCTAACGTTAGCCCTGGCGCGCCGTCACGGCATGAGTGCCGAGCAAGAACAGGCGATGGTCGATGAGCTGCAGGCATTGCCGCGCCAAGTCGAAGTCGTGCTCGAGCTCAGCGACGCCATCAAGGAGATGGCCGATTCGTTCGCAGACAAGCAGCATGCCCTGTTCCTGGGCCGCGGCACTTTCTATCCCATCGCCATGGAAGGAGCATTGAAGCTCAAAGAAATCTCGTATATTCACGCCGAAGCATACCCAGCCGGCGAGCTCAAACATGGGCCATTGGCCCTGGTCGACGCAGAGATGCCCGTTGTCTGTGCACTGCCCGATGATCCGCTTCTCGACAAGGTACTGTCCAACCTGCAGGAAGTGAGAGCCAGAGGAGGTGAGCTGTTCCTATTCAGCGATCAAAAGGTTCACATTGATCTGGACAATTTTCACAACTTGACGCTCGCCGACATTTTTCCCAGCACTGCACCTATCGTCTACAGCATACCGCTACAGCTGTTGGCCTATCATGTCGCTATCGTCAAAGGTACAGATGTCGATCAGCCGCGCAACCTTGCTAAATCTGTGACGGTTGAATGACCTCAGTGGCGGGTACGTGAAACTGTCACCGTTTAATAAAGTCGTTTCCTGTATAAAGAAGTTGTTTACTGGCGAAACCTTAGGGTCGCATCACCGTTAAATAAAGTCGTTTACTGGTGGCGACTTAGATGGGTCCTTGGATTGAGGCTGACCTCAGTCCCGGAGGGCTATCTTGGAGCGCCGGGTTAGGGGCTGACGGCAGCAAGCGGCTATGAGCGGTCCGTGAGGACGCAACGTGTGAATGACGGTTTCGCACCGGAGAGGAGACAGTTGGTGCGGCTCGTTAAGGGTGCTGCCCCCTTAAGTCCCTAGAATCGATAGCCCAGCGACAGGTCGATTGTATCAAGGTCATTCAAGCTGCCCTCAACTTCATCGCTGAAGTCATCAATGTCGTTCGAGCGCCAGTAGCCAACGTCCAAGTCGAAGTGTTTGTACCTGAAGCCAATGCTGGCACCGTAGGCGGTAATGCGCTCCACGTCGCAGACGTCGGCGACGCCTTCGGCGCACAGTTTCGCCGGCAGGTTGCCAATCGCCAGTGCTAAGCGCGGTTTGAAGTCGCGCTTGGTCGACAGGTAGTAACGGACACCGGCTACCACTCCGACCACGCCGCTGTGATCCCCGGCATAGCCGATACTCCCATTTGCCCCCCAACGCTCCGCCAGCGTGTATTCTGCGTTGACGCCGAGGCCGCCGTAGTTCAGTCCAAAACCGATCCCTACGTTCAGCGGCGTTGAGGAGGACGCTGTCTCGTCTGCGACAACGGGAAAGGCGAGTGACGCCAAAGAAAGGAGAACAACTAACTTCGATGCCGTATTCATATGGGCGAGATCCGTTTTCTGATTATATGTTTCGCGTTGGCGCGAAGGTGGTTGCCGCAACCTTGTAGCGCACGCGCCGCCGGACTTCAACAACTCGCGAACACTGCCGACCCATTCGCGGGCAAAGGTCGATGAGTGGATGGGGCTACCCTGCTAGCTAGCTCTAGCGCCACGACACGGTTGGCGTCACGTGGTGAACGTGGCACCATTTCGTTTGTCACCACGCGAATCTCGACTACCCCATGCTCACCGCTCCAGTATACCGATCACGTTTTCTGCCAGCCCTCACGATATGCGCGCTGTTGTTCAGCGCCGTGTTGTCTGGTGAGGAGGCGCAGCCATTTCAGTTTGCCCTGATGGGGGCTGCCCCCTACGGCACGCTGGCCGTGATGAGCGTAGGGCCTCTGATTGATGACGTCAATTCCGAGCCGGAGTTGCTGTGGGTCGTTCACGCCGGTGACATCAAACAAGGTAACAGCCCATGCTGGGGAACAGTGGACAGATCCATTTTCTGAATACAAAATAAATCTGTCCCCATTTCCGACGCTAGATGCGGATCCGCGCACGGTAAAACCCACGGCGATTTCTGATATAAGCATTAGTGCAACATGGATGGATGGCAAGCAGGTATTTCGAAGTTGAATTCGCACACGAGGGAGTCTTGGTAGGGCATTGCCCAACAAGTGCGTCAACTTGGACGCTCCTGTCGTCGCTCCTGTCACGCAAACGTTAGGCACACTCATTTCGGGAATGACATGTCAGCGAAGACGATTAGTCAAGAGGAAGTCAAAACAGTATCCTCTCGCCAATGGATCAGACTAGTTGTAGCGCATCTCCTTATTCCGCTGATTCTATTTATATGCGGCGGGGACTTCGGTTGGTGGCAGGCATGGCTCTATTCCCTACTGATCTTAGCCGCTGGTATAGGAGGGCGCATGTGGGCCGAACAGCGACATCCCGGGATAACGGCTGAAAGACAAAATAGAGAGAGTTTTCATAACGCAAAGGCCTGGGACAAAGTGCTTGCTCCACTGATGGCGGTGAGTGTCGTGTTTCCTATGGTCATTGTGGCAGGGCTAGACCATCGCTATAACTGGTCCCCCGAATTTCCTCTATGGCTCAGCGTGGTAGGATTCATCTTTATCGCGTTCGGTTACGCCTTCGCGGCATGGGCATTGGCAGATAACCGCTTCTTCTCCGGTGTGGTACGTATTCAGACGGATCGAGGCCATGTGGTGTGTGATACAGGTCCGTACCAGTTTGTGCGGCATCCGGGTTATGCCGGAAGTATTCTTCCACTGTTCGGTATTGTTCTTGCTCTGGGCTCGGTATGGACACTGATTCCTGCGGCGGTGGCATCAATCATCGCGGTGACTAGAACCGTACTTGAAGATCAGACTTTACAGGAAGAGTTGCCGGGTTATCGAGACTATGCGCAACGCGTGCGCTATCGTTTGATTCCTGGGATGTACTGAGAGGCCTAAGTGGTGGGCGTCCCAGATCAGATATTGAGATCCAACCGAGAGTGGTTCACTCTGCCTAACAAGGCGCCCCAGCCGACGCGAAAAAGTGGCGCGGCTGGGCTTGCACGTTATGTTGATCATCCGCTGGCCGCTCGAAAGCAGTCGCTCTTTCCAGTCAGTCTGCACGTCCGCTTTGGGTAGTGAGCCACCCCAAACGATGTGCGTGCTTAGTGCCGAAAAGACAATTACGACTGTTCCGCCATATCAGAGTGCTGAACGGGAGTCTTTTACGACTTTGGCGCGACGCGAACCTACGTATGGCGCCGGAAGCCTTCGGCTAGCGGGAGCCTAGAATTTCGACTTCAATCTCCGCGCACAGTGTTGTAAGGGTTCAATAGAGTCGTTCTTTGATAGGTTTCACAGAATACTCGTCTCCAGTATTCGGGAAAACCGCGCTCTGATCCGAATTTCCGCACCGGCAATTTCCACCGCTGCCGTGATACATCCGTGACCTTGGCGTGATGATTGCCGCGCACGACCAACGCATTATGGCCGAACGTATAGGGGAATCCTTGGAATCCTGCGTGCCACCTGCGCCGCGCCCGAGGGCAACCAGAAGCGCATCGAGCCATGGCCGCGGAGTCTCCGGATTTTGCCTGAGGTGCTGATATGAAGAGAGCATTGATCTGGACAACGCTGCTGGTCAGCGCCATCGGCGCGATGGTCGGCGGCGGTTTATTGTGGGAGGGCGCGCGCGCGGGTGCGCTAAGCGAGTCCCGAATGGCGCCCGCCTTCACACACCGCGAGGCCAATGCATGGATCAACTCCAAGCCGCTGACCCTGGCAGGTTTGCGTGGCAAAGTTGTTCTGCTTGATTTCTGGACATTTGGCTGCTGGAACTGCTATCGATCGTTCCCCTGGCTAAACGATGTCGAGCAACAGTTCGCAGGCGAACCATTCCAGGTGATTGGCATCCATGCGCCCGAGTTCGACCATGAGCGCGTGCGTGACAATGTCATCGCAAAAGTCGCCGAGTTCGATTTGCACCATCCGGTTATGCTGGATAATGATCTCTCCTACTGGCGCGCGATAGGCAACCGCTACTGGCCCACATTCTATCTGCTGGACAAGCAAGGCCGGATCCGAGCCTATACTATCGGAGAAACCCATCGCGGCGACCATAACGCAACCACTATCGAGCAGAAGATCCGGGAACTGCTAGCCGAGGACGAACAACGTTAGAGCCATTCGAGCTCCGTTTGATGTCTGACTATAACGCTCGAGCCCGGCCCTACTGATCCCTGTATGGTGTCCGATGCGTTACCGTCGGCCCGGCAGTGAATGTGCTATATACAGGAGAGGCAAAAAGTCACGGTGTGGGGTAACACCGGGCACTATCTCGCAGCCTCGGAGGCGACCCGACAATCGGGGGGCCACTGCATCCGTGACTACACTCTTGTGCCACGGCAATGTACATCTGCGGAAGGGGAATAGCCATGAAGGCGAAGGCGCTGTTTTCATTCGGGGTTATTCTGTCGCTCGCCACGGTTCAGGTTTTCGCGCAGGAACGCGGGGCTTCTCTCGGTCAGCTGGAGTACGAATCGAGTTGCGCCGTATGCCATGGAGCTGATGGAGGTGGCGGCGGACCATACACGGAACTGCTGACTGTGTCCGTTCCGGATCTGAGAATCCTCCAGAAGAACAACAAGGGCGTATTTCCGTTTGAAAGAGTCTACGAGGTCATTGATGGTCGCGCCGAGGTCCGCGCCCACGGCCCGCGGGATATGCCCATCTGGGGTGATCGGTACAACAAGGATGCAGTGGAGTTGCGCACCATGGGTGAGTACGCCGGGTACGGCGAGGGATACGTGCGCGCTCGAATACTCGCGCTAATTTCTCACATCTCAACACTGCAGAAGTAGGGGAGCTCATCCGAGAGGTGGTCTGGGAGGACTCACTCGCTCGCAGCTGGCCGGAAGGCTCGTCGCCACCGAGCAACTGCGGCTGGTCTGCGGGCAGGCAATGGCCGCCGGGTCACCCGCCGGTAATCCAAATGAACGTAAATGGGCACCACGCTTCGGGTGGCGCACCGCGCTTTCCGCAGCATTGCTGCCTAGCCACGGTTGTCGCAACCGCCCTTCCAGCACACGAGGCCCAAGCCGAGTACCACGGCAGCAACGACCACCAGCGCAGCAATCGTGAGATTGTCCAAGTACATGATTCATCTCCAATGTCACTAATTGTAGATTAGTATATCGGCATACGCTGATGAATTTTTGAGAACTTTGTCTGGAAATTGACATGACCGTGTCTAGAGGCGGGTAAGCGAGGCACCCGGCACCAAACCCCGTTGATGCCCAGCAAGCGTTGACGATGAGTTAATACCTGGACCTTGCGGACGCCAGTCGCCGTCCTTGCTGGCAGCCGACCGGAGCGTACAACAGCGCGTCGGAGCTCGCCCAATCCACCTCGATTAACCACGATACAACTGTGGTCTTTCGTCCAGTTCCGATCCCGCCCGTGTTTCTCCTGGCGGGCTACCCTAACCATCTGTTTTTAAGCCCCTTTCCCATTTTGTGACAGCCGTCACGCGGACCACCTTAGGTGGCCGAAATCACGCCGTGTTAGTCTTCGTACCTACAACCTATACCAATGATTCCGGGAGGAAAGACCGGTGCTTATCAATCGACTGTCCACTCTTGTCATCACCTTGCTCGCTGCCATATTGCTCGCTTCTTGCGGCGGCGGTTCGATCACCGAACCTCAGACAGGGACTGTCGGGATCGTCATCACGGATGCGCCCAGCGACGATTTCAGTAAGATTAATCTGACCATCACCGGCGTCGAACTCCTCGGCGAAGACACGCGCGCCGTCTTGTTCGATGAGGCGACCGATGGCGGCTCGCGCACCGTCGACCTGCTTAGTCTCACTGACTATGCTGACCTGTTCGTGATGAGCGACGCCCAGGCTGGCAGCTACAGCAAGATTCGACTCTACATCGATGAGATCGAGCTCGTCCCTCATGATGAGCGGATGCCGGCCATCTATCCAAAGATTCCGGCCAACGGCAAGATTGATCTCAATCCCCGCCAGACCTTTACGGTTGTGGGCAGCGAGATCTTGTATATCCATATCGATATCGACGCTGACAAGTCGATTCACGCCCACTCGACTGGCAACGGTGAGTACCGGTTCAGGCCGGTCGTATTCGTTGACGTCATTAGTGACGCATTCGCTGGCAAGTTGGTGCGGGTCTATGGCTATGCGCGTGACGTGAATGTCGACGCCGCAAGCTTCCGCTTGTGCCGATTGGACACGCCATTCATCGCCGAGATCGACACCGGCTCCGCGACCGGCGATAGCGAACACGAATACTGCATCGGGGTTGATGCGAACGCTGCCAGCGTCTTTGGCGAAGACGGCCTGCCCGTTGTGCTCGGCGATGTTATTGAAGAAGAAAGCCTGCTGACGGCGATCGGCTTCATCGACGTGCTGCCTGCCGAGGAAGTTGAGACTGAGGAAGTCGTCACCGCCGTCTCTCATGAGGAGGGCGATGACCGCTATGCCCGCGTATTGCTTCGCGCTGAAGTCATCGAAATGGGCGCCTTCGGAACATTCGAAACCGTCGCCGGTACCATCGCTCAAGCCCCTGACGTCAACAGCCTGCTTACGATGACACTGGCCGACGCATCCCAACTCGGTGTCCAGCTCCAGAACGGCACCAAGATCTTCTCCAAGAGCGGCGAGGCCTTGCTGGTGGACGCCCTAGTTCCGGGAACTGTAGTGCGCGTCGACGGTGTCGTTGACCCGGGGACCGGACACTTGCTCGCGTCCCTCGTTATCGTCGACGAGACCCCTGCGGCCGCTATCGAGCAGCTCAGCGGTACCGTTGTCAGCGTCGATGAGGATAACGCCCAACTCATCATCACTACTGACGGTGGGGAGAAAGTTGTTCTCATCGGAGACAGCACGCTGGTATTTGGAATCGATGCCGACTCCGTAGAGGGCGCCTTCAGCGACCGCATCAGTTACACCGATTTGTTCGCGGGCCAGCGCGTCGATGTCTACGGCGTTTCTAATGCCGCGGGCTTAGAAGCAACCGTCATCCTCGCGCTTCAAGCCGAAGCCGTACCACTATAACCATCTATGTCGAAGGGAGCCTCGTGCTCCCTTCGATCGCCGCGCTACTGTGCTTCTCAGTCGCCCGTCCCTTCGTCTCTGAGCAAGCGCTTGAGAAACACGCGCATCTCCTTGGCGGCCTGGATGTCGCCCTTCTGTTCTGCTACGTGGATGCCCTGCTCGTAGGCGTCCATCGCATCCGCCGTTGAGCCGACCTCGGTTAGTGCTTTACCTAACAGCTTCCACGCGGCTGAGTAACTGTCATCATGGCTCACTGCGGCGCGTAGATGGTCAATCGCCAACGCTGGCTTACCCTCCTTGAGGTAGGCCTGGCCCAGGCCAAAACGTACGAGCGCATTGTCTTGGCCGGCTTTGAGAAGTTTCTCGAGGCTGTCCGTCATACCCATGATTGCTGCTACCTCAGCGTATGCTGCAGGCCCTGATGAGCGAGGCCTCCAGGCTCGGTTCTCAGTCAGCCCCTTCTATCCTTCGAGCGATTAGCATGGCCTCGTCGCGCAACCCTGCGCTGGTGTCGCCAATGCGGCCTTCCTCTCGGTAGAGGACAAGTTGGAGCGGCGCGAACGCATGCAACAACTCATTGGTGCCAAGTCGGTAGCGACTGTCGCTTGGCCCCCGTGTCGATACGGCCGCTCGGACAAAGGTCTGATAGAACAGCAGACCACCAGGACGTAGTGCCTCCATGATTACCGCACACAGACGGGGTTCCCAGAAGTAACTGACAACAATTACGTCGAAAGACTCATGCGGCGGTGGCTGTGCTACCAGATCCCGTACTTCCGCCCTAACCGCCATCCCCGCTGCCGCCGCGCGCGCCCTCAGGCTCTCCACCGCGACAGGTGACAGATCCCAGGCCACCACGCCTAATCCACGCCGCGCCAGATGCAGCGCATTCGCGCCCAAGCCACAAGCCAGATCCAGTGCGCGACCGGCTGCCGGCAACAAATGGCTGAACTCACGCAATACCCCACAGGCTTCGCGATCGTTCGCCCCAGCCTCGCGGTAGCGGGCGTCCCACTTTGCCCGCAGTGCCGACGTAACCTCGTCTGCCATTGGCCACCCAGCTGCGTTAAACGACTCAGCGCCGCCAGAACGCGGGGCTGAGTATCACCAGCAAGGTAAAGATCTCGAGCCGCCCCAGCAGCATCGCAAAACACAGTATCCATTTGGCGGCGACGCTGATATCGGCATAGTGCGGCCCCACCTCGCCCAGCCCCGGCCCCAGATTGTTCATACATGCAGCCACGGCCGAGAAGGCTGTGACCTGATCCATGCCAGTGAACATCAAGCCCAGTAACATCAGCACAAATGCGCCAACGTAGGCCGAGAAGAATCCCCATACTGAGTCAATCACGCGATCCGACAGCGGCTTGTCGCCAATACGGATCGGAACGACAGCGCTGGGGTGAATCACACGGATGATTTCGCGTATGCCTTGCTTGGTCAGCAACAGGAAGCGTATGACCTTCATACCGCCGCCCGTCGAGCCGGCACACGCGCCAATGAAGCTGGTAAACAGCAACAACACCGGCAGGAAACCAGGCCAAGTGTGATACTCGTGAGTCGTGAAGCCCGTGGTGGTCCCGATAGAGACAGCCTGGAATACCGCATGAATCACCGTGTCACCAACGTCCTCGAACGTTTGGGTGTAGAATAGATAACCCACACAGGTCGATGCGACTAGGAACAGTATGGCGAAGTATGTTTTCGCCTCCGAGTCAGTGAAGTAGTGTCGTACCGACATCGAACGCCAAGCCACAAAGTGAAGCGCGAAATTCAGTCCGGACAACAGCATAAAGACAATAGCTACGACTTCAACCAGCGGCTTATTGATGAAATAGCCCATGCTCAGATCGTGTGTCGAGAAACCACCGATCGCTACTGTCGCGTAACTGTGCGCGATGGCATCGAATAGATCCATTCCCGCGAACCAGTAGGCCAGCGCACAGGCCACAGTCAGGCCGAGATAAATGTACCAGAGCGCCTTCGCTGTTTCCGTGATGCGCGGAGTGAGCTTGCTGTCCTTCATTGGTCCAGGCGTTTCGGCGCGATACAGCTGCATTCCGCCAATGCCTAGCATGGGCATGATGGCCACGGCCAACACGATGATCCCCATGCCACCAAGCCACTGTAGTTGCTGTCGATAGTAGAGGATCGACTTCGGTAGAGTCTGGACTTCCGTCAGTACTGTAGCGCCCGTCGTCGTGAGACCGGAAATAGACTCGAATACAGCATCCGTGAACGTCATGTGCGGTTGAGCAGCCAGCATCAGCGGCAGCGCGCCCGTCACGCCGAGCACTGTCCAGAACATTACCACTACAATGAAGCCGTCTCGCAGACGCAGCTCCTTGCGTCGGCGCATAACGGGCAGCCATGCGACCAGCCCAAGCGCCAGCGTCAAGGCAAAGGCTGCCACAAACGGGGCGGCGGTCTGCTCGTCATAGATAGCCGATACGACCATTGGTGGGATCAGCGTTGTGCTGAACACCATCAACAGCAGACCTAAGATGCGCTGGACGGCGGTGAATTGCATAAGATCGAGTCGCTGAGCAACTAGTTGCTAGTCACCTAGATGAAAGTTATCCCAACCTGGAACAGGCGCTCTACATCCGCCACGCGGCGTTTGTCCACCAGGAACAAAATGACGTGGTCCTCGGCCTCAATTACGGTGTCATGGTGTGCAATGACCACGTCCTTGCCGCGCACAATCGCGCCGATAGTCGTCCCCCGTGGCAGGTTGAGCTCGCCAATTCGACGCCCGACCACTTTCGAGGAGCTTTGGTCGCCGTGGGCGATTGCCTCGATAGCCTCGGCGGCACCGCGGCGTAGGGAATGGACCTTGACGACATCTCCGCGGCGCACATGCGCCAACAACGTACCGATGGTGGCCTGCTGTGGCGAAATAGCGATATCGATATCACCACTTTCCACCAGATCCACGTAGGCGGCACGGTTGACCAACGCCATTACACGGCGAGCACCCAGGCGCTTGGCCAGCATCGCCGACAGAATGTTCGCCTCATCATCGTTGGTGAGGGCACAGAATACGTCCGTGTTCTCGATGTTTTCCTCGAGCAGCAGTTCTTCATCCGCCGCATCACCATGCAGCACGATCGTGCGTGCCAGCAGCTGCGAGATCTCCTGGGTGCGGCTGGCGCTCTGCTCAATGATCTTTACGCGGTAGCGGTTTTCCAGCACCCGCGCCAAGCGCGTGCCGATATTGCCGCCACCGGCGAGAATGATTCTCTTGTTGGGCCGGTCGAGACGGCGCAGCTCACCCATCACTGCGCGGATATTCTTTTTCGCAGCGATGAAGAACACTTCATCATCGGCTTCGATCACCGTGTGGCCTTCAGGTGTGATCGCGCGATCGCGTCTATAGACCGCGGCAACGCGCGTGTCGACCGTGGGCATGTGCTCACGCAAGGTACGCAACTCATGGCCAACGAGTGGCCCGCCATAGTAGGCCTTGACGCCAACGAGCTGCACCTGACCTTCTGCAAAATCAAGGACTTGCAGTGTGCCTGGATACTCGATGAGGCGTTGAATGTAGTCAGTCACCAATTGCTCAGGACTGATGTGTACATCCACCGGCAGGCCGCCCTGCTCGAAGAGCTGCGGATGGTTGAGGTATTCGACCGCACGCACGCGCGCAATCTTGGTCGGTGTGCGGAAGATGGTGTAGGCGACTTGGCACGCTACCATGTTCGTCTCATCACTGTTGGTTACCGCGATGAGCATGTCGGCGTCTTCGGCGCCGGCGCGACGCAACACTGCGGGAAAGGATGCCTGACCGTGAATGGTCCGAATGTCGAGCCGGTCCTGCAGTGCGCGTAGCTTGGCCTCGTCGGAGTCGACGACCGTAATGTCATTGGCTTCGCTCGACAGATTCTCGGCGAGTGATGAACCAACTTGCCCGGCACCCAGAATGATGATCTTCATGGCTTATTGTTGTGCATCGATGGCGTCGCGCATCATAGCAGAGGTCGGGGATCAAGGCAGAGCCATTGCGAGCGCCGGGGTTACTCAGCAGTGAGATTCTTGGGGTCGATACCCAAAGCCCGCAGCTTGCGATAGAGGTGGGTGCGTTCCAGCCCGACGGCTTTCGCCACCTTGTTTACGCTGCCACCGTGCAGACGCAACTGATATTCTAGATAAGAGCGTTCAAACTGCTCACGCGCTTCGCGCAACGGCAAGTTGAAGTCGACTGCCGTCCCCGCACCGGCCGGCGCAGCCGTGGGTGGCGGTGCCCCCAACGCGGCCTCAACATCGTCTATTCCGACCTCCGGGCCGCTGCCGATGATCAGTAGCCGCTGGACGAGATTCTCCAGCTCACGGATGTTGCCGGGCCAAGAGTAGTTGCGCAGTCTATTTTGAGCAGCGACGCTGAAATGTCGATAGGGAAGCTGTTCGTGCTCGACAAACACATCCACGTAATAGTTGAGCAGATCAGGCACGTCCTCTCTGTGCTCGCGCAGTGGCGGCATAACAAGAGGCACGACGTTGAGCCGATAGTAAAGCTCTTGGCGAAAGCCGCCCTGAGCTACGAGCTCCTGCAAGTCCCGATGCGTGGCGGCGATGACACGCACATTGACCGGAATCGGGTCAATACCACCTATGCGCTGAAAGCTGCCACTCTCCAACGCGGACAACAACTTGGCCTGTGTATCGAGATCCATGTCGGCCACGTCGTAGAGCAACAGGCTTCCAGCTTGGGCTTGTTCGAGCAAACCAAAATGGACTTTGTTGTCGCGCTCGCTGCCGAACAGCTGCACGGCGGCGTCGCCCGCGCTGAGCTGGCCAACGTTGAATTCAACAAATGGCCCAGCACGGCGTGTACTGCTCGCATGCAGATAGCGGGCGAGCACCCGCACGCCACTACCAGGTTCACCGCTCACCAATACCCAACTGTCGTGTTCTGCGATGCGGCGCACCTGCTCCTTCAGGCGCTGCATGACGGCGCTGCGCCCAATTGGTTCGCTGGGGGCATGCGCATAACGGCGCAAACCGATGTTCTCGCGTTTGAGCTTGTCCGCCTCCAGCGCGTGCTCAACGGTGAGCAGCAACTTGGCTAAGGACAGAGGCTTCTCGATGAAGTCGTAGGCGCCCAGACGCGTGGCTTCTACGGCGGTCTCGACAGTGCCATGCCCCGACATCATGATCACCGGCATGATCGGCGCGCTGTCCTCCGACCATTCCTTCAACAATGTTATGCCGTCAACGTCTGGCATCCAGATGTCCAACAAGACGAGATCCGGTCGCCTGGCCCGACAGGCTTTACGCGCCGATTCGCCATCCTCGGCCACCCCCACCTCATATCCCTCGTCCTCGAGAATCTCCTGGAGCAATTGACGAATATCAGGCTCATCGTCCACCACTAGCACGTAGGGCGGGCTCAATCCATCATGCAGTGTTGGTTCGCCACCGCTATCGAGCTGCGTGTCGGCTTCATGCGGCTGCATCGTCTTTGTCCCTGGTGATTTGTTGTGATGTTGTCTCTCGGCTCACACGCTGCCCTTTTGCTTCACGCACCGGCAGTCGTATCGTTACGGCGGCACCACCGGGGATGTTCTCAGCCCGAACCATGCCGCCATGCTCCTCGACGATCTTCTTCACGATCGCTAAGCCCAGACCTGTGCCCTTGCGTTTTGACGTCACGTAAGGTTCAAACAGATTGGCCAACAGTTCATCGGAAATACCACCACCGGTATCGCAGACCCGCAGCTCGACAAACCGGCAGGCGGCCTCTTGTAGGCAGCGCGTGCTCACGCTGATACGGGCATCGGCGACGTTATCCGTGGCCTCCAATGCGTTCTTAATGAGGTTGTGGAGCAGCTGGCGCAAGCGGCCCGAATCGGCCTGAAGCTCCGGCATTTTCGGATCCAAATCGGCGCTCAGGCGTGCGTCGCTGCGCTCTAGCCGATAAAGATCCAGGACTTCCTCGACCAGATGATTCAGGTCGACGGTGTCGACGTTGATTTGCGGCATACGCGCATACTCAGAAAACGCTTTGACCATTTCCTTGAGGCTTTCCACCTGCTGGACGATGGTGTGCGTAGAGCGATCCAGTACGTCGGCGTCTTTGGGGCTCATCGTTGCCAGATATTTGCGCCGCAAGCGCTCGGCCGACAGTTGTATTGGTGTCAGCGGGTTCTTGATCTCGTGTGCCAAGCGTCGGGCCACTTCGCCCCAAGCGGCATCGCGCTGAGCCTGAACCAGCGCGGTCACGTCATCGAACACCACCACCACGCCGCCAGCCTCTTCACCCAGCTCTGGCAGCTGGGTGCCGCGACACATCAGCACCTGCCTCCCGGCGCTACCGAACAAGACCAGTTCTTCTCGCCACTCCGAATCGCCGCGCTGCAGATGCTCACCGATGACATCAACCAGGTGCTGGCTGTGGCCGTGTTCGGTTGCCAACTCCGTCAAAGGGCGATTGAGATACGTGCTGACGTCAATCCCAAGTATCTGGCCGGCTGCCTGGTTGCATGTGTGCAGCGTTAAGTCGTGGCCCAAACTCAGCACACCGGACGACAGATGGCGCAACACCACCTCCAGATAGGCACGCTGCTCCTCCGCATGCTGTTGGCTGCGTTGAACCTCGCTCTGTGCCAACGCAATCTTATGAGTCATTTCATTAAATGAGCGCACCAGAAAACCAAGTTCGTCATTGGTGCTCAAAGGCAGCCGCGTGCGGTAGTCGCCTGCCGCTACTGCCTGTGTCCCTTCGACCAGATCGGTGATTGGCGCCATGAGCCGTCGCGCCGAAAAGAATGCAGCCCATACCGAAGTGAGCATGCTGAGCAGCAACACCAGCGACAGAGTCAGTATGAAGCTGTACTTCAGCGGCTTACGCAGATACGCCAACTCTTTGTACTGGGCGAATGCCGACTGCACGCTATTGGCCAGGGTGTTCATGCGCTCACTAATCGGATACAAAGCCTGCAAAATTCGCGCATCGCCGACTGGCAGTCGGTCGCTTATCAGCACGGCGACTCGTACGTGCAGACCAGTATCGCGTATGGGATCGAGACCGACGTAGTCCTTGCCCTGGCGAAGTTGCAGCAACGTGCGCTCGTCGGTCAGCGTTGGAATAATGCCAGCTGTCTCGGCCGCACTCGATGCAATGATGTGGCCGCTGCTGCTGAACAAGGTCAGCTCTGAGGCATCGAGCTTGGCGCGCAGATCATTGAGCGCGAATGGCGCCAAGGCATCGGTAGTGTCGCTGAGTTCGGTTGACACCTGCTGGGTCTGGTGCAATACCTCGCGCATGCGCATATCGAGTGACGCACGGCCAAGCTCCAGAGCATCATCCAGTGCCTGTTCGACGCGCACATCAAACCAGCTGTCGATGCCGCGTTGAATGAAATCCAAGGAGAAATAATAGACAACCGTAACCGGTGTCACTGCCAGGACGATGAACATCACCACCAGGCGCGATGTAAGCCGCGTGCCAGGTGATCGAGATTTCATCTGGCGCACCAGGCGATAGAGATGTTTGCCGATCAGCCCGATGAGCAGCAGCGCAGCGGCGATATTGATTACCAGCAGCCACGAGTAGAGTTGCCCAAAAGCCGTCGAGCTATGGGTGGCGTCGCTCATTAGGTACAAGCCGGCCAGCAGCAGCACCACCAACAGTGCCGCCGGAGTCCTGCCTGTCGCCAGCCGCTTCAGGGTTGCAAGCGCCAGCTGTACCAATCGCTGTCCAGTCGCCATTCTGAAGAAATATACGCCAGTGGGCGCATTGGTGCCGGTAGGGCTTCGATGTCGAGCTCAGCACGGACCCGCGCCCAGTAGCCTGCCTTGGGGTCGAGAAGCTTGCGATCCAGCATTGGCAAAGCTTCGATCTGCCCCAGTGCCGCTTGGGCGGCGGCACGCTCAGGGAAGCTACGCTGGGAGCCGCTGTTGAGATTGCGCACGATGTACGTGTTGCTCAGCGCGTGGAAAAGTAGTTGATAGCGCTGGTCCAATACCGCCACTTTCTTGTCCCACCACCAGCTACGGTCCCTGAACACCTCAATGGTGACCGCCATGGTCAATGGAACCCCGTTCTCGACCGCCTCGGCAGCCTCTGGGGACAGCGCATAGTCGACGCGAGCATTGAGGTAGACCACGTCATCATCGACACGGGTATTGACGGCGGCGAAGCTGAACTCCGCGCCGTGCGCCCAGCTCGACGCGCTAACGCCGATGAGGATGGCCAGAAGTTGTTTCACAACCGAGAGTGACTCGTCTTTGCCCGATTTATGTTTTTTGCAGCAGACAGTAGTAGAAGCCGTCAAGATCTTCGTCGCCGGGCAGGATCTGGCGCCCCGCATCCCGTGCTCGACCCCACGCGCCGCTTAGCTCCATGAGCTGCGCCTCAGGGCACCGTGCCAGAAAGCGCTTGATCTGGGCTTCATTCTCATCAGGAAGTATGGAACAGGTGACGTATAACACCATTCCGCCAGGTTTGACCAGCGGCCAGAGCGCATTCAGGATGTTGCCTTGCTGGCGGCCCAACGCAGGGATGTCTTGGGCGCGGCGCAGAGTCTTGATGTCCGGATGACGGCGAATTACCCCGGTGGCGCTGCATGGCACATCCATTAGCACCCGGTCGAAAGGCTGCCCGTCCCACCACTGTTGGGGTTCGGCCGCGTCACCTTGCCTGAGATCAGCGCTCAAGTGGAGGCGGTGCAGGTTCTCTTCGACGCGCCGCAGGCGCTCGGCGGCGATGTCGAGGGCAACCAGCTGGGCCAGAGCTGGCTGACGCTCGAGCAGGTGCGCGCTCTTGCCTCCGGGCGCAGCGCAGGCATCGAGGATGCGCTCGCCGGGGCGCGGATCGAGAATCTGCGCCGCAAGCTGAGCGGCACCATCTTGTACCGAGACCTCACCGTCAGCGAATCCTGGCAACAGGTTCACCGCAACGGGGCGCTCGAGGATGAGTCCGTGGGTGGTATGCGGTGCCGGCTTTGCGGGCAAGTCCGAGGCGGCCAACTTGCGCAGATACTCGTCGCGACTGTGCCGTCGCGCGTTGACGCGCAGTGTCATAGGGGCCTGGCGGTTGTTGGCGCTGAGCGTCCGTTCCCAGTCCTGCGGCCAAGCACTGCGCAGCGCATCGATCAGCCACGCCGGGTGGGCGTAGTGTGCCTCGGCATCGGCGCTCGCCTCGGCATCCAGTGTCGGCCGCTCGCGCACGTAGCGGCGCAGCACGGCATTGCTCAGGCCGGCCGCCCATGGCTTGCCGAGCTCCCTCACGAGCTTCACCGTCTCGTTCACGGTCGCGTGCTGGGCAACGCGCTCGAAAGCGAGCTCGTAGAGTGCGACCAGCAGCGCTGCGCTGACATCGGCATCCTTGGTGCGCAGTGGCTTGTCCAGCAGTCTGGCAAGCAGCCAGCGCAACCGCGGCAGCCACCGCAGCACCTCGTAAGACATGGCTTGAGTGAGCGCTTGCTCCGCCCCCGGGGCACAATCCTTAAGTACCTCCGGCAAGGCGTCGCTCAGTGACCGGCCCTGTCCGAGGACCTGTGCGATGACGCGAGTGGTGGCGTGGCGTGGCTGCACCATGGCCTGATTCCAGCGCATTGCAGTTCCCGCTCGCCTCTCGTGTGGGTCGCGGCGCTAGGGGGCGGCGCCGAAACGGAGTCCGGGCCTGAGCAGGTTGGGGTGGCCATTGAGAAACTGGTCAGCGGGCAACGGCTTGCCTCCCGCCACCTGCAGGGTTGTGAGCCGCAGTGCTCCGTCTGCGCAGCGCACGTCTATGCCCTCGCGACCCACAGCAATGATCTCGCCAGGATCGGCTGTGCTCGTGCACGCCAGCGGCTGCGCTTGCCACACTCGCACCACGCGGCTGTCAAGTTGTGACTGGGCCACGGGCCAGGGGTTGAATGCGCGCACTCGGTGCCACAGGGCCTGGGCGCTATTGTTCCAGTCGAGCACCGCTTCCTGTTTACTCAGTTTGGGCGCATAGGTTGCGGCGCCTTCATACTGTGCCTCGGGCTCCGCGGAGCCCGAGGCCAACTGGTCCAGGGCGACCAGGATCGCCTGTGCTCCGAGCTCGGCTAGCTGGTCGTGAATAGAGCCGCCGGTGTCTTGCGCGGTGATCGGGCAGGTGAGTCGATAGAGCATGGGACCCGTGTCCAGGCCCTCGTCCATCTGCATGATGGTCACTCCCGTCTCCTCATCGCCAGCGAGAATCGCGCGCTGGATCGGGGCGGCGCCCCGCCAGCGGGGCAGTAGCGACGCGTGGATGTTGACACAGCCCAGGCGCGGGATCGTCAACACTGCTTGCGGCAGAATGAGCCCGTACGCGGCTACTACCATCACGTCTGCGCCCCAGTCTGCCAGTGTGGTCTGGACTTCGGTGGACTTGAGACTCGAGGGCTGCTCGACCGGAATGCCGTGCTCACGCGCAAGTTGCTTGACCGGGCTGGCGGTGAGTTTGCGCCCGCGGCCCGCGGGCCTGTCGGGTTGTGTGTATACGGCGCAGACTTCATGCGGCGAGTGCACGAGCGCGTGCAATGACTGCGCGGCAAACTCGGGTGTTCCGGCAAAGACGATGCGCAGCGGGTTCGCCTCAACGTGTCGTGGCAGGCTGCTCACCACACCGCGCTCTGGTCGCTTTGTGGGCCGGGGCGTTGAGTCTGCTCAGAGTGCAACACGCTGCTGGTGCTTGGTGAGCTTCTTGCGGATGCGCTGCTGCTTGAGTTGCGACAAGTAGTCGACAAACAGTTTGCCCTCCAAGTGGTCCATTTCGTGCTGAATGCATACCGCCAACAGCCCGTCGGCGTCCAACTCAAAGGTCTCTCCATCCCGGTTCAGGGCGCGAACCCGCACCTGCTCGGCACGCTGCACTTTTTCATAGATGCCGGGCACCGACAAGCAGCCTTCCTCCGTTTCTTCGATGCCATCTCGACTAATGATCTCCGGATTGACGAAAACGTGAGGCTCATCACGCGATTCCGAGACGTCAACGACGATAACTCGCCTATGGAAATTGACTTGCGTTGCTGCCAAGCCGATACCCGGTGCGTCATACATGGTCTCAAACATATCGTCCACGAGCCGACGTATCTCTTCGTCGACTTGTTCTACGGGGGCCGCCTTGGTTCTCAGGCGGGGATCCGGGTAATGCAGTATCTCGAGTTTCGCCATGGGACAGTTGCCAACTTTTCTAAATAAAATCTAGATAGAGCCGATAAAGGTATGATAATACTGGACTATGAGGCGCTCTACCCTTTGTGGGGACAGAGCATTTTGACTAAACTTCTCGGAACTGAGCCTCAAAGGGACGCCAATGAACAATAATTCACGCGCTTTCGGCGCATGTATCCTCGCCACCACCGCGGTCACGCTGTTCTTGATGCTTGGCTGTGCCAGCGCTCCCGAGGAGCCGCCCGAGCAGGCCCCAGTGTCTTCCCCGGTGTGGGGAAGCGAAGCCCCGCCGCCGGAACCTGTTGCGCCGCCCCCGCCGGCTGAGCCCGCAACAGTCGTGGTGCGCCCTGATTATCCGGAGCGCTACGTCGTTGTCAAAGGCGACACTCTTTGGGACATCGCGTCGCGCTTTCTCCGAGATCCATGGTTATGGCCTGAGGTCTGGCATATCAACCCCGAGATCGCAAATCCACATCTTATTTTCCCCGGTGACGTCATCGTAATGTACTTCGTCGATGGGCGTCCGGTCCTTGCTGTTGAGCGCGCCCCGGCTGGCATCCCAACGGTGAAGCTGGGCCCAGAAATTCGGAGCATGCCGATCAGCCAGGCTATTGCGACGATTCCCATGGACAGGATCGGCCCGTTTTTGGCCAACCACAGGGTGGTGAGCAAGGAAGAGCTGGATGCCGCACCGTATATAGTATCAAGCTTGGAGGAACACCTGGTAACTGGCCCGGGCGACCGCATCTACGTGCGGGGCATGGAGGAAGAGCCACAGGCCAGCTACAACATCGTCCGTCCCGGTAAGCCCTACCTCAATCCGGAGGACGAGAACGACATCCTGGGCTATGAGGCGATATTCGTAGGTGATGCCTATCTGGCCCGCTCGGGCGACCCCGCCACCCTGGATATCGGCGACGCGCGCCGCGAAGCCTTGCTTGGAGATCGCCTGTTGCCGGTTGAGCAGCGCGCCATTGACCCTTACTTCACCCCGCACGCCCCGAAGTCCCAGGTTGACGGCCGCATTCTTGCCGTCATGGACGGGGTGCGCAATTTCGGGCAATACGCGGTCGTGGTTCTCAGCCTGGGTGAGCAACAGGGCATGAAGCCGGGCACGGTGCTAGCCGTGTGGCAGTCCGGGCGCAGCGTCCGCGATGTTGTCGAGGGCAGCCGTGCCATGGTTCAGCTACCCGAGGAGCGCGCCGGCCACGTGATGGTCTTTCGCACCTTCGATCGGGTCAGCTACGCGCTGGTCATGCGCGCCACCCGCAGCTTGCACCTGCAGGACCGCGTTACCAACCCTTAGACCGGCTCGGCCAGGCTATAACATCAAGGGGCCCTGCGGGGCCCCTTTCTCATTGTGTCGGCGGCCCGGTCCCTGCGTATAATCGTGACTCAGACGATCGCACGGATGTGATCGGGAGAATCTTGTGCAACGAGACCAGCAGGAACTTCGGCACTGGTTGACGCTCGTCCGCGCCCCGGGAGTCGGGCCTGCCACCTTTCAGCGGTTGTGGCAGCGCTTTTCCAGCCTGGATGCCATTTTTTCCGCGTCACTCAGCGAGTTGCAGCGCGCGGGGCTCAGCGCCGAGGCGGCGAGCTTTGTTCGTCGCGCCGACGCGGAGCCGATTGAGCAGGACTTGCGCTGGCTCGAGCAGCCGACTGCCCATCTGGTGACGTGGGGATCGGCAGTCTATCCCACGTTACTCGCTGACATAGCCGACCCCCCGCCGGCCCTGTTCGTACTCGGCGATGTGGGCGTGCTCTGTCAGCCCCAGCTTGCCATTGTCGGTAGCCGCAACCCGACCGAGCCCGGCAGGGAGACAGCCCGCGCGTTCGCGGCTCATCTGGCCAGCGCGGGCCTCGTTGTCACCAGCGGCATGGCGCTCGGAATTGATGCCGCCGCCCACGAGGGCGCCCTGTCAGCGCGGTTGCCCACGATTGCCGTTACCGGTACCGGACTCGACCGGGTTTACCCGGCCCGCCATCGTGAGCTTGCTCACCGGATTGGAAGCGTAGGCGCGTTGGTGTCTGAGTTCCCCACCGGTGTGGGGCCGCTGGCCGCCAACTTTCCCCGCCGCAATCGGATTATCAGCGGTTTGAGCCTGGGCACGCTGGTGGTGGAGGCGGCGCCCCAGAGCGGCTCGCTGATTACTGCCCGTCTGGCCAGCGAACAAGGGCGCGAAGTGTTCGCCATTCCTGGCTCCATCCACAATCCCCTCGCGCGTGGCTGCAACGCGCTGATTCGGCAAGGCGCTAAGCTTGTCGAAAGTGCCGCCGACATTATTGAGGAGCTGGGACCAATAAGTGGAGTGGAGCGCAAGCCGACACAACTCGTCGCAGGCGGTGTTGTCGAAGAGTTTTCTTTGGACGCAGACCACGCGCGCGTGCTGGAATGCTTGGGTCACGAGCCCACCGCCGTAGACACCGTTGTGGCGCGCAGCGGATTGACGCCAGAGGCTGTTTGCTCCATGCTCTTGGTATTAGAATTGCATGGACACGTCACGTCTGCCGCAGGCGGACACTATTGTCGTGCCGGCAAGAGGGCCTGAAATGAAAGAGACCATGCTCGACGTTCTCATGTACCTGTTTGAGAACTACATGAACGATGAGATAGAGTTTGATGCCGACGAGGACTCTCTCAGGACCGAACTGCTGGAGGCCGGTTTTGCCCAAAGCCAGATCGCCAAGGCCTTCGAATGGCTAGAAGGGCTGGCCGAGATGCAGTCTGGGCCGGAGCCGGTGAAGCCGCACAACACGGCCTCACTGCGGCTGTACACCGCGAACGAAATGGAGAAGCTCAACGCCGATAGCCGGGGCTTTCTCTTGTTCCTGGAACAAGTCGGCGTGTTGGATCACAGCTCGCGCGAATTGGTAATCGATCGCGTGTTGGCTCTGGACAACAAAGAAATTGATTTGGACCAGCTCAAGTGGGTTATCTTGATGGTGTTGTTCAATCAGCCAGGCCAGGAAGCAGCCTACGCTTGGATGGAAGATCTCGTATTCGACGAGATGGTTGGCAACATACATTGATCGAATAAAACGGCTGACGTGCCAGCAAATGCCCGCACCAGCGGGCATTTGCTTTATGTACCGAGGAACATGAGCAAGAGTTTAGTCATCGTAGAATCGCCGGCGAAAGCCAAGACGATCAAAAAGTACCTGGGCAAAGGCTTCGAGGTCCTGGCCTCCTATGGCCACGTGCGTGACCTTCGCCCCAAGGTAGGCGCAGTCGACCCGGACCACGACTTCGAGATGAAGTATGAGGTCATCGAGCGCAATCAGAAACACGTCGACGCAATCGATAAGGCCTTGACCAAGGCCGATGCGCTGTATCTGGCAACTGACCCCGACCGCGAAGGCGAGGCCATCTCGTGGCATTTGTACGAAATCCTCAAAGACCGCGGATCACTCGATGGCAAGACGGTAGCGCGAGTTGTCTTCAACGAGATAACCAAGCGGGCCATTCAGGAGGCGGTTGAGCACCCGCGCGAGTTGTCCAAAGAGTTGATTAATGCCCAACAGGCTCGCCGTGCCCTGGACTACCTGGTGGGTTTCAACCTATCGCCCCTGTTGTGGAAGAAAGTGCGCCGCGGTCTTTCGGCGGGTCGCGTGCAGAGCCCGGCATTGCGCCTGATTGTCGAACGTGAACTGGAAATTGAGCGCTTCAAGCCGCGCGAGTATTGGACCATTGAGGCGGACGTCGAAGGCGATGGACAAGCCTTTGATGCAAAGCTCACGCATCTCAAAGGCAAGAAGCTCTCGCAGTTCACGATCAATACCGAGAAGAAGGCACGCAGCGCCGAGAAGGCATTGACCGAGAGCGCTAAGGGCACGCTGCGCGTAGACAAAGTTGAAAAGAAGCAACGCAAGCGCAACCCGGCTGCGCCTTTCACCACCTCAACGTTGCAGCAGGAAGCCTCGCGTAAGCTTGGTTTCTCCGCAAGCCGAACCATGCGCGTGGCGCAGCAGCTCTATGAGGGTATCGACATCGGCGGTGAGACTGTCGGTCTCATTACCTACATGCGTACCGACTCCGTGAGCCTGGCGCAGGAAGCGCTGGACGAAATGCGAGCCTTCATAAAGGAGCGCTACGGCAAAGGGGCGCTCCCGGACAAACCGAGGGTCTACAAGACTAAAGCCAAGAATGCTCAGGAGGCACACGAGGCCGTGCGGCCGACTTCAGTGGAGCGCGAAGCGACCCAGCTCAAGTCTCACCTGAGTCCAGACCAGTTCAAGCTCTATGATCTGATATGGAAGCGAACCATCGCCTGTCAAATGCAGCACGCGACCTTGGACACGGTTGCCATCGACTTGGACGCGGGTAAAGACAACACGTTTCGCGCCAACGGTTCTGTCGTGGTTGATCCGGGCTTCATGGCCGTCTATCAGGAAGGCATGGATGACGCCAAGAGCGACGATAGTGAAGGCAAGATGCTGCCGCCGCTCAAGGAAGGAGACAGCGTCAAGCTCAACGCGATCCGGACCGAACAACACTTCACCGAGCCGCCACCACGCTTTTCCGAGGCAAGCTTGGTCAAAGCGCTGGAGGAGTATGGCATCGGGCGACCGTCTACCTATGCTTCCATCATCCAGACGCTCAAGGATCGGGAATATGTCGAAATGGACAAGCGCCGCTTCATGCCCACTGACGTCGGCCGCATCGTCAACAAGTTTCTCACTGAGCATTTCACCAAGTATGTGGACTATGACTTCACTGCATTGATGGAAGACGAGCTCGATGAGATATCACGCGGCGAGCGCGACTGGGTGCCGATGATGCGGGAGTTCTGGGAGCCGTTCAAATCCCTCGTCGATGACAAAGAGAAGAGCGTTGAACGCAAAGACGTTACGCATGAAGCCCTTGACGAGAAATGCCCCAAGTGCGGCGAGCCGTTGTCGATTAGACTGGGCAGACGTGGACGCTTCGTCGGCTGCACGGGTTACCCGGAGTGCGATTACACCCGCAATCTCAATGATGAAGGCGGCAGCACAGAGCCCGAGATTGTCGAAGGACGCGTGTGCCCCGAGTGTAGCTCGCAACTGATCATCCGCCACGGTCGCTATGGCAAGTTCATCGGTTGTAGTGGCTATCCCAAATGTCGCTACATCGAGCCGCTGGAGAAACCCGCTGACACTGGTGTGGTGTGTCCAGAGTGCAAGGAAGGCACCATGCTGCAGCGCAAGTCGCGCTACGGCAAGATTTTCTATTCGTGCTCCAGGTACCCAACCTGCAAATACGCTGTGTGGAACGAACCGATTGCCGAGCCGTGCCCGACGTGTGGCTGGCCGATGTTGACCCTGAAGACCACCAAGCGACGGGGCACAGAAAGGGTCTGTCCGCAGAAGGAATGCGACTACGCGGAACAGGTCGAGGCGCCAGAGGACACCGCCAAGGCTTAGGCGTACGAAGCAACACGCCCGCGGTAGTGGCGTTGCGCTGTGGCCAGAGGAAACGCATGGTGGAGCATCGGGTCAGACTGTCAGGTAAGGATGTTCGGGTGACACTGAGCCCTGCCGCGCAGTCGTACCTCTCGACGAGTGAGCCCGTGTGCGCTGAGCTGGAACTCTATTTCAGCTGTCTGATTCGCAAGCGTGTGCGGTTCACGAGTGGATGTACAGATCCTAGCGCGGTCGCGGTCCGGCCCGGACTCTGCGTGCGTTTTCACCCCGTCATGAGCCAACGTTGCGAAGTCGCCGAAACCGACGGCGCGCCGCCGCTTACCGACTTTCCCATCAAGCGCCCCGAGGCCTATGTGCCGAAGTGGCTGCGTGTCGACTACCGCGAGGGAGCCTGGCACGGCGAGTTCGGTTTCATCTGAGCAGCCATGAGTTGGTGGCAGCTCAAGTGTGCCGCCTCGGTACTGCAGCGCGGCGGCATCGCCGCCTATCCCACTGAAGCTGTTTACGGTCTGGGCTGCGACCCGGACAACTCATTGGCGTTGGAGCGACTGCTGGCTGTAAAGGGTCGTGACGCGGCTAAGGGCTTCATCCTCATCGCCTCGAGCCTCGTTCAACTCGAGCCGTACATCGAACCATTCGATGAAACACTCAGCGAGCGCGTTGCCGCCACCTGGCCGGGACCGGTCACTTGGTTAGTACCCGTTCGAGGGGATGTTTCACCCCTGCTCAGCGGTGGTCGTGACACGCTAGCCGTGCGTGTGACCGCCCATCCGCTGGCCGCTGCGTTGTGTGACGCCTATGGTGGCGCTCTGGTCTCGACCAGCGCCAACCTTAGTGGCGTGCCACCCGCGCGCAGCGCTTTGGCTGTGCAACGGATGTTGGGCGGCCGCATCGACTTCATTCTTCATGGTGATGTCGGTACGCTTAGACGACCAACGGAAATTCGCGATGTGCGCTCCGGTGCAATCGTGCGCCCCGCATCATGAGGAGCTGACTTTGGCCGATATCGACACCAGTCTCGTTAAGGACTATTTGCTGGGGTTGCAGAACGACATCTGCACGGCTGTCGAGGAACTCGACGGCGAGGCGACGTTTGCCGAGGACACCTGGCAGCGCGAGCAAGGCGGTGGCGGCTGCAGTCGTGTTTTGCGCGAAGGCAGCGTGTTCGAACAAGCGGGCATCAACTTCTCCCACGTGTTCGGACCAGGCCTGCCCGCCTCGGCCACGGCCCATCGCCCGGAGCTTGCCGGACGCAGCTTCGAAGCGCTGGGTGTGTCGCTGGTGATTCACCCGCATAACCCATATGTGCCAACCTCGCATGCCAACGTGCGTTTCTTCGTTGCCAACAAACCCGGTGCCGAACCCGTGTGGTGGTTTGGCGGTGGCTTCGATCTGACTCCGTACTACGGCTTTCGCGACGACGCTGTGCACTGGCACCGAACCGCCCAGCAGGCCTGCGATCCATTTGGGCCCGACGTATATTCGCGCTACAAGCAGTGGTGTGACGAATATTTCTATCTGAGGCACCGCGGTGAGCAGCGCGGCGTGGGCGGTTTGTTCTTCGACGATCTCAATGACTGGGCCTACGACAAGTGCTTCGCGTTCATGCGCAGCGTGGGGGATCACTACATTCCAGCCTACCGACCCATCGTGCAGCGCAGGAAGGACACCCCTTACGGCGAGCGCGAGCGTGATTTTCAGCTCTATCGCCGCGGCCGTTACGTCGAGTTCAACCTGGTTTATGACCGCGGCACGTTGTTCGGATTGCAGACGGGTGGACGTACCGAGTCGATATTGATGTCACTGCCACCACTGGTGAAATGGCGCTACAACTGGCAGCCCCAGCCCGGTACACCCGAAGCCGAACTCTACGAGGTGTTCATTAAGCCCCGCGATTGGCTGGCTGAGGATGCGGCCGGCTGAAGGCCGAGATGTTCGCGTTAGTGCACTAGTTCGATGGCGGTGCGAACCGCGCTGGTTTCGGCCGGTGCGTGCTGATTGCTGACGAGCCTGCCGCGGCTGTCATAGACCAGTAGTGTGGCCGGCACGTAGCCGTGTGCCTGCGCAAAACCCTGGCCATTGGGCGTGTTAACATCCGCGATGACGTAGCGCAGATGCGTATGCTCATCCCGCAACTCATCGAGCATTTCCATCAAGGCGAGACTCGCGCTGGAGCCGTTGTCGTGCACCAGCACAACGACGGGTGTGCCGGCGCCAATCAGAGACAGGTCGGTATCAAACCCGCGAGGGAGCAGCAGCGCCGCAACGCCCAGCAACGCAACGACTAGGACTACACTGCCCCAGCGGGCCCAAGCCGAATTGCCAAAGCGCACGTCTCTTTCTTCGGTCATTGTCGAAGGCCTCTAAATCGCTATGTCGCAATGTTGTGCACCTGTGTATGCCGATCATTCGTCAAGTAATGGCGTGATCACATCGACAATCTCAGGTGCGTCCCAGTCCACTGCTCCGAATAATGCGTAACGGATGTTGCCCTGCTTGTCCAGCACGTAGCTCGTGGGAAAGGCGAACACCTGCCAGCGTTTGAGTGTCGCACCGTCACTGTCCAACACGATCGGGAAGTCGACGTTGACTTTGGTATCGAGAAAGCGCTGCACCGTCGGCGCATCCTCGGCCATGTTGACCGCCAGAATGGTGAACGGTTGATCAGCCAGTTTGGACTTCAGTCGCTGCATCGACGGCATCTCGTGCACGCACGGAGGACACCAGCTCGCCCAGAAGTTCACCAGTACCACGCGGCCACGAAACTCGGCAAGCGTACGCGGTTGGCCGCCGAGATCGTCGAGCGCCAAGGCGGGAGCCTTGGGCTCACCCTGATAGGGCTTGAGCGCGCGCTCCTTCTTGCCTACGGGCACCGCGGGCTCTGCGGCTGTCAGCGACCCCGCCTGGCGGCGCGTTGACGGCAGAGTGCCCAATAGACGGGCCGCCTGGAGCACCAGCCGCGGCAATTCCAGGCCCAACTCCTGTTCGTAGGTCACTGCGTCTGGCCGAAAGTAGAAGCGATCACGGACCCCACGCAGCACCCATACGAATACATCGCTGCCGCTGCGCTCGAGTGCGGGCACCGTCTGGCCCAGCTTCCAACGCCACGGCGACTGCGCGGGTTGCAGCAAGAACACCGGGATGTTCGTTGCCTCGACGACCGGATACAGCCGCGCCGGCGTGCCCGGATCGGGCGTTTCGACAAAGAACTTGGCGCTAAGGAGTATGGCACCCGCGATCGGAGTCGTGGTGCCCGTTTGGCTCTGCCAGGCGTGAGCGCCGCGCAACAGTGGTACGACACCGCGGCCGCCGCTGACCAGGAAGACATGCTCCTTGCCCCGAACAACCGCTTCACCAAGCAGCGTCACGACGTCAGTGGCCGGGACCTGGGCCAGACTGCTCTCCGCTATGGGCAGAAAGTGCGCCGAGAAGCTGTCCACCAGCCAGACTTCGATACCCGTCTGGGCGATTCGTTCGGCGCTACTCTCCTCACTGTCCAGCAAGCCGGCCTCGGAGGGCAGCCAGATGAACAGCTCGGTGCCCTCGGCGGCATACACCGCATAGGGGATTTCTGTGCCGCTCGGGCCGACCACGGTGCGCTGCTGCGCCTCCCCGGCTTGTGTCGCCGCTGTCGCAACAAAAAGTGCCAGCGCGGTAATTACGCGGCAGGCGACACTGCGCAACGTTGTCACTGGATCAATTGTCCTCGACGCAGATCTCTTGGCGCGCAACGGCCACAGCCGTGCGTGCGAACAAAAAAGCGATCACCACTGTCAGCAATACCAGCAGGATGTATGCAATCACCGCGAATCCGGTTAACGACGTCAACTGATACATGCGCACGGTAGCGGACGTAATCGCCGCCATGGGGAAGGAATATGCCCACCACGACAGCGCGAACGGCAGACGCGCGAAGCGGTGGATTTGCGTCAACAACAGCAAGGTCAGGAACAGGCCCACGTAGTAGAGGATTCTGCCAAACACATCGAGTTGGCCCACCAGCGCGACGTAGGCCACGAACCCAATCGCCGGTGGCGCAATGAGTATGAACAGCGTCGGCAATAGCTTGCCCGGCAATGGATCATGAAATATGACCCGATAGAAGATAATAGTCATCAAGACCAGCCAGAAGACAACGCCGACACTGAAGAAGAACCAGGAAATCTCTGCTGACGCATGATGCACACCGGCGATCGGTACGATGATGTTGCCGACCACGGGTATGAACCAGGCTGGATTCATATGTTGGATCTGAAACGTGCTGGCGCTCAGCCAGGTGGCGATGACGTAGAGCGTGATCAGAAAATGGATCGAAGCGCCAAACACCCAGATGTAGCGCGACAACGCGGGGGCGACGTCCAAAAGCGCGGCGGCCAGCAGGACCAGTGCTACCGAGAACGTCGCGACGAAACTCATTTTGACCGGGTGCCTGAACTCAGCAACTGCCGCGTCGCGATAGCGCAGGAACTTTAGCGCATAGGCCACGGCGAGGAGCAGGAAGACAGCGCCGCTGAGCACGCATAAATAGCTGCTGAGCGCGGGAAAGTCGAGTGCACTCTCAGCCAGGCGCCAGGCGATGCTGAATCCCGACAGCCCCATGACCATGGCGAACCAGGACACCGGAAAATTGCGCAATCGAGCAGGAGTCATTACGGCCTCGGAATCTGTTGTACCACCACTTGTCGGCTAGCGGCGTACTATACCGTTTTTGCCCGACTCTGCCGATTGGTACAATCCGAGCACTCATGGACGTTACCCACATTGTTGACGCACTCAATGATGCCCAGCGCGAAGCGGTCTGTGCCCCCGCTGGCAACGTGCTGGTGCTGGCGGGGGCCGGCAGCGGCAAGACGCGTGTGCTCGTGCACCGAATTGCCTGGTTGATTCAGGTCGAAGGCGTCTCACCCTACGGCATTCTGGCCGTTACTTTTACCAACAAAGCTGCCGGTGAGATGCGCGGTCGTATCGAGACTCTGCTGGGTCGGCCTACCGGGCAGATGTGGGTCGGTACCTTTCACGGGATCGCTCACCGTCTGCTGCGCGCGCATTGGCGTGAAGCCGGACTGCCGGAAACCTTCCAGATTCTGGATTCCGAAGATCAGAACCGCGCCCTGCGGCGCCTCATCAAAGAGATGGGGCTCGACGATTCCCAATGGTCGGCACGCGAGGTACAGAGCTTCATCAATGCGCGCAAGGATGAGGGACTGCGTGCCCAGCACATCGACACCCAGGGCGATCCGTACACAACCCGCTTGGCGCAGGTCTACGAAGCGTATCAGGCGATGTGCGATCGTGCGGGCTTGGTCGATTTTGCCGAGCTGTTGCTACGGGCTCATGAGCTTTGGTTGCAGCGTCCCGACGTGCTGGCCCACTACCGCGAGCGTTTTCGTCACATATTGGTGGATGAATTTCAAGATACCAACGCCATCCAGTACGCGTGGCTGCGCTTGCTGGCGGGCGCCACCGCACCTGGCGCCAAGACCAATAACGTCTTTATCGTCGGTGATGATGATCAGTCGATCTATGGCTGGCGCGGCGCACGCGTCGAGAATATTCACCAATTCAGCCGTGATTTTCCCCAACCGCTCACCTTCCGTCTGGAGCAGAACTATCGCTCAACGGGCACTATTCTGTCGGCAGCCAACGCGCTGATCACCCACAACAGTGAGCGCTTGGGCAAGAATCTGTGGACCGCCGACGGCGAAGGAGAGCCGATTCGCTTGTATGCCGCGTTCAACGACTTGGACGAGGCTCAGTTCGTTGTCGGTCAGATCAGGCGCTGGTCGGACAATGGCGGTGCCCGCCGTGAGTGCGCCGTGCTCTACCGTTCCAACGCGCAGTCGCGCGTATTCGAGGAAGCGCTCATCAGCGCCGGCATCCCCTATCGCGTCTATGGCGGCTTGCGCTTTTTTGAGCGCGCTGAGATCAAGGATGCCCTGGCCTATCTGCGTCTGATGAGCAATCCTGCCGATGATGCGGCGTTCGAGCGCATCGTGAACACGCCTACTCGTGGCATTGGTGCCCGTACCTTGGAGCAGGTTCGCGATTATGCACGTACCAATCAAGTAGCACTGTGGCAGGCGATGAACGCGGTTATCGCCTCGCGCGAGCTGTCGGCGCGGGCGACCAATGCGCTGCAGTTCTTCGCCAGTCTCATCACGCGATTCGCACAGGACACGCGCGAGCTGGCTTTGCACGAACAAGTCGAGCACGTCATTCAACACAGCGGCCTCATCGAGCATTTCCGCAAAGAAGGCGGCGAGCGCGGCCGCGCTCGCTTGGAGAACCTCGACGAGCTAATCACTGCAGCGCGTGAATTCGCCCCCAGTGATCTGGGTGACGACGAGCCACGCGATGCGCTGACTGAGTTCCTGGCGCACTCAGCATTGGAGGCTGGTGAAGGACAGGCCCAGGATTGGGAAGACAGCGTCCAGCTCATGACCCTGCACAGCGCCAAGGGTCTGGAGTTTCCCTTGGTCTTTCTGGTTGGTTTGGAGGAAGGTTTGTTTCCGCATCGGCTCTCAATCGACGAGCCGGGCAGACTCGAGGAGGAACGGCGCCTGTGCTACGTTGGCATGACCCGCGCCATGCAGCAGCTCGTGCTCACCTATGCCGAGGTGCGGCGCCTCCATGGCGAGGAGTCCTATGCACGAGCCTCACGTTTTATTCGGGAAATCCCCACCGAGCTCGTCGAGGAGGTGAGGCTGGGTGGTGACGTGTCGCGGCCTCTTGGCGGCAGCCGCTTCGGATTGAGCGCGCCGGCGCCCGAGGCCGCGTTCGCCCTTGGCCAACACGTGGTGCATGCCACCTTCGGCGAGGGCGTCGTGCTGGGTTTCGAAGGCGAGGGAGCGCGAACCATTGTGCGGATCAACTTCGCCCAAGCCGGCACCAAGCTTCTGATTTTGGATCAAGCCAATCTGCAGGCGTGCTGAATTCGCGGTCGCACGCGAGGTCAAAGCGGCATAAGATCACAGCTCTATTGTGCTGTGCGATGCGCCAGTGCGAGCGCGGCACCATCAGGGTGGAGAGAAGAGCAACCAACTAGACAAGAAAGGGCGGAAGCTATGAAGAGACGCGAATTCATCACCAAAGTCGGTGCGGGTTCTGTAGCAGCGACTGGCATGCTGGCTGCGACCGGCGCGGTGAGCGCAGCCCCGCAGCACAGGTGGAAGATGGTGACCACGTGGCCAAAGAATTTCCCCGGTCTAGGCACCGGCGCCAACAAGCTGGCCGAGCTCATTACCGAAATGAGCGGTGGTCGCATTGACGTCAAGGTCTACGGTGCGGGTGAAATCGTGCCGGCGTTCGAAGTCTTTGATGCCGTCTCGCGCGGCACCGCGGAGATTGGCCACGGTGCGGCGTATTACTGGAAAGGCAAGAGCGAAGCGGCTCAGTTTTTCGCCGCCGTACCCTTCGGGTTGACCGCGCAGGAGATGAACGGTTGGCTCTATCACGGTGGTGGGATGAAGTTATGGGAAGAAGTGTACAAGCCCTTTGGGCTGGTGCCGGCTGCTGCGGGCAACACCGGCGTGCAAATGGGCGGCTGGTTCAACAAGGAGATTAACAAGCTCGATGATCTCAAGGGGCTCAAGATGCGTATCCCGGGCCTGGGCGGTGAAGTCCTCAAACGCGCCGGCGGTACGCCGGTGAACCTGCCGGGCGGTGAGCTCTATACATCCTTGCAGTCAGGTGCCATTGACGCCACCGAGTGGGTGGGCCCCTACAACGACCTGGCGTTTGGTCTGTACAAGGCGGCGAAGTACTACTACTACCCCGGTTGGCACGAGCCAGGCACAACCCTGGAGGCAATGGTTAACAAGAAGGTCTTCGATGCGTTGCCGGCGGATCTGCAATCCATTGTGCGCAATGCCTGCAAGGTTGTGAATCAGGACATGCTTTCCGAGTATACAGCGCGCAACAACCAGGCGCTCGAGACGCTGGTGACCAAGCACAATGTTCAGTTGCGCCAGTTCCCGACGGACGTGTTGCAGAAGTTGCGCCAGCTCTCCGATGAGGTCTTGGCCGAAACGGCAGCAAAGGATGCGCTGACCAAAAAAGTGTTCGATTCATTCCGCAAGTTCCGCGATCAGGCCCGTGCTTGGCATGACATCTCCGAACTGGCCTACATGAATGCTCGCTTGAGCTAACAGTCCATCTATCATCCAAGCACAAGGCCGGCACTACAGCCGGCCTTGTGCGCTCTGTGAGGGCACCTGACAGGTCGTGCTAGGCTGCCAGTTGGCGCGACATCGAAGTCCATCCGTCTCAGTCTGAGGAAGAACCGTGTTTAACGACGATACGCTCGAGGCCTTTCGCCAACAGCTAGAAGATCTGCAGCGTGAACTGCTCGCGCTCGAACAAGTTGGCCAGGAGGCGGCGCAGACTGTCGAGCTCGACCAGACTCGAGTCGGTCGCCTATCACGCATGGATGCGCTGCAAAGCCAGGCTATGTCTGTGGAAGCGCAACGCAGGCGCCGTCTCGAACTGCAGCTCATCGATGCCGCCCTGCGCCGGATCGATGATGGGAGCTACGGCGAATGCCCACATTGTGGCGAACCCATCGCCCTGAAGAGACTCCAGGTCAATCCGATGGCGACGCTGTGTCTGAAATGCGCCGAGCAAGCAGAGAAATGAAGAGTTGCGAGTGGACAGCAGCGAGTGCCTAGTAGCTTTCTAGTCGCCATAAACAATCTTTGGCAGCCACGTGGCCATGCTTGGCCACAGCGCCAGCAGGCCTAGCGCCAGCAGCTGGATGGCCACGAAGGGCACCACGCCGCGATAGATTTGCATCGTCGTGACTTCTGCCGGCGCCACACCGCGCAGGTAGAACAGGGCAAAACCGAATGGCGGCGTCAGGAACGAGGTCTGCAGGTTGATCGCGATCATCACTCCCAGCCACACCGGGTCCAAATCCATGGCGAGCAGGATCGGCGCCACGATCGGCACCACTACGAAGGTGATCTCGATGAAATCGAGAATGAAGCCGAGCAGGAACATCACCAACATGACCAGCACTACGGCGCCGACCACGCCGCCGGGAAGATTGGTTAAGAATTCGCGCACGGCTTCGTCGCCGCCAAAGCCCCTGAATACCAGCGAGAAGACTGCGGCGCCAATAAAGATAAGGAACACCATGCTGGTGACTTGCGTCGTGGTGCGCATCACCTCGCGTAGCATCGCCAGGTTGAACTGCCTTTGTGCGATCGCCAGGCCCGTTGCACCCACGGCGCCCACCGACGCCGCCTCTGTTGGCGTGGCAACGCCGAGCATGATCGATCCAAGCACGGCGACGATGAGCAGCAGCGGTGGCGCCAGTACCTTGGCCATACGCGCCAGCAGCTCGGCGCGGTTGATGTCACGCTCAGCAGCTGGAATGGCGGGCACGGCCTTGGGTCTGAGCACAGCAGTGCCCAGCAGGTACAGGACGTAGAGCAAGACCAGCAGCAATCCGGGAATCAATGCGCCCACGAACAGATCGCCGACTGACACGGTATCGGGTGAGAACAGCCCCATGTCGAGCTGCGCCTGCTGGTAGGCCGAGGACAGTACGTCGCCAAGCAAAACCAGAATGATGGACGGGGGGATGATCTGGCCCAAGGTTCCCGAGGCGCAAATAGTGCCGGTTGCCACACTCGGGTCATAGCCGCGCTTGAGCATCGTCGGCAGTGACAACAACCCCATCGTAACCACCGTTGCGCCGACGATTCCCGTGCTCGCGGCGAGCAACATGCCCACCAGTGTCACGGAGATACCAAGCCCGCCGCGCATCGGGCCGAACAGCAAGGACATGGTGTCGAGCAGACTCTCAGCGACGCGCGAGCGCTCCAGCATCACGCCCATGAAGACGAACAACGGCACTGCGATCAATGTGACGTTTGTCATGATCCCGTAGAGGCGATTGGGCAGCGCCTCGAGAAACGCGGCGTCGAAGACGCCGCTCGCCGCACCAACTAGTGCGAAAGCCAAAGCGGTGCCGGCCAGACTGAAGGCGACGGGATAGCCGGCCAGCAACACGCCGCAGACGGCGACAAACATTACGATGGCCATCAGCTCTGCCATGGGCTCATAGCTCCCTGCTTGACTCGCCGTCGTGCCCGCCCGCCGCACCGATGCCGCGAAGGACCAATATGCTGCGCAACACCTGGACCGTCCCCTGAACTGCGACCAGCGCTGTCATGAGCACGATCGTGCTTTTGAGCAGGTAGACACCTGGCAAACCACCGGCCTCCCCCGAGGCTTCCCGCACCTGCCAGGAACTGGCGACGTAGTCCCAACTGACCCAACTGATATAGATGCACACTGGCCACAGCAGCAGCAGAGCGCCCAAGAGATCGACCCAGGCTTGGCCGCGCGGGCCCAGCCGGCGATAGAAGATGTCAACACGTACGTGCCCGTCGTGCTTGAGCGTGTACGCGGCACCGAGCAGGAACACGAGCGCATGCATGTAGGTCACGGACTCCTGCATAGCGATCCAGCCGAGGTTGAAGGCGTAGCGCAGCACGACTACCAGGAATGTGACGATCACCATGAGCAACGTCAGCCATGAGATAGCGCGCCCCACCGTTTCGTTAATATTGGAGAGCCGGGATTGGAGCCGCTGCAATATGTGAACGTCTTCGGACACGGTTGCTCTCGGGTGGGTTGCCCACGCGGGTGGGGGCGCGTGGCGGAATTATAGAGAAGGCGCACACTTCGGGGAAAGGGTACACGAATTTCGCTGAGTGTTGCCGGGTCGCTTAGTAAATTGCACCGCACCATGTTATGGTGTAAGAACTCAACTAAGTGACCAAGCGCTGACACGCGTCAGCCAATGTCGTATCCAACATGACCACCGCAGCAAGAGCGCAACTCGATGGCCGGCCGCTCGTGTTCGGCGAGGTGCTGTTCGACCAGTTTCCCGACGGTAAGCAAGTCTTGGGGGGGGCACCCTTCAATGTCGCCTGGCATTTGCGCGGCTTCGGTTTGAATCCACTGTTCGTAAGTCGCGTTGGTGAGGATGACCAAGGCGACGACATTCTGTCCCGCATGCGTGATTGGGGCATGGACACGCGCGGCGTGCAACGCGACAACAGTCGTCCGACTGGCAGAGTCCAAGTGCGCATCCAGCACGATCAGCCCAGTTTCGACATCCTAAAGGATCAGGCTTACGACTACATCGTAGCCGACCCTGCCTTGCACCTGCTGGCGGAGGAGAAGGCCGCTGCAATCTACTTCGGTAGCCTGATTGCCCGTTCCCCGGTGTCGCGCCAGAGCCTGGAAAGTCTGCGCCTGAGTAGCGACGCGCCAGCGTTCGTTGACGTCAATTTGCGTCCCCCGTGGTGGGAGCGCGATACCATCGATCGATTAGTGAAAGCCGCATCGTGGCTAAAGCTCAACGAGCACGAGCTTGCCGACATACTCGAGTACCCGGTACCCGCGAGCGACATCAGCCGGGAGGGACGCGCATTTCGTCAGCGCTATGGATTCGAATTGCTGGTGATTACACTTGGTGCGCAGGGTGCCTACTTCATTACCGAAGATGGCGCCGAGCGCGGCGCACCCCATCCAGTTGCCAACTTCGTCGACGCTGTCGGTGCCGGCGATGCCTTCAGTTCCGTGACATTGCTTGGTTTGTGCAAGGGATGGCCGTTGTCGGCAACGCTGCAGCGGGCGCTGGAGTTCGCGGCGCTGATCTGCTCCAATCGCGGCGCGACGTTATCCGAGCGCGCGCCCTACGAGAGACTACTGCAAAGCTGGGCGAGCTGACGTGGCGGCGGAGCGCGGACTCTACATCCTTATGCTCAGTGTCCACGGCCTCATCCGTGGCCACAATTTAGAACTGGGCCGTGACGCGGACACGGGCGGTCAAACCAAGTACGTGGTTGAGCTGGCGCGCGCCGTCGCGGAACAGGAGGCTGTCGAGCGCGTTGACCTGCTCACCCGATTGGTTAGCGATCCCAAGGTCGACTCCGACTATGCCCAACCCGGTGAGGATCTGTCGCCCAAGGCACATTTGGTTCGCATCCACTGTGGGCCGCGGCGCTATTTGCGCAAGGAAGTCTTGTGGCCCCATCTCGACGCCTTTGTCGACAATGCGACGCGCTATATTGCCCGCCAAGGCCGTACGCCGGATCTCATTCACAGCCACTACGCCGATGCGGGCTATGTTGGCGCACGACTTGCCCAGCTTCTCGGCGTACCTTTGATCCACACCGGGCATTCTTTGGGCAGGGTGAAACGGGAACGACTCATTGAGCATGGGGTGCGCCAGTCGACTATCGAAGCCCAGTACAACATTTCACAGCGCATCGAGGCCGAGGAGATTGCGCTAGGCAACGCCGCCTTGGTCATTGCCAGTACGCGCCAGGAAGTTGCCGAGCAGTATAGTCAGTACGAGAACTACCATCCCCAACGTATGCGCGTAATTCCCCCTGGCGTCGATCTGGAGCGTTTCCATCCGCCGCGACGCAACGAGAAGCCCGGCAACATCGCGGCCGAGCTGGCGCGTTTTCTACGCGATCCCGCCAAGCCCATGATCCTGGCATTGTCGCGTCCGGATGAGCGCAAGAATATCGCCACCCTGGTGCGCGCCTATGGGGAGCACCACGGCCTGCGCGAACGCGCGAATCTGGTTATCGTGGCGGGCAACCGTGACGATCTCGCCAGTATGGAAAAGGGACCGCGCGCGGTGCTGACAGATCTGTTGGTGTTGATCGATCGCTATGACCTCTATGGCAGTATCGCCTATCCGAAACAACACCAGGCCAACGATGTCCCCGACCTGTTTCGCTTGGCAGCACAGAGCCACGGCGTGTTCATCAATCCCGCGCTGACCGAACCATTTGGCTTGACGCTTATCGAGGCTGCGGCCAGCGGCTTACCCATGGTCGCAACGCGCGATGGCGGCCCCATCGATATTGTTGAGCACTGCAGCAACGGTGTCCTGATCGACCCCCTGGATGCCGATGCCATGGGCGAAGCCTTGTTTGATGCGCTGGGTGACGCGCAGCGCTGGAAGCGGTGGTCGCGCAACGGCCTTCGCGGAGCGCAAGAGCATTATGCATGGCAAGCACACGCGACCCGCTACCTCAAAGAGGTCGCCAAAGAAGTCGCTCGTCTGACCCGAGGTAAACGCTCGCGCCTGGGTAGGGTAACGAAAAGCCGTCTGCCCAGTGTGGACCGCATCCTGGTTTGCGACGTCGACGACACACTGCTCGGCGATCGCAGCGCCCTGGATGCGCTGCTCGCACGCCTGCATGAGGGTGACGCCAACGTGGGATTGGCCGTCGCCACGGGTCGTGGCCTGCAGGGTACGCGCAAGGTGCTCAAAGATTGGAAGGTACCGGACCCGGACGTGCTGATCACTTCCGTGGGCAGTGAGATCTACTACGGTAGCGGCATGAGCGAGGATCCAGGGTGGAGTGCGCACCTGGGCTATCGGTGGCGTGCCGAGGCGTTGCGCGAGGCAATGGAAGATATCCCCGGGGTACGATTGCAGCCCAAGTCCGAGCAGCGCAAATACAAGATTAGCTACTTCGTCGACCCCGAGAAGATGCCAAGCCCGCGCGAGATCCAACGTCATCTGCGCCAGCTCGATCTCCATGCCAAGGTCATCTATTCCCATCAAGCCTATCTTGACCTGTTGCCGGTGCGCGCTTCCAAAGGATTGGCGGTGCGCTATCTCGCCATGAAATGGGGCATCGAACCCGAGCGCTGGCTGGTCGCTGGCGATTCGGGTAATGACGAGGAAATGCTCTCGGGCAATACGCTCGGCGTTGTTGTGGCCAACTACAGCCCCGAGCTGGAGCGCCTGCGCGGTCGGCCACGCATTCATTTCGCTGATGCCGATCATGCGTGGGGCATCATTGAGGGCATCGACCACTATGATTTCCTGGGTGCGATCCGAATTCCGGAAGAGGAGGACGACGCCGCATGACGGAAGATCTGGTCGAAGTCTTCGAACACAACCGAGAGACCGTCTACGAGTTGCTGCGTCGCTACCAGTCTTTGGGCCGGCCGCTGTTGCTGTCTTCGGACTTGCGTGATGAGTTTCACCGCTTTTGCTCGGAGGGTGACAACAGCAAGCTATGTGACACGACCTTGGAGCGCGCCATCGGTAAGGCGCAGGAAGCAGTTATCGAAGCGCCCTGGATCTACGTATCGATTCGACCCTCCGTCGCGCGTTGGCTCTACCTTCGCTTTCACGTCGACTCGCTATGTCAGGAGCAGATCTCCGTCTCCGAGTTTCTGGCTTTCAAGGAACGGCACGTGACCGGGTCTAACACAGGCACGGAATGGCGGCTCGAAGTGGACCTCGGCCCGTTCAATCGCGAATTTCCGCGTATGCGCGAGGCGCGCTCGATCGGTCGCGGCGTGGAGTTTTTGAACCGCCGTTTGTCCAGCCAATTATTCCAGGACCTGGGCTTAGGCGACCGACGCCTGCTCGATTTCCTCCGTGTTCACCAAGTCCAGGGCGTGCAGCTGATGCTCAACCAGGGCATCGATACGATAAGCGAGCTGCGTCGCGCCCTGCGCCGCGCGGAGGACTATCTTGGGACTGTAGCTGCTGAGGCCGATTGGGATTCGGTCGGGCCGACATTGCGAGGTTTTGGTTTTGAGCCCGGCTGGGGTGACACCGCCACACGCATGCGTGATAGCTTGCGCTTGCTGTCCGATATCCTCGAGGCGCCCGCTCCGGAGACCTTGGAGCGATTTCTCGGGCGTATTCCCATGATCTTCAGTCTCGCTGTCCTATCGCCCCACGGCTATTTCGGTCAGGCCAACGTGCTAGGGTTGCCGGACACCGGTGGTCAGGTCGTGTATATCCTCGACCAGGTTCGAGCCCTCGAGCGCGAGATGCGCCGACGCCTTGACGAGCAGGGCTTGGATATCGAGCCACAGATCCTTGTGGTTACGCGCCTCATACCCGAAGCCGGGCAGACCACCTGTGATCAACGTATTGAGCCCATTGTCGGTACCCAGCATGCGCGCATACTGCGGGTGCCATTTCGAAGCGACAGCGGCGAAATTATCCCGCATTGGATCTCGCGCTTTGAGATCTGGCCGTACCTCGAGAGGTTCGCCGCTGAAGCCGAAAGGGAGATTGTGGCAGAACTGGGCAATCGGCCCGACCTGTTGGTCGGCAATTATTCCGATGGCAATTTGGTCGCCACGCTGCTCTCACGTAGCCTGCACGTCACTCAATGCAACATTGCCCATGCGCTCGAGAAGACCAAGTATCTCTATTCCGACTTGTACTGGCGTGACAATGACGAGCAATATCATTTCGCCACCCAATTCACTGCCGACCTGATTGCCATGAACGCGGCCGATTTCATTATCACCAGTACCTATCAGGAGATCGCCGGCAACGATGGTACCGTCGGTCAGTACGAGAGTTACCAAGCTTACACATTGCCCGGTCTATACCGCGTGGTAAATGGAATCGACGCATTCGACCCCAAGTTCAATATCGTTTCGCCAGGCGCGGACAGTCAGATCTATTTCCCGTATCTCGAACAAGGGCGCCGGCTCAACGCGTTGCACCCCGAGATTGAACGCATCGTCTATGGTGCACCAGACGAGCACGCGCGTGGTGAGCTGACGCAGCCCGACCAACCATTGCTGTTCACCATGGCTCGACTGGACAAGATCAAGAACATCACCGGTCTGGTCGAGTGGTATGGGCGCCATGAGGCGCTGCGCGATCGTGCCAATCTGCTGGTCATCGCCGGACATATTGATGCCAACAAATCCGGTGACGACGAAGAACGCGAACAGATCCATCTGATGCACCATCTGATGAGCGAGCTGGCACTCGATGGGCAGCTGCGCTGGGTTGGCGTGCACCTGGAAAAGACATTGGCTGGTGAGCTCTATCGCTACGTGGCTGATCGCCACGGCGCGTTCGTGCAACCCGCGCTGTTCGAAGCCTTCGGGCTAACCGTCATCGAAGCCATGGCATCGGGTCTGCCGACCTTCGCCACTCGCTATGGTGGTCCACTCGAAATCATCGAAGACGGCCTCTCGGGCTTCCATGTCGATCCGAATCACGGCGCGGAGGCGGCACAGCAGATGGCGCTCTTCTTCGAGCGCTGCCAGCGCGAAGACGACTACTGGGACAAGGTCTCGCAGGCCGCCCTGGAACGGGTGCGCAGCCGCTACACCTGGGATCTGTACGCCGAGCGCATGATGACGCTGTCGCGGATCTACGGGTTCTGGAAGTACGTGACTAATCTGGAGCGCGAAGAAACCCGGCGCTACCTGGAGATGTTCTACAGTCTTCAGTACCGCGCGCTTGCTGAGGCGGTTCCCCACTGAGCGGGCGCCTCCGCTGCCGAGCCGGGCAGGTTATCCACAATCTGCACGGCGGCGCTCACGGGGCATTTTGTGCGCCAGGGCGCATCAGCATTTTTTGATATTCTTAATGTTTTGATTTAAATGAGTTTTTGCTCAGCGCCCGGCGGGGATCGCTACGCCCCTGATCCCGGGTGCGCACGCCAGCGTGCAGCGCCTCAGTTCTTCCACAATGTTATCCACAGGCACGCGCGGCCCAGACTCACCACTGGAACAAGATCCACTGATTGATTGGGGGGTTATCGAATTCGCGGCGGCGGGTTTCCAGGCTGCCGTCACCGTCCATATCGATGAGGTAGTAGGGCGGTGCGTTCTCGGGGATGATCTTCACATAACGCAGCTGGCCATTGATTCGGTACTCCTCGATGACCTGGCCCTTGCGCTGAATGATGGTGACCTCCGGCTCCAACCTCTGCTCCTCTGTGGCCTGCGAATCGGTGGGCGGCGGAGGTGGTGGTGGGGGCGCATCATCGGCAGCGAGCGCCAACGTGAACGTGACCAGGGCGCAGGCGACGAGGACACCGATGGCTGTCAGGCTTCTCAACATGGCTGAATCTAAGGTTAGCTCGCGCCACAGGTTCGACGCGCTTGGTCAATTCTGAGCTGCCGGTAGCGGCCCCGCAGCGGGCCGCGCTGAATGTAGCATCCACCACATCTGATAGCTTGTCCAGATGCGGGAGGCGCCGCGCGACGCTCCGGTCCGTTGTGATCGGTGCCGTGTCGGATTCGGTGGCGACGGCGACCACCAATCGCGATATTCTCTCACCACCGCTCGGTTCGAGCTACCGAAACCGCCTCAGCAACAGCCCGTTAGACGATGAGTAAACAAAAACCGCTGGTCCTCGTGGACGGTTCGTCCTATCTGTATAGAGCCTTTCACGCTCTGCCCTCCTTGACCAATTCGAAGGGACAACCGACAGGTGCCGTCTATGGGGTGGTCAACATGCTGCGCCGCCTGTTGGCCGACTATGACCCCGACCACATCGCGGTCGTGTTCGATGCCAAGGGCAAGACGTTTCGCGATGAGATCTTTGATCAATACAAGGCCAACCGACCGCCGATGCCCGATGAACTCGCTGCTCAGATAGATCCCCTGCGGGCGATCATCGAAGCTATGGGTTTGCCGGTTCTGGTCGTGCCCGGGGTTGAAGCCGATGATGTGATTGGCACGCTGGCGCTCGAGGCCGCGGCGCAGAATATGGACACAGTGATTTCCACTGGTGATAAGGATATGGCGCAGCTGGTGAACGAGCACGTCATGGTGGTCAACACCATGAATGACAGCGTGCTCGATCCCGCCGGGGTGGAAGAGAAATTCGGAGTACCTGCAGAGCAGATCGTCGACCTGCTCGCCCTCGTTGGTGATAGCGTCGACAACGTTCCCGGCGTGCCCAAAGTCGGGCCCAAGACGGCGGTGAAGTGGCTGTCGAAATATGGGTCTCTGGACGACATCATCGCCCAGGCCGATGACATTGGCGGCAAAGTCGGTGAATCATTGCGGGCCAGCCTGGAGCAGTTGCCGTTGTCGCGTGAGCTGGTCACGATCAAATGTGATGTTGACTTGCCGCGACACTTGTCCGACCTCGAGCGTGCCCCCGCCAACAGGGATGCCTTGCGCGAACTGTTTGGCGAAATGGAGTTCAAGACCTGGCTATCCGAGCTGCTTGGTGGCGATGCCGGTGACGGCGGCGTGGTACGCCAGGCGCACTATGAATGCATCCTCGACGAGCAGACCTTCGACGCCTGGCTCGCCAAGCTGGTTGAGGCCGAGGTGTTTGCCTTGGATACCGAGACCACCAGCCTCGACTACATGCAGGCTGAACTCGTCGGACTCTCCTTCGCCACCCGGGCTGGTGAGGCGGCCTATCTGCCGGTGGGTCATGATTATCCTGGCGCGCCAACGCAGTTGGCGCGCGACACTGTTCTGGCAAAGCTTAAGCCGCTTTTGGAAGACGGTGCGCGGCCCAAACTTGGACACAACTTGAAATACGACATGAGCGTCTTGGCGCGCTGTGGCATCCACCTCGACGGCGTGCGCTACGACTCCATGCTGGAGTCCTATGTACTCGACAGCACGGCCAATCGCCACGATATGGACACGCTCGCCCTCAAGTACCTTGGGCACAAGACCATTCACTACGAGGAGGTTGCCGGTAAGGGCGCTGCTCAGATTGGTTTCAATGAAGTCGGTATCGACGAGGCTACACCCTACGCCGCCGAGGACGCTGATATCACCCTGCAGTTGCATCAACACCTGTGGCCGAAGCTCCAGAGTGAACCCAAGTTGCGCCAAGTGTTTGAGCAGATCGAGATGCCGTTGCTGCCGGTGCTCTCGCGCATGGAGCGCAACGGGGTTTTGATCAATGTGGAGATGTTGCGGGCGCAAAGCGATGAGCTTGGGCGGCGCATGCTAACGATCGAGCGGCAAGCCTACGAGGAGGCAGGCGGCAAGTTCAATTTGGGTTCGCCAAAACAGATCCAGACGATCCTTTTCGAGCAGCTCGGACTGCCGGTGATCACCAAGACGCCCAAAGGCCAACCATCGACGGCCGAGGCCGTGCTGCAGGAGCTGGCACTCGACTATTCGTTGCCACGGATGATTCTCGACTACCGCAGCTTGAGTAAGCTCAAATCCACATATACCGACAAACTTCCCAATCAGGTCAACCCGCAAACCGGTCGCGTGCACACCTCCTACCACCAGGCCGTTGCCGCAACCGGGCGCTTGTCATCATCGGATCCAAACTTGCAAAACATCCCCATACGCAGCGACGAGGGTCGGCGCATCCGCCAGGCCTTCATCGCAGCACCTGGCTATAAGTTGGTTGCTGCCGATTACTCGCAGATCGAGTTGCGCATCATGGCTCACCTGTCCGGTGATGAAGGACTGTTGGCCGCATTCGCCAGCGGCACCGATGTGCATCGTGCCACCGCCGCGGAAGTCTTCGGCGTCGAGCTGGAGGCGGTCACCGCCGACCAGCGTCGCTCGGCCAAGGCGATCAATTTCGGGCTCATCTATGGCATGTCGGCGTTTGGTCTTGCGCGGCAACTGGGTATCGACCGTGGCGAGGCTCAGGCTTATGTCGAACTGTACTTCAAACGTTATCCCGGCGTGCGCAACTACATGGACGAAACGCGCGAGCGTGCACGCGCGCAAGGCTATGTCGAGACGGTGTTCGGTCGGCGCCTGTATGTGCCCGACATCAAGGCGCAGAATCTGCAGCGGCGCCAATATGCGGAGCGCACCGCAATCAACGCGCCGATGCAGGGCACTGCAGCCGATATCATCAAGCGTGCCATGATTGCCTTAGATGGTGCTATCGCAGCAAGCAGTGTGGACGCACGCATGATCATGCAAGTGCACGACGAGCTCGTGTTCGAGGTGAGCGCCGAGGCAGTAGTCCCGATCAAGGGCCTCATTGTCAGCGCGATGGGCGGGGCTGCCGAACTTCGAGTACCACTGGTGGTCGACACGGGTGTGGGCGACAACTGGGATGAGGCGCACTAGGCAGTTCGATACGTCATGCTGCGGGACAACAAAGTTTACAAACGCCTGGAACCAAAACCCAGTTCGCTGGTCTAGAATGTTAACTGAACAGCTTAGCTATCTTTCCCGCGTGCTCTCCCTGGCGGGAATCTAGTTGCCCGGTACCCCCAAGCCGGGCAAGTGTTAGCCCCGGAGTCTCCCCCCATCCTAGACCGGGGCTTTTTTTTGCCCAGCGTCCGCGTCGATCCCCAACCAACTGTTCAACACCGCGTTGAGCTCTTCCACTCCCGCTCGCTTGAGCGCTGAGAACAGCTGTACGCTGGCCGTTGGCATGTCCATCGATACCAGTACCTGGCTCACGCCCAGCAGTGCGGTGTGAGCCGGGCCGCGGGCGAGCTTGTCGGACTTGTTGAGCAGCACGTGGACGCGCATGCTGGCCTGGGTACACCACTGCAGCATCTGGCGATCGAACGGTGTCAGGGGATGGCGGATGTCCATGACCAGCACTAGACCTTGCAGCGACTGGCGTCGGTTCAGATAGTTGGCCATCGTCTGTTGCCAGCGGCGTTTCACGGCTTCGGGGACTTTGGCGTAGCCGTAGCCCGGCAGGTCGACCAGCCGGTGGTGCGCGTCGAGCTGGAAGAAGTTGAGCGCCTGCGTGCGCCCGGGTGTCTTGCTGGTGCGCGCCAGGGCTTTTTGCCGCGTCAACGCATTGATAACACTCGATTTGCCCGCGTTCGACCGACCCGCGAACGCCACCTCCCGACCGCTGTCGGGTGGGCATTGCTTCAGGCTTGGCGCACTCAGCAGGTACTCGGCCCTGGCGTAAAAGCTGCTCACGTCGTCGTTTCGTTCAGCGCTATGTGGGATGCGTTCAGGCCCGGTTCAGGATTCGCGTGTTGAACTGGGCACGGATTGGTCGGCTGCTGCCTTGACCGGCGCACAGCGCCTTGGTATACAGGGGCCCCATTTTTTGCCGTCTCGGGCCAGCCAAGGGCGCCGATTGTACCATGGCAGCGTTGTGGCCAGGCCGAGATGAAGCGTTGGACGGATTTCATACACATGTCGAGGAGTCTAGCAATGAAGAAGATCGTGATTGCGCTGAGTGCTACGGTGTTGCTGGGATCGGTGAGCGCGGCACAGGCCGCCGACGGCGAAGCGGTGTACAAGCAGGCGTGCCTGGCCTGTCACATGACTGGCGCCGCCAACGCGCCCAAGACAGGTGACAAGGATGCCTGGAAAGACCGCATCGGCCAGGGCAATGACGTGCTCTACGAGCACGCTATCAAGGGTTTCCAGGGCGCCAAGGGCTTCATGCCGGCCAAGGGTGGTCGCGCTAATCTGAGCGACGACGAGGTCAAAGCCGCTGTCGACTACATGGTTGGTTTGTCGAAGTAGCAGTGCTCAATCGGGCATCGAACCCAGCTTAGAGATCCCTGACACGCGAAGGTAGAGTTCAATGAGTTATCGAACAGCGATCATCGCTGCAGCCTTGATGGCCGTGGCTTCGGGTGCCCACGCCGGTGGTGACCCGACCAAGGGTGAAGCACTCATGAAGAAGCATGAGTGTTTCAGCTGCCACGCCAACGACGGCAATAGCAAGAACCCCAAGTATCCGAAGATTGCCGGTCAGCATGAGAATTACATTATCAAGCAGCTGACCGAATACAAGGCGGGGGTGCGCAAGAACGACCAGATGGCGCAGGTCGCGGCCGAGCTGAGCGAACAGGATATGGTCGACTTGGCGGCCTATTTCTCTCAGCAAACGCCTGGTAGCGGCATTGCCGATGAGACCCAGGTTGCGTTGGGTGAAAAAATCTACCGGGGTGGCACCGCCAGCGGTGTGTCGTCGTGTATCGGCTGCCACGGCCCCAACGGCGCCGGTAACCCACTGGCCAAGTTCCCGCGCATCGGTGGACAGCATGCCTCCTACACGGGCGTGCAGCTGCGCGCGTTTCGCACCGGAGCGCGGGCAAACGACGCCGGCCAGATGATGCGTAACATCGCATCGCGTATGAGCGACGCGGAGATGGAGGCCTTGGCTCAGTATATTGCCGGTTTGCAATAGAGGTCGGCTCCAAAGGCTGGAACAAGGAAGGGGTGGCCGATGGTCACCCCTTTCTTATTTCTTGGGGCGGGCGTTGGGTCCATACAGGTACTGGCCAAAAGTGGCCACGTCGCCACTCAAGCGCCGAAATAGGTGATCCAGGCTGATTATCGCGTGCTCGAGGAGATTGACAGCGATGTAGGGATGCTCGATGCGCAGCCGCTGGTAGAGTGGGCGCGAGAGCTTGAGCAATCGGGTGTCCGTGCGCAGAGCCCGCATTCGAGCCATGCGGGGCACCCGGTCGAAGAATGACATCTCGCCCATCAACTCGCCCTCCTGCATGCGGCCCATTTCGAACTCCTCGCCCGCGGTCTCGAACAACAGTGCGGTTTCCCCCTTGACGACAAAGTACAGTGCCTCCCCGACCTCGCCGATATCAGCAATGAGCTCATTTCTATTGAAGGACACCAGCTCAGTGTACTCGAGCAGAATTTTGACCTCCTTTATGGTCAGCGACTCGCACAGATATTGCTGGTTTAGGAAGTCGGCGAGGTCAATCCTGTGTGGGCTCATGGCGCTTACTCCGAATCGATGTGCCATTATAGAATATTGGCATTCTTGCCGGGGCGGATCCGCGGAACTGCCGGACCAGCTATCTGTCCCAATCTAACGAGTTTCGAACACCGGTGCACACGGGAGCTATACCAATGCGACGATTCTTGGCGGTTGTCTTGATGCTGGTGGGTGCGGGCCTGGCAATGCCGGCTCTCAGCGGCATTGATGAAGGCGTACAGTACCAGAAGGTCATTCCCCCCCAGCCGACCTCGACGGCCGACAAAGTCGAGGTTGTCGAGCTGTTCTGGTACGGTTGTCCGCATTGTTTTCAGTTCGAGCCCGAACTGAGGAAATGGCTGGAGACCAAGCCTGCCAATGTCGAGCTGGTTCGAATGCCAGCCGTATTCAATCCCCGTTGGCGCTTGCACGCCCAGGCGTTCTACGCCGCCGAGGTGCTCGGCGCCATGGACAAGATGCATGACGCGCTGTTCGAAGCGCTGCACGTCAAGAAGCGTCGCCTGAACGATGAGGCCCAGCTGCAGGAGTTTTTTGTCGAGCACGGTGTGAGTGCTGAGGACTTCAAGAACGCCTTCAACTCCTTCGCCGTTTACAGCAAGGTACGCCGCGCCGAAGACTTGACCCGCCGCTACGGCATATCGGGCGTGCCGGCAATGGTGGTCAACGGCAAGTATCGCACCGATGGTCCGATGGCCAACGGGCATACGGGCATGCTGCGGGTTGTGGACTATCTCATTGACCGGGAAACCGGAGCGGCCCGCACGGCAGCGAGCCAATAACCAACTTCGGCATCCGCCAGGGTACGTCAAGCCTGTCGCCGCAGGTGCCGACAGCACTGGCCGGACAAGGAGGGTGACCATGAAGGCGGCGGAGCTGTTTGTCAGGTGTCTCGAAAACGAAGATGTCGAGTACATCTTCGGCGTCCCGGGCGAGGAGAACCTCGACATCATGGACGCCTTGTTGGATTCACCCATCAAGTTCATTACTACGCGCCACGAGCAGGGTGCCGCTTTCATGGCTGATGTCTATGGCCGGCTCACCGGCAAGGCTGCGGTCTGCCTCGCCACGCTCGGTCCAGGGGCGACCAACCTCATCACTGGCGTCGCTGATGCCAACCTCGATCATGCTCCGCTGGTATCGATTGCCGGTCAGGCCAGTACCCACCGACTGCACAAAGAGTCTCACCAGGTGCTCGACCTGGAGGAGATTTTTCGTCCGATCACCAAGTACTCGGCGCGAGTTCTGACTCCCAACATCATTACCGAGGTGGTGCGCAAAGCATTCAAGGTTGCCGTGGCTGAGAAATCTGGCGCCACGTTTATAGAATTGCCCGAAAACATCGCCGAGATGGAGATTGATGACAAGCCGCTGCGCGTCAAGCATCCCACTCTGCCGGAGCCGCCCGTCGAACGGGTGGCGCGCGCCGCGGAGCTGATCTCCAATGCTCGCAACCCCATCATCCTAGCGGGCAACGGTGTGGTACGCGCCAAGGCCTGGCGCCAGCTCGCCGAATTTGCCGAGAAGCTAAATATTCCCGTCGCCAACACCTTCATGGCCAAGGGTGTCGTGCCGTTCAAACACCCCATGACACTGGGTAGCGCCGGGCTGCAGTCTAAGGATTACGTTAGTTGCGGTTTCGATCGCGCCGACGTCATCATCTGTGTGGGCTACGATCTGGTCGAATATCACCCGTACCTGTGGCACCCGACCCAGGACCGCGCCATTATCCACGTCGATGTCTCGCCGGCGGAAGTCGATGCCTACTACCCGGTTGAGGTCGGCGTAGTGGGTGACATCAAACACAGCTTGATTCGCATCATGGAATTGGCCACGCCGCATACGGGCTACACCATGCGCGCCTTGCGCCGCGCCCTGATCGAGGACATGGATCAGCACAAGGACGACCACAACGTTCCGGTGAAGCCGCAAAAAGTGATTTTCGACTTGCGCACGGCAATGGAGGACGAGGACATCGTCATCTGCGACGTAGGCGCGCACAAGATGTGGATGGCGCGCATGTTTCGCTGTGAGCTGCCCAACACCTGCATTATCTCCAATGGCTTTGCCAGCATGGGTATTGCGGTGCCGGGCGCGATTGCCGCGAAACTCGTGCACCCCGATCGGGGCGTGGTTGCAGTCACCGGCGACGCCGGCTTCATGATGAACTCGCAGGAGCTGGAGACGGCGATGCGCATTGGCACGCCGATCGTTGTGCTGATCTGGAACGACAACGGATACGGCTTGATTGAGTGGAAGCAGATGGTCCACTTTGGCAGACCGTCGAATGTAAGATTCACTAATCCCGATTTCGTCAAGTACGCCGAATCGTTCGGAGCCAAAGGCTACCGCATCGAACGAGGCGAAGATCTTTTGCCAACTCTGAAGAAGGCTCTAGCCGACAAGACGGTCAGCGTTATTGACTGTCCGATCGACTACAGTGAGAACATGAAGCTCACCAACAAGCTTGGTGAGATGGTCTGTCCGATTTAGCGACGTGGAATCTTCTCGTTTGACGCAATCAACGCAGCCTGAACGCAGTGACGATCCGGACACTGCGGCGGGTCGTGTGCTCAAGGTTCTGAGCTACAACATTCAGGTTGGCATTGCTACAGCTAAGCCGCACCACTACCTCACCCACAGTTGGAAGCACGTGCTGCCCCATTCGGAGCGACTGACGAACCTCGACAGTATCGCTCACCTCATCAGCAACTTTGACCTCGTCGGGCTGCAGGAGGTTGACGCAGGCAGTTTGCGTAGCGGATTCATCAACCTGACCGAATACCTCGCGCATCGCGCGCAATTCCCGTTTTGGCATCACCGGGTCAACCGCCGCATCGGTCGGTTTGCCCAGAATGCCAGCGGTTTGCTCAGTCGTTTGCGTCCAACCGAGGTCATGGAGCACAAGCTGCCTGGGTTGATACCGGGCCGGGGACTGACGCTGGCGCGGTTCGGCTCCCAGGACGAGTCGCTGGCGGTCATCAATCTGCATCTATCGTTGAGTCGGCGCGCCCGCATGTTGCAGCTTGGCTTCGTCGCAGAGCTGGCCAGCGAGCATCCCCACGTCATCCTGATGGGGGATCTGAACTGTCAGCCCAACAGCGCTGAAATGCGCTACTTGTTCAGAACGTCGTCGCTGCGGGAGCCGACTGAGGAGTTCCATACGTTTCCCAGTTGGCAGCCGATGCGTAATATCGACCACATTCTGGTGACCCCTTCCTTGCAGGTACGTGCTGCGCACGTACTGAGCCACTCTTATTCCGACCACCTGCCCATCGCCATGGAGCTGGTTCTCCCCGAAACCCTGCGCCTGCCCTGAGGCGCGCCGCCTCAAGCTGACGCCGCCTCAGGTCGATTTATAGACCTAGGGATGGGATTGGGTCACCAACGCACGGGACTGGAACCATGAGCGACGCCGAGGCGCAATGGAAGCAGCGCTACTACGATAGCCTCGAGGATCTCGAGCGCCAGGAGAAGAAGTGGGCTCAGGTCGAGAACGTGCTGCGCTCAGCAGTCTCCCGTTTGACGTTGCTCGCCGAACCAGAGCATGAGGCCCTCAATCGCCAGCTCGAGGATCTGCGCGGCGCCATTCGCCGAGGTCAGGACAGCCTCGAGCTGCGCGGGTTGCTCGACCGTATCTCCGATGCCATCGTCGAGCTCGACAAACGCCGCGCGGCCGCGCGGCGCAACGCCTTGCCCGCCAGTGAAGTGCTGCTGCAGCTGCTGGATGCGGTGGATGTGCCACGTGGGGTGGGTCGGCGGGCCAAAGCGCTGCGCAAGGACCTGGTCAAGGCGGATGTGAAGGGCGATCCGCGGCCGCTGATTAGCGAGTTCTCGCAGCTGCTAAAGGAAACCTTCGATTTTCTCAGCCAACCACCCGCCGAGGTGGATGAAACCCGGCGCAGCGGCCTGCTCACGACATTGTTCTCCGGGCGCGGCAGGGACGACGATCCAGCCGCAGAGTCTGAACCCGCGGCGGTACAGCCCACAGGGCGCGACCAACCGGCGCCGTCCGCGCTCCTGCTCCAACTGATTGACGGATTGGTCGTGCCCGAGGCGCTCAACTTCGACGGCGAAGGATTCGCCGCGCGGGCCCGCACCGCGGCTCGTGGCGAGCAAGTGGTTGCCTTGGTCAACGACCTGTCGGCCAGCATATCCGATCTCATCGGTGGTGCGGCCCCGGCCGCCGCGCTCGACCACAGTGCGGCCGTTGGCGAAGCACTGATTCAGCTTATCGAGCGGCTCGCGCTGCCGGAGGCGTTTGAGGACAAAGTCGGTGCTATCAAAGAAGAGCTGAGCGCTCAGCCGGGCGAGCAGACAATCGGCCGCAGCATCGTGCAAGTAGCCAACGTCATTGCCGAGATGCGTGTCCGCATGGAGAGCGAAAAGCGCGAGCTGGAGGAATTCCTCAAGGAATTGACGCTCAATCTTGACGAGATCGACGGGCACCTGCAGGACAGCAGCGCGCGCCAGCAGGCGTCGCTGGAAGACGGACGCCAGCTCAACGACGCTGTCGAGGCCGAGATGCAAGGCATCGAAGAATCCGTCAACTCGGCGACCGAGCTGTCGTCCCTGAAGGCTCAAATCGAGGGTCGCCTAGTCGCGATAAAAGAGCACATGACGACGTTCCGCGAAGCCGAGGACAGTCGATTCGAGCACGCCAGCGATGAGGTGCAGCGTTTGCAGGGCACGATCACGCAGATGGAGCGTGAGACAACCGAGTTGCGTGAGCGCATCAAGCAGGCCCGACGCGATGCGCTGCTCGACGTGTTGACGGGACTGCCGAATCGCTTGGCCTACGAGGAGCGCCTCGCGCAGGAACTGGCCCGAACACAGCGTTATGGCAATCCCCTCAGTCTTCTCGTGCTCGATGTCGATCATTTCAAGCGCATCAATGACACCTATGGTCACTCCGCCGGCGACAAGGTATTGAAGGTCATTGGCGAAGTACTGGCCAAGAATGTGCGCGCCACCGATTTCATCGCGCGCTACGGCGGCGAGGAATTCGTCGTGCTCGCGCCTGAGACCGATACTCAAGCCGGTCTGGCTGCTGCGGACAAGCTCCGTCAGGCGGTGAGTGCCTGTGAGTTTCACTATCGGGGTGAACGCGTCGGGATAACGTTGTCGTGCGGGATCGCCCAATGCGCCCCAGACGAGGGTGCGCAGAGTCTGTTCGAACGCGCGGACCGGGCGCTGTATCGGGCTAAGTCCGCAGGGCGAAATCGTTGCGCCGTGGCAGAGGCGCACTGAGTCGCGCGCCCCGAGGCTGTGCTGAAGGGCCGGAAATCCCGAAAGCTGCAAAACACACGAAGACAGTGGCGCGCCTGAAGGGAGTGACTCGGGCCATCCTTGACCCTCGCCCCGCGGGCGGTGCACACAGCACGCCGTCCAAATCGGCCGACCTGCCGATTCGTCGAACCCGCTGCTTGGTCGGTCATGGGTTCGAATTGGCGCCAGTATGAACACACACAAAAGCCCGCACTAGGACGGGCTTTTGTGTGTGTTGTGGCGCGCCTGAAGGGATTCGAACCCCTGACCTCTGCCTCCGGAGGGCAGCGCTCTATCCAGCTGAGCTACAGGCGCTAGGTTTTGACATCGCTCGTCAGCGGTGACCCTGACGCGAGGGGTGCTAGCTTAGCCTGCTGCAGTGCGCTCGTCCATGGCGCCTGGACCACGCCGGCGAGTCTTCCAACAATCGCGCCAACAGTCAGCGCCCATCCGCCCCGTTGCAGTCCTGTGTCCCGGCTGTGCGCAGTCCAGCGCGAACGGTTCGCTCGGTATCTTCCAGGGCGGCCCGTAAGGCCGGGGCAATGTCGTCGCGGGTCAGCGCGGGGGCAAGCAGCTCCAGCGCTTCCCGGTAACAGCCGCGCTCACTGAGCAGCGTCGCCAGGTTGTTGCGGGTGGCAACGTGGTCCGGCGCCCGACGCAACAACCGACGATAAGCTTGTTCGGCCGCCTCTGCGTTGCCTGTGGCGTAGAGGGTGTTGGCTGCGCCGAATTGGGCCGTCACATCCTCTGGCCAGCGCTCCAGCCCCGCCGCATAGGCGGCGAGAACCGCCTCCGGGCTGGCGACCCCCTCCATCGCCGCGACACTCGCCGCGTAACGGCCACGATCCGCGTACGCTGGAAGCTCACCCGGGCGCAGCGCCACCATGGCCCAGCCTGATGCGCGTGCCCAGGTGCCCAGGAAACGACGTGCGCTCACGACCTGTCGCGCCTCGGTCCCCGAGCGCAACACCACCGTGTCATCGTCCATCGAGTAGCCGACCAGGACGGCATAGTGCCAGACAGGATCTGCGGCGCTTGCCAGGTTCTGCATCACCAGGACGGGGCGTCCCGCCGCCAGCTCGGCGAAGGCGGCTGCCAAGGTGGGCTCGATGACGTACGGCACCCGGTCATAGCGCCGTGCCGCGGCGACGATTTCGGCCTGTAGGCTGCCCCGACGTTCGGGCAGATAGACGGCTTCAACCAGCGCGTCTGCGGTCACCGCCACGCCGCTCGTGCTCAGCAGCGTGGCGAGCGCGGCCGGGCCGCAATCGTAAGCTTCCTGAGGGAAAAACGGTGTGTCAGCGAGCTCCACGCGCGCCGGTAAATCCGCATCACCCAGGTTCGGGGCCAGGACCGGCCCGGCGCAGCCGGTCAATGCCGCGAGCGCAGCCAATGGCACCCCCCACAGCCACCAGCCGCGGCGCGCGCCCGTTGGTTGGGTCGGCCCCCGCGGGAACTCGTCAGGTTTCATCTGGTTGGGCTTTCCCGCTATACTCTACGGCCCTCGGCGGTTGGCACCTGATGGGTCGATACAGTGCCTCGTCGGCGAGATATGCACGGCGGCTGACGCCGCCTTCGGATTGTGTAGGAGTGACGAGCGTGAGTGGGTCCGACAGCAGCTTTACCAAGAGTTTCATCACCGTTCTCGTTGTGCTCGGTTTGGTCTTCGTGTTGCTCGTTGTCTTGTCCCGTCTCGTGACGATGAAGACAGCCGACGTTTCGGCGGACCCCATGGTGCGT
>Ga0209536_100000278_pt1 | contig 81087 bp, 108 predicted proteins | sample DeeMarSeWOR28_12_FD_187461 | JGI IMG/M metagenome (GOLD analysis project Ga0209536, IMG submission 187461) | Marine sediment microbial communities from White Oak River estuary, North Carolina - WOR-2-8_12 (SPAdes) (version 2) | ecosystem: Environmental > Aquatic > Marine > Intertidal zone >...
CCTTCGGGAACCTAGCTACATGCACCCTTGAAGACTACATGAAACTAGCTAAAGAGTGGGGAGCCACGGTTTATTATTATCAAGGTGAAGACGAGTGAGGTTGATTAAACCAGACTCAGAGGGTAAGATTGTTTGCCCTCAATGTACGCGGAGATACAAACCAGTCCTCCCGATACCTGATCCCTCTGACCGCAGAGCCATCCAAGACATCTACCCTGATGCCGAGAACTGGCAACGGGAACAACAGCTTACTGGAATATGCTCAGACAGATGCTGGGATCTCTATCTGACAGGTAGAGAACAAAGCAAATACGATGAAGAGGGAAGAAGAATTGCTTGAAGCAGGAGTCGAGTACCATGCTCGACTAATTCAGATACAGGAGAACAGAGTCCACTTCTACCCTAAGGGTGAGGGAGCCCCTACAACTTTCAGGCTACTGCATGACGCTTTCCTAGTTGGGAAAGAGATAACATATCATGCAGATGGAAAGAACATCACATGCCTACCCTCACATGATCAACTTATACTTGTAGTTGAGAAGTGGATGGATGAGGATCTAGCAGATAGGATAGTGATAAAATGATAGTCTGTAAGAAAGGACTACACTACACAAACTGCCCGAAAAACAAAAGGAACAAACACGGCTGTGCTAAATGCAAAGACGGGGAACATCGGGAGATACAGAAGTGAGTGCACCTAGAAACTACTGGAAAGAATGGTGGGAACACACCGTTAGATTTGAGAAACAAATCCTAGATACCTACCATGAGACTGTCGCTAACGGGAACACACAAACATTATTCGAGTTCCTAGAAGATCTTCGTAAAGACTGGTTCAAAGAGATGAAGGCAACATGAATCCGCCACCAATCTGCCCACATTGTGGCAGTAAATTAAAGGAATTGAAAGAGCCGTTACCATCAGGGCATACACATCAATGCCCGAAGTGCCAAAGCCTACACGCGCCATATGGATATAGTGAGTAACCATGAGTTTTACTGAGAAGATAGATGTCCTTGACCTCTTAATCAAAATCCTCCGAGAACATGAGGAGAAGATGGATAGGCTCGTAGAGAGAGCCGAGATAGCGGTCAAGAGACTAGAAGAACTAGCAGGTATAGATGATCATGAGAATCTGTGAATATAATTTTGACACAGAAGACGCAGACAACCCTGGATACAGCCACCATGAGGTGGATTACTACGCTTGGACACCCCAAGGAAAGCATGACGTAGTTCCAAACCATAGGCTAAGCCTACGGAAGAACCTGGTCACACAAGAATGGGAGTTCTACCGAGCATACCACAGAGGAACCACGCTTCAGAGAATACAGGCAGGGCGTGAGTGCGGAGTAATGATTGCACATAAGCCCTCAGGTATTGAAGAGGTTGCCTTCAAGACGAAGGACTTCAGTGAAGCCTTGAAGTATGGTAACGATGAGTGGAACCGATGGCATCAGACAGATGACTATGAACGGGAGCCAGATACACCATGCACACACGGCGGTATGGGTACAACGGCGATGTTCTGTGCAAAACTAAGCAGAGCAGAGCGACGTCTGGTTACATAGTTGCCCCGGGGCAATCGAGAATTCACTATTCTCCCCTTAGAAACATGAGAGCGAAGGGAAAATGCCAGGGAAATACGAGATTGATTGGACAGAGCACCCGAAACTCCGTGAAATGGATAAGTTTGTAGCAGACACCTTCGGAAGAGACATGAACCGAGACTATGCAAGCGTATATAACAAGTCTAAGTGTGTCCAAGATGTGAAAACATCGGCACTTAACTGGATAGAAGACAGGTTAGACGAGTTTGAGCAGCTGAAGAAGCTCGTTGAAGCTCTACCCGATGATGGACTGGATAAACAGACTTACTTCATGGATGAAGATACAGACGAGTTGATAGACTAATGGACTACCACAACGAAGACTTGGTACACAAGTATGAGGTACGGCTAATCCTCGAGGAAGTAACCTTCTCACCAACCAAAGTCATCCTTGTAAGGGATGAAGACGATGAGTGGGTTAAATCTAAGAGCTTAGACTATGAGGAAGCCCATCGAAGAGAAGACAAAATGGAACAACTCTACGAAGGCGACAGCGAGGAAGCGGAGATGCGTTTCGAGCAAGCCATCTTCAGACTCAAAACCAAGTCATTAACCCAAGGCGAGTTAAAGGAACTAGCCAAAGCGATCGCATGGGGCATGAATACAATAACTGAAGCGATGCCACTGGATGGACAGACGGTGAACACCGTACTGAGGAACACGTTATCAGAGATCGCACACTCCATGAACCGCAAAGGCTTAGTCACCAATGACGACGTCGGCACATTCGTAGCAGACCTATACACAGAGATGAAAGTATGAGCTGTAATGAATGCCCCGTAGGTGGAGATGTCTGCACAGAGTGTGATGACAACCCCTTACGGTGTTACAAATGTGGAGAACTGGTCGGAGAGACAGAGCAACAACTAGCAACACACTTCGAGGAGAAGATCATGTACGGTATCGAGATGTGGTCCGAGCTTTACAGTGATGAGTTTGTTCACTGCACTGGGCCTGAGGATCGCTTCTACGATACAGGAGCACCAGTTGTATGCCTACACTGTGTCTTAACCATCGGAGCGGATGCCTGGTTAAAGACGAAGAAGTGGCTTAAAGACCACCCCGATGAGGAACAAATATGATGTTACCGAAACAATACAAGAGCTGCCACGTTTGCGGTGGGGAAACATACAGAATAACGTCTGATGATACCGTGATATGTGCAGACTGTGGCACATTAGTTGGGTACTACAAAATGGAGAAGTGAACATAGTACCTCATTATGATGCAAGAAGAAAGAGACACAGTTACTCGAGTCCTTCAACTCGTGGTGACTGTGGATGCAAACATTGAGGATTGCATGGATATCTATGAATGGGAGCAGGAAATAAGCTACGCCATAAACTACAAGGCTTCTGAGAAACTACCAGAACAAGCCCAAGAGAAGGGCTTCAACATCGGCGTAGGGATCACAAACCTACCCGCACCATGCGAACCTAACAGGGAAACCTGTTGTGCAGATTGTGAGATTGTGGAAGATCCTAGAGCTTGCCCACATCAATGTAACCCCTTGAGAGATGGGGATGTAGACTGGGAACAACCCTCAATTTGTGCATTCTATAACGACAGCAAATGTGTGATAGATTAATGCCAGCAACAGCAAACCATTGGCCAGATAAACACACACAGCTGCGTGTTAAACGAGTTGTGGATAAGAAGTATGGTGGGCTGTCATGCAGACACTGGTTTGCAGACGCCGACTACTTGTACTTCGAGTTGGCTAAAGAAAATAAATACATAGAGTCCATGCCTCAGGCTGACTTCTATGCAGAGAGAGCCTACTACACAAACACAGTATACCTCAAAGTAAACAGAGAAACACTTGAGATCACGGAGATGACGGAAGAAGAGATGCGCCAGACACGTGGTTGGTGGACTGATGAAAGAGGTATAATGCATTGGATTGAAAACAAATGAGCGTAGATGATATCGTAAGAGACCTTGACGCTTTCGCTAAGAACCTTGAGAACATGAGCCTGACCGCTGCTAGACAGATGGCAGTGGACTCAACAACCATGGCGATTGAGCTCCTGGACAATCAGCTAAACACCTTACAAGAAGTACGGGATGTAGTAGCAAAAGCGAGAGAGATATCCAAGGTTGCAGACCTAGAGACTTTACTTACAATCACAACCACGATAGCCACCCTAATGGAAACACTGGCAGTTATGTTAGCAGCAGGTTCACGACCTGCCTCCTGACCTATAAAAAACGAACAGGAGAATTACGATGCAAACACAAAAAGATTGCAGCACCTGTGTGTATGGTCTTACCTGCAGCGTCGATGATAAGGGTGAACGAACCCACCCAAGAGACGATTGCCTGCAGGGAGAATGGTATACGCATTGGAAACTAGGAGATCCTATACTACGAAGGCGTGAGCTGGAGTTCAGTGGAAAGATCAACATAGTCCTCAATGGTGAGCATGAGATTAACCGCAACTGGGATTGGAAGAAAACGTTTGAGCATCTCATTGAGACCTGTGAGAACGTTGGCTTCATGACATACCGCCACCCAAAAGTAGCGGATGCCATCCGTTGCGAGACTTCCTATGGTCCAGCGTTTGACCTATTCTTCTCTGAAGATAGGAAGACTCTGCTACGGATCACCAAGAGCACTATGCGCCAGAAGGACATGAACTTCATCGACTTCAACTACCAAGACAAAAGGCTGGAGATGGATTACAGATGACTGACTACCCGACGATAGAGGAACTGCAAAGCAACATCGAATGGGCTATCAAACAAGGGAAAGGCAACAAGCTACTGAATGATCGCTTCTACCCCTACACATGGGGATACTATCTCCACGTAGTAGAGGAACAGAAGGGCATCGTTATGGTAGCACAGACACAAGCACAGCTATTCGCAGCCCTAGCAGGAGAGCCCCAGCCTACGGCAGACGAGCTGCCCAAATACTGTATTGACTGGGATATCCGAAACGATGTGAATGGAGACTACTGCGTCTACAGGAAGAAAGATAGAAGTAGGGAAGTGATGATGGGCTCCGTTGAGTTCAGCACACCTGAAGAGGGAGCTGAGAAGTGGCTTGAACAGATCAAGTACAAGGTTCCTAAAGGTATGTGGAAGGCATCATCAGAGGATGAAGCAATACTGACACCTGAAAAACTAGATCAATCTCTGTTCGAGGAAGTGCCTGACCACAAGATTGCGTTGATGCCGACGATCCCCCTCTGGTTCTGGGTGCAAGGAGTAGATGACTTATACCCTGTGCCTGGGGATGTTGTGAAGATAACTAATTGGGAGAATAGGGCAAACATCTACGCTACCTCAGTTGGAGTTATCGAGGGGTTAGTAGGTGTACCTCGCAAGGAGTACCTTGTATGCTTCAACGCCTCAACTTGTTGGCAAGATGAGGGAACAGATACACCGTCAATCAGTTGCAGCGGAGGTCCAGGTATGTACCTAGAAGCGGATCGGTTGAAACCGACAGGGAAGACTATGGAGATAAACACATGGTATTTCCCAAACAACTTCTGGGGTGCAGGTCTAGGTCAAAACAAACGGCGAACCGTGAGAGTCTACGAGGTAACATTATGACAGCCCCTGAGAAATGGAAGCATACAATCAACTACGCTCTCAGATGTATCGAAGTAGGAGATGGAGAACAAACCCGACTCTGGGAAGATCCTGATGGTTTCATAGAGGGATTCAAAGAAGAGGGGATAACTGATCCAGATCTTCTACAAGAACTGCGAGATGCGATAGAGTGCAAACAACTTCTAGGATTCGTCGAAGACACGTTGAAGAAACACATCAGCCACAGAGACCTCTATGAAAACGACTGGGATCGCTGGGAATACCAGACGTGGAATGATGAAGAGGACTGGGATAAATTCGAAGAATGGGATGAGCAGTAATGGAAGCAAGAAGTAAAGCACATTACAAGCTAGTATGGGAAGAGGAAATCAAACGCCTCAACTATCTGCGATGGCTCTCCAGTAAAGAAGATGGCGAGAGAATTGAAGCCATCCAAAACGAGCTGAGAGAAATCAAGGATCGTTGTGCTGAGAACCTCAACAAACCTGACACTTGCCCACAATGTGCAGACACCCTAGAAAACGGAAAGACATACTTCTGTGCATACAGAGAGGACTGTCCAGAAAATCACCTAACAATTCCAAGTGAATGACATGAAGCAAATAGGAATAGCTCTGCTAAAACCAAGCCTCAGCAAAGAACAGGTAAATGACTGGATACGTGGAGTGAAAGCAGAACTAGGTGGAGGCCCTCTACTAGCAAACAAGAAGATGCTATGGAGAGAAGGACCACCTGGATTCACATATATCTACGGAACAGACATCGCGTGGCGAGTAGCTTGGAAACCCTATGAAGGGGAAACCCAAGCACAGCAAGACGCATGGAGTAGGACATTACCACTGACGCTTGAGGACTCGATTAAAGCAGGAGCAGAGGATCTAAGATGAAGAGCCCACAGGAATACATAATGGGGAAGATTCAGGAAACCGTAGCCGAGATGGATGTCGGTGCAGGAAAGATAGAGGGGCAACCCAGACATATCCTGCAGAAATCCAACTGGGCTAACACAGGGTTCCTAATCTTCATGCAGGGAAACAAAACTGTGAAGATCGTCTACTACGATTTCCAAGACTCTGCCAGATTCACGGAGCAAAAAGACACACATACACGAGGGCATCTGAATAATAACACGTGGAACATCGAGTACGATAAACTGGATAGGAGAGCCTTCCGCGTACCCGATAGCAACAAGAGACTCCATTTAGATGGAGGCGTGCCCGCTTTCCAACGAGTAATAAGAAGTTGGTATAACAATGTTAGATAAAACCAATGAAGGCAGACGAGTAGAGTTAGTTTACACCGATGATCCCTACACGAAGCTGAAGCCAGGTGATAAAGGCACATACCAGTTTAAACTGGTGCAGCAGCTCATCGAGAATCAGCATTGTATCAAATGGGATAGTGGTAGTAACTTGATTCTACTTGAAGGCAAAGACCAGTTCAAGTTTATCGAGGAATAGACATGCAACTAGAAGGCAAAGTCTACATCGGGATAGATGGGAAACCGTACATCCACATATACAGAGAAGGGAAATGGTTCACCGAATCTATCCGAGTAAGCCTATGTGATGATGGTACAATAGTAGCATCTAGTAGCAGCAAAAAGACATGGCGAGAATGGGCAGAAGAAGCAAACCAGAGAAAAGCTTTAGCTTAAAAATAACTAACAATATCTTTTTATCTAGTACACACTACGGTGTACACAGCAGATTCACGATCTGCAAGGTCAAGTAAGAGGACCTAATAAGGTGAAAGATATGGCAAAACCAAAACTAGAGTTGATCTACAAGAACAACCGCATCAAGGTGGAGCCCAACAAGATCTTAGCGGAGAAGATTAACCCTCCGCCAGCGATCAGGAAAGGCATCCAAGTTGATGATACCACCGTAATGAAGGTCAGAACCGCCAACACACCTAAGCCTAGAGGCGACACGCCAGAACGTGTGCTTGAAGTCTTCAAGGCTTTCGAGGGAGGGGAGGCGTTGAAGCAATTCATACACCCCTTAGTCGCAAGTAATGAAGATGAGTTGAATGAGCTTACTCTGGAGGAGTTGAAGAAACGTGCGGAGTTACGCAACGTGGAGACACCGAAAGGAGTCAAGAAACCTCAACTCGTAGAGCTGGTAGGTGCGGAAGAGAAGAACCAGAAAGTCATGGATATGACTCGGTTTATCATGGAGGCTATGCGAGAAGTTCCCCTAGAGGGATATAGCAGAGTCTACCTAGATGAAGAAGGAGACATCGTTGACTCAAAACTGGTCAAAGACTTCCAAGTTGTCGGCATAGCGGAAGACGGCACAGAGCAACTGAAAGAGTTCCCATACCTGAAGAGGACTAAAGAGTATGTCATAGGCGACGATAACATGTACCCCCTCATCTACGAGGGCAACATGCTCCAAGCTGGAGACTACCTCTACGAGTTACCTGCAGTGGATGATGTGAACCGATTTGCATTAGCCGAAATGTACGCTGACATGACTGACTACACGAAAGCAAACGGTGAGTACCTTGGTGAAGTCATGGCTGTAGTCCAACCAGTGTACCTGATTGGTGGAACCACGCAGGAGTATATAGCTATCATCACGCCGAAGCGAATAGTTGAAGCGGATGGCACGGAGAAGTTCACTATGTTGATGAAACTCTCCCAGAGCAACGTAGCTTACACTCATGCAATGGATATGCCGAAGCCAGGAGAAACACCGAAGACCATCGAGTCCAAGCAGGAACCGTTGAGGACTGTCGGGTTTGCACAGTTGGTACAAGCTATGAAGGTGGCTCAGTAGATGCCGAACAATTGGTTGATGTTCGACCGTAAGAAAGGTCTCCTAGGCATCAAGAAGTACATCGGGAACCAGAAACAACTGGAGAAAGAGATGGGCAGTAACTTCATGGTTACGCTCATCGACCCGATTAACTTCAAGGAACTAGAGAATGTCCAACTACACAGCAACGATTATGACTGGCATGAGTTACCCAAAGATGATCCGAGGGTACTGTATTGGAGACTGTTCAGCATCATCTATGACGCTGACTGGAGGATATACGCACATTGCTGCAATGAGTACTGTGATGGACATGAGACTGAGGTTGACGAATCATGCATCGAAAACGAACACGAAGTGTTCCAACAAGTAAGAGAGCTTTTCGGGAGGTGAGAACACTTGAAAGTACAAATAGACACACAGAATGAAGGGCTTGAAGTCGTACTCAAAGACTACCAAGCAGAAGCCATGAAGCTATTGTGGAATGGTGGAAACGGAGAAGGTGGATTACGCTCCTTCTCCAGCAGAGAAGTTTGGCAGAAAGTAAACGAGTCGATGAAGCATAAGACGATCAGCCGTGCTTCTATAATCAATTTCCTGAACGCCATGGTAGATGATGGAGTCCTAGTTTACCGCGAGACAACGGGTAAGGGAGGACACCGTAGAATCTACTCAGCGGGCAAGACTGAGCAGGAATTCTGGGTTTGGCTAATTGACGTCGTCAGTTCCAAACTGAAAGAAGCCGCGGGCCTATACCATATGTAGGTGATCATCATGAAACTAATGCTAGCGAAAACAGGAACAGAGAAAGATCTTGATAACCCGATGATGGCTGCCGAACTCAAAGCAGACGGCACACACATCAGGTTAGACAAGAAGGAGAAAGCAAGGATATTTGGTCGACCAAAGAAATCTGGAACACCTGAATACACCGATAGGCTGCCCGAGTTAATTGAAGCAGCTCAAGCTATCCCTGGAGAATTCACCCTAATCGGAGAGGCGGTGGTCTACGATGAGAATGGTAGAACATGGTTCGAGGGATCACAGCGTCGATGTAGCACAGAGGATCCAGCCAAGATTCCGTTGAAAGCAGCTAAGTACCCAGTACTGATGCTGACGTTTGACATAATAGAACTCGACGGCAAGGATCTTAGAAGCCACACATACCTATCAAGGAAGGATATCCTATTCGATCTACTGGAGGAGACAACCCAGAAAGACATTGTACCACTACCCCACGTTGTGGAAAACAAGCGAGACTTTTACCAAGAGTTGGTTGATCGTGGAGAGGAAGGTGTTATCCTGAAACGGATTAACAGCACATACCAACACGACCGATCCAAGGACTGGTTGAAGATAAAGAAATGGGATGTCGAGAGGCTTCTAGTTGTCGGGTGGACGCCAGGTGAAGGCAGACGAGCTGATCAGTTCGGTGCATTGATCCTAGCTAAACAGGATGATAACGGTAGACTTGTGTTCAGAGGCAAGGTAGGTTCAGGGTTCAACGATGGGGAACTTAAGCACATCTTCAAGCTACTCAAACAACATGAAGTAGAGAAGAAGGCAGTTATTACAGACGAGGAATTCACGCCAGTGGATATCCCACTAGAGGTAACAGTCAAGTTCTTCGAGGAAACCAAGAACAACATCTTAAGGATGCCTAGTATGATGAAGGACAAACAGGGTAACAACCTGATACACTACGAGTCCACTATAACAGGGCTACCGCAAATAGGAGCCAAACAGACCAGTTTATCCGCGTTGTTCGCTTCAATGAAGAAGAAGGAATGACCATGAATCCAAGTGAATTCAATGAGCATATGATCCAGTTTTTTAAACAATTTGGGGGAGAAGGGATGGAAACCCTTCACAAAATTTTCCGAAGCAAATCCAACATCATTCTATATCAAACGCTTTTAGTGAAAGAAGTGACCGTGATGAGTGAAGTCGCTTTAGCTGAAGGCACAGTCCATAGGGCGAAAACAGTTCTATCTGATATTGGTTTGATTGAAGTTACTGGAAAAGAGAGGAAAAAGAAGGCAGGTCCTACGCCTGAGTTGTGGCAATTAATCCTCGATGGCGACACGAGCACCTAGAAGTAAGAGAGATGGTGTAATTCTACAACACCTTGGAGAAATTTAATGACAACAACTGAAGAAAAAATTGCGATATTCCTAACAGACCAAGCCCGTGGGCGTAAAGCGGGTAGGGTTGCCGATCTCTCACAGGAGATCATGATAGCGGTCACAGACTTCTATAAGCAACCTGAGGCAGCCAACGGTTTTAGAGAAGAATATGGGATGAAGGATATCCATAAAGCAGGATGGGATTCAGGTGGATTCCAGTTCCTCATGGGTAAACTTAAAGGAGTGCCCAAGATGGTTCTGCCTTGTGGAATAGAAGTTCCCATAGATGCATCCAGAACCGTTGATCTCTACAAGAGAGTCGGGGCTAAACCAACCGACCTGCCGATTCAACTTGACCTGCCTCCTAGATTTGATCTTCCTCCAGATTCTAGGAGGCAACTCATTGAACAATCCGCCCGCTACTATTGGGAGATGGTTCAAGATATGCCATTCACAGTACCCACGATACACGGTTGGACGCTTGAGGAAGTGCAATACAACCTCGAGTTAATTACAGATCCAGAGAAACTGGCGATGGGAACCTACATTGGTACAACTAACGGCTGGACAATGGGGAACATGAACCCACATGATGGGAGAGTAGCAGCTGGTACATTCAGCGCACCTGAGAAATCCGCCGTAGATTACGTCAACAACAAGAGGAAGAAGGTTGGCGTAGGATCCTACAAGGCACTCACGAATCCTCGAGACTATGTTTTACACACAGATAACTCAGCTAATCCACGGAGAGAAGAACTGAAACGCGAGAGAGTCGCTTCATCGATCCCGGGTAGTCTTGATGTAAGGGAAGGAAAACCATTCATAGATACTGTGAAGTCAAGGCATAAGATAGCCACTCCAGTACCAGGGAAGGTGGAGCTCGGCATTGAGTTACCTGAGAATACACCTATGTCAGCATCACCGAGGAAACTCTTAGCAGTAGGAACTAACGCAGCTGAGGTTACAGGTCCTCTAGGTGAGAAGCGGAGAAAGCTAGTTGCGTCTGGCACACAAGCTGCAGCAGCTATAGTTGGTAAGAAACGGGTACCCTATACGGTTGTGATTGACAGGATCGCCATGGTGCTCAACTATCTACGAGAAGATTATGATGTATTCATGCTCGGTGGTGCTAGTCCACATATGCAACATCAAGTATTCTTGTCTGGCGCCAAGTGGACAGATACCTCGGCGTGGAGAGTGAAAGCCGTATTAGGTGAAATCTACCTCCCAGACCACAGTAGCGGTCATAGCAGCTTCGGTATAGGATACTCACAGAAAGCCAAGCGTATGGATGAGGAAGCAAGAGACATCCTAATCGACTGCCTTGAAGATCCACGACACCCATTCTCAGGGATGCATTGGAAACGATTCATGGAAGTCGGGCACATGCTCATGCCTCAATGGAAAAGAAAGGTTTTGAAGCACAACTACGAGGCTAGGCCATTCGTACTCAGAGCTATGCATAACGCCTATGTGTTGAAATGCAGAGAGGAAGAGATTGCTAACGAGTATGTAAATGATCCAGATAGATACTACCGATACATCAAGAAACGTGTCAAAGAGCGACCTATCCTATCCAAAAGATTGACAGCCTTATGGAATCGAATCAAACGACCATACGTGCAGGAAGATCTTAGGGTATACATGAAGGGAAGAAAGACAAATGAGCAAAGATGAGAAACGTCATCTCCTGATGGAAGCCATGTATATGGTTATAGAGGACTGGTATTCTCTAGTCCTTGAGCTACACAAATACTACAAATGTCATAGGTGTTCTAATCCTACCTGCTGTAAGATAGCGGTTCAGCTCACACAAGAGGAGATATTCAACCTATCTATCGCAGTGGATATGTCAGAGAGGGAGTTCTTCAGAACTCATATGCAGACATCCCCGATCGGACTCTACCTTAAGAACCCGTGCCCATTCCTGAAGAAAGGAAAGGAATCGAAATGCACAATGCATCACACCAGACCTTTCATGTGTAAGATGTATCCCTTCAGTAGCATACCAGGAGTGGTGTTGAACTTTGACATCTGCCCATTATCCCGTGATATCGTGGAAGATGTTCAACGGTTAAGGGAGAAGGCGATCAAGGAGAAGATCAAGGTGGAGTTCACTGAGATGGAGGCGATAGCTGATGAGCTTGCGAAGGAAGTTACCGACGCTTTACCTGTAGGTGCAGAGGAAGTAGGGGATAACATCGAAGGTATGATTAACGCCCTCGATGAACTGGCTCCGAAGAGCGAGGTAGAGGGGATGCATGACAGCATCAAAACCCATGTCCATCTATTCAGATTATTATTGGAGGAAAAACAAAATGGCAAATGAATGGGCTATAATGGATGATGATGGTATCATCTATTCTGGCACCGAAGAAGAAATGCGTGATATGTTCAAGCGACAGAAATCACGGATATATGAAGAGAATGAGATCATCGGAGACCTACGACTGATAGAGATCCATGATAGACATAGCTGAGAGTTCACTACTCTCCCTCTGAACCCATAAACAAACGAGCAGAGGAAAATGATGAAATACAAAGGATGCGAAATCAAGATCTATCATGTCACCCCTGAGTACATAATCATAGCCAAACAAGGTTATGGTCACGGAGACTGGCGTGCCTACGCAGGTCCAGTATCTAATGAGCACGTGGAGCCAACGGAAAACGAGGTGAGAAAGATTCTTGAACACGGATTCAAAGTGGATCAGAACCTCGCCGAATTCCTGTTCCCAGAGTTTAAAAGGAAATACAGGTGGCGAGAATAATGAAATGCCCAGTATGTAACATAGATGAAGAACCACTCTACCCGCCGAGAAAATGGTATAATGGCAAATACTTTCTCAGCTACAGATGCACAGAATGTGGACATATGAGCAGAGAAGAGAAGCCCAGATACATCGTTGAAGCTAACATAGAGCCTGGTACTGGTAGACTGATTTTCTACATCCGAGACAATGAAACAGAAGACTATACAAAGAAAGCAACGCCGAATGCACGAGACGGATTCTATGAGAGAAGCCTAGCAGAAACCGTTGCAGAGGAATGGAACAACGAAGACGCGTGTTGGCACTACGCTAACAACCTGTGTTCACATATAAGCCCAGACCACTGTTCACATGCAAAGGAAATCAACTGCCCGAGGAAGAAAGACGATGCCCCTATGCCCACTGAATGAAGAAGTGGTATGCCTCGAGGAAGAATGTGACCTTCCCCGTATTCTATCAAACGAAAAAAGGTGTTTGATCAACAATGGGAAACTGGTTAAAAATACTGAAAGAGCTAGAACCGATCAGTCAGAGTCAAAGACTCCATGAAAAACTCTATAACATGCTCCGAAGAGCAGAGGATTTCACCCCAGATAAGGAAGACGAGTTCTCAGAAGATAAAGAACTGCTAGGCAAAATTCTAATTGCCTTCAAAGATTTCCAGCAACATCCACCCTATATGCATGAAAGCTACGGGGATATGTTCGGCAGATATCTGGAGGAAACAGAGCAACTGAATGATAGAGCTGGACAATTCTTCACACCAATGTCTGTGGTTAAGATGATGGCTAAAATGATGCACTCAGTATCATCAGAGGAAGTGCAATACATAAGCGATCCCGCTGCAGGTTGCGGAAGATTCATGCTAGGAATAGCCGAGATGTTCCAACAGGAAATTGGAAGCTACAACTTTCTCATGCACAACGTGGACATCGACAAACGAATGTATACTTACTGCACCATGAACGCCATACTCTACGCAATACCAAGCGTAAACATATGGGGTGACAGTATAGCGAATAAGTATTGGGAAGGCTTCTTGGTACTCCAGTTACCAGGATATCCAGTCCAATGGTTCTACCTAGATGAAGAAGCAGTACAGAAATACAAAGTGGAGTTCGAGAGAAAGAAACAAGGCCTCGAGCATTTCATAGAGGGCGATGTTCCCATAATGCAGAGTTCTACAACGATGAGAAGTTCTGTTGGAGTCATAAAGCCAAAGCAGAAGAAATTGTTCTCAGGTTAATTACCTGACCTCTGGCCCCTAAAACAATGAACAGAGGAAATACAATGGATAACAAAAAGATAGCAGACCTTGCTTTGAAAGGCGTGTCTTGTGTTCTGACCGTTGATCCTATGAGTAATGAACTCACTGACCTATACATCAGAGACACCGATTTGTGGAGACATCTTCTAGACAGGTTCGGTGGTAACAAGATGATGGTCACACTTCGAGGACCACATGACTATAAACGTGGGCTACGGATGCCCCCCGATGTAGTCATCAATCTACTCGATGAGTGGATAACCAAGGATGGTGAGCTCGACGGCATCATAGGAATCGTCGAGGAGATCGCGAGAGATGACGGTCGAAGATAGGCGTGGCTGCCACCGCATCCAAAAAGGCACAGGTAGAGCCCGATGCCAATACTGCAAAGAACCCATCACAACTGAAGAACTGGAAGTAGTTGCCCCTATATCAAGTAAATTCGAGCGACACTTCCACCTATACAGTAGCGGTCAATGCGAAGGCTGGATCTACCATGAATGGGAATTCATTCAAAGCCTATTGTGGAAACTTTCAGATATCGGTGGAGACGATTTCAACGAAACCATTAGGCTACTTATCTCACTATGGGAGGAAGGCGACTGTTGAGATTCATCAATGAGTTGAAGAATACCACGTTTATATCCTCATCAGGGAAAACCCCGCAGTTCCAGAAATTCGCTACCCTATTCAGAAACGACATGAAGAAGCTACTAGAAAGCCTAGGAGCTACAAACGTCAAGATCTCAACGGGGCACTTCTACTTAAGCGGGTTCTTTACCTCAAGCAATGGACAGATCTATTACTTCAGCATATCAGATGTGCGATTCTTCCCAAACAGCCCAATGCTGCTAAGGACAGCCAAAGCCTACGATGACTATACTGGAGGATCAAACGGATCTATCCCGTTAGACAATTCCTTTGAGAAAAACATGGAGAAAGCGATCAAATGAAGATAGCAATATACTACCCTGAAATCAAGGAAGGAGACTCTGAGTGGGGTAACTGGAATCAATTCATGATAGACCTCGCTAAGCAGAACCCCGATATTAATTGGGAACAGATAGAAGACCACGAGGAATTCAGCCATGATTGAGAAAGGAAAACTGAAAGCTGTAACAACAACAGACTACTTCCAGATGTACCTTGAGAAAGTCAATGAAATAGGCTTCAGTGAACCACACATCGCGGGCATCGTCAGATACCTTCTAGTAAACGGACACATTGAGGCGACACCTGAAAACCTAGCGTTGATGGGTGACACGGAGTTCTACCTTGACGCAGAACATATGCCGGAACAACTTAAGAAACAGGCATTAGAACACTACGAGAATTTCCCTGAAAATGCAGACTTCGATGAAGAGCTTGAAATCGAGGAGATCGAAATCCACGGACATAAGCTTGAAGGTGCTTGGATCTGTAATGGTAACATGACTGGCTTCAAAGTATGTGTAACCCGAACTGTGAAAGTAGAGTCCACTTACAATTGCCATGAACCCACAGATGAGGAACTTTCAGAGGCAGATGATCCCGATTGTCAGCTTGAGAAAGGTGCCACAACCTGTGAAGGCTGCCCACATGACGGTCCCCATGAGGGGGAATGCAAAGAATGTGGGTATGACTACGATCCAGAAACAGGCATCTGCCAACACTGTGGATACAGGAACTTCGAGGAATAAACATGACTTGTTCAGACTGCCATAGACAAGATAGGTGTACCACCTATGAACACATGAAGAAAGTCGCATCATCCCCTCCATTCGAATTTGGAATCGTGAGAAACATTCTTGAAAGAATGGAGGAATTAAGCGAGTTCTGCACACAGTACACGAACACCATCTGCGGTATCTGTAGCCTTGAGGAAGGCTGTGACGATAAAGCAGCTTGGAGAACCACTTGTGAAGATTACCAAGACCTAACTCAATGGACAGGGAAATAATGACGACACGAAAAATGTTGGATAGAAAGATTTCAACCTTTGAAGGTTGGACATACTTTGCTATCGAAGCAAAAGACCTTAGTGAAAGCGAGCTAACCGAAGTCTTACATCAATTACTTATCGAGAAACGCCCTGTTTCTAAGGAGATTCTGGAAAAGATAATCGACATGGATGGGCCAATGTAATGCCAGAAGCAGACATCGTTGAGATATTCAGAGACAAAGACAAGATCCTATACCTCTACATACCAGCCTCAGGTCAACTATTCTACATTGACATAGGCGAGGAAGTTGATGAGAACCCCTACGATATGGGGCTCATACAGTTAGGACAATACAATCTGGATGAAGAAGAAAATGGATGAAGAACTCCGCAGACTCATACAAGCTGAAGCCGAAGCCATAGCTGAAAGAGATATGCAGATGCTAGATAAGGGATTCACCCACCGAGTAACATGGTGGAATCACCGAACCGGTGGAGATGACGTACAAGCAGATGCGTATTTCGGGGCAGATCCCACAACTTTAACCAATAAAGACGGTGAGGCGTGGAGGCTATGGAGGCAGATCCTGTATGAGTGCTCACCAGGAAACGGTATAATCGATTATAAAATCTACAAACTATCAGAGTTGGATCATAGATGAGTTGGGATACAGATGTGACTTGGATATACACAGTCCAAGTACCAAACAAAAACACCAAAGCAATGCGAGAACTTGAAAGAGTTCTTGAGAAACATAAATTCGAGGTGACACGACAACTTGCCAAAGATAGGTAAAGAGTTGAAGGTAACACTGCGTATCTACAAAGCAAAAGATGGTGTATTCAGCAACAGCCGATTCTATGCTGTGATAGATGAGAATGAAGTGAATCAATACATCAAGGATTTGCTGAAAGAACACAGTGGATTAAACCATCATCACCTAGACATCAGTTTGTGATACCATGAATGGGGCAACATTTCTAGCGATAGGCATGATACTCATGGGCATCTATGTAGCATACGGACTATACAGTATGCTGAAAGAAGCCTATGAGCCACCACCACCAGAAGTCCAGAAATTATTGGATGAGTATGAAGAATGGAAGAAGAAACAGGAATAAAGAACCTGAAAGACTTCGCTAAACACATCCTATCTTTCCAAGATGTGGATGACGTCTTATCAGGGAAAATCGATGAATGGTTAGACCTAGACAAGAAAGCGTGGAAATCGGTAATAGCACTGGTTGAGAGTTAAATACTCTCCCTCTGGCCCAAAAAATGAACAGAGGAAATATGGTAAAAGAACTACCAAAGCCAGGAGACAAACTAAGCCTAAACAAACTGAAGGACTCTGAGGTAACACTACATCCCCAGATAATCAACTGGAGAGATGCTATCGTATTTGATCCCCTACTCTATAACAGCTTAGAGCAAGGACAGATACAACCCATAGTCTTCAGAAAACAAGGCGAGAAGTTTGAGCTATTGGCTGGCTCAAGAAGATATTTCCATCAGAAACTACGTGGCGTATCTTGGGATGACTTGCATAAAGACATCCGAGAAAACGTGTCAGACCGCGAAGCCCTGCTGTTAGCTGCATCAGAGAACATTTTCCGAGAAGACTTCACCCCATGGGAGGAAGCACGAGCAATCAACGACATGCTCCTAATCGGTAAGATGAGTGTCAAAGAAGTAGCTGAACATTTAGGGAAAAGCCAAAACTATGTAACCAGTAGAAGAGCCTTACTCAGTTTACCTGATAAGATTCAGAAACGGTTCGAGAAACACAACCTCCCCATCGGTTACGCGATACCCGTTAAGAAGCTCACCAAGTTCCCTGAAGCACAAACAGATCTAATTGATAAGATTGTGGAAGGAACCAAAAGCAGATACAACGGGATCGATAAAATCGAGGAAGCCGAGGAATATGTCACAAAACTCCTGACCATCATAAAAGAGAAGACAGCCCTACTCAACGCATACGGACCATGCCCCAGCTGTGAAGGCAAGGACATATCCGAATCCCGTTGGGGTGACGGTGCGCAGCTCACATGTGATGACTGTGGACATAGCTGGCACAAGGAAACCAAGGAGCCGTGGAGACTCTATGAGTTGAAGCAGAACGCTGAGAAGCAGGGATTCACCGTAGAGGTCAACGCGGAAGAGATGGTTCTAACACCTAAAGACGTAGCCGATCTGATGAAGAAAGAAGAAAGAGAAGAGCGAGAAAAAGCCGAAGAAGAAGCGAAACAATTCGCTGAGAAATTCAGATCCCCTGTATTCGTCGAGCAGATAGTGTTACCGATGCTGCAGAACAATGTGCAGAAAGTCGTTGTAAGAGGCAACACATTGGAACTCGAGTTAATAGAGGATACAGAACTCTATTTCACAGGGTTGAAGAAGGACTATAAATCGGGTGAGAAGGCCCGCATTGAAGTCAACTACGGCTACAACCACGATAAGCAGGAGATCGCTAAACAGCTACATGAGATTATAGCTAAGATAGAATCTGGCTAATTCTCATTTTCTCATATTCTCAAGGTGAAAACGATGCCTAAATGTATGACTAGTAACGATTATGACTGCGATAAATGTCGATCCCCTTGCCCTGCTGAGAAAGTCAAGCGTGGCGAAATGACTCCATGGAGTACAGGCGATCCTAATTCATTCGATGAATGCAGAGATGAAGGATTCCCTCACTGTAACGGAGACTGTAAAACCTGTAGAGCTTGGGCTTTGATACGCGAAGATGGGCAAACAAGACTAGGATAGGAACAACGTGAAGGTGACTGCTTACTGCGATGGCTCTGGAAAAGGCTGGGTTTGCACGGTATTAGATTACCGTGAAGCAAAAGGCGAAGATTTTCTACGAGTTTACTTCAATGAAGTAGATGATAATATATTCTTTGAATACAGGGCAATGCTTCATGCAATGGAAGTAATGGAACCAGGATACGAGTACATACTATACAACGACTCTTCAGGAGCTGTTGATCATGTAAGCGGTTCTACGCCACCATCAAACAACATTATCACGCATCTAGTACAGCAGATGGTAGAAATTACTTTGAAGAAAAACCTATCAGTAGAAGTGAGGCACGTTGACCGAGATAGTAATAATGCGGGGGTGCTTCTCGATATACTATTATACGGTCATACATACGGCGCCGATCCAACTCAACCACCATCATCCAAGCTAGAAGAAAGACGAGCCAAGAAAAACTATCAACCTGAATGGGATGGTAAAGGGCTTCGACCAGAAGTGAAGGAATGGTTGAAAGGACCTGAGAAAGAATACGAAGATAGAGGCAGTAGCAGCAACATCAGACACGGCGTATCAGCATGGTTCAATAAAGCGTGGGATAAGGAAGAAGACGAAGAAGAGAGCTAATTACTCTCCCTCTGAACCCATAACAAAACAAGCAGAGGAAAATGAGCACACCTATATTCACATACCACGACATACCTGAAACCTGGTGGGTAAGACTCAACGATGATTTCGTTGATGAACTCGACCAACTCAACAGACCATACAAGTACGGACACAAAAAAGGTAGACGAATATCCCAGTATTGGGAAGCAGGAGAGCTTCATAAAAGAACCCTCGAAAAGATGACTCCAGAAGAAGTCGCAGGATACAAGCGAAGACACTCATTCTTTGAGAAACTCTGGGGAAGACACCGATGGAAAGACTACCATTTTGCTAAAGATGATCCTCGAAGATATGTCGATACAGGACCTTGGATAACCAAGGAAGAGATCGATGTTCTACGGGAAGGCATTGACATCGACGACGAGAATATGAATAAAGCCATAACTGGATTCAGAGTTGGCAAGTTCTCGGATAATGTCAGGGAAATGCGTTTCAAGCAAATGCCTATCATCGCGGATAAATGGTGGGCTTGGATGCTCGGATACTACTTCGGAGCGGGGAACATACACAGTTACTTCCGTGAAGGAGAGAAGACCAGAGCTGGTGGGTTCCAATCTATGTATATACGGATGAGAGTCCATGAACCTATACTGCCCAAATTCTTCGAAGTAGCCACACACCTAGGGATGCACGCAGTACATTACCAGATGAGTGGTGAGAAATACGGCGGGGAAGGAAAGGCGAAAATAGGTATAGGTAAAAGCGAGCACATTGTATTCGGATGGCCTGAATTCCTAGTGTTAGAGAAATTCGGGTTGCCCACAGAGTTCCTAGGAGAACTGGAGAATAGGAAAGACTATCAGTTAGCTTCCTCAGGATACAAACCGAAGATCCCTGACTGGATTCTCTCAGACGATGACTACATGCAATACTTCATAGAAGGCTATATGACAACAGGGAAAAGCCAGTCAACGCTAGGGCCAGCAGAACAAGCTGGTGGTTTGAAAATTGGAAGAGCAGAGATAATCTTCAACGGTATAGGCTACCCAGATGAAGCGATCAAAACCTTCATGCAGCAAATACATCTATGGTTCACACGACAGGGAATCATCCCCGGGTTTACTGAAGAGATTGCAGCTGGAAAAGATAGGCATAATTACAGGCTTCATATCACGAGCCATGAAGGCTATGTGTATTGTCTAAACGCGTTTGATATCCATAAACCAGAGATGAGGGCGAGACTCTACATTATGTTAGAGTCATATGATGATCCTGTTATCAATGAAGCGTTAAGGGTACTTGAAAACCCTGAGAACGTGGTTTTGGGAATGCTCCTGGAACAGCCAATGACAGCGGAGGAAACCGCCTTCGATCTACGGATGTACCCTGATACTGCGTTTAAAGCATTAGAAAATCTGGTGCGAATGGGTTTAGCAGTTAAGGAACTGGATCATTACCACTACGAGCCGATGGAATTCGTCAAGAACACCATAGAGAAATACAAGGATCTTGCAGAGGAAAAGCGGCAGAGGATGACAGAATATGCTACACGATTGCTACACCAATGCCAAGGTTGCAGACAGGTCTATGTTACAGAACGCTCTGAATGTGGACTATGCGGCAACCAAGTCATACCAGTGCCAAGACGTAGCGTGCTCGGAAGACTTGATAGACAAAGGATGTATAATATGTACCTAGCAAGAATGCTGGAGGATTTAGATGGAGGAACCAGTCGGTAGAATCCTATCTTCTAACCTAAAGACAGCTCGTGTAGAGTTCTCTAGAGAAGACCTAGAAGAAGGGATGCTACTCGAAATAGAGATCCCGCTAACTCCCCAAGTAACCAAGACAATAAACGCTAAGATAGACAAACTGGAAATCACAAAACACGCTGGACTCACAGGAACAATCTACTACCTAGACAGGTTAGATCGACCACCAAAATACATGACACCAGTACGGTTATCATATGACGTTGAAGAGGGTATCTTCTTCGTCGGGATAGACACGCGGTATGTAGACATCAAACTACAGCTGAACCCGTTATTCGGTCATGTACTGGTAAGTGGAATGACGAAGGCAGGGAAAACACATTTTATGATAGTGCTTCTCGAAGAGATGCTTAAACATGAGGTGCCTTGCATCGTCTTTGATCCCCACGGAGAATTCGTGAACCTAGTCAAATATGCACCCGATAAAGTAGTCCTCGTAGAAGACCTCAGGATAGATAACTGCATAGCCTTACTGCAGCAGAGAAAGACCATCGTTTACAACCTACTAGGTTTAGCGAAGGTGTCTAAAGCAAACAGGTTATCAGAGATCCTTAGTGCCCTGAAACTTTTGAAAGAAGAGGATTACGCACAGGCAGAAAACAACCCATTGCTGTTAAAGATCCCACCCACCCTCATCTTCATTGATGAAGCAGAAATCTTTGCACCCAACCAGAGAGGACCATCGATCAACCAAGTTAGATCAGGAGCCCTCCCCGCCATAATGGATATAGCGAAAGAGGGAGCTAAGTTCGGACTCGGTTTAATCGTAGCACCTCAAAGAGTAACACGGCTTGACATAGACGTAAGAGGGCAATGTAACTCAGCGGTTCTATTCAGGTTCGTAGATAGAGGTAGCAGGACAGCGATCTCCTTAATGGATTACATCACTAACAGGGATCTTGACGCCTTGAAGGGCTTCGCACAGGGAGAAGCTCTGCTAACGGGTAGAATCGTGAAGAGGCCACGGGTAGTAACCATCAGGGATATTAAATCAGAGAGAGCCAAGGATGTGAACTTCGCGGAAATCCTCGGATTATTCGGTGGGAAAATAGCTCAACCCTATATCGTTGAGACGCAAACCACTGAAGAAGACGCTGAAGGGAACATCATTGAAAGCCAAACTGGTTTAGTAATCCAGACGGCTAAGGAGCGATTCGATGATGAGGATAAGATTGCCTTCGATCAGAGTGAAGGGGATGGTGTAGTTCTCAGAACTGAGCCAATACCTGAATCTGTTCTAAAGGAAATACAAATCAAATCCCATCTTTTAGAAACCATCGAAGCCAGTGGCTTAGACCGTGAAGAAACACAAGAACTCATGGAAATGGTTGAATCAACAAAATTCGATACATTGCCTTTTGAGACTCATCTAACTGATGAAGATAAGGAACTCATGGACAAATTGAAGAAACTAAATGAGGAAAACAACCTGTGAGTGGCATCGAATATACTCCAAAGGAACCTAAAACCAAAGCAGCCGTAGCTCGATATACCAGACAGTCCAGAGACAATATGAGTTCTGGATCTAAGAATAAGCGGAACTTCTTCAGAAATAACCCCCTTGAAAAAGGGGAGTTCTGGATAAAGCTTGTTCAGAAAGACGGTTCTATTAGGCACTTCAAGGTTGCTGAGATACAGGTAAGCGTGGATAACGATAACTGGTTCGAGATACCAGTTTCGGAGAAACTATCCAATGAGTGAAACAGAGGAAACATACCCTAAATTCAGGATAGAATTTAGACAGGTAGCAGACAGAAAAAGAAGCAGGGGATGGGCTATGCTCATCCAGTATCACGCAGAGGATATCGTAGCTTTTCTAAAATGGACAGGTACTTTTTCGGATAGGGATATATACAGAGTCGAAGACGCGATCAAAGATAAACGCAGAACACGACCTGTAGAACTTTATCCACAGTATAGTGGAAAATGGACCGTGTACCCTAAGGAGGGGTATGCCGAGAAGTTCGAAGTTGGACTACACTATGTATGCCAACACGCTTTCGACATACTACCTTACAAACTACGATCCAGGTTCTACAACTATTATTATAGAGATGAGCCGTGGAGACTAGGAACACTGTACCCGATCCCAAAACTGAAACATGTTTTCCCAGAAATGAAGGAAAGCTACCCTGTCACAGATAGAGACATCGCAGATGGCTTCGGATTAGATAGTCAAGAAGTCAAAAAATACAGCGATAGTTTCACAATCTGGGTGATAAAAAGAAACGAAACTAACAATTTATAAACTTTCTACACTAGGGTATATACTGCGGTAGAGGGGAACAGAAGCCTGAACCGACTCGCCAAGTCAACACAGGCAAGTAACCACTTTTGCTTGGTGGTTTTCTCCCAAACTTTACCGCACTAATCAGGTTCGAGTCCTGAAGGGGCGAAGTAAGAGACGCCCTTAGAGGGTAGAAATATGGCAAAGAAAGACAACAACAAAGAGGATCTCGAGAACATAAATCCTGTCCATAAGGAATGGCTTGTAGCCGTTATGAAACAGGATATCGAGAAGCCAAAGGTTTGGACAGAGAAGGAGATCGATGATATCGGTCCTGCGAAACCCAAATCGAGGATTCAAGGTTATATTCAAGAGATCTATGAAACACTACTAGAAGCCCAGTCTGCACAAACGGCGAAATTCGTTGACAACGGGAGAGGAGATCTCGAACTCATCGGAACGCCAGATGAAGACTATTTCGATAAGTGGTATGAAAACAACGACGTCGAGTCTTACACCCATAAGTACAAGCTATTAGGAGCCCTCAACGGCATAGCTAACAGTATCGGCAAAACAGGTGCAAGCAACTACAACGAAGATGGATTCCAAGAAGTATTAGCTACATTAGCTCAGGCAGTAATCGAAGAACCAGACAGCATAATGGGGATCGCGGAAGCGATCAACAACATGTATCCTGGTCTAGCTGAAGAGCCGATGAAGTACATACCTACGGAAGCACTCAACGAGCATGAGATAATGATATACAATCAGGAAGTCTCGAAGCTCGAGGAAAGCATTGAATCCAACATCGGTAAGTACAGGAAACAGCTTGAGAAGATAGAGGATGCAGCCAAAACCGATTTCGAGGAAATTGCACAGATTTTGAATAAGGCAGTTATCTTCGGTGAAGAGTATTGGGAACTAACGCTTTATGCGCTTATGTCACCCCGAGCTCCCAAGGTTCGCATCAACAGTATGCTACACAGATCTAACATACACTTCTTACTAGCTGGAGACATCAGCACAGCGAAATCTCAGATACTATCCGTGTGTGAGAAGATATCTCCTAAGGCATTAATTGTGGATGAAACCACCAAGGCAAGCCTAGAGGGAGTGGCACCACTCGGTAAAGGAGATGAGATCGCTGACGGTATCCTAGACATCGCTAACAAAGGGAACATAATCATTGAAGAGTTGACAACCCAATTCGCTAGAATGCCTCTATGGAGGCGGGCGATGGACTGCAAACTATTACAAATCTTCAAGAAAGGTATCCCCAAGGAAATCGATGTAAATACTACAGTGTTGGCAGCGTGTAACCCAACCGAGGACTTCTATCAAACTGAGACAAAGTTCAGGCAACAGATAGGGTTCAAAGAGGGAGTGCTTAGCAGGTTTGACGTCTTGATACCATTGACGGCAACGACAACAGCGAACACTATCCTTGTAGATAAGCTCAATCTATTTGGGGAGGCATCGGATAAGTTCGATCTTAAATCGATGAAAGATAGGTTGAAGCTAATTGCTGCAGGGATGGATAACATCGAGAGAGTAGTGATTACACTAGAGCAACAAGACATCATCCGATCCGTGTTCAAGGAAAAGAACAAACGGGATGAAAGGTTCAGACTTTTAGAGAACAGGCCATTCGTGTTACTGAGAGATCTGGAAACATTAGCACGACTTGTGAACGTAATCGCATCAGTGAATTTCAGCCGAAGACGAATCGAACACGGTGTGTTATACGCTGATGATGAAGACGTCAAGAAAGCGATTGCTCTATGGGAGACATTGATGCACATAAGGTTGCAGCTCTACGGAAAAGAGATCGATAATACTAGAATGCTATACTCGACCGGTGATGAGATAGTCATGTATATAGCACATGCCTTGAAGTTCACCGAAGAAGATACTGTGCCGTTAAGCAACATCCTTGAGGAAATAGTCGGACGTAGGGAACTAGTAAGCCAAGCGACATTTTATCGAGAAATCGAGAAGATGCGAGGTGAAGGAAGAATCTTTACGAAAGGCAAGCGAGATATGAAAGTAGGGTTAGTCATCGAAGGCTAATCTTCATTTTCTATTGCGAGTTTGATTAGAGTCAGATCTAACCTCAGATAATGCGAGCAGAGGTAACTGCAAAATGAAAATGGAAATTAAGAAAGAGATCCAAACTTTCAAGGACTGGATCAAAATCTTGAGAACCATCGGTGAAGAGCAAAGCATCAAAGCAGATGCCGAAGGGCTTCATGTCGTAGGCATGGATCCTTCTCATGTTGCTATGATTAAAACCGATTTCAAGAAAGAACTGTTCGAGGAATACAGCGTCGAAGGAGACGAAGAAGTATCCCTCAATGTTCAAGAGTTCTCCAAGATTCTTGATCGAATAGCGAAAGACGAGCGAGTGATACTAGAGAAAAACGTAGAGAGAGCCAAATTCCTGCTAATGGTTAAGAAAGGAACCAGAGTCAGGCAATTCAGCCTACCGATTCTTGACTCGTTTGACGCCGAAGTTCCAGAGCCAAAGATATTCTTCAAAGCAAAAAGCAGAATCACCTTAGAGGAATTCAACCTAGGGTTAAATGACGCTTCACTTGTCAGTGAACACATCGCGTTAAACATCGCAGATGAGCTGATGAAACTGGAGGGCTTTGGAGATATGGGTGACACACTGGCCCAATGGGATAAGGACAGCGAAGGACTCCTTGAATTAAAGGCAGAAGAAGACGCTAAGGCAACCTTCACACTGAGCTACATCATAGACATGGTTAAGGCATCTAAACCATTAGCCGAGGTCCTAACGATTGAGCTTTCAACTGATATGCCTATCCGCATAGAAGCCGAATGCAACACCCCTTACATCAAGGCAGAGTATTACTTAGCACCCTGTATAGGAGTCTAGTTGCATGGAGCCAAACGACAGAGAGAGAATTGTCAAGAAAATCGATAAGACTGTCGAGGATCTTGAGCATCTACAAGAGGAAGCAAAGAAAGCCATCGGGAAATTGAAGTCTATACGAGATGATATAACAGGGCAGACTAAGTTACCTGTGTGATGGCTCGGAAAAGATGCCCCAAATGTGGGGCTACTCTTGATTACATAGAAAAAGGAAAGTGTGAATTATGCGGAACTACGGTGCACTCAGTTTTACAGGAACAACGGAAGAAGGTTCTTTCGAAGAACAGATCCTAAGCGGTCGGAAAACTCAGACAATAAGATACCCGAGGAAAGATGATAGACCTCATGTGAAAGTAGGGTACACAACTAAGCTCTACTGGAAGATGAGGACAAAAGATAACAGATTAATCGGGTACGCTGAGATCTTGGCTTACGAGGAAACCTGTCTTTTGGATATGTGGTTCGACGAGGAAAACGCGAAAGCAGACGGCTTTAAAGACCTTGATGAATTCCGTGAATGGTTCTACCCAGACTGGTTCGGGTTACCAGGGATAATCAGAGACGCGGTACAAGCTGCTGCAAGCATCGGTAAAGACACAGCGGAGACCGTTATCAACGTTACTGCAAGTAGACGATTTGGTAAAAGCACGACAATGAAGACGGTGGAATATCTGATTAAACCAGTATACCGAATCAAATGGAAATATCCATTACATCCCATCTGCGTATCCTGTGGTAATCCACTACAATACAGTAATAATTACACTAAGTATTGTGCTGAATGCATAGACAAGGCGAGAGAATAATGCCGAAAAGAAAAACTCATAATCCGCCTCGAGACTGCGGTGAATGCTTAGATCTCCACGGTGAAATGATATGCAAGAAGGAACCGAAATGCATCTACGGTCACAAGCTAATCCCTTCATTTGCTCATGGTGTGGCAGTGAAAGGAAAAGGCTGACGATCTGGAAGCATAAAGAAACAGGAGAAGAATTATACCTATGTTTTCTCGGCTGCCAGAATTTCCCTGAACCATATAGGAACAGCAAATCAGGGATGTATGGCTGGGAGAGGATAGATCCATGGCAGAAATACAAGAAGAGATTTCCCAAATTATCGAAGAACTACAAGCATTCTACAAAGAAAATCCACCAGAAGACGTTGATATAGAGAAGATTAAACTCAAAGCCTATTACCTTCAGGAGCGTGAAAGAAGGCAGCGAGCTTATACCAAGGTATTCTTCCCAAAGGATGTTACCGTTAATTTATTCGGGGAAGAAATAGTCCTCAAAGAATATCAGCCGACAACTGGAGGCATAATAACCATCTTCGAGAAGGCTTCAGTATACGGATTCCCAGCCGATGCAATCAGTTACTGGCTCAATAAGAGAGGTAGACGCAGGGCTTTCGGAGAGTTTCTTGGATTCATTTACGGCGAGGTTCCCGTAGCAGCTCACTTCGGTCGAGTCTTATTCGAGTTCACTAGAGATGAGAAACACATACTGGAGAGGAAGGCCCACCGTAGAAACCTGAAGAAGAGGAAGATCAAACGATACAAGTTTGACAGCTGGCTCAAAGGGAATACGCTGACAGATTACGCTAATCCCAAGAAAGTGCAGCAGACTATCTGGGAGAAGAATAACCCATACAAAGCCGAAGAAATTAGACTCGAAAAGATAAGGGAGAAATACCGTAAACGTGAGCTACAAGATAAGAAACAAAAACGGTAAATGCATACGCCCAGGTTCTTGTTTTGATTGCCCCGGGTTCCAAGAATGCGATGAGGATTTTAAAGCCATGCTCAAAAGGATCGATGATATACGATCCAAAGGATTCGGTTACTATAGTTGGGAAGACAATTATCAAGGTCCTTATGAGGAAGGAAAAAGGTATCAAGCCACTTTGAAGGGATTTAATGGATCGAGACAAATGGAAAAACAGAATAGATGAAATAGTTAGATCCATTCCTAAATGGGAAGATCATTGGAAGGATTACAAAGAGAGGCATCCTGAGGAGTCGATGAGCGAAGTCTTCAAGAAGGCATCATTCACTAGACGAATGTATATCGCAAAACAAGTCAAGAAAATGATGAGGGAAATGGTGGAAGAAATTGTCGAAGAAACAGAAAATAGTCCTGAAGTGCACCAAATGTGATTTCGAGGATGAGTTAATACAAGGCGTCTTCGCTAAATGCCCTAAATGCGGCGGTAGTCTACGATTAAACGAAGAAAAATCCGTGCTTTAAATTAACACCTTTAATACAATTATGTAAAAAATGTCTCATTTTTTTAGGTTTGTTTTATATTATCCTCTGTCTATCTCTTAGTTGGAGAGGATGGATAATAGCACGAGAGGGGTTCGATCAAACGGCTTTAGGTTCGCCAACGAACTACCTCAGGAACCTCAACCTAGCAGGGCTAGCGTGGAGTCTCTAAGAGAAGCTCTAGAAGTGTTCAAGTATAATGCTGGTGCCACCCTTTTACAAGAGATTACTCTTGAAGGTTCTCGAATAGCTGCGTTGTTTAGGGTAAACGGGGAGAACAAAACCTACGTGGTCATGTATAAACGAGAGTTCTATCTGTATTTCAGTAGACACTTTATGCATGTACCAGAGCAAGGATACGGTGTTCTCTGCAACCACAACCTAGTGTACTTCGCAGCTATCAATGATCACCGAATAGCAACCGTATTCCCAGACCGTAGGTGTTACTGGATAGATGGGATGGAGTTCCAAAGATACTACGAGGAATACGAAACCGAGTGCCCCAAGATACCAGGAGAAATAGCAACTCCTTTATCAAAGTGGACACGACTCTTTTAATGTCCATGGGGATGTGGAAGGATTAGAGGTCATCCCAAGGCAATCTCATTGCCAGTAACCACAGCCTCTATTCCATCATGATCCCAAAAACAAAAAGGCGATGACGGGCAGGACGTGGAGCTTAGCGCGTTAGCCCCGAGCCTAAGACTTTACAGCGTTCTTAATAGCCATCCTACCTTTCCACCACCGCATGAAGTCATCCATGCTTTCAGGCCCTAATTTCTCTGTAAGGTAGTCAATCATCGCCATTATCTGTTCATTTGCTTCAGCTCTTACTTCAGGTGCAGTACCTGGCTGTGTGTACCGTGTGAGAATCAGTTTATCTATGTCAGCTGCTGCTTCAAAACTTGCCCGTTTCTCTCCGTATAGGGCTTTTATTTGAGTGAATTTTGGATCTGCGGAGTGCTTTATCGTTGTAATTACATCGTCAACATCTTTGGCGTTGTTCAGTAAGTCTTGTTGAATTAACCTCAGGCTAAGCAGGGTTTCCATGCGTATCTGCGTGAGATCTCTGGGCTGCTCATTGATTTTCTCCCTTATCTCGTTAAGATCATTCCAGACCGTGGTAATGTCCATTTTCACGATATCGGCTATTTCCCGCAGCTTTTTTCCTCGAAGCCATAAGAAGTATTCATATTCCATCCTAGCTTCACGCTTCATAGATAACACGGTGGGGTATCTTTCCTCGACTATTTCTTTGTCCTCCACCTGAATTATCTCAGTTGGCTTGGATGATTCTTCCATACTTACATCTAAACGTCAATTCATTAAAAGTCTTGAGCCGAAAATATCCAAAAGTATAATAAAAATATACACTGTAGTATAGAACATGGCTCAAGAGATAGCTAAAGAGGATCGAAAAATCACAAGCGACAAGTTTACGATCACGATCCCAAAGGACTGGAGAGACAGCCATGGACTCACACCTAAGAGATCATTGTCTCCATTCTACCAAGAAGGTAGCCCTCTTGTCCTAATCCCAAGTGGTATGGAATTAGACACACTTGAAGTACAGCTCATCACTTTACTTGTCAAGTACAAGAGCATAAAAGAATCCCATCAACTCGCTAAGGAACTAGGCGATATAGTAGAGTTACTTAATGAGGGGTTGTTTGTCCCGGGATAACATAATTTACATCGGCAAAAAACCGATTATGTCCTATGTCACTGCTTGTATTACAGCTCTAAATGATAGAAGATACGGCGGATTAGTTTCAGTAGCTGCTCGAGGACAGTCTATCAGTAGAGTTGTTGACGTAATTGAGGTCCTCAAAAGATTCGTTAATTACGAAATTGAAGAAGTGATATTCGGTACAGACGTTATCGATCATGATGGAGATAAACGGAGGATAAGTTCTATGAAAGTCGATCTTAAACGGGGATCATTATGAGGCATAGCTGGAAGTATGATAGCCCCAGAAAAGGTTTAGCGACCTGTAAAAAATGCGGGTTAGAAGTCAAATCTTACGAGGTGAAGAAGGGGAATCTCGATAGATGCGATGCCATAAACTCTCTTAAGAAACAGAAGAAAGGATTATGCCAGGAGAACCCTGAAAGACACTTAGATGCAATGATAGCAGGCTCCCTCATTTGCTGGAACTGCGGTCAATTATACACAGCAGCTGAGCGTTTAGCAGGTGAATCTATTATGAATGACCTCATAGAGCGCAAGATCTCAGTAAGTGACTTTAAACAAGAACTGCGAAATCAACAGCATATGGACTTCATTCAACAGGTTTTAATTTAATTTAAAAATCCACTTTTCCATCTATATAAATGAAATAAGTCGAAAGAGCAACTCTTTTTTAATATAAGACGCTAAAACCGCCTCTTCTGCATTAGGAAGAAAATATCGCTTAGGTGAGATTATTTACCTACATAATCTTATCATCAATAAGCAAATGCGTCATGGTTAATCCATAAATTCATTAATATATAGAGTAAGATAGTTTTCTTGTAAGTGAAATGGATCTAAATAATAAAAAGAATCCACCTTCTAGGCGTTCTTCTATCGAAATAATCGATCTAATCTATGATGCCCTGCCCGTTGAGAGCAAAATAAACATCACAGAATTATCGAGACGAGCTGGTTTAGACTGGATGACCACGAAAAGACACCTCGAGATGATTCTACACATTCAACAGAAACAAAAATCACCCTGGTTAATCGAGGAAACGGTGCACGGTCAGCGTCAACCCATCTATGGAAGACGAAGAAGATAGAGTTTTATAAAGCAAAACGACAGTATACACTGCATTCCATACCCAAGGGGAATAGGAAAATGGAAGTAGGAAAAAAACATATTGAATGGGCCAGACAGTCGATTAACCCTATAACTGGCTGCAATGGTCCAGATGGAATACGATGTGAGTTTTGTTACGCGGAGAGAATTGCTCGTAGATTCAAAGATCTACATGGTTACCCTAAGCCTGATCCTTTTGTTCCAGCGTTTCATCCACATCGATTAGAAAAAATTGAGAAGCGAAAAAAGCCGACAATATATTTTTTCGGTTCAATGTGCGACTGGCTTGATGATGCAGTGAAACCTGAATGGAGGCAGAAATGCTTAGACGTCATGGCTAGAAATGCCAGACACATCTTCATCACCCTCACGAAACAGTACAAGAACTTGTGGAAGATCGCATATGATTCACCAACAGGAGTCATCCCAGCTAACGTATGGGTAGGCATAACGGTTACAAACCGCAGCCAAATATGGGGAATAGATGAACTCAGGAAAACTGAAGCCTATATCAGATTCATCAGTTTCGAGCCCTTGTTAGAAGATATCGCCAACATCGTTAATTTAAATGATATACAGTGGATCATAATCGGCGCCCAAACCAAGCAGCAGGGAATAGAAGAGCTTCCTTCTGTACCAGATTTTACACCACCAGGACACTGGGTTCAGAAATTAGTGACGAAGACTAAGATCCAAACATGGACAGGGAATACATATGGTACGCCTCTGATACCTGTTTTCTTGAAACCGAACCTCGGCGACTATGTTGCTAAAGGCTGGCTCCCAGAGAAACTGGAAGAAATGCCTCTACCATATACAGAAGAATTAGGGAATATTCCGGAGGAAAAATAGATGCCACCTGCACACGTTAGAATCACGCTCGAGACAATGACGCCGATCCCCATCACGTTAGAATACGGGGAACCCTATGTCAGAGATCTCACAGAAGAGGAGAAGAAAGAATTACAGGACCTCGAAGATCTTCTAGTCTCCTATCAGGATTTCACTACAGCTGAAGACATCGGTAATGAAGAACGTCAGGCGTTGATGGGAAAGAAGAAAAGATATGAGGAATTAAAAGCGGTTCAACTAGGTGAACCAGAGATTAGGTGGGTTCCTCAGGACACGAAACGGCTGCAAACTTTGCTAATAATGATGAGGGCTGGATTTGTGCCAATCTATTCAGAAAACACCCCACATGAATTACTTGAGCTAATGCTAGATCCTACAATCAATATCAGTGTAGGAGGCTCGAGCCCGCTGCCCATTGGTCAAGAGCCCATAGAATTAACAGTAGAAGAGCGAAAAAAAGCAACTGGAGTACCTGAAGATCCTGTAATCCAAGTGGAAAACGCCCTCATAGATATGGAGGGAGCCCCAAAAATGGGCTTCAATCAAGGAAAGACATGGTTAGAAATCGTGGAAATAAGCACAACTAACCCTGCCCCGGGGCAACAAACTCTCACCAACACAGTCTATATCATGCCTTGGCGGTATCTGAAAGATGATTGGCAGCCAATCAATGACGCTTTGAAAGTAGTGTTTGGAGATAACTTGGATTGGACTAGGGCAGGGAAAGAAAGCTACTGGAGTGTGAAGTTTTGAAGATCTTACTAGGATTCGAAGTAGACACAGGAAATGAGGTCTACATGGAAAATCATCACAGCGTAGTAACAGGCATGACGCAGCTCTCAGGAAAAACGACCACACTTGAAGCGTTAGTTGATCGAGGAGATGTTAAAGCAATAGCCTTCCTCACCAAAAGAGGCGAAGGGGGATTCAGAAACCAAAGAGAAATCCCAGCTTACTTCAGGGAACAGAAGAAAGGCACGCTCATTGACTGGCAATACGTTTCAGCCATCCTAGAAGCCACTATGAGTGAACGGATGAAGTTTGAAAGAAGCTGGATAATCAAGGCGTGTCATGGCGCCAAGGACCTCCAAGAAGTCTATAACAACATTAAAACAGGGCAGGAAGACGCGAAACGAGCCTTGGATGAAAGCGTCTACACAAACCTAGCAGCTTACTTCGAGATCATCTTACCTGAGATCCACAAGTACCAGTTTGCGAACAGCATCAACATCACCAAAGGATTCAACGTAATGAACCTCATCGGAGTAAAAGATGAGATGCAGCAGCTGATCATCGAAAGTGTACTCAGCTATGTGTTACAGAAGGAAAGGAACACGGTCGTAATCATACCTGAAGCCCACAAATTCATACCTCAGGGTAGAAACACTCCAGTCAAAGGCACAGCTCTACGGCTCATCAGAGAAGGAGCAGCAATCGGAAACTACCTATGGATAGATACACAGGAGACCACGAGCGTAGACAAGGCGATCCTGAAACAATGTAGCAACTGGATCATGGGATACCAACAGGAGCGAAACGAGGTAGCTAACGTCAGAGAAAACATCGGTAAACGCAAGATCAAAGAAGAGGACATAATGAATCTGAAGATAGGCCACTTCATCGCATCACTGCAGCAGAGCATCTACCACGTCTATGTATTACCTGCAGGGCTTCCAGAAGAAGAGGGCAGAATGGTTGCCATGGGTGAGATCCCAGTTGAAGCTGTGAAGAATACGTTAGAGTCATTCAAACCTGATCCGAAGTACGTAAAGGTTCCAGCAGAAGCTCCGCGTTTACGAAGCGAAATGCCTGCAGAAGCTCCATATGATGTAAGAGTATGGCAACTAAAAGAAGAACTGGAAAAGCTACAGGAAGAATACGCTGAATACAAAAAGAACACAGAGGATCAAGAAGAAGCCTATCGAAAAGCAATAGACAAACTAGTTGATGAAAAAGAGCAGTTACAAAAAGACCTGCAAGATACAGATAACATTCTTGAAAAGATGAAGGAAAAACTATACAGATATGAGGCATTTGAAGACGCGTTATCCACGTTCCTAAAACCACTGATACCTGAATCATCAGTAAAGATAGATGAAAACGTCGTAGAGAGACTCATCGAGAAAAAGATCAACGCATTACCAGCAAAGAAACGCCAGAGAGTTGAGGCACCAGGAGAAACAGGAATCCCGTGGGTGGATATGTGGCTACCGAAATTGAAGACTAAAGCGGATAGAGCAATAGTTACTCTATTAGCTCAGAAGATTGGAACACCATTAACTAAGACACAGATAGCTTTAGCATTAGGGTATTCAGAAAAGGGTGGCTCATTTAACTCAGCATTATCTGGATTACAGAGAAGGTATAAACTGATAATCAAAGAGGGCGACACTTACAGAATAGCGGAGGCTCCAGTATGAGTGTTAAAAAGCTCGTGATGGCTTGCAGATTCCACGGAATCAGCCCAGATGAAGTTGATTGCCCTACCTGTCCTACGCCTGATGATTGTGATGTTAGCCCCACATGGATAGAGGTAGAAGAAGATGAGTAACCCAACAATTCTACGGAAACTCTATGAAGCCACCAAAGATCAACCCACCTTCTCAATTAACGATATGAGGAAACACGGCATCCATAATGAGTTCAAGAAGAAGAACCAGATAGGCAGCTTCTTCCGATGGCTAAACGGACAGAACTACACCAAAGCAGTAGGCAATACAAGGGTAGAGCATGAAGCAGGAAATAAGCGATGGATCTGGAATTGGAGATGGACAGATAAAGCACATGAAGAACTAGGTGGACAGGTCCCAAAAGGGCAACAGAGGTTATTCTAATGGCAGAGAAATGGGAGAAGCTCAAAGAAAAGAAGCCGGATAAAATCTGGTTAATCAGAAACAAAGACGACAAGATAACCGAATGGTACGATGCGAAAGTGATGGATAAATGGCTCAAAGAAGTAGAGAAACTCATAGCCAGTTTCATAAAGGAGAGTGCTTCAAGTGGATAAACTAGAGTTAAAAATCCGTTTGAAAGACAAAGCACCGACGTTGATAATTGAGATGAACATTGAGCAGTTCGAGATCTTCATCAAGCAATTACCTAACATCGAAAACCAGTATCATAGCATGGTGAAAACCATGGTGCAGAATACAGAGTACCGAGAAAAAGAAATCAAATTCATAGTAGCGAAAAACCTACTTAATGCAATAAACAGCGGAATGCCAAAGGAGGGAAAACAATGACAGATTATTTTGATGATTTTGATTATGATCCAGAGTTTGATGACGAGGAAGAGGATTATGGATGCGATTTTGGTCCAGAGTTCTGTGAACACCCGGACATAAAATCCATGAACCTCTGCACTACAGAATGTCCACTATACTTCGAACTGGTAAAAGAATCTGAAGAATACCATAAGGAACAGCAAATGGATATCCAGGAATATGTTATACAGAACGGAAAATGCTGCGCGTGTGAAGCTCCATTAAAAGACTCAGCCCACGTGAATATGGTAATGATCTCGAAGAAAGCCATGTGGAAGTATCCAATCTGGGGGAACATCCTCGCCAAAGAAGATACCGCTATGGGTTATGCCTGTGGCATAGTCTGTGATAACTGCGTAGATAATAAAACAGGCCAGATAAAGAAACCGATCAAATACGCTATTGAGGTGCAGGGTGGAGACAAAGTTGCACCCAACTTCCATACAGCTCGCGTAATCCTATACCACGATGTAAACGACCTCGAGGATGGGGAACCTGAAATCCCACGAGAATCAGCGGAAGCAATGGCACTTCAGATGAAAGCCGATCTAGAAAGAGACCAGTTACTCAACGCAATTACAGGCATCCTACCAGACGATCCAGTTGCAGTAGCATATCGTGGCGCCATGGAGGAAGCTAACGAAAATATGCTCAGGCAATCAGCAAACTACTTGATGCTGATCAACCAAACCTACGTCAACTCACTGCGAAATCCTGATGCAGCTCAACACCATGACGCATTTAATCAACTAGCAATAGCAGCAGAAAGACAGATGCCGACTATAATGATATTCGATGAAACAATTACACCAGAAGATAGAGAATATGTTAAACAAATGACTGCGAAGCTCAACGTCAAAGCAGAAATGACGCATGATTTCAGGGTACAAAGTGCTGAGTTACATGAGAAAGTAAGGCAGCTTCTAGTCTCATTTGAGGACCATGCCCCTCCTGAATGCAGGGCTAATTGTCCATGGGTAGATGCGTGCCCTAGAGAATATATGCTCAGAAGTTGTCCTCATGTAGAGGAATTTAAGGAAAAGGGATTATGGGGAAACCAAAATGTTTGATGAAATAGATTTAAACGAAAAGGAAGCACCTTTCAACCCGAAGCTCAATGAAACAGTTGTTGAGTTTCTAAGCAGACAGCGAATAGCTAAAGACCAAGATCCTGACGCAGAGTATGAGTGCCGTAAGTGTGGTGACTGCTGCAAATGGAATTACTATAAACTCGATACAGGCACTAAACTGGTCGATCAACTCTATATGCTAGGTCCTAAAAGACCACATGGATACTGGGTTCTGATGGATAAATTACACTGCTATATGCCAGTGAAACCAGGAACAGAAGAAGGAACATTATTCCACTACGAGGCGAACATCCCCGAGAAACACGTTGAGTTCTGCGTTAGGACTGGTAGAACGTGGGGGTATTGGGTTCTTGATGATAATGATAAGGTGGTAATATACTGCCCAATCTCATGTCAGCACTTAGCGGAAAATAACCTCTGCACGATTTATAGAGAAAGACCGCAAGTATGCAGAGAATATATGTGCGGGAGGTATCCAGTTTGAGTGGCGAACAGAGAAACTATTATCAGACACAGTACAAGGAACTCTCAGATCTACCGGGGCTAGGTCCAGCTTCAATCAAAAAACTGCAAGAAATTGGATACAACACAGTCAAGAGTCTAGCGACAGCCCACTGGAGGGAATTAATCACAGAAGGCATAGGAGAGGAGACAGCAAAAAGCGTCATCGCTGCAGCCCAAAAGGTTCTCGATATCGGGTTTGTTAGCGGTGCAGAGCTTATGCAGTTAAGAGCCAGCCGTGTAAAACTTACTACAGGATGCACAGCTCTTGATGATCTGATGGAAGGCGGAATTGAAACAGAGAGCATAACTGAGTTTTACGCAGCCTTCGGTGCAGGAAAAAGCCAGATGTGTCACCAGTTAGCAGTAACGGTTCAACTTCCAGTAGAGCAGGGTGGACTTGCTGGAAAGGTATTATACATCGACACTGAGCAAGTTTTCCGACCAGAAAGGGTAATCGAGATAGCGAGTAGGTTTGACTACTTCAAAGATAATCCGAAGAAGGTCCTCGATGGGATCATATTCGCAGAAGCATACACTAGCGCACATCAAATGCTACTTTTAGACGCAGCAGATGAGGTCATAAAAGACAACAAAGTGAAACTGATCATAATTGATGCATTAATGAGCCACTTCAGAAGCGAGTACATTGGCAGAGAGATGTTAGCCACAAGACAGCAGCAACTCAACAAACATTTACATAAACTTACCAGATTACTGAGGGCTTTCGAGTGTGCTGCAGTGATAGCAAACCAAGTAACGGATACCCCAGACGCGTATTCAGGCGGGTTCGATCCTAAAGCAATAGGAGGAAATGTACTCGGTCACGCAGTTCATACACGGCTATATATCAGGAAAACAAGACCACCGCACAGGATTTTCAAGGTAGTCGCAAGTCCATTCCTAGCCGATGGGGAAGCTCCAGTAATAATCAACGAAAAAGGAATAATATCCTCAGACCAAATAGATAGTGATGATTAAACGTCTAATGTGGTTTCTTATCACAATTTTATTAATTTACGCGGTATTAGTCCTGTTTATCATCAAGACAAAAAGAAGAATAATGAATTAGTTCCAATTCTTTAGACGCTTTATTTAAAAAATTGTGTACTGAGGTATACACTGGCGAGTCGGTTTTGCATATCTTAGGGGTACATGATGGGCATAATTCTTCAGCAGCACTTCTTGAAGACGGAAAAACTACATGGGCTATTCAAGAGGAAAGAATGGTTAATCGCAAAAATGAGCCCGGGTTGCCGTATAAAGCGATTGAACACATAGTCCGAAACACAGCTGAAGACTTAGATAAAGTTGTTTTAGCAACTAATTTCATCCATGAAGCGGATTGGTACCGCAAACAGGATTTCTGGGAAAAAGGAAAGAAGGACTACTATCTCAACAAAGTGACGTGGCCCTTCAAGAAAAGGTTCAGCTCATATTTCGTTAATCGATTACGGGATCGAAAACGTGAGCTAGGGAAATGGTTGGCACATTTAGGTATGCCTGGATGGGATGAAACCAACATCCAATCAGTTGAACATCACCTAGCCCACGCTGCATCAGCTTACTATGGTGGAGGTTTCACCCCCGATGAGGAGGTCGTAATTTTCACGGCGGATGGAAGCGGAGATGGATTAAGCGCAACCGTATCATGGGGAGATGGTTTAGCTGGGGAGATACGGAGATGGAGCCAATCAACCAGAGATGAATCAATTGGAGAAATCTATAGCCTTACGACATATTATCTAGGATTCAGGCCATGGGAACACGAATACAAACTCATGGGAATGGCGCCCTATTCACGGGTAGATGAAGGGATCCTGCGAGGGCTGAATAAGCTAATCTACGTTGATAAAGGCAGATTCAATACTACGATGTCAGCGGATTTTGCTTATGAGTATTTGAAGAAGCTCTATTATCGTAAGAGGTTTGACACCATCTGTGCCACGATTCAGTTCTGGTTCGAGGAAATGATGACCAGATGGATTAAGTCATCTCTAGAAGAATTCCTCCCCTCAGGTTACGGACCAGTAAAGATAGCTTGTGCTGGAGGCGATTACATGAACGTCAAAGCCAACATGAGCATCGCGGCTATGGAAGAAGTGAAAGACATATTCATCACACCAAGTGCAGGCGACGAGTCTACGAGTATCGGGGCAGCTATGGAAGTTTACGCTGATTACTGTTGGCAGCATGGGGAAAACCCGTTAAGAAAAATCACCCCATTCGGACCACTATATCTAGGACCTCAAGCAGATCCTTTACTCATCGAAGAATCCTTGAAGAACCAAGAAACAGGACATTGGCAGGTTCATGTAGAGGATAACGTCGAGAAATACGTTGCTGAGCTCCTCGAGGAAGATAAAATCGTGGCACGGTGTTCTGGTCGCTGCGAGTTTGGCGCCCGTGCATTAGGGAATAGAACCATTATGGCTAACTCGCAGAACCAAGATAACATCACAGAGCTGAATGCACGTATCAAACACAGGGATTTCTGGATGCCTTTCACCCCTTCAGTGATGTATGAGGAAAGGTTACGATTAGTTGATAACCCCAAGAACATCGAGGCAAATTACATGATAATGGCTTTCAATAGTCTCCCTGACGGTCAACGCGAACTAAAAGCAGCCATGCATCCATATGACTTGACGATAAGACCACAACAAGTTAGAAGAGAGTGGAACCCAAGTTATTGGGAAACTCTGCGACAATGGCACCGAGTGTCGGGGTGTGGGGGATTCTTGAATACAAGTTTTAACTTACATGGATTCCCGATAGTAAAGGATTCGAGGTTAGCGTTACATACAATGAAGTATTCTGGACTCGAGTATCTAATTGTAGATGACCATGTAGTGCAAAAAATAGGGGATTAAAAACCCCACTCCAGGTACTTGACGACAGTAATTATTTCAGATTCTATTACCTTATCATCCTCATCTACTTCTACTGCAACGGTTTCTTTATCTACGATGAGTTTGAAGACGGGATCAAAGCCGATGTCCCCAACAATAGCATCTCTTCCAAGATAAGCACGGATAAGCATACCTACATCAAAGGCTACTGCACCACGCTTCACTTTTAGAGGAAACTGTTTGTTCTCCATGGCTTCATAGATTTCTTTAAGAGTGTATCCTTCTGGCACATCTTCTTGCTTTAGAATAACGACCTTGTTTGCGTTAAAGTGTGGCATGGTAATACCGTAGTGTATACTAATTTAAGAATTAAGGGGTTACTAGGTGAAGCCTGATCCCTGTAACCCCTCGCCGAAGGGCTCGAGTTTCATTAATCCCGAAGCTATTTAATACCCGCGTTTCACTTTCCGAAACGCGATAGTAAAAGTTTTAAAATCTGAAACTTTAGGTTATGTGCTTTGGTTAAAAAGATACTTAATGATAGACAGCGAGAGGAAGTTGCAGACTATCTTGACGATAGACCATGGGTAATGCCACCTTACGTTAGAGGTATAAGGATGAATGCGAAGCAACTGGATTTTGATCAGATGCGTGCGGATATTGATTTACTTCAGACACTTGCAGAACTTGACCTCAGAACAGGTAGAAAGAGCAACGAATACAAAGACATTCACGCCAAAATGAACATAAGACAACGAGGTTCAGTAGATACCAAGGCTAAATTCACGGTGAAACCTAAATGATAACAGTAGACTTCGTACACCCATTTTTAGGCCATGAACCTATTGAATGGGATCCTGATAAACCAGGAGAACTAGAGCGAATGATAGCATGGTTCAAGGAGAAAATCGACGCGGGTTTCCACGCTTTCGCTTTCAAGAAAGGTGAGAAAGTCGGAAAACTGATAAACAAATTTGATGAAACCGCTGAGAAGATAATTCTCACATCCAGTCGAATTAAGGTTGTTCAACCACCGATAAGGGGATGATTATGCCTACACAACAAGAACTTATAGACAGGTTCTGTAATGGGTGTCCGACACTTGGAACCGAAAAAGGTTGTCCATGCCCTAATGGTCAGAAAGACTACTACAAATGTAACTGGAAAGCAGTGTTTCAGGAGGCAGGAACATGGGGAACACAAGCAGCTTAATACAGGAATATCCACCACCAAACTGGAAATGCCCTTCATGTGGTAAAGAACATTCAAAGGCGCATTACTCGGTTCCCGGTCAAATAGATCCTGATAAGAACCCTGGTGAACCCGGAAGAGTTCTATTCAATAGAAGAAAAGCGCGAGCAAACGAGCTTTCTCTAGATACCCCGATAGATCACAGTAAACCAATGAAAGGGGAACCCGTAGATGAAAACGGATTGCCCCGGGGCATTTACTGTCCTCACTGTGGATATGAAGATGAACTGGAGGTATTGATACGATCGAAGTAGCGTTTTTCGTCACTAAGAAGGAGAATAATCTGAGGAAACGCCTCGAATATATCAAGGGGATCTGTCACTCGTGGAGTGAAACAGGTGTTCGTGACAGCGGGAAAATGATGGATGATTTCAGCACGATTTTCGCAACGGTTAGAAACATCGAGTCAGAGGATCTTCCTTACCAGTATTTCCCTGATGAGGATTGGGAACATATTCACACCATGACGAGAGCGGTATGCCCACAAAAAGGAGATACTATTGTAATCGACTGTGGTGAAATGGTCGAAGTAATCCACGTCAGCCATCAACTGGATCACCCAGATCTCGCTCAGGTAATGACAAGGAGAGTTGAGCAAATATGAGCTGGATGTACGCCATGTCCTCAGATAGCGGAACCGCGGCAAGTTATTCACAAGCCAACGTGTCAACGGCTAATGACAGTTATCTAGTATCTTGGACAGGTTTGAAACAGTCCATATTCGATGGCTATGAGTGGCGAGATGGACCTGAAGAAGTAGCCGAATTCCAAGTAGACTCTAATCCTTGGCCTCATAAGATCTCATGGGGAAATGAACACCATTCATGGGTAAAAGTCACCATAAATCTAGAGCAAACAACCGCTGGAACGGACTGGGGTGAAACTAAGAACTTCTACTTCTACTACACATGGGAAGGCGGTACAGAGGATACAGTGAATTTCGGACCAATACCTGAGATGCAGGAAGTTGCCCCGGAGACCTTCATGAAGTGGCTGGAACGAATCGGGCATGACTACGCTTTCCTACGCATGAATCATCGAATGCAGAAAAAGATGATGAAAGACATAGGACACGTACCACCTTGGGATCCACGGAAGATAGCGGAACTCGAAGAGCAACGGATCAGGTTTAGGGAGAGACTAAACGCCCTATTACCTGAGAGTAAGGAACAGGCGTTAAAGAGGATGAAGGAGCGTTGGGGATTAGATGATATCCCATCAATGACACCTGAACTCCTAGATCAGATAGCAGCTAAGAGCCTCGAATTCCTAGAAAGTTGCCTAAGCCCTGAGGAGATGAAGTTCTTCGATGAACATGGTCACTTGAAACTGGAGACAGAGCCAGAAGTTTACTACATTGTAAAGGTTGATGAGAGTAAAAGAGTGCAACGCTATGAGAAAGACCAGCTCATAGAAGAAATCTGCATTCACTCTAAATGGAGTGGATTACCACCCCTAGATACCTTAGCGATGAAAGCCCTCTACATCAAAAACGCTGAAACAGAATTCCTTAAAGCTGGAAACAGAACAAAAGTCGCTGCTAAAATATTCTAAACCCTATTTTTTTCTAATTCTTCAACACGTTTAGTGAGATCTTGGATTATCTTTGCCTGTTCTTTATTTGTGTTTTGAAGGGTTTGAATCTGGTTTTTAATCTTAGGTGGAGGTGTCGGCTGTTTAATGCTGTTTGGATCGACAGTAACTTCTTCAAAGATTCGCCGTGGACAAGTTTCGTATCCACAGTTTCGCCCCGCCCATGAGCAATAAACTCCATTAGGACCTCGAGCTGCAATACATCCCTTTTGCATGGTAGACCAGTGGGCGAATTTCTTAATCCAGATAGGGTTTGTCAATGCATCTTCCACGTTATCGGACACCTGCTCCACCTCCTCTTTCAATGAAGTTCTTTCTGCCCCTATTATTTCTTCTCCGAGAATCTAGGTTGGTTCTATCCGCTACGTTAAATTCATCGACTTCTCTCGCCTTTGGAGAGATGTTAAGCGGTGTCAAAGTCAAGATTAGTTCCAAGTCTACGGTCTCTAAAGTATATTGGATGTCATCGATTAACATGCCGACGTTCTGGAAGACGTAGCCATAGGTAGGATCGAGATATATTTGGACTCTAGTGCCAACTTCTTTCTCAGGATCCCCGTCGATTGATACTTTCACCCATTTACGGGCAACACCTTCCACGTTTAATATTTCCTCTACTTTTGAGTCGGCTTGTGATTTGAAATCGAATTGCTCTTCCTGGTATAATCGATATCGCCTAGGTCCTAGTGTTGACGCGTTATCTCCTATACCTTGGAAATCCCTCTCGAATCGTAGTTGGCTGAAGCAAAAGGTCTTCCCAGCCAATACACGGAGGGGGTCGCCTGTGCTTTTCCCACTAATCAACGGGGCGTTTAACCGTATGTTTTCACTTGTAGGTGCGCTTCTAGGGTGAATGACACCTATCTGCACGCCTTCTCCGTCAATCTCGGCGTCTATAGGTCTTCGTAGAATTACTTCATTTGTCTGCGCACCGCTCTGGAATCCTGCTAAGTTTTCAGGGTTGTCAACTTGAACATGGTTAGCTCCAGCAGAAGGCGAGACCGTTACAAGTGTTTTATATCCACTACCTTTAGCGTATCCACTGTTTGGCGGTGTTTCGGGCAGCCTCACTGCAAAACTTATCCAGTTAATTTCAACGGGATCAGGATTACCTACATAAGTCCAGCCTTTCATGTCATCGACATCGCTTAGATTGATGCCTCCTTCGTCATCTGGTTCAGGTAATAGTAAATCTATTAATTTGTATCCTGTGTCTTGAGGGATGCCTACGGTGCTTGGTGTTGCTTCAATGAGATCGTTCTTAGAGTGTCCGAGAGTTATTTGTGTGCCTTCACCGAAGTAATACATGAATTTGTCATTTAGCGTGGTGTGAAGTTGTACTGCGTAAACATTGTCAGTTATAGCGTATGTGACGTGGTTAGGTTTTACCCCATTCCAAGTAAGATGTCTCCATTTGAATTTGAGTCGTCTATAGGTTCTGAGATCTAAATCCATGTTAGCTGAGAGGACTGTGGCGCCACCGCCCAAGGCACTATCAGCGAGACGATAACCTAAGTGTAGCAGGAAGTCTGGCTGTAATCCTTCATGTTGGAAACATAATGCTGGGCGGCTTTCATCATCAAAGATCAGGGAAGAGTCGGTGTATGCTTCAATAACTGGGTTTGGGGGTGCAGGTCCTAATACATACCCATATGCCCTTAGTCCTGAGTTACCTATTTCATACCAGTAATCGGGTACACTACACCATAAATCAGGATTGCTTGGTCTTGTGGCAGGTAATCCATCTCTAACTAGAACATCTGTGATAACGTTCTCAGTGTCACCCATCACGATTTCAGGTACATGTCGGATGTTTGTGTTATACCGGATATCGGTGTTAGTTGCCTCTGGTGGGGTGCTTTTTGAGTAAAACATCACCTGTTTCAAATAATTGATTCTGAATTCATAGATGGCTTCCTGACACATTTCTTGCATTATGTCGAATGAGTTTTCATCCACGTACTCTTTTTGCCATGTGATGCTCATTAATCCATTTCTAAGTGAAACTGTCGCGGTATCACTATCATATCCAGTGATGTTTTGAATGCCCGGATTAGTTGGATCAACGGTTGGATACGATTGGACGTCGAGCTGCTGTAAATACGCTGTATCTGTAATCCCTGTGATTTGAAGATCCTCGGAACCGTTAGCATCAGAGATTCTAATTACATCCCCGATAGTGAAGATTGAGACATCATCTACAACAATAACTGTGTCTCCATAAGATACGTTGACTATTACCTGTGCAGTGGGGGTTTGCCAATAAACGGGGTGAGTTGTATATTTGTAATCATCTGTCTGTTGTGCGTTGACGTCTGCAAGTACATCGTTGGCTATTACATCTAAAGAAGTTGGCTCAGCGTAGTCTCGAGGTATTTGATCAGTTCCGAATAACTGGTCTTTCCAGACGTCGAGATAACATTTCCCGAGTAATATCGCGTTTACTCTCCCCTTCGCTGCGCGTGTATAGTACCTCTTTGAGATGTATCCGCCCATTAACCAGTGGATTCCCGAACCTTTTCCATCGGTTCCACCTGACGGAGCCCATGAATGGTTTTCCGGATCGTATCGTTTAGATACAGGTCCCCTCTGCAACCCTATCCAGAACTCGTCTTGATCGAGGATGAAGTATTTGTTTTCTCCTAGAAGGTACATATCATATTGAACAAAGCTATCGCTTTCACGAACTTTCCTATTATCATTTAGCTGTCCAGCGAAAGTGCCTACTTTATCCGTTATTCCAGGTTTCACCGTTGCGTCATCTAGGATATAGTACATAGGTCCGGCTCGGATTCCGTTAGGATCAACGCATAAAACCCATGCATAGCAATCTGTTTCCACTTCTTCGGGTTGAGGGTACCAGTGATCTCTAATTCCTATTGTAACGGTTCCTGAATTGCTTCCCTCATAGATAGTGGTATCTTGTCCTTCAACTTGGATGTTATCTAAGCCTGAGCTTGTCCACAAGTAAGTGGTTTTGAATTTTCCATTAGCGTCTGTTGTATCCGTGTCTACGGTTGTCAAGTTATTTAGAATTAATTCAACATCCATATCTTCAACAGGTTTTCCATCATAGAACCATTCAGGCCAGTTTACGATGACTTTTCCTTTCGCTACCATATGCTGGTTTTCGGGAAAGTTTGTTGGTAGATTCGCCGTTATGCTCGTGGGGATCAGTTTGAGGGTGAAGTTTTTGTTCGCTGAACTTGTGAGATAGCTGCCATCACCTGCAAATGTAGCAGTCATAGTGTAAGGTCCTGGTGTACGAATTATGCCTCTCTCAGTTTCATATTCTCCGTTGCTATCAGTTAAGAGTACAGCGAAGGTGTATCCATCATAAGTGACTGTGATGATTTTATTCGGTACGGGGCTACCACCGCTAGTAAGCTGCCCTGATACCCTGTAATGAACTTCTAAACCAGAATATGGTGGAATAATTTCACCTGCATTCATGTAGATTTCATTAGTTGAAGCATAGGTGGGGTTTCCGTCTACTCCCGGGAATGCTTTTTCGATATCGATTGTGAGGTTAGTTGCTGACATGAGTTTACCACCTCGTTCTAGGTCTTCTCATGTACTCAAGCTGTTTCCTAAGTTTCTCACCGCCAACTTGCAGTGCTTCCTCTACTCCTTCTCTACCATAGATATGAGCACCTGCAAGGCTTAACGTCAGGTTCACATCGCCACCACCTACTTCACCTGCAGGAATCACTTGTTCTCCTGCATGAGCCATTATTGGGCCAGTTGCAGACACGATTCCCCCAGACTGGAACCCTAGCAGACTCCAGAAATAATCTAAGATCCCTGGTCCTTTCTGCACTCCGCTTTGACCTGATTGCATACCTGATGGACCTGCGCCTCTTCCCGTCTTACCTGTAAGGATATCCCATCTAGCTTGATTTGTGTCATCTATTGCTTGCTGGTAGTCTTCGATTGAGGCTTTGCTTTGATCTAGCTGTGATTGATAGTATTGCTCGTTGAGGGTTAATTCAGCGGTCTGAGCCCCTAATACTGCTCTATTCGCGTCTATCATCTCGGTTTGCCTAGCGTGTTCCTCTGCGGTAATTGTACCTGTAGCGAGTTGTGCATCGAGGTTCGCTTGCTCTGCTGCTAACGCTGCACTCTGCACACTGAGTTGACCTTGCTCTAACCGTAGAGATCTTAGGCTTCCTTCTAGGCTTTCAACATCTTCCTCGAGGGATTGAATAGATTCACGATAACGGCGAATACCTGAAGTCTGTTCCCAGACGTAATTAACAGCGATCACTCCGGCAGCTAACAACGCGAGGATCGCTATCAACGGCAATAAATTCGCGGTTAAGAAGGCAACTACTGGAGTCAGTTTCGATATTGCCATCATAGTTGCACCGAGAACTGGTCCAGCCATTGTGGTATTCAACCGCATCCAGATATTGTATGCCGAGATAATGCCAGTTATAGAGCTGGCGAGAACCACCACTCCATCAGCCGCTTTCCCAACTATGGTATCTTGAAGCCCTAAGGATCTAACTATCTGTCTTACGCTACTTGAAACTAATCTGAAGTCAAGTGCTAGACGCCTTAAACTGGAACCCATAGCACCTGTAGATGCACTATTTTTGTTTATGGTTTCAGTGAAGTTCTGTACTCTTTGATCTATGATGGTGATATTCTGTGTAACATCTCCACCTGTCTGAATTGAGTTGAAGTAGAAATCGAAGTATCCACTAAATCTAATGGAACCTCCGCCTGCACTCATTCAGAGTTTACCTCCTTATCCACCATCATTAGTACCTCCAAGATCTTCGCATCCTGCTCCCAGACAGGCTTGGTTGGATCAGGTAAACTTGAGAGCCGTGTACACGCCCAGAGCAACGTTATGTAGGGATGACTTTTGTAGACCCGGGCGGATCTCAAAAATCCTCCTTTTCTTCCGGTGTAACCATATTGATGCTTTGCCCCGCTTGGAATATCAAGTCACCCACATCAGCGTCGAGATTCTTTATTGTCTCGAAGTCTAATGCAGGGTCTCCTGTAAGTTCAAGTGGTGACTCAACAAGACACATGATTATCATGTGGGTGTTGTAATCTGGCATAGGAGTCTCGACTAACCCCTTCTTTGCGTCAATGATTTTAGTTGCTCTCTGCATACACACCTGCTTCTCATACCATGACCATCGCCTTAGCTTGTATATTCCAAGCTGCTCTTCTGGTGCGAATGGCGCCTCTTTTGCGGTGATCTCAACAGTTTTCTCCTTCTCTAACATAGACTATCAGCTTACATCTAGTAGTGTGAAGGGAAAACGTTTTGCGATCAAGTCTTCAGGCCCTGTTGGTCCTTCGATTCTACCCCATCTACCATCAGAGTTGATTACCGTAGTGCCATCAATTGTCATCTCAAACGCCACAAGACCTTCTTCAGATGAAGTGTCCATCATGTCGATGAACTCTGACCAGCTCCGAAGATCTTTCACAAGGGAACCTGAGACAACCCTATGACGTGCAACGATTTCTCTTGTACCACCTGAATCGACATCCCCTAACCTCTGTAGGTTATTGTTGATGTCGTATCTCCACTCCCACCACTGTGTTTCAGTAACGGAGTCTAAGATTAATTCAGTGTCTAGCCATCGATACGGTACTGTGCTTGGACTTCCCCATGATGCTGCAGCTAATGTTTCACCTTCTTCAGCCCAGAGTTCAACTGTAACTGCTATGGCTTCATTGTGTCTTGACGTAACGGAGCATCTGTTAATGTAGACATTAGTATACGTGATGCCGATTGACCCCGACTTCAAGTGAAGGAAAGGAATTGCTGTCTGGCCATCTTGATAATTACTGAGAAAATCTTTGTCATTAAGGGCTATTTCGAGGGTGATCTGCGGTTCAATCATTCCGAGTAGAACATTGTAGAGACCTCTGCGACCTGTTCCGCGGGCGTCAATATTATTCGGCTCAACTACAGGGCTTATCCTCGTAGTAATGCCGATGTGAGTAGCGTTACCAGTTTTAGTTGCGCTTTCGTAGATATTGGTTTCAAACCCGCCTTGGATCGACATATCTGTTTCTCCTTATGGAACAGTTTCGTCTTAGACGTTTAAAACAGTTTAGGAAGGTAGGGGATAGAATTGTTCGAAGTGAGCGAGGAATTGAATCAATACACCTACTACAGTGGTGCCTCCGATTGATACATACCCCGGGTGGAACAGAGTAGGAAGCGCCCAGTGGCATGTACCGCCATGGGTGATATCTGCCATGAGGTTGTTATAGGCTTCTTCCGCTAATAGCCTAAGATCTTTCTGAGACGCGTTTTCCCCTTCAGAGTTGAAGATTATCACATTTACTTCAACAAAATGTCGAAGCATATGCATCCCACCGGACTCAATTCGGTCTCTTCCTGGAACCACCCATGCTTCCTGATTCATTAATTCGTAGAGTTCTTCACCCTCACTTACTCTATCAAATTTCTCCATATCTCTCAAAGTCTGTTTAAAGGCTTCAATAAGAGGTTCAAAGAGGTCCTCTAAATTCACATATGGATCACTCATGGGCTTGGTGGCGCTCCTTTTCCTTTATTGACCGCGTTATTCCATCCCTGCCCCATTACTCGGGAGATAGTTGGATCTAACTCGGTCTCAATTTTATCTTGTACTGCCTGCATAAAGGGATGCCCTTTAACGACTGGCCTGATTCCGATGAAAAACCATCCCGCCTGAGGGATATATCCATCACGAACAGGGTGTGGAACAATCTGCACCGCCTCGTTTTGAGTTACAGGCCCTGTATCAACTGCAGCATATTTCGCATAATCTAAGGGGCTACCTATTTCGACTCTTAGATGTTCTTTCGAGATCTCGTGAGTTAAACCCATGAAAGTGTCATGCAGTTTACCAGTGGTAGAGGTTAGCCCGTATTTACTTTGCCCAGTGGTTTCCTTTATGCTTACTTTCCCAGCTGCTATTCCTATTGTACGCATTTCCTCAACTACTATCGGGAAAGCCCACCTAGGAATATTTTGAGCCGCTGATGCGAATGTCTTCATCTGGGTAAGTCCACGGGTTTCAACTTTTATTGACATTAGTAGGACCTCTGGTTAAGCCATGTGTGCCATTCTTCTAGATCATCTGCGGGGTTCCACTCGGATAATGGTATATCCCCCATGGTGAATAGCGGTTCCTCATCTTGCGTGCTAACCCAGAATATTGGGCTGCTTACTGATGACAGATAATTTGCTAGGGCGGTGTCTAGTTTCTTAGTCCAATACATCATTGCACGTTCATCATCACCTATTGTGGTAACGGTTACTGGTGCAACTGTGGGAATCACTCGGCTTCTGAAGGTTCTGCTATGTCGAGCGTACAGAGCTGCTACGGTTCCATATGTTGTAGCTCTCCTAATCAGGACAGGAACTAATGTGATGTCAGTCCAATTATCGTATTCTATCTGGTTGGCTGTGAGGAATCCTTGTATATCCTCCATAACTCCTTCGATGACGTATTCCAGTTTCGCGTCTCCAATTAAGTCCTCAACCGTGTCAACTACTCCGTTAATGTATCTTCTTGTAGTCCACATCCAGAAGGGGTGTCGGACATAGAGGAATCCCTTCAGGTTCTCACTGGTTGTATGTCTAACAGTGAATACGCCTTTGAGATTAACGGCTGGAATAATCACCATTTTGAAGAATAGGTCTATTGACGCGCTGTGGCGAATTATAACCTGAGCTGCGAGATCTTGTGTTGCAGTATGTCTGATAATGGATTCGGTTAAGAGATCTTCATAATCTGAGTGTCGAATAATTCCCTCTGAGAATAATTCTGTTGACGCGCTGTGTCTAACCGTGAATACGCTTTTCAGGTCTGCTGAACCGTTTTGCCTGACAGTGAGTTCGGCTAAGAGGTCCTCGGCTCCTGGGCGTGTAACTAGGAATACCGCCTTCTTATCAGCCCAGCCTTCACCGAAGAACACATAGATACGCATTTCCATGAAGAGGTTGGCGTATCCAGATTGCCTGACTACGAATTCTGCTTTTAAGTTTTGAACTGCTTGTGTAGTGAATTTTGCGTAGAGGTCTTGTGATCCATCTGAACCTACAAAGAATTTAGCGAATATGACTCTGGGAGTACCTGAGAAGATGGGGTAGATTCGGAACCGTGCGTATAGATCGGCTGAACCGTTGCTCTGGTTTACCTCAAATTCTGCAAATAGATCCTCTGTGGCACTCATTCAATCACCTGTTTATTTGGGGCTATGGTTCTGTGATCACGGTTTATCCATGGTCTTCGCTTATCAGCCACGACGAATGCAAACTGTGAACTATTCCAATCCTCTAAAGGAGTATACCAGTTGAAGTTAGCTATCCAGTCCCCGAGAGTCATTGATTCAGATATCGCTATATCAGCACCCCAGAACCCTGTTGTACCCGTCTTTTTACAGGCATATTTTGGGCTAGGGGAATCATATCCATAGCTACCCTGCTTCTCGAAGAAGACGTAGCATTCATCAGGATCCTGCGCGTTTCCATCCAAGTCAGTGATGAAGATTTCGAATCGCCTCTTGGTTCCACGGTATACTTCTTCTTTCGCCAAGGCTTCTCATGGAATTAATTGTTTCGAGATATAAAACAGTTATAATAATACGTGTCAATAATTACAATCAATGAGCCTTCCAATCTCTATGATACAGAATACTTTCGGGAAAAATTTACGGCGAGTAGAGGCTTACAGGCGTCAACATAATGAAATGGGTAAGAAATTCAGAGATGGAGAAATAACGGAAAGCGAATGGTTAAAGTTCAAAAAACAGTGGAAGGCAGACAGAGCAGAAGTATTGAGGGCATTTAATGGAAGCAGAAATACTATCCGGTTAATGGCAAAAGATTTCCCACTTCAAACCCTGAAAGATCGAATTCGATACCCCGCTGAATATACCACTTTGGAGCAGAGATACAGTTACATCTGGGCACTTCGCAGCCAAATACGAACATTAGAGAAAGAATCCGCTTGGTCGAATGTTGTAGAACAGGAATACTCGCTCCTGCAAAAAGAAATCAGGGAGTTGGAGACTGTTGACGACTGAAGATCTTACAACTTACACTGAAGTTGACATACCTGCAAACCGTATCAGAAACATCACCGCAAGCTCAGTTCAGATATATGACGCGGATCTCGATGAGACCGCCTATCTATATTATAATTTTGGCGCTGGAAACATCTCAGGGCCTAGAGTCATTCGATACAAAATAACATTAGAGTCATACGCTGGCAACGGGAGGGCGATGTGTTGGACATTCAACAACGAACTCACGGACTTTGGAAACGAGTCTGGTCCATCCATAAACACCAGAGCCCGACATAACAATGTTCCTGACGAATGGCAGATGGCGGTCATCGAGAACACCTCAGGAGACGTATTCAACGGAGATAGCTATTCCCATGGTGATTCGGATCCAAACACGGTCTTCTATATCGAGGTTACGTGGGATGGTCTTGATCTCACGATGGACGTCTACGATGATGCAGCTTACACCAGCCTACTTGGCTCAGTTCCAATCACCCTTGATAATGCATCTTATACTTTCCAGTATTGCCACGCAGTTCGAACAGACGACCAGGCATTAACAGCCAGAGCGATGCGTTTCACCCTAGAAGATTTAGACATCGACTACGGGGGAGCCTCAGACGCATCAGCAAATCTATTCGCGGAATTCGATGTCCAAACACCGTTCGAAGAATTGAAAGCAGAGTTCTTGGTGCGTAACTCTGATGAAAAAGATCTGTTTGCCCAATTCTTCAGAGGTGCAGATGCGTCAAAAGACTTGTTCGCAGAATTCGCAATACCATACCATGGCTCAGCTCAGTTATTCGCAAAAGCGTTAATCGCACATGCGGCTTCAGAGAACCTCAAAGCCATTGGTGTAATCCGTAACGCTGGTTCAAGCGCTTTAAAGGCAGAATTCTTCCGAGGTGCAGATGCGTCAAAAGACCTCTTCGCGGAGACAACGATTAGAAAATCTGCTGTAAGCGAGCTTTTCTCTGAATTAAGTGTCCGGCATACTGGAGAAGAGGAGCTTAAAGGATTAATAAAAGTCACAAGACCAGGTTATGAAGAACTGTCGGCTTATTTTGAAGTCGGGCAGGATAGTGCGGATTTCAAAGAACGTGCCCTAGTCAATGCGTTTGGTTTCGGCGTTAGAGGGGATAGGATTCTAAATTATACTCAGGGATATATTTTCGGAACCAAGTTCCTAACGACAAATAAACTGAAGGTAGCGGATAGCATCGAGTTTTTCTATAGAAAAGGCGTGCTGACACAGTATGCACGAGGCGCAATTTACACAGTCACTGGTGGCAATTATCCAGGAACTCTACTTGAAGAAACAAGTTTAGTAGGGCCATTAACAGGCGATCCCGATGTGCCTTACTGGGTGTCGTTGCCATTCGTTGATAAACCCATTCTGCAACCTAGTACAGAGTACTTCATACTTGTCTGGGCTAACCGGGCGCCAGCAGCTCGAGCAAGGTACACGATCCCAGACGCTACCCTCAAAGGATTCCAGAGAAGTATGGGTTCAGGACCAGTAGGTAGCTTCACGAGTTATGATCCAATGATAGGTGGGGTGCAGAGAACCTACAAGTTCTCGATTCTATCCACGTATGATCTAGCAACAGACGCTTCAAGAGACCTGAAGGCAGTGTTCCACATTGGAGAAGGGCAGCTCGACTTATTCTCTAAATTCACAGTTAAACAATGGCAAGAAGACCTGAAGGCAGAATTCAGTGTCAATTACGGTAAACGAAACCTGAAAGCAGAATTCAGCGTACTGAATGCAAACACGCTTGATCTATTCGCAGACTTCAAAATCGCTCGATCAGGTTCAGCTGATCTCTTTAATCAATTCATAGTTAGGAAAAAAGGTTCTCGAGACTTATTCCATAAACTATTCCTAACACGCCCATACAACGACTTGCTCGCGGAGTTCATAGTCAGACACACCGCAATCCATGATTTACCCGCGGAAGGCGTCATAAGACACACAGAATCACAAGATCTTACTGCAGAAACAATAATCCAGCATTCAGCGGAGAAGGAATTACCAGCTCAATTCATAGTCAGGTACAGCAACACGATAGATTTACCTGCAGAGTTCTGGATTGGAGGCAGTGCCCAGCTTAAAGCGATCTTCTACCTACCCACTAGAAGAAACAAGGATGCGTATTATCCAATCATAGATGATGGCATCAAATACTGGTTAAACCACCTCGAGTTATCGGGGGCAGGGTTTATCGGGTGGCCTGTCTTTGAAAATGATAACGTAGAGAAAGCATCTGGAACCGACAGCCTCAAAATAACATCAGAAGTCGTTGATAAGGGCTTCAAAGAAGTAACCTTTGGCTGGCTCTATGAACCAGTCTATCTTAACGCAATAAGAGAGGAGCCATGTGAAGGAATCAGACGTGACTTCGTTCGGCTCATCGATGATAACTGGAAGGGATATGAAGAATACACTATTGACTACACAGACATAGAGAAAGATAACTTCCTTAGAATGGAGTACAACGAAAACTTTGGAGCAGGCGGATTTTACTATTCAGATGATAACTACGGTAATCTAGAATACTATGGACTAAGCTCATTTGAAGGATGGCTTCCCGGTGAAATACCAAGTCAACGCCATAGATACTATGCAACCATAGCGATGAAATGGGGTCTTGACGACCTTGGTGGCATTGATCTAACAAGATTCGGGTGGGCTAGGCAAGAGATATACCGTTACGGTAAATCAGGAAGCATTCCTGGAGGACCAATTAAGATCTACCGAATGCCTGACTGCAAATATATTGATGAAAGAGGTAGCCCCGTAGTCATGGGTGGCTGCCATTCAGAAAACCTGGCTTACCCTCATAGCAGCACAGGCGTTTATCCTAGTGGTACTTGGACAGAGCTCACCTCAAATTATCGACGTATGGGGTATTCACAAGTCGGATTCACTTTCAACAGAGTCCATGGGAATAATTCATTCTACGCTGAACCAGATGATGGAATAGGCTTCTCATGGGAAAACGCCACCTATGACAAAATAGACTTATCCACGCTTATGCTCGGCTGGCTGAATGGCACATACAATAATCACGGTATGTTCATTTTCCTCTACCCAGATCCGCCTTTCCCGATTGGAACAGATTACACGTATTACAACTTCCAAAATGAGCTACGATACTACTCACGGGAATCATCAAACGATAATAAACCAATCATCAGAGTCATGCTTCAGCCATCAAACCAGAAATGGACCTTCAAAAACAAGAGATGGTGGGATATCAACACAGATGATCCCTACTCCGGCTCAGCGTCACTACGGCTAAAAGACTGGTCAAAAGCATCATATGTCACACATAGAATCGGGGCTGCACACGGGAATAGACCAGGATTAACCCTAAACGATGAAACGCCGAAAACAGGGTACATTGAAACCGCCTTTAGGTTGAACAGTGAAACATGGACACAGGTAGAGATGGATTGGAGGACATCTCCTGATGATTACTGGCTATACCAAGAAGATACGCCAATAGACAACTACTTCAACATATACCTCAGATACCAAGACGCGAGTAACCATTACCGCGTAGAATTCAATAAAGCAGGCACCTCCTGTAGAATACGGCGAGAAGTAGGGGGAGCAGTTACAACCCTCAACACATTTAGTGGAATAAAAGTCAACGCGTGGCATAAAATACGGGTATACTGGACGATAAACTCAGATGGAGATCTCAAAATATGCTGCTATAAATGGGATGAAGAGCAAGAGGTTTGGAGATTCCTAGCTGGAGCAGTTGACGCAGATAATTACTGGCCCGATGGGGGAGAAGTCTATTTCGAGAGCATGGACGGTGATCTCGATGAAACAGAGGTCTGGGAGGAAGTCTAATGGGTTATGAAGACTTTACAACGTGGATTGAGAATGATCCCAGTAATAGACTAACCCAGACCGTTACAAGATCCACATTCACAAGCATAAACAGAGCAGACAATAACACATATCTCTACAAAGACTACGGATTAGGGTACTGGACTAATTTCAGAATAGAGTTTGAACTTTATGTCAGCGTATGCCCACTATCCAGTAGCAGCACAAATCGAGTGAATGTAATAGCTTTCGTAGAAAATGAACTCGGAGACTTCTATGATACCCGTCAAGACAACCAAATGGTCAACGTGATGCTTGAAGGAAACTCAGCGACTGGTCGAGTAGTATGGATAAGTCAAAGAGATGGAGTAGGAGGCACATCCGCTGGTTCTGATATAGTCATAAGTTTATCCACACAGTATTACTGCACACTCATCAGATCAGGTACAGATCTCATTCTCAGAGTTTTCTCAGACGCAGCGAGAACAATCCAAGTAGGCGGCGACTCAACGACAACCTGCAACATCGGAGACTCATACCGCTATGTCATGGTGCCTCAGAGCCTATACCTTGCTGGAAACTATTACACCACAGGCTATGTTCAAAACCTCGATATGAGCCCGGATGTTACGGTGGATTTATTCGCCGAATTCTATGTTCCGCCTAGAGGTAGCGCCGATCTGAAGGCAGAATTCAGGATTAAACAGGATTTTGCGGATCTAAAAAACATATTCCATGTTGGACAGGATTCAGCTAATCTCTACGCCAGTTTCTGGATACCGATACCACAATCAAAGGATTTATTCTCAGAGTTTGAAACCAACCTCAATAACGGCACTCCAAATAATCTATTCTGTAAATTCGCGGTAAGGTTGATCTATGATCTTTCCGATCAAGGCGGTATCGGATTCTTCTGGGAAGGCACTGGAAGAGGTCATGTGGACATCCAAATCCTCACACCAACAGGGGCATGGATAGGTAAATTCCCTGATTACGCTGACTGGACTTGGGTAGAACTCTGGTGGGAAGACTTACAGGAAGTAGATATTGACGGTTCCAGACCAGATAAAACCCAGATAACTGGATTCCTATGGACATATCACTCAGCGGGAATCAGACACTTAGACGGACTCTATGGATTACCAAAAGGCCCTACAGACGTCAAAGGAATCATGGTAATCAGACATACAACGTATAATGAACTTCCAGCAGAATTCTTCTATAATCATTTCAGAGCAGAGTTACCTGCAGAAATAATACTTAGACAAACCCAACCTGGAAGATTGCCCTTAATCGGTGGATACGTAGAAGCAGCCCAAACAGCACCATTTAACTGGGGTAGCGGAGACCCATATGGACTGATTTCTCAGTATGCTAAGAAATCATTCCAAGCGTTAGGAAGACATTGGTTAATCTACTGTCAAGGAGATTTGGATATAACTGGTGATCGGGAACTTTGCTTCATCTCAAATGATGGCACAGGATGGACTTCGAAGACTCTGATACCAGGAGTAACGGATGTTGGGCGCTATGCGAACATGGCAACATATTTCGACGGCGTGTATCTCCATGTAACATATCAGATTGAAGCAACCCCATATGATTTGTATTACATTAGGGGTACACCATCAGCAGATGGTACAATAAGTTGGGGTTCAATCCAAACGGTGAAAGACGTAGGTGCTAACTACCTCACAATAGTTGCCGATGCCAGCGGATATCCGTGGATCTTTTACACAGATATGAGTCCTGGTTACGCCACAGGTTCATGGGTTATTAAATCCTCAACTAATGATGGCACATGGGTAACTGACTTTAACATACAATATGACACTGCGAACCTCATCTCCTATGTGATGCCCTATTTGCTTCCCACTGGACAGGTCTTAATCCTGCAGAAGAAAAGTAATGAGACAACTTTCAGGGAGAGGATTTTTGAAACCAATGGTTCGTATACATCGACTGTGCTTGATCCTATTGCATTACATACATACGTCTCGGCGATGGATGTTAATGATGCGATTCATGTTGTATCATATAATGCCACAACAGACAAGCTATATTATCGAAAACGCGATCGACTTGGAGATTGGACAACTGACATAGAGTTAGCCGACGGATTAACAGATTATATCTATCCACAAATTTCAATTGGGTATGGTCAAGACCAAGGCGAAATCCAGATTCTATACTACCAAGACGCTGATTTATACTGGATCAGAGGTTATGATGAAGAGTGGACTACCCCAGAGAAATTAGCAACATTACCCTATAATGTCCTCTATACAGAGGCACCAAGCAAATACAGTGGCGGAAATAACACATTCTACGCAGAAGTGGAGGCTATTAATGGGCAACTTGGCATAATATATGCGACGAAGATCAGGACATGGAATGGGCCACTCGTTAAAGGTACATTTGAAGTTGGGCAGGGGAAAGAGGATCTAAAAGCAGAATTCACGCTGAGACAGCTAACATCTGATTTGAAGGCCACGTTCGTACTCCCAGAATCCATAGATCTTTATGCGCAGTTCAGAGTCGAACCACATAAAAACCTGAAAGCAGTATTCACATTAAGGCAGCTAACAGCTGATCTGAAGGCAGTCTTTGAGGTTGGGAATGTGATAGATACATATGGTGCGGTCGGAACTGGTGACGACTCTATTGTTAGTAATACAACTTGGCATGATATGGAAGGAATGGAGATCACCATACCTAATGTGAAAGCGGGTGATGAATTCGTTCTCATATATGACGGCCAAACAGATCCAAATGTGGGTGCAGCAAACTGGAATTACGGATTCAAGATGGTATATGATCTTGGCGCTGGAGAAGTGCAGATCGGAAATGACGTAAGATGTGCAATTCAATATCAGGGTTACGAGAAATATGACGCCTTCAGCAGACGACTAGTAGCTCCGAGCGATGGAGACTATACGTTTAAAGTTCAATGGAGACAGATTACGAGCGGATCGTGGACAATTACATCTGAAGATGGTTTGCGCAATTTCATTATAATGCATATTCACTAGCGTAACCAGTTTCTACTCCGTCTAGTTCTTTTCTCAACTTCAAACTTCTTGATCAGCAAGTGGTCTGGTCGAATATAGAACTCGGCTGAAAGATCACCTAACGCATTCTCCTGATTCACCCTGAACTCCGCAAAGATGTTTTGCTGAATGGTGTCTCGGCTTACTTTGAACTCTGCTAGGAGTTCGGTTGAAGTGGTTTGCCTAACTGAGAATTTACAGTATATTCTTTTCCTGACGAATCTTTCCTGCCTAACCGTGAATACTGCTTTGAAGTCTATCCAATGAGCAACTCCGATGATAGCCTTCAGGTCTATATCCGCTTTCTGCCTAACTATCAACTGAGATTCTAGATCGCTAAATAAAGTGCTGTCATCAAGTTTCAGGTAGTCTATGTGGAAATGATGACCAGCGGAGCCCTGAGTGGTATGGATTATTTTCGCTTTAAGCTGCCCTGTAAAGTCAATATAGTCAAAGCCACCAGCACCTGGAGACATTGGTATATTGAAACTATAATCATACTCAGATGTTCTCGAAGGGAAATCTGTGGTAGCTGAAGTAATGTCATCCCACCGTGCAAAAGCATAGTTCCAGAGCTGGATCTTCACATTGTGGGCTGGATTTCCCTCATAGTAACCATTTAACCGCAATACGAGGGCAGATAAAGTAGAATAGGGAATATCTTCGAAAATGAAATCATAATCAAACGCAGGAGTGCCGGGAAAGACTTCGTTAAGTTCGAGAATAACCCCGTTATTTTCATATGTATCGAGAAGGGTTCCCGATGCGACGCTCCCTGTGTTGATGGTTAAACTATCTGCGAATGGCCATTTCTTGACTATGAACTCGGCTTTCAGGTCAGCGGTTCCATCAATGGCACCCATGGTGGCAAAGTATATACTGAAAGGCGTGGTACCAGTAAGCCACATCCCTGCAAGTTGTCCACACTTCTCATATTCATAACCCTGATAACTTCTGCTTGATTGTATTGGAAGCGGGGAATCAACAAATTTCTGGGGCACGTCATTACCTGATTCATCGGTCCATGTGGCGCCGTTGTCAGTGCTTTTTTTGTAATATATCACATCTGGGCGTAGATCTGACCAGAAAACATAGAGAACACCATCTATTCCAAGAACAATCTGAGTGGATCTTGACTCAATGTTATCAGCGTGTATAATGGATTTTGTGTGCCATGTTCCTCCACTATCACGATAACCATGGCAGATATCATATGTTACATCCTCAACGAAGGCAACGTGAATTTCATTGCCTTTACGAATTGCAGTCCATGTGACGCCGATTGCGGTATCATAAAGAAGCGGTGATTCCTCAGCCTGCCATGAGGTCGTATATTCTCGCCCTAAAAGGTAGTAATCATCTCTCCCATATACAACATATAACCCTGAACCAAAGGCGTGGACACTTGTTCCCCAAGAAGTTTCAGTCACTCCGTTTAGCTCAAACTCAACTTCAGATCCTGACCATGTTCCATCGTTATTATCGGAGATCATTATACGTGGGGTGAATTTCCCTCCCTCGTTACGTGCATAGGATACAACGGGGTATCCTCCTTCTAATACCGCTATATATGGGTGGAATGTGGCTGCGCCAGGGGTATAGACAACTGTTTGCTCTGCAGCACTCCACGTCACGGTGCCATCTGGGTTAGGTTTGCCTCTTCGATAGAGAACTGTCTGTGTCCGTATCCGGGCGTAATGCATGTATTCTCCGTCATAGTATGCAGCCATCATCCCTGATCCGTCAACTTCACCAAGAACTGTCTGCCCTGTCCAGTTTACCCCATCGGGGCTTGACCTGAACCCAAATCTACTCAAATAAGTTGGGGCTCCAGTTTCAGTGTAATAAAAAGCCCAGTGTCTCCCAACGGCGTAAAAACAGAGATTCTGAGTTGAATAAGTAAGGGCCTGAGTGGTTGTGGTTGTAGCCATTACACTAAGTGTTTTCGGTCGCCTAGTTACCCAGAGCCTTGCATATAGATCTTCTGTTGCACTCATGTCAAACCTTCCTTATCCTGAAGAAGATGTTTCTCTTCTTCACTCCCTTCTTCTCATATTCCGGAGTAATATCGGTGTGGATCTCCTGTTCTTCCCCTATCGTCATCTGGTTTTCATCAGCTGCTATCCCGGGGCGCATAGGATCTTCGACGTCGAACTCGCTGTAATCCGGTAATATACTTGGCATTCTAGGTCCTATGATTCTGAATTCATCGGCAACTAGCCGGAATCCTCGGATTATGAACTCGGAGGGTAGGTCGAATATCGCTGAATGCTGTACTATGAAGTATGCTGGAAGCTCTGAGGTTAGTTGCCGTAGTGTGAATTCTGCCTTCAGGTCCTGTAGTACTGTGTGTCTGATGACGAGTATCGCCTTCAGGTCTGCTGCAGGATAGGTCTCGAAGCTGGCGAATAGCTCCGCTATGTCGCTATGTCTGACAATGAACTCGGCAGCTAGATCCTGTATCGTGGTCTGCTTTACTGTGAATTCTGCGAGTAAGTCTTGGTAAGCCCTGAAGGGTACATAGAACTCTGCGAATAAGTCCACATAAGCTCCAGATATCTGGAATACTGCCTTCAGCTCAGCGTAATCAGATTGCCTTACCGTGAACTTCGCGTAGAGATCATTATAACCGCTCTGTGATACGGTGAATTTAGCGAATAATTCCTCGTAATCTTGTCTAACTAGGAACTTGGCGAATAAGTCCTGTGTGATATCCTCTGCCAGTGAGCCGTACCCTTGGGTAATTATTAGGTTCTGCTGCGGACCAAACCCTCGAGTTATTATCGGGTTGACGGTCGCAGACACACTCTATCATTCTCCTAACTATGGATTCACGGTAAATTTGGCAAACAGATTACCGCTACCCTCAAAGTCCACTGGAACCCTTTCAACCACACCTGATTCCGCGGGTTGGCCCAATGCATCAAACAGATTATAGACGGCTACAAGATTTGCTTGAGGGAAATCTTCATCATAGAAACGCATTTGATTATTTTTAATCACCCAACGACCTCTAACTTCATCACGAATTGCTTCGACATCAAACGCCATTTGTGGAATAAGATCGATTTTCGAGCCTCTATTTTCCTGAGCCCACACCTCGACAGCTATCTGTGTAACCTCTGCTTCGGTTAATGCTTGACTGGGATAGGAGATAATACCCTGACTGGTCACTTCTACAAGGGTTTCAATCCTTCCAGGAGTATCAGGTAATGAGAAACGGGTGTTTTGGGTAGTTACAAGAGTGCCTTCAATGGTGAGTTGGTAGTCTCCGCTCCATGGTTTAATGAACCAGTTATTGATGAGTCGGTAGATAATATCCGAATACACCCCAGGGCGTATCAAGATCTTACCGCTGGCTTCTATCGGTAAATCATCATCCATGAAGGGGCGTTTAGCGAATTCCTCCATTGCCTTACTGTAGATGTCGATTGCTTCAACAAAGGTTAGGGGATATTCGATAACGATTTCGCGGTGTACTTCATCAAACCAGAACCCGGGTACTCTAAAGACGCCTTTTAGATTTTCTGCGCCGTAGCGGACAGTGAATACAGCTTTTAGATCCTCATACCATGACCTCAAATCAAACTTTGCGAAGAGATCAAGAACATGGTCAACCGTGAAAGACGCAAAAAGCTCAACACTGCCGTCTGCCATAGTTACTCAGAATAAAGATAATGGTAACAGGTTTTAACTGTTTTACCTTTCCAAACAATTATCCACCGTTTTGGATTTGCTCTAGTTTCCGCTGAAGTGCTTCAGGACCTGCAGCGTTAGCCCGTATTATGTCAATGTATTCTCGGAACTGCTTGATTTTAGTCTGGTTCCGCTTTACTTGTCCCTTCAGGGCGTCTATATTCGCTTGTTCTTTCTCGAGGCGATCGTCACAAACATCCTGAGGATATAACTCGTTTCGCCTCCATTGGCGCCATTGCTCAATATTTCTCTCAGAAGTAGTTATGCTTGACCGTAAAGTGGTAATTTCTCGTTGCTTGGTCTGGATGGCGGTGTTTAGTTGTTTAGGGGAGTACTTGAGGATCTCCCCAAGTCGGATTTTAGGAGGCACTGTATCACAGTATTACTATGCTGTCAGTAGTTCTAATAGCTGCCTGTGTCATCCCTGAGGATGTGAACTCCTGCTTGATCTCGAATGGAATTATGCCTTTTCTCCTAACTCTTACCACAACGTATCGGTTAGACACGTAGACTACTTGTACGCTCTCAGTGGATGCGGTTGCGAGTAGATCCATGTATGGAACGTAGGCTTTGTCTGTACTGATGTATCCTTTCAAGGTTGTTCCTGTGATGTAGAAGGTCTTTGTGGCGGTGTCATAGGATGTGTAGTCATAGATGTCTTCTTGCTCTGATGCTGTCTCAACTACCCTGATCACTCCTGTTGTCGGTGTATCTGAGGGGATCGCTTCTTGTATGCGGATGAAGGGAACTCCCTGTACCTGGTTCACCATGGAGTATTGGGCTTTGTTGATAATGGTGTTGTCTCCAGTTGTGGGGAAGATTGCCACTCTGTCTCCTACTGCGAGCCCAGTTACTACATAGCTCTGTAGGTTTGGAGGATCTCTCGTTACCCCGTTAGCGTCAATTACCTGATAGTTCCTAACATCGTCGGGGTGCATGTCTTCTGGGAATACACCTCTCGCTCCGAAGAAGACGCCACCTGCGAAGCTGCCTAATGGTCGGGCTTTAACTGGCGTATAGTCTACATCAGCTCTGATGTATTCTTCACCTATCTGGTAAGTCTCAGTGGCGTTGATTTCGTCATGTGGGAAGCACTGGAACTGTGAATCGCGTTGCATGATGGCTTTCGTGTATTCATACATGTTATCCATATAGGCGCCATTCATGTCGATTACAACATTATATGGTTGTAACCCGTTGCCGTCGAGGATGTCCTTGTTAATGGTGACTATGGTTGCGTTTAGAGTTCCTCCGGTTGCTTGGAATGTGTTATCTGTCTGAGGCCCATCCATTGTAGCTGAGCCGCCGAGGGGATCAGTTAAGGTGTCTCCATCTACGAATGGTCCACCTGTGATGGTTGGTCCAACGTGTAGGATTCCAACGGTTCCTCCTGATAGATAATCGATTCTTCGGATGGTTGCAGACGCTCCTGAACCTGAACCTGACACTGTTTGTCCTACTGTGAATTCTCCTGTGAGGGCGTCGAATCCGAGTTTCTTACAGACGTCAACGGTTTCACCGTTCTGAGGTGTACCCAATCTGTTACCGAGAATGAGGCTTCCACTTGCACCTGTACTTCCACCCATAACGTAAGCTGTGAATCCGCTTGTTGCGCCTCTGATTACCCACCATGTGCTGGGATCAGATTCAACAATATCCTGTCCACCGTTACCTGAGAAGGGGAGGCTACCATTAACCCATCCAACATTGATTCCTGTGAAAGCTGCTGCACCGTATTGTGGTCCATAATTCGCTACAGTTGCTATCGCAGTTGTGTTATCTGGGTCTGCGAATGTAGCGAGAGGCACCGCTTGACGACCACCGGGGCTCAAGTCTACTTGGAACCAGTCATAGAGATCTTGGTATTCTCTTGTGAATACGATAACGTATCCTGGATCTCCGCCTTCCCAGTTAGGACCTACTTCGGGGAGAAGTACCCCCATTTCTTGGACTTTAATGAGTACGTCAATGAACCCTGTGCTCCACCAGTAAGTGATCTCGTCATATCCCTGATAGATGTAGGATTGGCTTCCAGCCTCGAGAGTACCTAGCGTATACAGGTTCGTGTATAGGTTTTCCCCTGTCCTTGACCAGTCTGAGCCCTGCTGCACTAATGCCCCGAAACCTGTTCCCCCGCCAACTGCAACGTTTTCAGTTTGGTCGAATAAGTCTCCAGAATCATCCATACGGATCCACCATTTACGCGCATCAGCTCCACCTACGAGCAAACCATCATTGTTGAATGCGAGAAGTGTGCCAGTATCTCCAGTGGTTTGCCCTGTTACTGGCCTACCGATGCTGCTGAGGAAAGGTCGAATATAGCCGGATGCACTAAATTTGAGAACACGAATTTCGTCTTCCCATCCATCGGTTGAGATGGCTCCGCCTCTTAGATACTGAGTATCGATATCTGAGATGTGGTATCCGTTTATCATTGTGAATGCTTCGGGAGTAGCCGCGCTCATTGGTACGGGGTTATCCATGTATTCTTGTTCATCGAAGGTGTCCTGTGCGAATGAGTAGAGCATACGAGTTGTCCAGATGTTTCCGCTACCAATGTAGTAGACTCTGAGAAGATCTGCTCTGACATCAAAAGCCCAGTCATCTGCGATGTTGTTTACCGTGAAATCAGCGAGGAGCTCGGCGTATGCGTATCTTATCTCGAATTTTGCGAATAAGTTAGCGGAGCCTGTTTTCAGGGTAAACGTGGCGAACAGGTCCCCGTATCCTCTCGCAACTGTGAATATCGCTTTTAGATTCGCCGAGGCATTAGCAACAATGAACTTTGAGAATAGGTTAGCTGAACCATCTGTCATCTTGAAACCTCTTTACTATGGAAATAATTGTTCCGGGATATAAAACAGTTTTTTATACATTAGAGTGCGATGTCGTCGTCTACAAGCGTTATTGTGGTGGAGAAGCCGTTATCATCGATTTGTCCAGGGCCTTCATATGGGATGTATCTGAGTCCTGGTGAGCTGGATTTCCGTACTCTAATGTAGATATCTATTGGTGAGCCGCCGTAGTTGAAGGGTTCTGAGGCTATTCCTGATGCGTTTGTGAGTTCATTCATCAATTCTAGGTCGTTTGATTCTCGGTAAACAGCTACTCGCGCACCTTGAATCGAGTTACCAGTTTGGTCTTCAACGGTTATGGTTATATAGACTGTGTTGACTATGACTGTGTTTCCAGTGTATGTCGATACGTTTGATTCGGTTGCGTTGATGGTTACTAAGCCACCTGAAGTGTTATTGATGTCTGCTCCGTTACTTGTGAACTGGTCTCCCCGTATCGGGTATGTGCCTGCAACTTCGACTTCTATGGCGTAGGTATTACTAATATAGGTGTTTTCATCCATGTCGTGTAAGGCGGACTCCAAGAGGACAGCCCCATCAGCAAAGCTGTTTGAGATTATCTTGTTACGGTCAAAGTTCATGGTGTTTGGCTGGATTTGCCCTACTCCGTTGACGAATGTACAATCGAGGGCTTCATAGTTTGCGTTACCTGGTAGAAGATCGATTGTGCCATGTGTGTCGAAGGTTGTTGCGTAGAGCCCAATTTGAGTGAGGTCTGTGTCTGTTGCTGTGATGGAGAATGGTCGATCAGGGTCATTGGCTCTGATAGTACAGCCTGAAATACCTGCAGTACCTGATTTATCTCCCCACTGAATGCGTGTTTCTCTCGTGGAGTTGCCGACAAAACTGAGATCATATAGGATGGAATCAAGTAACTGAGTTGTGGTTACATTATAGTATCTCCGTTCAAAGATCAGAATGTTGTTTGTCTCTTGGAAAAGGGTGCTGTTTAAGGTTGAATCCCCGAGGGTGAGGTTGCCGACCATATAGTAGACGTCTCCATATTTGGTCATTATCCCCCAACCGAGTCCAGAGGTTGTGTCATTGCTGTCCACTGCGTAGATATCTTCTAAGTCGAAGGGATCACCATCTAAGTCGCCATACGCAATTATCCCATCGCCTACATAGAGGTGATCGAACCATGTGTTTTCCGCGTTTTTCGCTGTACCCGTGTGGTTGATTCGGATTCCTATTGTTGTGATAGCAGATAGGTCTGGCTGGGTTCCTGCATCGGGGGATCTTGTATAGTCGCAGACAATGTTAAACCAGCCTCCAGGATAGTCAGCGGATGCCATGGCGTTCCAGTAACCAGTGTTCGCCCCATCACCAAAAAACACTTGAAGCCAGTTGAACTCAGAGATAATCGCAGAAAGATACCACATATGGAAATGAGATGCGTTTGACAGATCCCAGTTACCTGGATCTAACGTCATATCATTATTCCCATCACCCCTGCATACAAATCCTACACAGGCGCTGTTTTCCTTATAGAATCCCGTCTGAAGGGTCGGTGTCTCACCGTTCCAATCAGCAGCAACATCACAGGCATTGATTAATAGATAATTCTCAACGGAAACCGTTAATCCATGTGAAACCTTGAAATCAGTATACAGTTCAGCGTAAGATGACATTCACTATACCTCCATATATCCGAGTTTTCTATCGTTTTCCCAGCGATCGATGAAATAATACCCACACCCCTCAATGATGATCGGTGGAAGTTGGGGGTGGCGTATACATCTCAGAGGTCTCTCTGGTTTGCCAAATATCAAACAAACTGCTTTCCCATCTTGAAATTCTAAATGGTTACAGTCTTCATTTAGACAGCATTTACCACATTGGATGCATTTCCCTTTCCTAACGTATCTAGGCGTAGGAAGCTCTCCGTGGTTTGCTATCTTTGCAGACTGCATTCTAAGTTAATTTCCCCAATGGTGTTTAAAATGGTTGGGATAACTGAAACCGTTTCTGAACAAAATTTAAACAGTAAAGAACCGCTTCCATACTATATGCCTCGCTGGTTAATCCATATGAATGATGGCCAAACGCTGACAGACGCCGATTGTTTCCCACATGAAGAAAACGTTATGACGAGTCTCGGCTTTGCGCCTACAGATATCACGAGTGTTGAAAGAATAGTTAAAGGAAAACATCTTACAATCAAGAAGTCGCAGTTCATTGACACTTTCTTTGTAGCAACTGAGGAAGGTCTTGACGTGAAAATGGGGAGCAAACATCAAGCCCCAGCGGAAGTAACTAAGAGAATCCTCGGCTGCTACGTTAAGGATACTGATCCTCCGCTCCAAGTCCGTTTAGTAATGGATCCTCGCACCCTCAACACGCGTCTGAAATTCATTAGAGTAACTAGGAAAACATTGAAAGGAATCAACGCCAAACCAGTAGAACCCATTCCAAAAGGAACGCTGGAAAAAGAATATACTCGAGACATTATAGGAAACACTTACTCCATCGTTGAATCCCCAGATGTGGTAAATTGCTTCACGAGGCATAACGGAATCGGCTGCAACCTTAAGAAACCAAAGATCCGGGCAGAGATGGTGGTGAGAAGCCAAAATGTATTACTCGGATTCATGGGGCAGAACGAGAGAGTTCAAGTAATAACCTAATTGCCCCGGGGCAATCCATTTATGTTGAACATATCTGTCATCATAGTTGTCATCGTATGTAACGTAAATATATGTTGAACATTGTCATAATTCGTTTTATTTGTAATAATACGTGTACAAATTATTGTATTTGATTATGATCTAATATTTGATCTAATTCTTGATCTAAAATGTGATCAAATTAAAAAAAGCCCCTACCTGCACCCATCTTCACCACGAAGGCGGTGCTCCATGAGCCACGTAGGAGAGGAGTCTTGTTTTGGAGTAGCTGAGCGTTATTGTTTCGCCACCTACGAGAGCGGTAAAGAGTCTTCAAGAACACTAACCAGTATACTGGTATCTGTGATGCAAGAAGAACGCAACTCTACCGGCGGTCGTAGCTCCAGCTGGCACACTAACCAACGTCTTGACGACTGTTGATCCACCGGCAGCGTATGTGCTGCCAACATATGCCTCGTTTCCACCAACGGACTCAATGTAGGCGTCCTCTGAGACCGTGCTTACACGGACCCAGCTCTCCTTCCTGGCTTCAGATGCATTCGTACTCTCCTTGAAGCTGATGCTCATGTTTATGGCATTTGCCCAGCTTGTGCTGTTTCCAGCTTGGTAGATGCTATACTGTTGCCAAGCAGAAGACCCGCCTACGTCAATTGTGCCGTAGTTGATGGAGCCGGCGCTAAAGCTTACTTCAGGCGCTGACTTTGCCATGGGTTTTCTCCCGATGGACAAAAGACCGGTTATTGTATAAAAAACTTTTATTAAAAAAACATGATAAGTTGCATTGAGAATGATGGATCCGCTATATCTTACATTAATTCTCTCCCTAATCGCGGGTGATGTCGGTACATGGCTCAGGATTGCTATACAATGGCGTCGAGATGGAATCATGCCAGGTGATACAGTCGAGAAACCATGGGAGCTCAGCCTACTCGTTGAGACTTTCATAGGCGCGTGCGCGGGGGTACTTGTCTGGTTGCTCCAAGTAGCAGTTGATGGTCCCCCTACACATTGGCTTCAGCCATTACTATATGTAGCTGCCGCTGCCCTCGGACTTGCTGGAACAGACTCTATAGAGAACCTATTAGGACAGTACACACCCACCTAGAACCCACTAACCCTTTTTTATTTAATCAAGCTAAACTTGAGTGAGTGCATTGTCATTCAATGAGAAAAAGGTCAGAGATATTCTGAAAGGTAAACGGAACGTCAGAGGATACGCTAAGAAAACTAGAAAAAGAATCAGGGATGGCGTCGAAGTCGATGAAGAAGTCATAGTAGTCGGCGTCGAGAAAAAGGTTCCACTAGAAACATTGGCTCTTGCAGATAGAATCCCTAGCCAAATAGATGGGGTTCCAACAGATGTAATTGAGATCGGTAAAGTCGTGGCGATGGGCACTAAGGATGAGATTCGCCCTCTCGTAGCGGGGTATAGTATCGGGAATATACGGATAACAGCGGGTACACTAGGTTGGTATTTTAGAAAGATTGGAACGACTCGAGAACTCCTTGGCTCAAATGCCCACGTTTTCAGTGATACCATTACATCTACTCCAGGAGATCGAAGGGTGTTACAGCCCGGACCAATGGATGGAGGATTACTGCCAGAAGTAGGTAGACTTCTTGAACACACACAGCTCAGGCGAGACATAAATCCATTCACGGCGTTATTCTGGATTCTAGTGAATCTTCTCTATCAATTACTTGGACAGCCACCGCCATTCGATTTAGTTGACCGCGAGCCTAATAACCTCGATTTCGCAGTAGCCGAGCCCAATACCGCGTATGTCAAACAAATAGCAGGATTAACCGATTTTGATGATTTCTGCGGAATCTACTTCGCGGGAAGCAGTCTTAAATCCTTCTTCTGTAAAGCCAAATACATCACCGCTTTTGGGTATGAACCCGTAGATGTCAACGTGAAAGAAGCTCAAATGGGGGATATCGTCTATAAAGGAGATGGGCGAACCACCCCCAAGAATAGTGCCCAAGTCTTAGATGATTCTTTCTTCCTCTGGGTAAACTATGGATTCGGTGAAGACAGGCCATTTGATGATGTCGTGATGACTGATCCAATTATAGAGGGCGGAGATAGCGGTACAGCGGTCTGGCTTCAAGCAACCTTTTCCTAATTTTTTATAAATATCAGTATTTACTTAGGAGGCCTCAGGATAAAATGGGTAAATACTGGGTAATTACTGGTTGGCTACGACCTGTCTTAGAACATCGACTACTTGGCGAGCTTCTTCATTGACGTCGAAGTACTTTTCAGCAATTTTTCGACATTTTGCTGCTACACCCTCACGATCATCGTGGACTTCTCCAGCTACTTCCGTCAAGGTATCCCCTAGATGCTTGAAGTCGAATCCCTTAGCATAGCGGTAGGCGTGTTGATCTCCATGCGCATCGGTATCCCAGGTTACTACAGGGCATCCACAAGCCATGGCTTCCTGCATAGAACGTGAGAGGTCCCCGTAAATCGCTGAACCGAAGTACACGTCACCTCGGGTGTAATAATGTTCAGGATAATCTACGATACCCCGCATTCCCTGGTTCCCTAAGAAGTCGTTGAAATATGCTCGATCCATGATGTCTTTCCATACGGGTACATTCATGTTAGCGCCCCAAACATTGAGTCGGATATCCTTGTTCTCTTTATAGAGATCATTCATCGCATAAAGTAGATACAAAGGATGCTTGATATTACGCCAAATCTCGCCGTAGAGAATGCTAGGATCTCCATCAAGCTCCTGTTTTGTTGAGGACCTCTGCCACCAGGTGAGATCTATACCCTTAGTCACCCTGTGAACCTTTTCCCCAGAGTGATCGAAAACCTTCCACATCTGTTCAGCTCGTTTACTCGTTACGAAAGATGCTTCAAACCGCTCTATCCAAGCAGCCGTGGATGTGAAGCTCTTCCGTTTATCATTAGGTTGCAGCTCGTTATCGAGACACGCTTCAGGTGTACCATGGGCGAAGAACACCTTTGGAGTAAGCTCGCTTACTCTTTTAGACATGGTAGTGTGAACCATATGCACATCAGCCCACTTCATAGCCCAACCCCAATCCTGAGTTCTCAACTCAGGGTGAAAGGCGTCAACCATTCCACCTTCAGCTGCTCTTTTCACAACTGGATTTGGTGCATCTGGTCGCGGTGTTTCACACATTCCCGCTAAAACACCGTCTATTTGGTTCTCCGCGAGGATTAATTCTCTAACGGTTTCATACATTCCACTTAGTTTAGGTCCGAATAAGCACCAGTGAGCTATTTTCAGATCAATCTTTTCTCCTTCCTTCCATGGCGGAGCCCCGCCTTTCATGCCTTCTGCGAATTTCTGTGACATTGCAGTGTATAATTAGGTGTTGAATAGAAAAAACTTAGGCTTTTTTGACTCTGAAAATGGTTGTTCTGGTGAATAATTTAGGTGGATCCACTTGCAGTGGCTGAGGTAGCGTTGGGATGACGCTGTAGAATTGTTGGTAAGTTAGCTTCTGGTGAGAGTATGTTATGTGCTGGGGCTTGGCGCCGAGTTTCCTTAATTGATCATTTACCCAATCTATCGGTATATTTCTCAGAGTTAATCCATCCTCACGAACGGTCTTTTTACTTCCAGCCGTTTCAACGCAGAAGACCATTGCCTTGGTGCAGGTAGAGTACATGTTCTTGAGAAGCCTTTCAACCTGTTCTAATGTTGGTATATGGATGAAGAGGCTGACGGATGTTACTATATCAAAGTAGTTTTTACCGAAACTATACATCAGTTCGTTGTTGAATTCCTTAAGGGGAAGGGTGGCGTCTCCCTGCATTGTTTGGACGTAGGGGAAGAATTCTTTCAGATACTTCAGCATCGTAGGGCTATAGTCAAAGCCATAATAATCGGTCTTAACAGGCGAACCTTCTGGAATAACGTAGGGAACAAGATGCCCCATACCGCATCCAATGTCGAGAACGTCTTCAACGCCCTTGGGTATATAGTTGGATATGTCTCTGCAGAGAAGTGACTGTGTTCCCTTTTTTTCCCGTGGATCGTGATATAGTTCTAGGTAACGCTTGGCACGATCTTCATCCCATAGTGAATCAGACATGGAAGTAAGTGTGTACTACGGTGTATAAAAAAATGGGTGGTTATGTTATTTTAGTCAATGCCTGTAATACGCTGGCGTCGATGCCTTGCGACATTACCGTGGAGTCGTTGACACTAACCCAGAATTGGGCTTCTAGTTCTGCATAAGGTATGTTCGCCTTTGAGACTACGAAGACTCCTTTAAGCCGTGCCCACTGGTTAATGGTCATTGTGGCTTTAAGATCCTCTGTTTCCTGTCTTAGCAGGAACTCTGCTTTCAGATCTGCCGAGTCTTGTCCTACCTCAAACCGTGCAAGTAGATCAGCTGTCGCGGACACTTAGCCTCCCTCCGAGATATCAGCTAGTCGGATCATCACCGCGAAATCTGAAGCTACGCCAGTAGCATCATTCCTAAGCCTGCAGTGCAGTGCATAGGTTTTCTCTTCGTCAACAGTATCCTTATCTTTGAAAGGCACCATCGGACTCAATGCTTCACCGTATTCTCCAGCATCCCCAGCAGCTAACGCGATATTACGCCTATATCGGCGATGTATTTTGTCAGCTTGGAGACCGGGGTTATAGTTGGATGTCTCCCAGATGTCGAAATCGAATACATGGGCACCTACTGTGAGGGCGACGATCTTAACATACGCTATCTTAGCCCACCTAGCTGGGATGGGTATGTCGAAACGTACTTCACCACCCGCTGGGATTGGCCCATCGTTTATCGTCAAGTCCTCTACGTCGAACATGTAATGCCTCCTAAGGATTACTGTTGCACGTAGAATGTAACTTTTAGGTCTTCACTTGGTGGTGTTACCTTCGCAACGTATGGATCGATTACCCATCCGATTAGCTTGATCGTATAGTCGAATACTGCGCCTGAGGCTGTGACTTTGAGGTTGACCTTGTCATCGTCATTCAAGACTGCGTAGACAATTCTACTCTGCCACCTATCGTTGACGTCACCACAGTACACTATCTGAGTTTTGGTGCTCAGAATGATACCGGGATATCCGACCTCGAGGTAGGCGTCTGTAGCTGCTCCAGCTGCGTCTCTAGCTGCGATGTCTAGGATGGCTGCCCTCGCATTCTTAGGTGCATACGCACCCAAGTCAAGGTGATACCATCCTGTGCTGTTGCTGCTGGTGACGGTTGCGATGTTGCTGGTCTGCATATCCAGTTGGATTATGCCACCGAATTCCTGTTCAACGCCAAGTGCTAGTCCTTTAACTATTCGGACTGGATGATGATCGTATTTGGTTTCCTTTACCATTTTTCTTTCTCCTAACCTTTTCTGCTTCTCTCACATTTAGTCTCCGTGAAAGCGTCCAGAGAGATCCATACCACCTTTAAGGCGTGGTTCAGGCCATTTCCTCCAACCATGTTAAAAAACGGGTAGGTTGGCTACCCTAGGGTTCTTAGAAAGTCCAAGAAGGTGTTGACCACGAAGCTGCAAGATACCTTGCTGCGCCTGCTCCTCTATGGGCTACTGCCATGTCGAAGCGGTGTGAATAGTATGCCTCGAGTAACGGATAGTTCGAATAGGGGCCTTCCCACAACTTCAGACCTCTGCCCTTGGGGCTCAGTGGCTCTCTCATAGTGACAGGCTTGATCCTGCCCTCAATTGCCAGCAAGTACCCGGGTGGGCACCAGTCGTCTTGTATGATAGTAAGTCCCTGGAACTGCTTCACTACCTCAAAGCCCTTCGTCGCTACGGTCTCGATGATACTGTTAGGTGTCATCGCAGTTGTCCAGCCAGCTAGGTTCTCACACGCCTCGACTTCCTGCAGGTTCATGAATAGGTAGATCGGTCCGGCGTAGCCGTGCTCTCGTATCTCCCTCTTGATCGCTGAGAAGTCGCTTAGTGCGATATCTGCGCTACCTGAAGCATCGTAGTGGTTGTGGCTTGTAGTGAATGTGTTACCCTTCCATGGCGGAGGTGCCCTGAGGCTTGCCGCTGCCATGTTAGCATCCCACCATCCCTTAGAAGTCGAACCGCTGCCTGGGGTTAATGCAGTGTAGAAGAACCTCTTCGCCAACAGACGCTGATCTGCCCTGAGGGCTTCAGCCTGTGTCTCCTTTAGCTCGCCGGCAGTTGAATCCTGAATCGCTTTTTTGGTGAAAGCGTATCCAAGCTCGAACTCCCTTAGAGGTACGGGAACCTCTGTGGCTCTTAGTTTCTGCCAATCTTCCATGTAACCTTCAGCCGCAGTTACGAATTCCATGTTCCTCTGCCAGATACGTACTGACTCTTTTGTGGTCGTCTTGATGAACTGACTCATGAGCCCCCATTCTACCTCGTTATACATGGTGACGCCCTGTTGGAACTCCTTGTAGAGCATCCGGGTGTCAACATCATCGTAGGTAAACAGACCACCAGTAGGATCTGGAAGTCCTGGGGCGTTTGTTAGATTGCTATCTTCACTCATCTTTCATCATTCCTAACCATCTGCAGGAGCCACGTAGTTGACGCCAACTACGATCTTGTACGTAGCAGTAGCAAAGCCACAAACAACACCAGAGGCGCTGAGTGTAGTGGAGGGTGGTGATCCGCCTGAAACTGCACCTGTGTAGACACGGGCACCGATAGTCTGGATGGTGTCAAGAGTCATTCGGCAGAAGTGTACGATCGTAACCATACGACCTGCTGCTATATCTGTGAGTGCCCATCCGTGACATACATCGCTCTTACCGTTATCTACAGCATACGCTAGTCCATCTGAGGATATGTAGACGCTTTCTCCCATTGAGAGGTCTTCAGCCGCCACAGCCTTGGAGGTGTGGCGTGGGTCATACATGTCGATTCCTTCACATGTTACCATTAGTTATTCCTCCGTTTAATTCCACGTTCGGAAATGAGGTCTTCGATTCCCTGCTCCTTCAAGATCCTGGCGCGTGTCTCAGCGTCGATGGTCTCTTCCTCGCCGGGGCGTTTCTGTAACGCTAATCCTTTGTCTTCGGAAACCGTGAATTTCTGGGCTTTGAACAAGCTGAAGAATTCGTTTCTCATCTCCTCGGTCATGCCTGCCCCTAGTTTCACAACTGGAGCTGCTTGCCTTGGGGAAAGGTGCTTTGCTTGAACGAGGTTGCTGACTTCATTGGATATTTCCTCCATCTCTAGCTTGCCCTCCAGCTCCGCGATGCGGGCCTTCAAGCCTTCTAGTTCCTCATTCTCCTCGAGGTCCTCAGTGCCATCCTTCATCTTCTCCTTGGGCTCAGGGTACTTCTTCTTGTACTCTGCCTGACATTCCTCCATGGACTTACCTTCCGCCATGCAGTCTTTCATGAATGTCTTATAGTCCTGCATTTCCTTCTCGTCTGGCTTTTCCTCTGGCATCTCCTCCTCTGTCTTGCCCTTTTGGAGCAGTTCAGTGAGTTTTTCCAGAAGTTCAGCGTTAGAGAGATCTTCTGCCTCGGCTATACCAAGGATCTTGGCGACGGCGCCAAAGTCCTCTTCTGACAGTTTGTCTTTCAGGAAAGTAGCAAGTTGCTCTTCCTTAGAACTGGTTGGCTCGTTATCTTCCAACTCTAGTTCTTCAAACTCGATAACTTCGGGGTTACCTTTTCCATTTTTTTCGGACAAGGTGGTTTTCTCCGAAGGAGAGAAATAGTTTCAAAATATAAAACTGATACCGACAGGGCTACTGACAGATTATCCCCTTTTTTTGAGATCAAACAGGAATTTAACGATAATTAAGAGGATTAAGAGCATGATGTGGTATGCTCCACGGATATAATTGAGATAGAGGCAGAAACAAGCAAAGGCTAGAATAAAGAGGTCTCCGAACTTCATGATTCATCAAATAGCAGCGTATAATCAGCGTGTTTTTGGGCAAAGTGGCGCTTCATCGTGTTTTTTGGGCGATTAGAAAATGATCGATAATCACAGATCGGACAATGGAGACCATAACGTGGATCAAAAGCGAGGTTTAAAGTAATGATTTTGTTCTCAAAATCTTCCCAGCGTTTCACTGTTTCAACTACTTCTACAGTAGCTTCTCTATGCTCTGGCATACTTGGCTTACCTGTTTGATTCTCTAAATCTTGAACGCCTTTAACAATCGAATTAACGAAGAAAACTGCAGGTATATCGTTTACAGCTTGTGCTAATGGTTCACTTGCTGCAGGACTGATAAAGGTAGGTTTCTCGGAGTCTTTTTCGGCTGCAAGCCTCTGCGCGTTATCACTGGTTACTACATCCAAAGCCTCACTTAATTTGTCTCTATCAGGCAACCCTTCCTGAATTACAAGGGAATCGTCACGCATATCTGTGAGAAGATTATCCATCATTAACTCGGCGCTTGATATCCTCGGAGCGTAGGAGATGTTTTGAACCATAGACTCCAGACTCTCCCCGTAGTTACTAGCACGAGCCAAGATCCTCATGATAGCGGGTGGCATACGCACCTGCGGTTCCTCACCTTCAAGGAAAACATACAGCAAATCCATTAACCGGAGGACCAGGAGCCCTCTATCCGTAATCTTATAGATGCTGGGGCTTCGCTTATCCCGTTTACTTGGTTTCCTTCCTCTAGGATTACTTGCCTCAACAGTGCCCCAACCAATATCTTCAACGAGGCCTTTTCTCTCAGCTAAGTTCAGAAGCCCTTCTTCCTCAGACAAACCTTTCTCGGGATCAGCGTCACGCCCACCCATAGTTCTCCAACTAGTACCGATAGCATACATTATCCGAGTTGGTTTCTCCTGCTGCCCTGGTGCCATGGCGATTGCGAGTAGAAGATCCCGCACCATTTCAAGTTGACCGCGCCTAGGTTTCGGCATTTGTAAACAGTAGATAAACGTGTGTATAACATTAATTATTATAGCCTCCGGGGTTCTAACTATGAATATGGAGTTATTACCAACTCTCAGATTTATTGTCAGTATACTGGGTTTCGCCCTTGTTGGCGCCCTTGTGGCTGTGGGGATCCATTTCTATGGAAAATCTAAGCCGAAGAGTAGCAAGGTAAATCAATACGGCTCGGATATCTTGATGCTTTTATTCATTGTAGCGGTTTTCGCCGTCGCTGGATTCGGATATAATTTAGTAACTTCACTGCAGGTCGATTATACGCCATCACCAACGAGAATCCCGAGTGCTTTAAGGGTTATAACCGCTGATGGTGAGGATATTGACATTAATTTCTATTGGGATGTGCTGGCACAGGATCCTGTAAGAGAGTTGGATTACGGAGAGTTTGATGTTCTTTCTTCATCATCCCGTGAAACTTGGTGTAGAAATGAGGCGTTGATCGACGTCTGGCTTACGTTAAATTGGGAGAACCTCAACCCACCCGATGCCGACCAGTACATACATCTTGACTGGAATTGGGTTAAACTCATAGACACCTGGAAAGCCTATCCAGAGGAATTCTCGATAATAAACGCCCAGCTCGTATGCACACCACCGCAGCCCGTAGATCCAATAATAATCGCAAGAGCTGAACCGGGATTCAACTATGAGATAACCACACGGACTAAAGTTACAGCAAGTGCCACTAATAGACCTGAAACGCAGATAGTTTTCAGGTATAGAGACAGCCAGAATTATTACTTCGCCGGTATCGGTCCTTGGGGATATTATGGAGCCATAGGGAAATTGGTTGATGGGCAGGCAACTAGGATCGCTCAAGGCGGGAACCCGAGTTACGTTGACATATCTCTGAATACCTGGTACGACGTTAAAGTACGAGTAGCTGGAAGCACGTTTACACTCTACATAAATGACACTGAGATATGCAGCATCGAAGACACCAGTATAGGGTACGGAGACATAGGGTTAAGAGCCCTCTATAGCGATGTTGTCTGGGATAGCTATGTCGCGGTCAACGCATTTAACCCAGAAGATATCATTTTCGAAGATTACTTTGTTGGGGCTCCATTAGATGTAAGCACTTCAAGAAAAGTTACGTTTACAGTAACCTCGACAGCTGCTGCACCAATAACAGATGAGGATACATGGGATTTCTCGTTTGATAGCGTGATTACGGCTTATGATAATCCCAGAGACATTAAATATCCTGAATCGCCCTAGCTAATCAGAATGACCGAGAAAAATACCTCATCCGATTTCTGGAAAAGAGCGTTCTTGGGATTGGTCATCGTTGTAACCGTTATGGCGTGTGCATGGTATGTTCAGAATAGATTCAATGAGCAGCAGAGAACCTTCAATCAAGCTCTAGCTGCCAACGCCCTTACAACAAATCAGGCCCTCGTAGAGATTAGGACACAGTTAGCAGATCTTGAAGAAGCCATCAATAGTTTGGATGGGCAACATAGTAGCGATGTATCTAGAATCGACGTCGCGTTAAGAGACATGCAGGCAACCTTAGACGATCACGCGGAGCTGATACAGAGAAATACGAATCGTTATTATGATTTGAATAACGATTACTGGGATCTCCAGCAGAGAGTGGAAAATCTCGAATGCGCGGTCTGGAGTGAAGAAGATAACTGCACCAAACCTCAAAATCCGTGTGGATCATGCCCCTACTGTGGAAGCCCGTATTGTTATTACTGTGGTCCTTAAATCGTTCTAACCTCCTTTTTTACCCATGATAGAAGCAATATGGTGCGTCATCATAGCGTTTCTACTCATAATTATCTGGATAATCTGGAAGATAGTTGTAACCCCTAATGTTGTACTCACTGTAGTAACGGACAAAGCATCCTACAACCGTGGAGAACCCGTAGTCATCACTGGTGTTTTAACTGGTGATGGAGATCCTATTGCGGGTGAAACGATTTCAGGAGCCGTCGTGCTTCCTGGTGGTACTGGCGCCCACAATTTTACAGCTACCACACAGGCAGATGGTTCTTGGCAGTATACATATGATACGACAGGTGGCTCAGGTGGCACCTACACAGTACAAGTAGCAGGGTTTGGCCAGAGTGCTAATACAACCTTTCAACAGGTTATCCAGATAAATGTTGTAGATGCTTTGATGTGTAGAGTGCCTAAGACGGTGTACTACAAGGATTTCATGTAGTTTTTGTGTATTTGTGTGCAGACGCAGATACATACATAGATTAATATTTTCTATGAAAAGAAGCCCTAAAACCGCTTCTTTTGGCTGTTTTACACGGTTTAGATACGTTTCTTGCAGCACCCTATATTATTATATATACAAAAATTGGATACAATTATATTATTATATTATTGGGGTAGAAGAGAATGTCGCAAAAAACGGATACAAAAAACGTTGGGGAGAAAGTGAAACTACAGGCATGGATTCCTAACAACTTAGACGCAAATCTGAGGACTCTAATACATCAAAAATATCAGAAATATGAACATGGTCTTCTGAGTTATGAGGTTGAAATGGCTATACGTCACTGGTTGTCCCTGCACACAGAAACACAAACCACGATCGACACGAAGCCCCCGAACCCCACGCCAAAGGTCCAACTCGCCTATATGAGAGTTAAAGAATATCTTCTAAGCCCTGCTCCTGGCAGCCCGCATTATTTCCAAATTGTCCCGGGGCAACAAGTTCCAAGAGTCCATCTTCTTCGAGCTATCGCTAATACCCGTGGAGGTGATTCACGGACTATTGAGAAATGGATGCGTTTATTCAAGCAGAATGGTTTAATCAAACCCGTGAATACTGGAGCCGCTACATGGGAAGTCATGTAGGCTCCTTATAGACATCCTCACTCTGTAGCGGTATCTCTTCCATGCTAAATACCGGTTCTTCATCCCAAGTATCCACCCATAATACGATTGATTTGACGGAACTATAGTAAAGCCCAAGCATGTACTCCATCTTGTTCTCCCAATACGCCATGGAGTCGTTACGATCCTCAGGGATCACGGTTATTGTTCTAGGAGGAATGGATACGGCTAACCGGTAATCAAAATATCCCCGAGCATAGAGGCTGGCAACAACACCATAGGTAACAGCGCGTTTGATGAGTTTTGGCACGGAGATTATAGTCCAAGCGTCATCGTATTTCTTCTGATTAGTTATGAGGTGGCTTTTGACATCAACCATCACACCTTCGATGACGTATTCGAGGACTGCGTCACTGATATCGATTTCACCTAGATCTATGACTCCTTCAATGTATCTGCGAGATGACCATAGCCAATAGGGGTGCCTAACGTAAAGATAAGCAGGTAATCTAACCCAATGAGACACCCCGAAGCTGGAGAACAGGTTCTTGACGTCGCTATGCCTTACGGTGAAAATTGCCTTTAGATCAGCGATTGGTTGTACTACAAGCTGGGTATAGAGGTCTTTGAAACCAGAATGCCTTACAGTAAGCTCTGCAGCAAGATCTTGGACAGCGGTGTGTTTAACGATAAACTCTGCTAAGAGATCGATTGTATGTTGTACTACGAGCTGGGCGTAGAGTTCCTGAACTCCGCTGTGCCTGACGATTAATTGAGCTGCTAAATCGACGGCATCGGTGTGCCTTACAACGAGTTCAGCAAGAAGATCCTCAGCACCTGCATGACGAACAATAAGTTCAGCCTTTACATCCTCAAGACCAGGAAGCAGAACATGTCTCAGATTGAGAACGTCAACTGCAAAATTATTGCCAATGTAATAGGTCGCTGTCGCGTATTCGTATCTGCAGGTTCCTTGATTGAAAATATCCATGATACCTCCAGAGACTAAGTACAACGGATCTCGGGAAGGGTCACTATAAACATACAGTTCTAATCTCGGAGTTATAGCGCCGTATTGCCAAGTAAATCTACGTATAAGAGTGAAGTACCGTTTCATCCCAGGTTGATACGGCTCGTCGTCTAGGAAGTTAGCTGAAGGACCAGGAAGCTCCTCTAAAACATAGAAAAGCTGATTCCCGATTCTCCAACCCCTGAGCCCTATTCCATCACCACTCCAAGCGCTTGGAGGCCCACCGTCATCTCTTAACGCCCAGATGTATCCATAAGAGTCGTCATCACTAGCCCTGAAAACCGCGTCAAATTCTATCTCAAAGTCATTATACGGCCATGAATCAGAGCCCCAGTCTTTATAGAAAGCAGCATTATCAGAAGAATCTCCGTTAAGAGTAACGTTGTTACCGAAGATGTTACGAATAGCGTTACCGGCGCCACCTTCAACCTGAACCCATCCATCAGTGAAATCTACATATTGCTGACGTCTAGGCCCAAATTCCGCCGTGAGATCAGCTACACTAGTACG
>Ga0209536_100000279_pt1 | contig 80999 bp, 55 predicted proteins | sample DeeMarSeWOR28_12_FD_187461 | JGI IMG/M metagenome (GOLD analysis project Ga0209536, IMG submission 187461) | Marine sediment microbial communities from White Oak River estuary, North Carolina - WOR-2-8_12 (SPAdes) (version 2) | ecosystem: Environmental > Aquatic > Marine > Intertidal zone >...
GCGGCTTTCCAGCCGCGAAATCAAATGCCGCGGCTGGAAAGCCGCCCCTACCGATAAGTTGGTTTTATGGCAACTTGGGCTTTTTAGATAACCAGATAATATTATTATAATCATGATTTGCTTGATATAACAATTATCAAAAGTTAACCGGTGAAATTGATCTTTTATTTTTGATCTGTCACCTAAAAGGGCGGAAAGGAATTTTTCCGCTTAGACGGGACATAATAGCCATTGACTGAGCCGGGGCGTTGAAAATCATCAGAAACCTAACAAAACCGGCTGCGTTTCATATGGACCGGTATCAGGAGAAATGACTTATGGGCGATACATTTCCGAAAGTCAAAGTAGCGGCTGTTCAGGCCGCGCCAGTGTTTCTTGATCGGGAAAGGACGCTCGACAAAGCCATCGCCTTGATCAGCGAAGCATCCCGAAATGGAGCCGACCTGATCGCCTTTCCAGAGGTTTTTATTGCCGGATATCCATACTGGAACAGGCTGGAAAATGTCTTCAAGACCACCCCATTTTTTATTGAACTGCTCAAGAATTCGGTTTGTGTACCCGGACCCGTTACCGATCGATTATGTAAAGCTGCCCAAAAGGCGGGCGTTCATGTAGTGATTGGAATCAACGAACGACCCGACAACACTCTTGGAACCCTTTATAACACCAATCTTGTTATTGGTCCCGAAGGGAAGATTCTTCTAAAACACCGAAAACTGATGCCTACCTACGCCGAAAAATTGGTCTGGGGGTTCGGCGACGGCAGCTCGCTGAGGATCTTGAATACGTCCATTGGCAAAATAGGGACACTTATCTGCGGTGAAAACGCAAATCCACTGGCCCGCTTTGCTCTGATTGCCCAGGGTGAGGAGATCCACATCTCCAATTACCCGTCCATGCCGCTCGCAGACTACGGGGGGTACAACCTTGGTGCAGACGTTCAATTGCGAGGTGCTGCCCATGCCTTTGAGGGGAAGGTTTTTCATGTGGTGGTCTCATCGGTTATCGATGCCACAGTCGTCGACAAGTTGGCCGACACCGAAGAGAAACGACGGATCCTTACGAGTCCACAATCGAGTTTTACAGGCATCTTCGCCCCGGGTGGAAACCTGATAAGCGACACCGTTTCTCCGGATCAAGAGGAGATCGTTTATGCTGACTGCGACATCGAGGCCATCATCGGTCCCAAGCTCCGGCATGATGTGGCCGGTCATTACAACCGCTTTGATGTGCTTTCTTTAAAGCTCAATCGCGCTCCCTGCAAGCCTATCATCGAAACCGACGAAGTTCTACCAACGGACGGCGACATATCCGATAAGGAACAGAAAAGTGAAGAAAAAGACTGAGCTCGAATAGCTCTTCAAAAATTGTGATTCCTTTTAATGGTTGCCATTAGAATTAAAAATAAAAAACCTGACCACCATAATGGCACCAGCGCAACACCGATTATGGAACCATGGATTATAGACCAGCCCAGGCACCAAAGTATTTCTCCTAAGTAAATTGGGTTTCTCGTATATTCATAAAAACTTTTAGTAATAAATTCCATATTTTCTTCTGCGATGTTAAGTGGCCGTATCAAAAAGGAAGGTCCAAGGGCAAAGCATAACCCTATTATGAATATCGGAATACCTATGGCGGTATTAAATCCATCAAGAAAAAAGCGGGGTTGTTCAATAGAAGGTAAGACAAGAATAACCCTGCCAAGAGATAGAATTGAAACAATAATCCATCCTAAAGCAGGATGGCTACACATCTTCCTGCTACCAACAACAGAACAAGCACCAACCAAAGTAAACATGCTTATTAGAGCCCAAAAAATGGATTGTTGAAAAATTGATTCATTTTATCATAGTTTATGTGAACAAAAGGGCAGGGCTAAATTAGCCCCGCCCTTTTTGTTTAATTATTTTTCCCCAGTCTATTGATAGAATTCGATTACCCTGATAAGGCTTTTATTAAGTCGTTAACTTGGTTCTCTGTAGCGATGGGATGCACATTGTATGTGCAATATGGCACATATTGTTCGAGGGCTTTCATCACTTCTAACTCACTACCCTCAACGATAACATAGCCCCTGCCCTCGCTGACAAATGCTCCCCAATCCTTTGTGATTCCCTTTTCGATATCTTGTCTAACCATAGCCATTAAGAGACCCCATCCCTCTCCTCGTTCTTTTGGATCAATAGGAATTTTCGTTTGGTCTAATTCCCAAAGCACAAGATATTTTCCCATGATATTACCTCCTCTCCAAAAAGTTTTTATAAAATTGATGGGGAAAAATAATTAAACAAATCTAACTTCAGAAAGAATTGCATTAATACTGCCTTGGTTGATCATGGTCATACTTTTCCTTCCGAACGTAATTTGATTAGGTTATCATTCTTCAGATTTGAATACCCCCTTACAACGAAGCCAAACTTCTGCCAGGAGTGAAGCCGGCATAGTTTGATCGGTTTCTCCATTGAATCTTCACCTGATTTAGAGGTCAAAGTTTAAGAGAAACCAGTATTTATCTAAATAGAGAAATTCAGGATGAGCGATCCAGTTCAGAAAGAGGCCAAGGGTAGGAGTACAAACTAATAGGGACAGCCAAACCAAATTGAGGTGTGAGATTGAGCCGCGAAAAGTGTAATCGTTGTCGTTTTATTAATTTGAACAGACTGAATTGTCAAGAAAAAAGCATAAAGAACGATTTCAGTTTGCTGGCCCATAGCTCAATATTTAAAATAATTCAGGTATGTTAACATAATCCCACATGAGGCCTTATCACGCGAATAGCCGAGATCCAATGAAAGATGGGGGTAGCGAGTCTGTCCAATTTTTGTCTGGTAGCAAATCATCTCATTCGGAGAACTAGTGCGTTAGCGAAATTTTTTCCGGAATTAAGATTCCCTCAACAGTTGGTAAAGTTGTGATAGTCTAACTTTCAGAAAATCGCCGACTGGAAAGAGCTGAAACTCCTTTCAGCCCAAGTTTATCCCATAGATGAATTATGCATCCGACTCAATTTTATGATACTCAAATAATCCCATGCTATATTGATAAAAGATGGTTTGCTAATTCCTCTGGGGCCGAGAAAAATGGCGAGTGACTGGTGTCTAAAGAAATAACCTTTTCGCATGGGAGAGCCTTGTACATTTTTTCTTGTACTGATGGACTAATAGCTTTATCCCGCGAACATGAAATATAAACTCTAGGAATTCGCCCGAAATTTTCTTCAGTAGTACTTACAGGGGTAGCGAACGGCGCGGCTGCTTGAGGAACCAATTGAGATTTTGCAAACTCAACATCCTCGTCAGAACAATCGGCATAGAAGACCTCTTTTAGGGCCTCTTCTTTTACAGTGGCATAGCTCTGATCTTCAGCCATAATTAAGTTCGGCAGGACTAATGCATCGGTATCCGGCTCAGCAAGTTGCAATAAAAATTCACCATTTTTTAACAAAAAGCCCGTCAAATATACTAATTTTTTAATCTTTCCCGGTCTATATTCAGCAGTCTGCGTAATCACTACCCCTCCCATGCTATGCCCAACCAGAATAGCTGGCTCAGACTGCTCATCAAGAATTTGGCATACTCGATCAGTATACGCCTGCAGGGTAATTTCAGTGATGGGTTTCTTGTCTTTACCATGTCCGGGTAAATCTGGTGCCACCGCTTTATGTCCTTCCTTCTCTATAAGGGGAATAATATTTTTCCAGCACCAGGCTCCATGCCAAGCGCCATGAATCAATACATAAGTACTCATAATTTTCCTCCTTTCATTAAAACAGCAAGTTTATCCTTAAATGGTATAGAAAAAATTGTTCTATAAACAAAACCACCTTTATTTTGGCGCGATTAATTTATTTTTTTGCAAATTATTTATCACAGCCCTGATCACATCGTTGATGATTTGATCCTTTGAGTCTTTGCTCCATGTTTTTGATTTCCCAGACCACATGAGTTTTTCCGTTTTTACATCGTATAAATTCGTTTCTAATCGAACCGAAGTACTTGTGCTTGAATAACCCGGATCACTGTATCGGCTGTGATAAAAACCATAAAAGCCCCGATGGGCCGAACCGTCACGTGTGTAGACATCTTTTTCTTCTTTGCCGATCAAGTGCGTGATGATCACTGCGTCGCTTTCATATTGATCGACAGCATTTAATATCGTCTCTTTTTTCAACTCCAAATCTGGATTGCTTCAGGAGGCCGAAAACTAATGGTCGTAGACCGCCCGCGTCCCTTCTATGGCTAAATCAGAGCCTCTGCAAAATGGCGTTTAACGAATGAATACGGGAATCTCGAGCGCATCGTCATGTTCCGGCTTCCCAGTGGGGTTGTCTTTTTTCAAAAGCAGCACTGCTTTTCCGCCAGAGGCCGGTCTCTCAAACGTGATCTTACCCTCGAATGCAACGAATTCTTTGGTCATCCACGGACCTTGTGCCGTGCAATAGCTTTGCCCAAGTACGCTACCGTTGGCGTCAATGATGACCATCGGGAAATCACCCTCGAAGAACCAAGTACCGCGGGCTCTGCCGCTGACAGTCAGCGGGGAGGCAATCGTCGATCCGGGGGCCGGTGAACCCACCACGATCATCGCCGCCTTGCAATTGCCGTGAGGCGGCACCCGCACCAGTCGGGACGCGAAAAATCCGCCCGGGTAATCCGCGCCGAATCCATCTCTGGGGGCCTCGACTGGTTGGCCGTAAAGCACCATGAACACCGGGGCATAGGGTTCTCTGTCGGCGGCGTGACTCCGATGGGCGTCCATTAAATCATCATACCCGGTGGAATCACCTGTAATCCACAGGTCCTCCGTCTGGCCGCACGGACGAAAGACCCTCACTTCATGCCCGACAGTCACCCATCCCTCAAAAACGTGATATTGCTCTTCCGGCGTCCCAACGTCCAGTAATTCTTCGTTTTGAAGGATTAAATAAGCAGTCTTGGGCACGAACGGCGTGGCGGCCATGGGTTCATCAGATCTCCGATCTCGGTATTCGACAACGATCACGCCGTTGCGAATTGAAACGCGGTCGATTGCAATCCGGTCCCCAAGAAGTACGGCATTGGTGCCGTGATATCCATCGTTACGGTTGATGGCAGCGGTGGCATAGATAAATGTGCCGGTTCCCCCGGTGTTTTGAAACAGAATCAGGGCGGCATCCGGGCGGCCGTCATCGTTTAGATCTCCGACAGTCGGTTCTCCGAACACCGCGGTTGTGATCTTCGACGCGGACCCAGGAGCCGCTTCCATTTCGCTTCGGCCATCGACCAGACCGATCTCTTTGCCGTCGATTCGATAGCAGATATTGCTGGGATCCAGTCGCACCGGAATCAGGTGTTTTCCTGCACGAACCGCGCGAATACCCTTTTTCGGTATTTCGGCCAGGGCCATCGCCACTTGGTCCTCAATAGGCAACGCAGATCGAGTCTCCATGGTCACAATGTCGGCGATGCCATCGGTCAGGACAACCTTGAGAATGCGCGTTCGGTTGAAAAACTTAACATTCCTTACAAAAATGACCATGTTGTGGCCGAAATCGAGTTCGGGCGGCACATCTTTAGGCTTAAAGGCCTGCCACACGGCCCGGAAAATGTCGGGGTCGTCGATGAAACCGGCCGGTGTATTCCGTTGTCCCTCGGAGAGTCGGTCAAGTCGGGCCACCGGATACTCGCCATTCCAATGGTTGATGATCGGTACGGTTGCCGTCGCACTCGGACCACTATCCCCGGTACCTTCATTTTCCGCTATGGCCGACGCTGCAATTTCAAATGCCATGAACAAAAACGCCATGAAAACCAACCGCTTTATTGAAATCATGACCACTCCCTGCTGCAATTCACTTTTATCCTGGTCGATTATCCAATTAATGGGTTTAGTGCCATATTTATTAAATCGATGCAGATACAAATTGGATACATGTAACTTATCGTATACGAAAATCGGGTGTCAAATCCAAATCACAAAAAATGGATTGGTTCTTAAAGTAGCCAACTGCCCTTAGAGTAAAGACTCAAGTGCCTTATTTGCTTGTTTCAATTCACCTTCTGCCTCGAACTGTTCAAAGAATTCAATTGATTCCCGCTGTTTCACCTTGGGCATAGCCTTTGACATTCGAACGCTGTTTTGATAATTTGTCTATTGTAAAAATCGTAATTTACATTGCATAACTTATTGCAATTTTGATGTTTTCGACGAATTAAGTTTGAATGCTGTCACCAATTAAAATCATTGGTCAGGCCTTATCCGTTTACTCCTATGGGCTAAAAACTAAATGACGATGACTAAAACACGTAACGCGTCACAATCGGAAGATCGAGCTTTCAAGCCGGAATTATTTGATGATTTCAAGCGCCTTACAAACTGTTCTCAGGATGGTATCTATCATTATGACATCGACTCACGACGATTTCTTTTTCATAATAAAAAATTTCGAATTTTTTTTCGGTTAGAAAATGGCCCTGAAATCCCTGCAGCGTCAAATCAGATAGTCAAATCCATCCACCCCGAAGATCGCAAACAAGCACTCAAAGCCTTAAACGAATCATTGTGTGCCGGACAAACAGAAGGAGAGGCTGAGTACCGAGTCCTGTACCCGGATGGCTCCGTTCGCTGGCTACACGATCGCTGGTTCGTTTTACGAAACCCCAAAGGCAAGCCCCTCGCCGTCCAGGGATTCATTCGTGATAACACCCAACGAAAACTTTCCGAATTTCAATTTATTGAGAGTAAACAAAACGCGTTGATTGGCAGTTATATTGTTCAGGAAGGCAATTTCAAATACGTCAATCCTAAATTTATCAACATTACTGGCTATAATGAAGAGGAGTTGATCAATACAGACCCCATGGCAATTGTCCGTGAAGATTACCGTGAACATGTGCGTCAATGCGCTGTGGCCATGCTCAAAGGTGAAAGTGTTACGCCCTACGAGTTCTGTGTTCTCGATAAATCCGGTTCCACTCATTGGATAATGGAAACTGTAACATCGGTCATTTATAGAGGTGAGCGTGCCGTTCTTGGCTATTTTATGGACATTACCAAATTGCATCAAATGAAAGACAATCTTTCTGCCTTGGGATTAATGATTGGAACCATCTCACACAGTTTAAGAGGATGCTTAACGGGACTGAATGCGAGCCTTTATCTCATAGAAACAGGCTTTTACCGTAACATGCCGGCTCAGATCGAAGAGGGTTTAGATGTTACCAAACTCATGGCGGACCGCATTCGAAAGTTGGTTTTGGATATACTCTACTATTCAAAGGAACGGGATCTGGAAATAGAAGACGTTGAAGTTTGGCAATTTGCTAAAGAAGTTGCCGTTCTTATCGAAAATCGCATTAAAGCCGCTAATATACAGTTCATTACCCACTTTCCCTACGATTCCGGGTATATTGCAATTGATCCAGAAATAATCCGCGCGGCATTAATAAACATACTCGAAAACGCCATGGAAGCCTGTATTGAAGACACCAGAAGTATATCCCATTGGATACGTTTTACTACACGTGTCGATGAGGCCAAGGTTTATTTTGAAATAGCAGACAATGGGCCCGGTATTGAAAAAGAACAAGCAAGCAGGATTTTCCAGCTTTTCAGCTCTTCAAAAGGAAAACGGGGGACAGGTATAGGTCTCTTCGTAACCCGGAAAGCCATCCTCAAACACGGAGGCACAATAACCGTTGATTCCAGCCCAAATGAAGGAGCTAGCTTCCATATTACTTTACCACGACGAGCGCATGCTCGTGGCTGAGATGAAATCATTCTCTGAGGTAATCAGATATCGCGCAAGGACATCAACAGCTCCCAAGTAAGACTTACATCCCATTCTGTTTCACGTGCGGGGATAGGTGGTGTCTTGAGTATCAACCGAGTTTTGATTGGCCAAATCGCATAACACGCACAGACACATAACTATAATACTTTTATGCAACGACAAGCTTCTCCGAAGCCATCACAGTACCTTTCACGCGTGCGGCGATCTTTTTGAACGCAATTTCCCGGGCAAAATCCGGTGAGCCATGCTTGGATTTCACGTCAATGCTAAAGGGTGAAAAGCCACAATCGTCCGTGGAGCCGAGACGTTCGCAGGGAATATACGTGAAGGCGAGGACCAAATCCTTGCATACTTGCTCCGGAGTCTCGACTGTTGGGTTGAGTGGGTCGATTACACCGACAAAACAAATCTGTGGAACACCATTCGCTTCCGATCTGCAGTACTCTCCGCACAACGTGTAGATACGCTCCTTGTCCATTTCAATAGCCACCTGAAATGGAATAACCGGGATCGATTGGATAGGGGTTCGCTGAACTTTTCCAATACTCCAGAACCTGATTAGCCGGGAGAGCGATGTGACGTCTCCAACACAGCAGCCGGTCCCCAGAGAAATGGGGTATGCGGTATGACCATGACTCGATTGTTTTCACCAAACTTAACGACGACTGTTCGAATGCTTGTATAACAGACTCCCACGCGATTGCCGCTCGGATCTAAGATGTAGGACCCGTAGGCATTATAATCCCAATCTTCCCACACCCATTTAGTGGCATTTTTGAACTCATCGGTATTGGGATCCACCTCCCGCCACATTTCTGACTCGGCATCATACTTGGGGTCCACCCCGATTATGACATAGGGACTGTTGATATAACCGTAAAAATAGTAGCGATAATCCGATGGAACCTCGTTTTTTTTAAACGAGTTTGTGATTTGTGTATCTCTCGTCAGTCGCCCATAGCTGCCACCGGAGCAACCGCTGAGGCTGACGATGATGACCATACAAATTATTAGCCCGAGGGTTTTACACAGAGCCCTATCGTCTATTTTCGTAATATATTTCATAAAGCGTTTTTCCTGACTTAGTAAAAGGTTAAAAGCGACTCAGATCAGCCTCGTTTGACGAATCCGATAACTTGTCGTAAATCAACTCGGCAACAGCTAAAACGTATAGCAACAAAGGCAGGGTGTCAACTGAAGCTAATCTGCTGACCTATTAAGCTGTTGGGTTAAAAAGGTTTATTTCTTGGGCGTTTGCGACTGGCCTACTTTTTTTCCAGTCTTAAAGGTTTTGCCATGAATTGTGTGTAGCACTGTAGTCGCTGTGTTGGAATTGAAGTCATTTTTGACGGGTTTCTTTTTGCTTGAACCCAATTTTTTCGCGGTTGGTTACACCGTTGCAGACCTAACGTGGTCCGTGGCGGCCCGAAGTGCGGAATTGTCGTTGCCGAAGGTTCCAACAACTTCCTGGGGTTCGAAGCGAAACGCACTTGGATATTTTGCCTCGACCCGAAACAAGCTTTTGAACAACCAAAAGCAATAGTGTTGTTCTCGAAAGTGACTGAATGCCTCTTGCCGTAGAGCGGGCAGTTCTCTTAGGTCTCTCAAAACGGATAAGGACATTCCCTCGAGAATATCAGGGCCGTAAAACACTTCGTCGAGAATATGGACCTTTCGTTCGCCGTCCGAACCGGGAAAGGTATGCTTCCATTTCCAGTGGATCCATTTCTTTTGGCCGCCTTGCAACGCCATGTCGGGTGATGAGACGCGCACCAACTCGCCGGAATCTCGCGTACGTAGTTCGGATATGGGATTGCGAGCGCCCAGCGGCGCAAGCATATCGTGCAAGCTAACCCAACCGTCTTCGAGTAGATGTTTCCAGTCGAATACGACGCGCAATTGCTCATCCCCTTCACCAAACCGACTGACCCAGTCGTCCTCCCCGATTTCGACACGAAAAAACGCAAAATCGACGTCTTGTTTGTATATCTCATCCGACATCGGGGAATTGGTCGGCACAACAATATTCCAGTCTCTGAGACTATCCTTGGAAAAAATCAGTCGGGAGCTATAGATGTTCGTCCAACTTGCAGCGGTCGTCGCATGTTTTAGATAAAACGGCAAACTGCGAAAAGCCGAATACAGCTCTTTCTCTTTGTCGGACAGTGGCGCCAAACTGCGCCGCAGATGACTAAGATTGTGTTTCGACAGCTGAAGAATCGTTTGGATGTTGTCGGGCAGATAACCTTCTCCCAGAGACTGGACGAAGACCTTGCCTGAATTGAGTTTTCGATACGCACGGCGCGAATAGAGATATTTGAATAGGCGCTGGACTTTCTTTAGGTCCTCGCCTGTATATTTTAGAGGCGCGGCCAGCGGTACCGTGAGGTCGCCCCGATCGGGGGCTCCAAGTTTTTTTCTGATCGCAAATTGAACCTTACGTGCATTTTGCAAGATCGTCGCGGCGCTTAGCAGTAATCCGGCATGCTCCTGCATGAAAGCCGGTGCGCCGCCGACGCTTTTGTAGGGCTCGATGTCAACCTCAAACGCCCCTCCTCCTCGCGGCTTAGTCCAGGCTTCGAGCTGTTTTAAATGGGCGCAAAGTTCGCCGACGCGTTCATCAAATTCGCCCGAAGCTACGCCTTGTAGGAGTTGATCAACACGCCATTTCAGTTTTTCGAATTCGGCGCTTAATTGGGAAAGTTTCATTTTCGTGATGACCTAAAACCGGGTAAAACTAAACACGCTGTGGACGGTAATTATTTGAGAAACTCAACCCGTTCCCCGGTGTCTCTTTCTTCCAGTGCAACTCGGTGGATCAGGTCCTCCTCCTTGAGCCATTCCTGCGGCCGACCCCATCTATGAACCAGGTTCTTTTGGCCTGTCATATTGGATTTGATCGTGGCTTTGGGAGCGTCGTCCAGCATCAATTCCCATTGACCCTTTGTCAAGGGGTCGCGTAATCGAAGGCGCAGTGATTTCTGTGCAGGATCTGCAGATACACCGATAATCCGATTTTGGTCTGCACCCACCGTTCCTGCCGGCTGTATGCTGGCGGCCAACGCAAGTTGATACTCTGCTTCGGCCAATGTCTTGCGCACTTCAGCATCACGCATTCGAATTTCTTGCGCGCGCATGTCTTCTGAGTAAGGTTCGGTGCTCGCCAGCGCGCCAACCACCGTATCCAGGTACAAACCACCGGAGGCCAATATCAAATCATCACTGAGAATAGGTGTGTTACGATCGATAGTTGCATGTCTCAGACGGGCCACGAAGTCGATCAATTCCGCATCCATGCCGGTGCTCAGCGTACCGGCAGCGGCGACAGACCTGCTGGATCTTCTAGCCGGCTTTGCAGGAGCTGGTCCAAGACTGACACGTGCTATGGAGGTGACGGTGTCAGGGTGTTCTTCAGAGAATCGTCTGGTCGCTTTGCTGCCTGCTCCTGCGCGCTGTTCACCCCCCTTCATATATTCCGCTTCGAGGAGCGACTTCAGACTGCCAACGACGTTTTCGAGAAAGGAGGTCTTGCCTGCGTCGTCCCAAACGATGTCGAAAGGCAAGCGCGTCTGCTTAAACTGTTCCAGCATCTCCGGCATCTCGTCCAGCGTGAAGCGCAGTGACTCGTATACGCCGCTGCCGGCGATAATCTCCATGCTCGGAATAACCTCAAACTGCAGATCGTCCAGATAGATGCCACCCTGGAATTTATTGTTCAGACGATAGAACAACAGATTCAACGTCCGCCCCTGATTGATATTGCGTATCGTGGCGGTGGTTTCGTCTTTGTTGGAGATGGTGGTTTTAACCGACGAGCTGGTGCTGACCTCTTCGCGATTTTGTTGATTGATCGACTGCGAGGCTTTTTTGGCAACTTGACTGACCGCCTGGCTAAACGATTTGAGTGAGGTACTGCTGCCACCGCTGGCACTGGCTTCGGCGGAGAAGAAACCGTAGCTCGCGCTCCCGGTTGCACTGAAATTCATGTTGCTGGAATGCTCACTTTCCAGGCGCGCTTGGTTTTCCATTTCAGTCGCGAGATCGCTGGTGTCGGATCGACTGATGTCGAAAATGGAGGTCGACGACCGTGTAACGCTGGACTCCTGTTCGAACACTTTAGTAAGCACCACCGTGCGGTCTTCGCCCGGCGCGAGATTGATCGTGCTGACCAACTCCCCTAACTGGCTCTCTAGCCACGCGGTACGGTAAGAAAGCGACTCGAGCAAGGAGAACTGGGGTAACGCGCTGGCGGATATTCCCGGCAAGGGGCGCTCGAAGACGCTGTATTTGGATAAGGCGCGATCACCGGTGAGGGATTCTTCATAAACCGGAAGCAGGACGACACAGCTTTGCCTGAAGCTTTCGTTTCGATCGCATTGTTCCATCACTTCGCGCAGCGGCACGCCTTCCGAAGTTACAAAACCAAAGGGGCCCTGTTCGAATACAAACACGGCCTTGCCCTGTGCACGGTACTGCGCGACCGCTTCCACGAGCGCATCTCTTGCCGTATCGACCTTCTGATAATCGGTGACTACTTTTGAATTTCTTTGTGTGTATGCCTGCCTGACTGCTTTGCTGCGTTTAAAAATCCACCAGCCGGTGGTTTGGGTGACGGTGCGATGATGGGACGTTACCCATGTCGCTGTGCGTTTGAACTGGGTGTAGATTTCGCCGCGCTCCACTTTGGTTTTGGCACCGCCTGGAAAAGCAAACTCTTTGGATTCCAGAAATAAATAATAACCGAGATCTGACGCTTGAGAGACTAACCGGTCGAGTCGTCGCTTGGCCTCATACGTCTGGATCTGCAATTGAAAGGATTTTTCCTGCAAACGCTGCAATTCGTCAACATCCAAGGTTGTGCTGGTGATTTTCTCGACCGCGTTCTTGGTTGCGTCAGCGGCGCTCGTACTGACATTTTCTACAAAATTTTTATGAATGAGCAGTTCGTTGAAAGCTCGATGAATTACACGCGGGCGCAGATCGACCTCGCTGAATTTAGTAAAACCGTGTTCTGCGGTCTGTGCGCTTTCGAATACCAATTCCACCCCGTCGACCTTGTCGTTCCATAATCGGTCATACGACTTTACCGAGTCGACATCGGCCATCGACAAAGGCTCGCCTGTGCGTGAAATTATCAGATACCAACGTCCGCTCGTGCCGTGTTGGATAATCAAACCCGAATCGACGGTTACGGCAGCAGGCTGAGTTTCATCCTCAGATCTTGCCTCATCGCCTAACTTCGCCCGGTACATTGGTTTCGGAGCCGGGTTTCCCTCGGCATCCTTGCCCGCGGTCTGCAGCGCCTTGATCCGCGCAGCGTCGCCGTTGGTGACGGAAGTCAGATTGTTCTCGTCGATTGCGCCCAGACCCCACGAAACTTCGAAGTATTCGCGAATCGCCCCGATCGAGGTTTCCCCGACTGTGGCGCTGCTGCCAAGGATATTGCCCCACGGTACATCGACACGGCGTTTACGCCGGAATGACAGAACCGGTGACGCATTATCTGAGCTTGCGGGTGGCTGGATTTTAATAAACGGCTGCAGGTTAGCTTGCTCCCCCGACAACCCGAAGACCTGATCTGTGGTGGACGCACCAAAATCCGATTGTGAAAGTTTTGTCATTTGATTTCATCTCCGTGTATGGCGATCTCCATGATGCCCTTAGAAAATGGGCATGCAATAGTTGGAGTTCATGTTAAAGAAAAGAAAAAGGCAAGAAATTGCCTTTTCGAAAAAAATCCTTTCGAAAATAAGTCTTGTGGCTCAACCCGTAATGAAGAATAATATCTAGACCTCGTTAAACATGCTTGGTAAGCATCATCGCAATTGATGTCAACTTTTGACGTCGTCCTCTTCTCTGCAAACTCACCGCTTTTTGGGATCTGCCATCCTTGGATTGAAATACAACCGTTATGGAACTGAAGAATAATTCACGCGCAGGGATATAGGTCATAGGTTCCGGTCAAAATCACCGCCAGATTTTCCGACCTCTCCAGTTTGTATGGCCAATTCGCATCCCTGGGTTGAGATTGGGTGAAGGCGGGAAGACTGTGGATATATAAACGGAGTTTCAAACGTAGAATTGAATGATATCAGTGAGTTGGTCGATCCTACCTACTAATCCTGAATCAACAGAGCCACATCCGATGGGCACTTGGATTTTGGAGCACGCTGATGTTTTCGATGCGCACGTCGCCGACGCTTCACGGCGGCACGAGCTGATGCCTTTAGGGAACCGGTGCTGATGATTTCCGAGGAAACAAGGGTATCTTATCTCTCGACTCGACTCGTGATTTCAAGAAGTTTTAGCGGTCGCATATCCCTCAGGTGTCAAAAAAGCGCTGGTTTTGAGCGTATTCATATCGACCAGACCGCTTTGATACAGCGACTTCAGTGATTGTAAAGTCTCACTGGGTGCCAGGTCCAGGGCTGCAACGATGTCACTGATGTCCAGGATACCCGGCGGCCCGCTGTGCTCCCATTCCTTGGCCAGCAACCCGAGAACTTTATGCTCCTGCGGCGTCGGCAATATGCGTCTCCGTTGTCGCAATCAGGATGAAAGCGCTTTGATCAGTTCCCGGCAGTAATCAGGAATATCTGCCACCACGCGCCCCCAGACCAGGTTCCCATCTCGAAAGGCAGGTTCGTCCGCCCACGTGGCGCCGGCGTTTTCCATGTCGTCTTTGATACCGGAGCTGCCGGTTGCACGTCTGCCTCTGCAGATTCCTGCTCTGGCTGCAACCCAACCCGCGTGACAAATAAATCCTAGAATTACGCTCACCTATTTAATCATTGATCAAAGGGTCAACCCCAATTTAGGTTTTCTGCAATTCTGAGGTACAAAATCCACATCGGGTTGCTTTGATCGGAATTTCTGAAAAACAGTGAGGACATTCCTTGGTTGTTGGTTCTTCCGGTGGTGCTTCCTCTTGCCTTTTTAGCGAGTTTATGCCCTTAATCAGGAGAAAAACAGCAAAGGCGACGATTAGGAAGCTAATTACAGTATTAATGAATATGCCGTAATTGATCGTGACGGCTCCGGCCTTTTGAGCCTCCGCCACAGTGGCGAATGTTCCGGCAACCGAGCCTTGTTTAATCACGGCGAAAAGGTTTGAAAAATCGACGTTACCCAGCAACAGGCCGATCGGCGGCATGATAATATCGTCAACCATTGACTTGACGATAGAACCGAAAGCGGCACCGATGATAATACCCACGGCCATGTCAACGACATTCCCCCGCATTGCAAATTCTTTAAATTCTTTAAACATCTTCCCCCTCCTCTCATTGTTTAAAAAGTACGTTTCACCTTTATACGTTGGCTTTAGTTACGTCAAAAAAAGATTGATGACAAAAGATTATTAAACGTCGGCTTCCCATAATCGGCGGGCTTTATACGATAGGATGGATGAAGGGGCATTTTTCTCCACTAAATCCGCTTTAGCGAGTCGCCATGCGTTCTGCCTTGTTTCATTAATATTTAGAAGAAACATAAACATGGCTATAAGGGCAGCCATACAAGCTAACATACCCCAAAATTTAGGTATTCGTGACATGTTGATACCTCTCTAATGCAGTCTCTTCCAAATTTTTACATCAACATTTGATTCTATTTAGCTTGGTAGTAATCCTTCAAATCCAATTTTGTACGATGTTATAGCCGCTTCACATGGTCCTGAGATGTATGAAAGCTCGTCAATCACTTTTGAGCAACGTATTGTAAAGCTTTTGCTGGCGCTCCATTGCACTGCGGTAAATGGCGTGGCGTTTAAAATCCGGGAAAAAGGTCCGCTCCGTGAGGACCGGGTTAGTTTTCAAATCGTCAATTAAACCCAGAGCTTCGAAGGCCAGCAAAGCCGCCCCACGGGCGGATGTCTCTTCAATCGAGGTTAATTCGACAGGTCGCCCGAGTACATCAGTGATGATTTGCAACCAAAGCGCTGATTTTCGCAGGGCACCGCCCCCCGCGACAACCCTGACATCGCCGGGCAGCAGTCCTGCAAGCCGTTGAAACACCATTCCAATGCGGAAGGCCACCGCTTCCAATCCGGCTTGCATAATATCCTCAGGCCTGGTTGCCTGGGAAAGTCCATGTATAACCCCGCGCGCATCTCCTCGCCAACCGGGACTGCGCTCACCGGAGAGAAAGGGCAGTACCGTCAGTCCGTGACAATCTGGTATTTTCGGTTCAAGGGACACTTCAAAGTACGTCATATCCTCTATCCGTAAGATATGGTTAAGCCAGCCGAAGAGATTTCCTCCCTCGCTCAGCGCACCCCCCGGCAGCGACCGTCGACGATCCACCCGATAACACCAGAGTCCTTCCGGTATGGTATCAACGGGTTCGGTTGTAACCACCCGCAAAGCTGTCGTGGTGCCCATGGTTAAGGCAACGGATTCTCGTGTAATACACCCGCTGCCGACATTGGCAGTCGCTCCATCTCCCAGAGCCGGAAACCAGGGAATACCCGCCAACACCGGCCAGCGGTCGGCAAATTCCGACAACAAACCGGCCCTCGCCGCATTCGCATCCACCAGCGGAGACAGATTGGACCAATCGAGCGCGAGCATGTCCAGCAGTTCTGGATCCCAAATCAGGTTATGGCGATCAAGCAGCCCCGACCAGGACGCTACCGAATAACTCACGGCGGTTTCACCGAAAAGCTTCATCTCCATATATTCACCGATGGATATCCAACGAGCTACACGTTGAAAAAGATCTCGCCGCTCTCGCGCCAACCAGCGAAAACGAGCCGGCAGATAACTTGAGTGAAAGTGAACACCGGTACGATCGTGTACGACGGCCTCATCAAAATCCTTTTTGAGTCCCGCGACCTCCTTTTCGGCGCGCGTATCGGCATAGGTCATCAACGGCGTCGATGCCTGCCCCAGGCTGTTGATACCCATAATATTGCCGACGAAGGTACAGGCCGCAACAGCCGCTATTCGCCGCGACAGATTGACCGACTTTTCAAGCACGTCATCGATGCACAGCCAGAGATTCTCAAGCAACTCATCCGCATCGATTTCCGAGGCCCCTTCGATCGAAGTGCGGATTTCATACCCCCGGCGTTGCTCTGCACCTATTACCGAACGTCCTCGACGATCAAACAGACCAACTCGCACCGAGGAGGTTCCAATATCCACAGCCATAACCATTGAACCGGTGATCCGATCGGGCGATATCGTCGGTGAGCGGCTTTTCATACGTAAATACTTTTAGATCAATTGCGGTAAGGAGTCAAATCTGAATAATTTGTCTTGACTCTGAATTACACAAAATGGGTCGGTACAAGCATGCAATTCTGGAAAATATTTTATTTTTACCCGATGACCGCAGCCGTATCCATGCACCCAGAAAAAAAACTCTGCGACCCCGTTTGTTTCTCACCTCGGCTTCTAGCAATGATGTTGTCCTGCTACTGCAAATGGAGTGCCAGGGCAAAAAAAGGGGACATCAATAAAAAAACAGAACTATAACCAATAAAAAGGGCTCATTTACCTGTGATACCCATGAAACCTTGGGTAGGTTGGGTTGAGGCCAGACTCGATAATGTTGGGTTTCGTACCTCAACCCAACCTACCCAAATTGCCCCTGCTCAGCGGCTACCAGCGCATAGCCGAAACCCAACACGGGTGATGCCTTTCCTTGGGTTATAAATCCGTAAAAAAATTGTCTAGCTATTATGACCCGTCATCATGCCGCGTGGAATTTTAGGATTGAGAGCATGTCAACAAACCGATTAACCTCAATTTTTTGGAATTTTTGATATTATTAAAAAAGGTTGACTTATAATCATTTGTCCTTTACCCAAGTCAAGATATTAAACTCAAGAACGAGTCGAAACAATTGGAAAACATACTCAGCTTAAAATGCCTTGTTTGCGGCAGGCACTATCGAGTCGACGAGGTCGATTATATCTGCCCGGATCACGGCGACGAAGGGATTCTTGATGTCAAATACGACTACGATTTCATTGGGCGTCAGATAAGCAAAGAAGCTCTTTTGTACTCCACCGATCTTACTATGTGGCGCTACAAACCTCTTTTGCCTATTCAGGCGCAAACCAAGGTGCCTCCCCTCTCAGTGGGCTGGACCCCGTTGTATTACGCCCCTCGCCTGGCGGCTGACCTGGGATTCAAAGATGTTTGGGTCAAAGATGACGGACGTCAGCCGACCGCATCTCTCAAAGATCGTGCCAGCGCTGTCGCCGTGGTAAAGGCCAAAGAAAAAGGCGCGCGGGTGATCACCACCGCCAGTACCGGAAACGCCGCGGCGGCTTTGAGTGGCCTGTGCGCCAGCATGCAGCAACCAAATGTAATTTTTGTACCAGAAGCCGCTCCCCAAGCCAAAATCGCTCAACTGCTGGTTTTTGGTTCCCGTGTCATTTTGGTAAAGGGAACCTATGACGACGCCTTTGAGCTTTGCCTCAAAGCCGCCAAGACCTACGACTGGTATAACCGCAACACTGGCTATAATCCGTATATGACAGAAGGCAAAAAGACCGCCGCTTATGAAATTTGCGAACAGCTCGGCTGGAATGCACCGGACCGTATTTTTGTCAGTGTGGGTGACGGCAGTATTATTGGGGGACTGCACAAAGGGCTAAAGGACTTGATGGCGCTTGGATGGATCGACAAAATGCCTAAGCTGATGGGCGTTCAAGCCGCAGGCAGCAGTTATATGTATACGGCCTGGAAGAACAGCGAAGATATTCTCACCAAGCCGGCGATTTACCCACAAACAGTTGCCGATAGCATCAGCGCCGGGTTGCCCAGAGACCGCATCAAGGCGTTGGCCGCCGTAAAGGAGACCGCTGGCGCATACATCTCCATTTCCGATCACGAGATATTAGGAGCAATTCCTGAATTGGCCAGGAGCACCGGTGTTTTTGCCGAACCTGCCGGAGCGGCCTCATATGCTGGCTTTGTGAATGCGGTCGACCAAGGATTGATTGCCGGGGATGAAAAGATTGTCGTGCTCATCACCGGCAATGGACTGAAGGATGTGGCAGGCGCCATGAAGGCGGTAGATCTTGTCCGAACAAAATCCTTCAGGGTTTCGCCGGATTTAGCGGAGCTCAGGCAGGTGGTGGCCGGATGGGGAACTGATTGAATATTGTCGATTGAAGATTGAATAATTAAGGAATTCTGTCGATTTTATATTTAAGGAGAAATAATTTTGATTGATTTAACTGTTTACCCCGAAGCGCTTGCAAGAGCCGTAGAGAGAGCAAGGGAAAAAAACATCATTATCCCCACGTTCAAGCAACAACGTGACCCCAGTCTAATCCCAGACGGCATCGTATCCAAATTAAAAACCATCGGGTTGTGGGACATCGATCCGTTGAATCTTTTTCGGATCACCTGGCACAACGAGCCGATTGCCCGCGGCGGCGGCTTTGGCACAGTCAATTTTATCGAATTTCCCAAGGCGCTGACCGGCGTCGACGCGCGGATTGTAGCTCCCGTAGGAAAATGGTTTCCCACAGGCGCGCATAAGGTTGGCGCGGCCTTCGGCTGTCTGGTTCCCCGGTTGGTAACCGGCCAATTCGACCCCAGCACACAGAAGGCCGTATGGCCGTCCACCGGGAACTACTGCAGAGGGGGCGCTTACGACTCTACGCTTTTAGGTTGCGCATCTATAGCGATCCTCCCGGAAGAAATGAGTAAGGAACGATTTGACTGGCTCGCTTCAGTGGCGGGTGAAATTATTAAAACCCCCGGTTCTGAAAGCAACGTCAAGGAAATTTTCGATAAATGTTGGGAACTTAGAGAATCCGGCGAAGATCTTGTCATCTTCAATCAATTTGATGAGTTCGGCAACTACTTGTGGCACTACGAGATCACCGGACCGGCGATGATGTTGATCCTGGAGCGAATCATGGGGCCTGAAGATAAATTCAGAGGGTTGATCTCTGCCACCGGCTCAGCCGGCACCATCGCCAGCGGCGATTATCTGAAAAAACAATTCCCCGCAAGTAAAATTGCTGCGGCTGAAGCCCTGCAGTGTCCGACGCTTTTGTACAATGGTTTCGGTGCGCACCGTATTGAAGGCATCGGTGATAAGCATATACCCTGGATTCACAATACGAAAAACACGGACATGATCATCGCCGTAGACGACGAAACCCCCATAAGCCTTATCCGGCTTTTCAATGAACCGGCCGGGAAAAAATACCTGGTGTCAAAAGGGCTTCCCGAAACATGGGTTAACGGGCTGGACCGGCTGGGTATTTCGTGTGCCGGCAACCTGGCTGGTGCCATTAAATTCGCCAAATACTATGAACTGGGTGCAAACGATATCATTATGACCGTGCTGACCGACTCCATGGAAATGTATGCCAGCCGCCTGCGCGAGCTGACCGAAGAACGCGGCCAATTCACGGAAAATGATGCCGCGGCCGTGTACGCCAGACATCTTCAAGGATTGTCCATCGACAACATGGAAGAGCTCACCTATTACGGCCGCAAGCGCATTCACAACCTCAAATACTATACTTGGGTTGAACAACAGGGCAAGACATATGAAGAAATTCAGGCGCAGTGGTATAACGACGACTACTGGGAAAGCATCCCGGCTTGTGTGGATCAAATTGACGAGCTGATCGAGGAATTCAATGCCAAAACCGGTTTGCTCAAGACGTTGTCGTAATTTAAGATTTCAGGTGTTCCGCCGCAGGCGGATCAGGTGTCAGCAAAATGATGACGGAGGACAGAGAACAGTCTGCGTCGAATATAGTCAATAGTATTTCAGCCTGCTTAAACCTAATCTGTAAAATCCCAAAATTTAATATTGCCTTAGCACATCAAACAATTTTTCTGTCCTTCCAGATTTCAGATTCAGGCACGCTTTATACACTTTTAGGCAAGCCAAAATTTGTTACATTAGCTGATGCTTTATGCAGTCCAACTCCTCTTGCACGTAAGCTGAACCGTCGATCGTTGCATTGACCATAATTTGAATCCATAGTTGATTGCTGAGTTTGTTTCATGTATCCAGATACTATCTATAATGCAACACTATTCGTTTTTTATCTGGATAATTTCAAATGTGGGTGTTGCGCATGCACATTGCATCTATAGACATGCAGGGTTCATTTCAGGATTGTTCGATGGGGATCACAAACTAATATTGAGCGTTAACTTGAACGCCAAACTAATGTCCTTATTGAGGGAGCCTCTATGAAGATCATCCGCTGCGATCGCGAACTTGAAACTCCTCACATCGATCGTACCCTACGAAACTGGGGACACGAGCTTACCCTGATGCCCGAGAGCATCAACGAGGACGAGCTTTGCGTGGCTATGGCCGAGTGCGAATTATTGCTAACGTGTTATACGCCGATCACGTCGCGGGTGATCGCGTCGGCACCGCGTCTCAGGGGCATTGTAAAGTATGGCGTAGGTATCGATGCGATCGACATCCCAGCTGCACACGCACGAGGGATTGCCGTGGTCAACATTCCGACCTACGCCGAGGAGACCGTAGCCGAAGGTGCCTTCGCCATGTTGATCGCGCTTGCGAAGAAGCTGCCGTCGCTACAACGGGCGCTTTGTACAGAAGGCTGGGTCTGGCCAACAGCCCGTTGGCTGGGATCGGATATAGCGGGCAAAACTGTGGGCATCGTGGGCTGCGGCAAGATCGGCTCTAGCATGGCGCGCATGGCTGGTGCCGGTTTCCGTGCGCGGGTGGTGGGCTACAATCCCAATAAGAGTTCAAGAGAGATGCAAGCCCTTGGCATTGAGGCATACGACAATCTACATGAAATGCTTGCTATCTGTGATTTTGTCTCGCTTCACGTGGCGTTGAGCGATTCGACACGGCATCTCATCGGTGCTGCAGAACTGGCGGCCATGAAGCCGACGGCCATCCTCATCAACACGGCTCGTGGTGCCTTGGTTGATGAAAAAGCTTTGTTGCATGCCCTGCAGGACGGCAGCATCGCCGGTGCCGGACTCGACGTCTTCAGCCAGGAGCCACTTAACCAGAAGAACCACCCACTCAGGGCCTTATACTCGATGGAAAACGTGATTCTGATGCCGCATCTTACTTTCTATACTACGGAGGCCATGGATCGACTGGAGTCGGAAACCCTCGAACGTTGTAAAGAGATTATTGAAGGTCGGCCAGTCACTATCCGCTCGACCGATCCACGCCTACAGGGTGGTCCGGCGTGAATTGCACCGCTGGGGGAGCCTTTCAATCGCCCTATACTCAATGCTCCAATCTATGGCAGGAGCATGTAAAACCATATTGCGACTAACAAGGCGGTGCACCGGACGCTCTGATAGGCGCCGGTGACTATTGACGTTATTCAAGATACCAACCTATTTGCATAGCCCCCAAACTTTCGTAGCTGAGATATCATTTTGAAGCCTGGATAAGATAGCATCTGTTTGTCCAAACCCTATGGCTAATTCTGATCGAATTTATGTATAGTACAGATTGAGGAATCGGTTGATGGAATATGCAATATTTTAGTGGTCTTCTGTAACTGTGGAGAGGCACGAAATCTCCAATTTGGGTGCTTGTAATTTATTGTGGGCTTGCGTATGCAATATGCACCTGCTCACTGACCGGACTATGGTAAGAAGTGTTCTGTTGTATAATACCAATATTGACTGAGGAATGTTGGCAATGTCCTTGGTCCAGACATATCTGAAAATTCGATAATTCTTTAATAATTGCACAGGACCCTTTCAAACCATATACTTTGGATAATCGAACTGTAATCCTGTATGTTTTTTTAAACTATTCAGATGAAAAGGGGGCATTCAGATGGCCAAGGAAATTGTCGCGCAGGAGCTAAACACAAAAGACTTCATCCAAGAGAAAATCGAAGAAATCCAACGCATTGTCAAAGACGGTATGGCAATCAATGCGCTTTCGGGAGGTGTCGATTCATCCACGGTCACGATGCTTGGCCACAGCTCCTTGGGAGATCGTCTTAAGACTGTGTTTATCGAAAACGGCCTTATGCGAGAGGGAGAGGCCGAAAAGGTTGCAGGTCTTTTTAGAAAGCTTGGGGTCACGGTTGACGTTATCGATGCAAAAAATGAATTCTTTGCCGCACTCCAAGGCGTCACGGATCCGGAAGAAAAACGTGAAGCGATTACTCAGACCTTTTACAAAGATGTATTTGGACGTCTCGTCAAAGAAAGTGGTGCAAAACACCTTCTTCAAGGGACCATATTAACTGATATCGACGAAACCGTCGCAGGGATAAAACGACAACACAATGTCTTTGAGCAACTCGGAATAAACCCGCAAGAGGCTTTTGGATATCAAATCATCGAACCGCTAATTCAGCTTCGCAAAGACGGTGTGAGAAAGGTTGGTGCGGCCCTTGGGCTCCCGACAGAAGCTTTTGACCGTATTCCATTCCCAGGTCCAGCTCTCGCTGCGCGTGTAATTGGTGCAATAACCCCTGAGCGGATCGAAACAGTTCGAAAGGCAACCGTTGTGGTCGAACGGCTGCTCCAAGATACAGGTGCGTTCCAGTATATGGCCATCCTGCATAAGGACCGCGTGACCGGTATGCGCGATGGATTACGCGATTTTGGCCAGCAGATCGAGGTGCGTTGTTGGGAGAGTGTCGACGCGCGGATCGCAACACCGACACCACTTTCTTACGAAATTCTTGAGCAACTCGCTAGTGAGATAATTCGCGATGTGCCAGGCATTGTCAGTGTTACATACAACATCGCACCGAAACCGCCTTCAACCATCGAAGCGGTTTGAGGATCATGAAAGATTCAGAAGCTTGAAATAAGCGAATTACGAGAAAAAAGATCTTTAGTAGAAAAGTTGGGGACACTTGTGAGGTTTACGCCGAGTTGTCTCAATCCAGCCTCATCCCCCGGAGTAGGAATATGGGTCATATGAACCTCGCACCCGTGGAGTTCCTACAATTTCTCCATGGCCAACTGGGCGGCAGGGTTGACAGTCGCACTAATTTTGAGGGCGGTTAGGGTTGCTTGGGCAACTTTCATGTTGCGTCTCAATTGTTTAGTTGGATGGATTTGGGGTTCTACCTTCTTATGAGCCCGATATTAGGATTGCTAAATGATATATGCAATAATTTTAAGGGGATTCCAAAGATTCGATGAAGGCACGAAATCCATCAAAACCAATAGCTTCAGAAAGATTTGATTTTTATGACCAATCTATAATTCAGCCCCAAAACGGCCAGACACTGTATATGGTGGTCCTCCCCTTTAGAATCTCTTAAATTTTAGAATTAGATATTAATCAAAAATGTCGGGTACCCTCTAATCAGGAGACTGTCATGTGCCTTTCTAAGAGGGCCTAAGGGTGAGATTCCCCCAGGCTACTCGACACCCGAAACCGACACTATTGGTTTTGGTAAGGTTGAAAGCCCGATTTATTCGAACTTTGCTGTTTCAACCATCTGGTTTCAGGGTCGCATCAGGAGAACTGTTTTTCCGGCCACCAGGGGTAAAAATCGGGCATGTCGTTGCCCGGTTTCAAGGAGAATTCCGCTGGGCGTTTGGCATGAAAGGCCTCGACCGCCTCTTTAGCATCCGACTTCATCCCCAGTGCATAAATACATTTCGATTCAATTCTGTGAGCTTCCATGGGGTGATCTGCCCCCAGCATGCGCCATACCAGCTGACGATTCAAAGGAATGGCAATGGCCGAGGTAAACTGGGCGATTTCCTGGGCAATTTCCCATGCCCTGTCAAGCAATTTATCAGGGGGCAGCACTTCATTCACCAATCCCGCCGTCAACGCTTCCTTTGCATCAAAGATTCGACCGGTGCAGGACCATTCGAGAGCTTTGCCGGGCCCAACAATACGCGGCAGAAACCAACTGCTGCAGGCTTCAAGGGTAATCCCCATCTTTGCAAAAACAAAACCGAATTTCGCCTTTTCCGATGCCAGCCGGATATCCATGGGCAGCGCCATGGTTATGCCGACGCCGATAGCGGCTCCATTGATGGCGGCAATTATGGGCTTCTTCATCTCGTATATCCGCAGCGAAATCACCCCGCCGGAATCCCTGTGCGTATCAATGGAATCCTCTGTCTGTTCATTATAGTCAAAACCGTCATTCAGATCATGACCCGAGCAAAAACCCCTGCCAGCACCTGTAACAATCACGGCGCGCACATCGTCGTCCTCATCAGCTCGTTCAAAGGCGTCCAGCAGTTCCGGTACCATTACAAAATCCGTGAACGCGTTCAATTTCTCCGGTCGGTTCAGAGTTATCGTTAGGACATGCTCTTTGATCTCGTATTTGATCTGTTTATACTCCATTTTCTCCTCGTTCCTGTATTTGAACTGCAAACTTCTCTGAAGTGATAAAGTGATAAGAATTCCCTTTTTGAGCTCGGAATAAGGGAAAATTTAAAATTGTGTGCCGTAGAAGGAAGCATCCCGATATGCAGCAGAGCCGGATATCAAGCAACAACCATACTGCAGAAATCGACAACTTGTATTCAGATAAGGGATACCGGTCGTATTGTCAAGGCGGCATTTTTTTCCAAACCGGCTGAAATGTTAGGATTTTGGATATCCGTTTGCTGTAAAATTGCCAAATTACAGATATTCTCAATTCATGTATTCAGTTGATATTTGGTTTTCTATAAAGATATCCCAAAAATCCTTTCAGCCACCCAACCACAAGATATAGGGCATGCATACAATTGACACGAAGTCCTGATTACGATATTTCCTAAAAAACCACCGAAACTGAATACATATTTGTGAAAAATACGATAATTAAAAAGCGTGAAGCACTAAATAAAGGGAGGGTATAACTCATGAATAAAAGGCTTGTTGCTATCGTTAAATGTGTTTTTTCAGGTTAAATGAAAAAGTGCTCTATATGCACAATTGATGAACAAAAAGGCGATGTTTAAGAAGCCATAGATGTCTTCAAACAATGCTGAGATGATGGGTGGATGGGGCAATATGAAAAGGAACCGGCTTCACTTTAATGGAAAAAATATCCCTTACACTATTGGGGTTGAAGCATTAATCACTTGATTACCGATATCTGTTATGCGCCACAGGCTTTTTTTCGGTATGAAACCTGTGATTTCCAACTAATCAGTATTCAGTTCAAAAATAGAGCATTGTGATATCGTGTTTATACCACCAGTTCTGCTATTCGAGCACCATACAAGTAATCAACAGTTGTTACGATAAACCAAAAAAATAATGGAGGTTATATTAAATGGATAAGATCAACTTGGGCTCAACTATCCCAGCGTACCCCATGCCTGTTTCCCTTGTTGGAGCCTATGTAAACGGCCCGTCTTTATTGTGAAATGATCGGATAATAATTGAAAAGAAAAAATAGAAAGGGGGGAGCATGGCAGATATTAAAGCATATCAAGAGGTCATTGCCGAATTAAAAGAACAGAAAAAAATGCTTGATCGTTTTAAAAAGGGAGAGATCACCAAAGGCGAGTTTCACGCTTTTGAATTAACCCATGATATAAAAGACCTTTATCGCAGAATAGATGAACTTGAAAAAAAATGAGGGGTGAACCATGTCAGACGCTTTTGTCCGAGAACTTAAAAAGCTCAGGCTGGTCCTCATTTCAAATTGCAATTCATATTGGTTTAGATTCCGTTTTTCTTTGCGATTCTCAAACCTGTGGTACCAACATATCCCAGGTTTTGAATCTCCAAAATTCTTGTGATTCAATTTATATCACAGGCGTAAAATTCTACCATTCCAGTTTCGCCAAGATTAGATATTAGACTGCCCAACCCACAATTTTGCTGAATTGTAGATTCCGGCTTACACAGTCGCTGATTTTTGCATAAATCTTCTGCTAATTTTACATATTTTCAAACGTCAAAATTACCGATTTCTCCAATATTCAAACTTTGTGAGACTCCTGAGAAGTTGTGATATCCTTCTGTCAATCGAAGTTTTACTCGCCCTCGAATTCCATCAAATCAAGTATAATTCAGGGCAGATTAGATGAAGTGAACGTCAATCTTTTTCGGAACAGGATATCTTATTTGTGAGCTCCTGTTCCGCTAATATTCTTGGCGGTTATCATATAATCTGCCAACATCTCAGATAACAGCTGTACATCTTTAACAATTGTTTCATAATCCAAAAGCGTAAATTGATAATCTAATTTTAGAATCATACCGTTGGCAATGACGGTTTTAACTTCACTTCCATCAGATGCCCAGATCAAATTCTCAACTACATTGTCCAATCGGGTAGGTACCAGATTCGGACGGGTCAAATCTATCAGCACCATATCAGCATCTTTGCTTTTTTCCAAAGAACCCGTATTCAACCGTAAAAATTCAGCCGGTTCCACTGTAATCTTCCTCAGCAATACATCACTGGTCAAAAATGACGCATCTTGATGCAATGCTTTTTGGTACTGGGCAGCAGATTTGGCGGCTAAAAGAATATCCTGATTATCGGCACTACCCGAACCGTCGGTTGAAATAACATATGGGATTCCAAGTTCTGTCATTTTTTTCAGGGGAGGCATACCTGAACCCAGAATGGTATTTGCGAGAGGATTATGCACAACCCTTGCACCTGTTTCTTTTATGATGGCCAGGTCTTTGTCGGTGTTATTTACCTGATGAGCCAAAATGGTTTCGCTATCCAAAAAACCAATACTGTTTGCATACTCAATCGGGGTCATGCCATACGTCTCTTTAAACCAGGCGGTTGTCTTCGGTTCTTCCGAACTGTGAATATGGATTAAAGTTCCATGGTCCTTACTCCATTTTTTGAGTGCTTTTAATAGTTCGGGGCCATTTGAAAAAAACTGATCGGGACCCGGTATGATCCACGTTCTTTCAACACCCCCGAATTTTTTGTGATAATTATTGAGCCTGTCAACCGCCAGATAATGAGGGATATCAAGAATCCTGTCATCATAGTGCCTGTCCTGACTTCCAACTGCAACGATCATTTTGGTATAGGCTTGTTTGTTGGCTTCTACAATATCCTCTACCCTGTATTTATTAAAATTGCAGTGATGAACCATGGAGGATGTGATGCCGTAATATATGTCATCGACTCTTGCTTTTAAATAGGTAATAAGGTTCGGCGATTTGCCGAATCTATGAGCGAGGTCTTCTCTTTTCTCATCGAGAAATCCGGTAAAAAGATTAACGGCTCCATCCAACCAGGCGGTTAAGGGGCAATCTTTCGCAATCCCTATTATGGGTGATTCGTGGTCATGACCGTGAGCTTTAACAAAACCCGGTAAAAGACACGTCTCATTGCAGACTATGTCATCAATCGTAAAATTGCCCTGCTTTTCAGAACCAACAACAAATAAATCATTGCCATAGTCTCTTATAATCTGATCGCCTTTTTCTTTGGAATATTCACCGGCCTCTGTTATTTTCTCTTCTTCGGTTAGTACATAACCATCGTAAATTCTTTTTGACAAACCCATTTTGCGTGACATTGGAACCATAAATTTACTTCTGATCAGGATATGTTTTTTTGAATTCATAAATTAATTTGCTCCTCGTCTACTGCTATTTCCTGACTAATACAATACTTTATCCGGTTTGGCATCCCATTCTTTCAGCAGCCCAAGACAGCTGTCCCGATCGACATTTATACTCTCCATCTGAGCCACCTGCGCCTTACCACTTAGGATATCGTAGATTAAACTGTCATCAAATCCGATGACCGACACATCGTCCCGTGTTGTCCCAAAATAGAGTTTTTTCAATCTTGCCCAGTGTATGGCGGAAAAACACATAGGGCACGGTTCTGAGGTGGAATAGATCTCACAGTCTGAAAGATCGTAGCTTTTAAGGAGCGCGCAAGCCTTCCTTATCGCAATGATTTCGGCATGTGCGGTGGGGTCGTTTGTTTTCAACACTTCGTTATGAGCTTTTGCGATCAGCACGCCTTCCTTTACAATGATGGCGCCAAATGGGCCACCATCGTCGCGGTTGAGCCCTCTTCTTGCCTCTTCAATTGCCACTTTCATCAATTGGTTCATGAGATACGAACCCCCTTTTTTAATTGTTGACAATCATGTAAGAAGTCAGAAAAGCAGCCTTTCTACGAGTGTGTTTTGCATTTGGTTTTTAGTGTTTAGTTTTATAACATGCCGATATAGCATTAAATATTTCATACCAAACACCATACACGAAACACCAAACACTTTATGAATTCGATTTTTTACGAATTCATAACGTGTTAATTTCCTTTAAATTCCAATTCTCCAATTTCCGGATCTTTCTCAAATTTGGCGAGCCAGGCCGCGACGAACAGAGCCGTCATCATCACATACCCCCAAAAGATGGTCGTAAAATGCAACCCCAAATTCGGTGCATGCACGATCCCAATTAAGGTTAAGAACGCAGCAGTACCGGAAAATGTCGCCGCTTTTTTGAAATCAAGATCAATAAGCATGGCCAGAATCGATCCCCATAAGAGGCCGGTGATAATCGCACCCTGGGACAAAGCACTTTGCCCAATCCAGGCAATACCCTGTTGTGTGGCCTTTTCCGCAAATTCCATAGAACCGACATTCATCTCCGCGTTGGCTATGGATACCGCCGATCTGATTTTTGTGGACAATATATTGGACATATGGGGAATGATCGCCACCGCCACTGCCAATGCATGCTTGGCCGGTGAGGCGGAGAAGGCCTGGGCCGTGATAACCAGACCTACAAATACCAGCATGGGCGCTACGGCGGCCTCGGGGATCAGATTATATAAGAAATGGACAAATCCGAAAATTGCCCCTAAAAATAAAACAATTCCGACACCCAACGCATACCCGCAACGACCTTTTAACCGTTTATAGGCCGGATGCCCAATATAAACGGTCGTGGGAAACGCACTGCCGAATAACGTTCCCACCATGGTCCCCGCACCATCCATGATCTGACAGGTGCGAACCGGATATTTATCTCCGGCTGCTTCGGCCGATTCGACATTGTTCATGGTCTCAATAAAATTATATATCTCTATCGGCAATACGGCCGCCAGAACCGCTGGATAAGCAAACATCAGTTTGATACCGGTAATTAAATCTCCCAGCACGGGAATCGGCGCATGAAAGGCTACCCCGGAAAAATCAATTTTGGAAGCACCGGCAAAAAAACCGACAACCGTTCCGACAATAATGGCAATTAATCCAGCGGGAAGACGAAAAGGCATCTTGATTCCGGCCACCAGCCCAGCCAGAACGATCATTAGGGAGGCAAAACCGACCAGCGGATTTTCAAAAATTTTCGCCAACGGCACAGTCGCTATCCAGACAATGGCGATGCCGGCTAAAGTTCCCAGCATTCCGGCCCGCGGGGTAATTCTTTTTAGCCAGGGGCCGATAATGCTTCCCAACATTTCGATGATGCCCCCGATAAAGGCAGCCGCCACACCGACCTGCCAGGCAATAATCGGAGCGTCGGGATTGCCGGAAGCTTTGAGGCCCCAATACACCGGTCCGATGATACCAAATAAATACACAAACATAACCGGTGTGCTGATGCCGTAAGGCAACGCGGTCACATCGTTACGGCGTTCTCTGCGGGCCAGTCTCCTTGCCAGATAGACATAAAACGATAATCCAACCAGCAACGATACTCCCAATCCTGGCAGTATGCGACCGAAAACGATCCGTTCCGGCATATTGAACACGAATAGACATATACCGGATAATATAACGATGTTAGCTAAGTTATCGGCAAATAGAGCCCAGAAAGCCGTCAAATCCCTACGATAGAAAAGCGGGTAGTGCAATTCTTTCTCCATTATATACCTCCTTTTTGGTAATAGTAAGTGTTAACAGGTTCAGAGTTCACCGTTCAGGGTTACCAATCTTGCGTTGATCTCGCTCGCTTGGTCCTCTTTGTCAAGCCATAGACCTTGCAAGTTAGACCCCGGGCTAATAGCTAAGCCTCAATATCCTCAACTCGTTCTATTCTCAAGCATTTCCCCTCCTGCCGTGACGTGGTGCCGTCGCGGCAGCTCACAGAACTCGTTACTAACGGGTCAGATTGTAGGTAAACCTTTGAACCCTGAACCCGTGAACGGTCGCTTTAAATCTTTCCCAAAGCTTTGAGAATTTTCTCCGCTGTAAACGGCCATTTTCTGATCCATATACCGATAGCGTCGTGAATAGCAGTGGCAATCACCGGAGCAGCACCGTTTGAACTTATTTCTCCTACCGACTTACCGCCGAAGGGCCCGAAAGGATCGTCGGTAAAAACCAGTTCGGCCCGGAAATCTTCGGGCAAATCATTGATCATCGGTACTTTATAATCCATCAGGCTGGCATTTAAGCACCTGCCGGTCTCATCTAAAATCATTTCTTCGAACAATGAATGTCCAATTGCTTTTAGGACCCCTCCATATATCTGTCCCAGGGCCAATTCCGGGTTTATAGGCGTGCCGCAATCCTGCAAAGCAAAATATTTCTGTACCGTAACTTCCCCTGTGCGGGTATTGACGGCCACCTGACAGAAATGCGCGCCATAGGGAAACGCTGAATCATCGGTCGTAAAACTGGCCGACGCGACGAGTTGGCCCCCCCCGGTGCCTTTCTCTGAAAACGTTTCTATCTTTTGATACGTGATTGAACCCTTTTTACCTTTTACTATTCCAGGATACACGATTTGTAGATCCTGTTTATCTTCGCTCAACATGTCAGCCGCGACTTCAAGGATCTTTTCTTTCATGAGTTTGGCTGCTTCCAATGCGGCATTACCGGAAAAAAAGGTGCCGCTGGAAGCATAAGCGCCGGTATCGAATGGCGTCGCATCGGTATCACCCGAAATAATTGCGATGTTACTCATATCCGTGCACAGACATTCAGCCGCCACTTTTACCGCTACCGTATCCAAGCCGGTACCCAAATCAGCGCCGCCGCTGAGCAATGTAAATGTTCCGTCACCAAGCATCCTGATCACGGCACTCGCCGAATCAAGACCGGGCAATCCCGAACCCTGCTGTACGATCACCACGCCCTGGCCGATTTTTACATCAGAATCATCACTTTCTTCTTTTCGCCCCCAGTTAATCAGCTGCGCACCTTTTTTTAATGCCGGCCCCAAGCCACAGCTGGCAACGCGCTCCGGTTTACCTTCCCGGCCCTCCCCAAGACACTTAAGAATTTCGAGCATGACGCCTTCACGAACTCTGTTTTTTTCAATCAACTCCAGTTGATCTATTCCCAGTTCTGCAGCCAATTCGGCCATTGCTGTTTGAAGGGCATAGGAGCCTTGCGGTGCGCCGTATCCCTGGTATGCGCCTGTCGGCGGTATATTCGTATAGAATGATTTCACCTCGAATCCGACATTCTCGCATAAAAATAGCGGCATGGATTTTGAGACGGCATTTACGGGAACGGTTAAGCAATGGTTACCATACGGCCCGGTATTGGCTTTTACGTCCATATACATGGCCGTTAATCGGCCGTTTTTCCGAGCGCCTAATTTTACCTTTATCCTCAGCGGATGCCGGGTACTCGAAGCGATGAAATCTTCTTCACGCGTATATCGGAATAATATCGACCGGCCGGTGGTCCATGTCAGATAAGCCGCAACTTCCTCCAAAAGCACGTCCTGCTTGGAGCCGAATCCGCCGCCCACACGTTCTTTAATAACTCTGATTTTGTTTTCACTTATTTTAAGGGCGCGCGCGACAGTTCTTCTGACACACCAGGGTGTCTGCGTCGAAGCATGAATAATCAGCCTGTCTCCATCCATTCTGGTATAAACGACATGAGGCTCCAACGGCGTACAGTGAACCTGAGTGGTTTCATATTCACGTTCCAAAATTACGTCGGCTTCTTCAAATCCTTTATGAATGTCACCAATGCCGCCCTTCGCGCTTGCGGCTAAATTTTTGCGTGGGTCCGCGCCTATCGGGAACCGATAAATTATTTTTTCCTCACGCGGATCTAGATTTGAATTATCAAGGTCTTGGGGAGCACCGTGAATGTATTCTATTTCGGCATTACGAACAATCGGCGCGCCTTGCGCCATGGCTTCATCGATGGTTAATACAGGTTTTAATATTTCATATTCGACTTTGATTTTCTTAACTGCTTCTTCTGCGATCTCAGGCGATTCGGCCACAACGGCCGCAACTCTGTCGCCGATATGTAACACCTTATGGCTCATTAATTTTCTGTCATATGGAGAAGGCTCAGGAAATCCCTGACCGGCCTGGGTGTAATAAATTTCCGGGCAGTTCTTATGGGTTAAAATGGTGACCACGCCCGGTATTTTCTCTGCTTGCGACGCATCAATATGGTTGATATACGCATGGGCATGCGGGCTTCTTAACATGTTCAGATAGCACGAGCCGGGTTCAACCATATCCTCAACAAAGGCCTTCTCACCGCGCGCCAGTTTGGGGCCGTCTACTTTAAGTTGTGCTTTCCCGACGAGGCGCAAATCCTCCCTAAAATCAGGCGCCACACGTTGCCTAAACCCAGGTTCTTTCAAGCGTTCTTTAGCAATTTCTACGGCCGTAAATATCTGTTCATAACCGGTACATCGGCAGAGGTTCCCGGATAGGGCATCTTGCACTTGCCTGCGGGTGGGATTTGCTACACGCTTCAGCAACTCCTCTATTGCCAATTCCATTGCAGGGGTGCAATAACCGCACTGGACTATTCCCGCATCAACCAGGGCCGACTGAACGGGTGACAGGTTCCGGTTGGTTGCCATTGAATCGGCGGTAATGATTTCTTTGCCGTCAATTTGCGGTGCCACCAATAAACAGGAATTTACCACCTTACCGTTAAGGATTATGGCACATGCACCGCAGATGCCCTGAGCGTCACAACCGTTTCGCAGGGAGACTATTCCTTCACGAGCCAGCAGGTGTCTCACATTCTCACCAGGCTGCGTGTCTATCGTTCTTGGCACACCATTTAAGGTTACGTGTATTTTCATGATGAATTTCGCCCCCCTCTGTCAAAATCCGGATAAACCGGAAATAACAAATTACAATCACCAAATTACAAATAAGATCAAACACCAGTTGTTTTGGATTTTGAATTTAGGTCATTGTGATTTGTTATTTGAAATTTTTAATTGCTGACACCTGATACTTGACACCTTCAGTTTCTTACAACATGTTGTCAGAAAAACCCCTTAAGCGCCTAAGCGTTGTGAAAACAATCACTTATCAAAACTCCCGCCATGTACTTTTTAAATGCAACCCCGCCGCGTATATCCGTAACCGGGGCTGTGATATTTTTCACCGTATCTTCAATTTCTGCGGGTTCAATCAGTTTGTTGTTTTCCAATTTGTTTTCCAACTCCGTTAAACGCACCACATGCCGGCTCACGCCGCCGACGGCTACTCTGACGTTGGATAATTGTTCATTCTGACTAGTAAACGTGACCGCTGCCGTAATAATTGAGATATCATTGGCCGTCCGCGAAAATTTCCGTACGCCATATGCTTTCGCTAAATTTTCAGATGAAATCGTAATACCTTCGATAAGACGGGTCATTTCTCGGGTAACATATTCACAAACGGGCACAAGCGCAGCTGCGCCGCCTATCTTCAATTCGGCATCCAGTGCGATAAGGATCGGTATCAAATTGGAAGTGGAATTATTGGAGGCAATATTACCGCCGATGGTGGCAATATTTCTGATATTGCGGTTAACAAAATGCTGTGCGGCAATCGTGAGCTGGTCCGGAATTTTCTGCGAGTCAATTAATTCCTGGATAGTCACACCGGCGCCGATTGAAAGTCCGCTGGGAGTTGTGAAAATCTCATTTAACTTTAACTGTTCGATACCGATAACCTTTTCAATTTCATGGGTTGAATCCCGACAATTCACGTCCGTGCCGCCGGCAAGAAATACGACGTCATCTTGATATTTTTCTTTCAGTTCCACCGCTTCGGCGATTGTTTGCGGTTTAAAAAATTCCTGAATCATCAGTCTTTCCCCTTTCCTAACCACATTATTTGCTGCAGATGAGGCATCTTCAAATGATTGAATATTGTCGATTTAATATTGACTAGTTAAGGCCCGCCTTCAGCGGATCAATCATAAAAAAAGATCATAAAAATGACCGAACGACACGCGGCGCAAGCGCCTGAGCTGCGCGAGCGATATCCACAATTATTCAATATTCAATTTTCACTAGTCAATTCCGGCTTGTCCGGGTTAGGTCTTGGCAAAAATGCGTTCAGGAGAAGTGCAGAAATCCCGCCGGTGGTTACGGCTGATCCGAAAATCTGCTGGATGGCCTTAGGTGCCTTGCTGAGAAACTCCGGGACATAGGCCACTCCGAATCCCAGGCCGAAAGCAACAGCCATAATAAGCATATCTCGTCTGTCTATCTCACTGGACGCGATGATCCGTATACCTGCCGCACCGACCGTCCCGAACATGACAATGGTCGCCCCTCCGAGCACGGGGCTCGGTAAGGAACGGAAGAACGCTCCGATGACCGGAAACAAGCCAAGTAGAACCAGGAAACCGGCGAGGTACATGCCCACATAACGGCTCGCAATGCCGGTAAGCTGGATAACGCCGTTGTTCTGACTAAACGTCGTATTGGGGAACGTATTGAACATGGCGGCGATAGCGGAATTCACACCGTCGCCCAAAACGCCGCCCTTGATCCTCTTGATGTATAAGTCCCCTACGATAGGTTGGCCGGATACCATCGATGTGGCCGTAAGATCTCCCGTCGATTCGATGGTTGTGATGAGGTAGATAAACGCAACCGGGATGAAGGCGGCCAGATTAAAGCTGAAACCATATTTGAACGGAATGGGGATACTGATAAAGGGCAAGCCCTTCAACGGGGCAAAATTGACCAAACCCATAAACGCGGCAACAATATATCCCACTATCAATCCTATCACGATGGAGCCCATTCTCAGGAACTTATTCTTGGTACTGGTCAAGACAATAACGACAATCAGGACTAAAAATGCAAGCAAAAGGTTCTGGGCGCTTCCGAAAAGCTCCGGTTTATTGTCAAGAAGCCATTTGCCACCGGCCATATCCATGATTCCCACCTTGACCAGACTAAGGCCGATGAGGGTCACAACCGTTCCGGTAACGACCGGTGTAATCACCTTTCTCAGACGGTGGAGAAAACGGCTGAGAATCATCTCAATAAACGCGCCAAAAAAACATATACCAAAGATAGTTGACAAAATTTCATCTGGCCCGCCGCCCTGATTTTTTACCATAAATCCTGCCGTTAATATAGCACCCAGGAAAGCAAAACTGGTTCCCTGGATGCTCAAGATCCCGGAGCCCACCGGTCCGATCCGTTTTACCTGGATGAATGTGGCCACGCCGGAAACAATCAGGGCCATACTTATCAAATATGGAACCTCGCTGCCCAAGCCCAGGACGCCTCCGATGATCAGGGTTGGTGTAATTATACCGACAATGATCGCTAAAAGGTGCTGAAGCGCCGCGAACATTCCTTCCTTTACGGGGGGATTGTCTTCTAATTGGTAGATGAGATCGAAGATATCCTTTTTCTCTTCACGGTCGACATCCATTGTTTTTTCGTTCAAGATAGCCTCCTTGTGTCCTAAGCGATGGGGAGCCGGCAATCCTAGCCAAATATATTTGAAATTCACTTCAACTTTGAATCAACGTTGTCTTTATTCGTTGAATCTCTCATATGAAACTAGCTAAAGGCGAAGTTTCTTTTTCGATTTGACCGGCCGTTTTTTTGGCCGGAGGCTGGGCTGAACCCTGAACCATTGAACCTGTGAACGGTTACTCTGAATCTTCCAGGCACATTTCCACGGCGCGGATGATGGTCTCATACCCGGTGCAACGGCAGAGGTTGCCCGCGTGGCCTCTGCGAATCTCATCGCGGGAGACCTTACGATCCTTGTGCTTCTCCACGAAGGCGGTGGAAGTCATAATCAGGCCCGGGGTGCAGAAACCGCATTGCACGGCGCCCGCATCGACGTAGGCCTGCTGGACCTTGGAGAGTTGACCATCCCTGGACTCACCCTCAACCGTGCGGATGGTCTTTCCGTCCGCCCACACAGCCAGAGTAATGCAGGAATTCACCGGAATGTTATCCATCAGAACAGTACAGGTGCCGCATTCGCCCACGCCGCAGCCTAGCTTGGCGCTGGTGACGCCAAGCTCTCTCAGCGTATCCAGTAGAGACTGCCCCACATCCACCACAAGCAAGTACTGCTTGCCGTTAATGGTACAGGTAATGTTCTTGTGCATTAAAATTTCCCTCCTGCTCTCTCAACAGCCTGCCTGACAACCCGCTGCGTCAGGGTGCGGATGACATGCAGGCGGAATTCTTTGGTGGCACGCCAGGAATCGCGCGGTTTGACGTCTTTTTCCACCGCGTTTTTAATGGTCTTCAAGGTTTCTTCGGAAAGCGGCTTGCCCGCCGCGGCTTTTTCGGCGGTTTCACAGCGGAGCGGCGTGGGAGCGGCAACGCTGAATGCCAGCCTCAGTTCAGCAATTTTGTCGCCGTCCAGACGAGCCGCGGCTGTACAGCCGATGGTAGCAATGTCCATGGCATCGCGCATGGAATACTTATAATAAGCTGCTCCGAAGCCCTTGTAATTTTCGGGCCTGATGCGAAACACCACGAGCACGTCTCCCTGTTTTAGAGCAACCCGGCTGGGCCCCAGGTGGAAGCCCACCATGGGAATTACGAACTCACCGTCAACTCCCCGGATTTCCAGATCCGCTTCGAGCACCAGCAGGGCGCCGGCGCTGTCGGCGCAGGGAACCCCGGCGCAAATGTTGCCGCCCATGGTGGCCATGTTGCGCAGCTGCGGGCCGCCAACTGTGGCGGCCGCTTCGGCGATCACGGGTACGCGCTTGTTGACGACGTCCGAATCCATGATTTCGCTGAAAGTAGCCAAACTGCCGATACGGACGGTACCGTCGGCCGCTTCGGTGATCTCCTTCAGTGCGGCCAGGCCGTTGATGTCCACCAGGCTTCTAAAGTCCTTACTGCCTTCATGAAGGCGGATGAGAACGTCCGAACCGCCGGCGATGAGTTTGGCTTCGGGATCGGCCGCCAGCAACCTGACGGCATCCTCCACGCTTTGTGCTTGGCTGTAACGTTCAATAGCAAACATGGGCATTCACCTAAATAAATATTGACTATTGATTATTGTCTATTGATTATTTGTGGAAGTCGCTTTCAGCCGTCGTAGCCTTCGGCCACTATGGCGAAGTCGGCTCTTTATAGTAAAAATCATAGTAAAAATCGAAAGAATGCCTTAAATCGTCATTCGTCAATCGAAAATAGTCAATCCTTTCAAAACACACCATAATAACGACTAAGCGCCTAGATCAACCCAGCTGCCCTAAAGTGCTTAAAAAGGGTTTTGGGATTGAGGGGCAGCTCGTTAATCGCCACCCCGGTGGCATCCCAGATAGCGTTGCGTATGGCCGGGGCAGGCGTAATGTTCGGCGGTTCTCCCAGGGACTTGTTGCCGTAACCACCGGTGGGCTCACGGGTCTCGATGAAGGCACAACTCAGGTCAGGGATGTCCATGCAGGTGGGCATCTTGTAATCGAGTAAGTTGTTGTTATAGATACGCCCGGAATTTTCATCGATCAGCAGTTCCTCGAACAGGGCCATACCGATACCCATGGCGAGACCGCCATGCACCTGTCCCACGGCCATCAGCGGATGAATGATCACACCGGAATCATGGACGTTGAAGATTTCCCTGATGGTGACCTTGCACATGGGAATATCCACTTCCAGATCTACAAAAGTACAGCCGAAGGACGGGGGGTTGGTGCGGGTTTTGCAAGACACGTCGGTGGTAAGCTGCCCCCCACGATCTTTGTGGTAGTATGCATCCAGAGCGACTTCACCCAGCGACAAAACGACCCGGTCCGGCCTGTTGACGAAAACAATACTGCCGTTGATCAGATCCAGGGCCTTTGGAGCCTGACCGGTCATCAATGCAGCATATTCCAGGATGTCGGCTCTGAGTTGCTCGGCGGCCTGCTTGACAGCCGGGGCCACGACATAGGTCTGGCGGGATGCGTAAGCTCCGGTGTCAAATGGGGTGACGTCGGTATCCTGGGTGCTGACGACATGAATGTTGTCGTAGGTCACGCCCAGCGTCTCAGCTGCCATCTGGCAAAAAGCCGTGTCGGAACCCTGGCCGATCTCGGTGGCGCCGATCTGCAGATGCACGGAACCATCCTGGTTCAGCGTCAGGCGGGCGCCTGAAATTTCCACGCAGGCGGGGTACGTGCCGGAGCCGTAGCTGAAGCAGGCTACACCCAAGCCCCGGCGCACATCGCCGGTCTGGTTCTGATATGCCTTCTTCTTTTCGTCCCAGTGGATGAGCTCACGGCCCTTCTCAAGGCACTCGACGACAGCACAGCTCAGGATTTCCCTTTTGTTCAGCGGGTTGACATCGCCCTGTCGGGCCACGTTCTTCAGGCGAAAATCCACCGGATCCATACCGATGGCGCGGGCGGCTTCTTCCACGATGCACTCGATGCCGAAAATAACTTGCGGGGATCCATAAGCGCGCATGGCCCCGGCGGCTGGAATATTGGCGTAATGCGTCGTGGCTTTTAACTTGATGACACTGCGTGGATACAGGTTGCAGGACTTGGAACATGCAGCGCCCATGATGGCGTGTCCGTGGGAAGCGTAAGCACCGGTATTGGAAATGCATTCAATATCCAGTCCTTTAAGAACGCCGCCCCTGGTTACGCCGGCGCGGTTTCTGATACTGGTGGAGTGCCTGGTGCGGGTGCCGATGAAGCATTCCTCCCGGGGCAGTTCGAGCTTTACGGGAACACCGCCCAACTTCATGGTCAGGAAAGCGACCATGGGTTCGAGAATCACATCCTGTTTGTTGCCGAACCCGCCGCCGATATATGGCTTGACCACGCGCACCCGACCCAGCGGTATATCCAGGGCTTCGCCCACGATGCGGCGGCAGATATGCGGAATCTGGGTGGAGGACACCACCACGATGTGCTCCATGTCATCCATGTAGGCATAGGCACTGTGGTTCTCCATGTGACAATGCCAGGTAATTTGTGTTTTGTAATCGCTCTCGACGATCGCATCGGCCTCCTCAAAAGCCTTCTCAAGCTCGCCTCCCACCTCAAACTGATGTGACTTGATCAGGTTACCGCCCTCGTGGATCGGGGGTACGTCCGCGCTCAATGCGGTCTGAGCGCTCACCACGACGGGATATTCCTCATAGTCGACGTGTACCAGGCCAACGGCCTCTTCAGCGGTCAAGCGGTCCCGGGCGACGACGATAGCGAGCTCGTCTCCATGGTAGCGGACGTGGCCGGTCAGCAGACGCCTGTCGGCGATGTCCGCGTGGTTGGGATCGAGCGAATAGGGATGTCCGGCGGTAGCGAAGCGCCTGTCCGGTACGTCCTCGAAAGTGAAAACGGCTTCCACGCCGTGAAGTTTTCGGGCCTTACCGGTGTCGATACGCAGGACGCGGCCGTGCGCAATGGAGCTTCTAACATATTTGGCATACAGCATGCCCGGCATGCTCAAGTCGTCGATGTAGCGCGCACGCCCGGTGACCTTTGCAACGGCATCCTTTCGCCTGGGGGATTTACCTACAGCCATATTTTCGACCTCCTCGAAAACCTGAAAATCCCATAGTAAAATTACCACGCTCTCCCGGAAGGTGAAACCGGGTTTTGGTTATTGAATATTGGGATTTGAGTTTTATTAAAACTGATCCGTTCCAGATTCAACCATCAGCAAAGGGCAGCCGTGAACTCACCAGCCTGTAAAGCACGGCGGTTTCCACCGCCTGGTTGAGCTCTCTGCTGTTGGTTCCATTGTTGAGTTCCACCTTGCGGGCTTCAAGCGTGTCTGCCAAGAGCTCGACCTTTGCTTCCGAATCCTGGTAAACAAACATGCCGTTGGAGGCGTTCAGGGTGGCGGGCTCGCCGCCGAACATGGCTTCCATGCGCCCGGGCCCGGCGAGGTGGAAGCCCTCACCGTAAGCCTCGAGGCTTGCGCGAGTCAGGTGCATCTTGAACTTATCCTTGTAAGGCGCGCCGCTGGTGGGGCAGAAGGTGTCGCAGTTGCCGCATTCGTTACAAAAGTCAGCAATGTTGACGATCTGGTAAGATTGGCCGATCTCAACCTTGCCCAGGGTCCCCACCACCACGCTGTCACCCTTTTTTTCGGCACGTTGCAGCGGGTAGGAGACAGGTTCGGCGCGCAGGGCAACGTTGGCCCTATTGGGGCAGACGGAGACGCAGACATTGCAGACCAGGTCACACTGCAGACAGCGGGAGGCTTCATCCATTGCGTCGGCCTCGGTCAGCGTCTTAACGTAAAGCTCGAAATTAAGTCGCTCTTGCGGCCCGAGTTCGGGCATTTTGGGACCAAAGACGCGACGGGCCTGCCTGATGCCAAGGTCGGTCAGGTCGGGCCGGCGTCGGTCCTCGGGTGCAAGGCGGATCCTAGGCTCGTGTTCGGCCTTTTTCATGATGGACTCGGCGGCGCGGCGACCATCACCGATGGCGTTGACCAGAGAGGAAGCGCCGCGGATGGCGTCACCGCCAGCAAACAGGCCCTCCAGTTGAGTTTCCATGCTGTCCCTGTCCACGGTCAGCGCGCCGCCTGGCAGAAAATCCAGCACCACGCGCTGGCCGATGGCCGTAATTACCGTGTCAACATTCAATTCAAATTCGGAACCATCAATTTTGATCGGTCTGGGACGACCGCTGGCATCTTTTTCGCCAAGCTCCATCTTGAAACACACGTTGGACTTCACCCGCCCATCTTCCACTAACATACACTCCGGCTGTGTCAGTTCATTCAGCTCTATACCTTCATCTATCGCCGCCTGAACCTCCTCGGGATCGGAAGGCATCTCCTCGCGCGTGCGGCGGTAGATGATACTGACTTCTCCATTTTCTCCCAGCAATCGCTTGGCGGTGCGCGCGACATCCATGGCTGAATTACCGCCACCGACCACCGCCACCTTCTTTCCCAGATCTGGCTTTTGGCCTTGACGCACCGCGCTCAAAAAGCTCAATTGATCTATGACACCTGCGGCATCTTCGCCGGGAACGCCCAGTTCGATACTTTCCTGGGCGCCTACGGCAATGTAAACATACTCGTGAGATTCGCGCAGGTGTTCGAATGCCTGTTTGTCGATGTGCACGCCGGTGTGCAGCCTGACTCCCAGGCCGATGATGGCGTCAATGTCCCGGGACAGGCTGCCATCGTCGAGACGGAAGACCGGGATGCCGTCGGCGGCCATACCTCCGGCGAATTCCTTGGTCTCGTAAATGTCCACTTCGAAACCTTCCAGGGTCAGAAAGTAGGCGCAGGATAGACCGGTGGGACCGGCGCCGATGATGGCAACTTTCCTGCCGTTGGCCGGCGCCGGGGTCAAGGCGAGGCCCCTGGCCTGGTTTTGGGCAATAAACCGCTTAATCTCCCGGATCATGAGCGGAGAATCATAGTTCATGCGGGTGCATTTGTACTGACATAGATGATCGCAGACCATGCCTTGGACGTTGGGGAACGGATTGGTAGCCAGGATGATCTTGTAGGCGTTTTCGAAGTCACCCTTTGCGGTAAATTCAAGATAGCGCGGAATGTCCTGCCGCGTACTGCAGGCGCTAACACAGGGCGCGCCGGCGCAATCGAAGCGTGGCAGATTGCGCCCGGTTTTGATGTTTTCAAAGGGAAAATTCTCCTTGGCGTAGCGACCGTTTTCGACAACATCTACGGCATAGGTCTTCAGGTTGGCAAGCCTCGCGGCAGCTTCGCTCTCGTTGCTTGCACGGGCCAGCACCAGGCTTTGCAGAGACTCGGCGCCGGCGTTCTTCATGGCGCCGGCAATGCGCTCCAGGTACTGAGACAGACGGCCGTATCCGCCGGGCTTCAGTACATCTGAACAGACGGTCACAGGCCTAAGGCCGCAGCTCAGGGTGTCGACAATGTTAAGGCAGTCGACTCCCGCCGAAAAGGAAATGTCCAGCACTCCCTTGAACTGCTCCTGGAGTCTGGCAGCCAGGTTGATGCTGATGGGATGCAGCGCGCGACCGCTCATGTAGATCATGCTTTCGTTTTTGGGCAGGTTCTGTTCGATGTTGGAAGTCTCCAGGGTATTGGTTAGCTTCAGGCTGAACGCGACACCTTTGTCGCGGGCGGCATCCAGCATCGCACCGATCAATGCGACCCCGTCATCGTACTTGAGATCATGCCCAAAAGCCTCGTCCGGGACCTCGGTTTTGAAACCGAGTCGATGGTTGAGGATATTGCGCAGGCGTTCGGCGCCAAGCAGGGTCGGGTTAAGTTTGATGGTGGTATGAAAACCACGCTCCTCGACAAAGTAACGACCGATTTTCTCGACTTCCTCCGGAGGACAGCCGTGCATGGTGGAGACGGTGATGTTGTTGGACATGGTGCCGGGGATGCTTAGGTCCTTCACACGCGGATAGAACGCAGCAATGCGCTCTATTTTTTCAGCCAGATCGGCAGAGCAGTCGCTCATGTGGTCGAAAAATTGTTGCACAGTGGGGCTTTTGATGCCCTCAAGGTTATAACCGGCGCTCATGTTGAAGATAAAACCCGGCTCCTTGGAGGCGCCCCATCCCAGCTTGTCCCGAAGGATATAGATAAGAATGAAGGCGTTAAGATATTCGTCGAAGGACTGGTCGAGCTTTAGCTCCTGGGACCATTCACAATTGTATCCCTCGTCGGTCATGTCGATGCAGGGCTTGGTCACTTCCAGCTCATCCAGCACCTGGATGGTCTTCAGCTCGATATAGCGCGCGCCGCACAGCCAGGCCGTGACGATATTCTGGGCCAGCTGCGTGTGCGGACCGGCGGCCACGCCTAGCGGGGTTTCCAGCATTTGCCCGTACCGGCTCATGCGAAAGGGATCGGACGCTCCGGGCTCGAAGAAGAGTTTTCTCGGAATGCCGAAAATTTCGTTTCTCTCTTCAATATCGGAAAGTATCCATTTGAGCAGAACTTCTATGCCAGCACAAAAGAATTTATCTTTTTCCATTATTACCCCCTAAACCGGACCAGCCGGAATTGACGATTGAATATTGAAAATTGAATATTTAATGAATCGCTATGCTAGGTGGTTTTTAAATCGACAGCATACCACAAATTTTCAATATTCAATCGAAAATATTCAATCATTAGGCTTCTGCCAGCTTCTTCCAGAGTCGAAGGCCCTGTTCGCGGGCGTAGGCTAGAATTTCAGCCTCGTCCACGCTGGTGATCCTGCGCTCCTCGACGATCACTTGGCCCTGGGCGATGACGCTCAGGACATGGTTGGATTCGAGACCGTAGATGAAGTGACCGGTGAAGTTTCCGGAGGTTATTTCCGTGGGGGTGTCGTAGTCCAGAATGACCAGGTTGTTATCACCGTCGCCTTCGGCACCCATGGCCTCGATGAAACGATGCACGTTGCGGAAGCGCTCATAGATCTGATTCGGGGAGACGCACTCGGTGTTTTGCCCCACAAGATAGGCGGCTTTGGCGCTGCGCAGCATGTCACTGTGCATGCCGTCGGTGCCGAGCATGACGTTGCCGGTCAGTCCGATATAGCCGGTGGCCCCCACGTTGTTATTCTGATTGCTCTCCACGTTCTGAACGACCCACACCGGGGACTCGCGTAAGAGTTTTTTTTCACTGTCGTCGAGGAACACACAATGACCCATGATGGTGTGGGGACTTTCCAGGGCACCGAAACCGTGCAGACGCTGAATTACGCGCATGCCATAGGTCTTCAGACAGTGTTCCTGATCGGCCGGAGCCTCGGCCACGTGCACATGCAGCCCGGTGCCGTGCTTGTGGGCGAGCTCAACAGATTTTTCAAGCAGGTCGTCGTCGACGGTGAACGAGGCGTGCAGCCCCACGTGGCCCTTGCGGCCTGAAGAGAGGTATGCGTCGGTTTCGGCAAGGCCCGCTTCCATGGAACCCCAGCCGTCGCGGCAGGAATTTTCGTAGCACAGCAGGTGGCCGAGACCTATCTTTTCAAAGGCCCGGGCGATGGTTTCCAGGGACCCCTCGATGGCGTAAGGGGAGCAATGATGATCAACGCAGAAGGTTACGCCGTGCTTGGCCATGTGCAGGGCCGCGGCCAGGGCGCTGGCTTCGATCATGTCGCGGTCGAGGCGCTTGTCCACCCGCCACCAGATGTATTCTAGGACCTCGAGAAAATTGGCAGGCATCCGCGGCGGAGCAGGCATGCCGCGGGCGAGGGTGGAATAGATATGATGATGGCCGCAGCCGAAGGACTTGGTGACCAGCTTTCCGGTGCACTCCAGCACCCGGTCTTCAGGACCGAGGGCATCCGGCGAAGGCACGGCCGCCGGATATGAAATCCCCTTTTGGGGGCCTTCCTCCACGGCCAGATCCGTTCGTCTGATCTCTAAGGTTCGCCAATCCACAAACATTGCGTCTTTTAGGTACAACGTCATGGAAATGTCCTTTCTGTTTCACTTTTCCTGCAAGGGCGACAAGGGCAACCGGTAGCGACGCTGGCCGTCGAATCGGCAATAAGCGTTGGCAATGGCCGCCGCTGTAGGAATGGTTCCGATCTCACCGACGCCTTTGGCACCAAATGGTCCCATCGGATCGGCACACTCCACGCTGATCGCCTTGATCTCCGGAACATCCTTGGCTTTGGGCAGCCCCAGTTTCGACATGCGCTCCGAAGTCAGGCGACCGTTCTTGAGAGGCAGTTTTTCACTTAGAGCGTACCCCATGCCCATGACCACACCGCCTTCGATTTGACCTTCGTAAAGGATTGGGTTGATGATTTTACCGCCGTCATGGGCGGCGTAAATGGCTTGGAGTTTGCCGTCTTTGTCCAGCACTGCCAAATGAGTCGCATAGCCGTAGGAAAAGTGGCTCACGATCTCACCATCCACATTATGATCGGTGGTCCAGTCCACCACGAAACGAGCGAAATATTCCTTGCCGACCAAATCGGCCAACACGCGGTCTTTAAGGTCGGCCTTCAGTTTTTGGGCGGCTGCAATGACGGAGTTGCCCAGCAGCACCGTGCCCCGGCTGGCGGTGGTCACCCCGCCCTTGGCTCCCGCCCCGGTGGAACACTTGACGTCGATGTGCACCGAACTGTCCAGGCCCAGCACTTCGCATAGTATTTGCCGGGCCACCGTGTGAATGCCCTGGCCCATTTCAGTCCAGCCGTGATAAAGTTCAATGCGATCGGAAGCCACGACTTTTAGACGCGTATCACTGATCTCCTCCAGGCCGTTGCCGATGCCGCAATTCTTGATAGCGCAGGCCAGCCCGGCATACTCGGCCTGGTAGAAGGCGTCCTTGACAGCTTCCAGACACTGACGCAGACCCACCCCCTCACCCAACACATGCCCGGTGGTGGTCATTCGCCCGGCGGTAAGGGCGTTGTCGTAGCGAAACTGCCATCTATCGAAACCGCCCTGGATGCAAAGTTCGTCTACCATACTTTCCATGGCGAAGTTGGACTGATTGACACCGAAGCCACGGAAGGCCCCCGCCGGGGGGTTGTTGGTGTAGTAGGCGCTGGCCACGACATCCACGTTGGGCACATGGTAGGCCGCAGCAGCATGCGTTCCAGTCCGGGCGACCACCTCCCCGCCGACAGAGGCGTAAGCCCCGGTGTCCCCCACAATCCGGGCTCGCAGAGCGGTAAGGTTGCCCTCTTCATCGCAGGCCAGTTTGTAGCGCATCTGCATACGGTGCCGCTTAGGGTGCATGCGTATGGACTCGGCCCGATTGAGGCGCACCTTGACCGGTCGCTGTAATGCCATGCAGTAGAGCGCAGCATGGTGCTGGACGGTCAAATCCTCCTTGCCGCCAAAACCGCCGCCGGCTGCAACCTGCACGATGTCGACCTTCTCCTCGGTTAGGTCCAGCAGCGAAGCGATCTGCTGGCGATCCTTGAAAATACCTTGACTCTGAGAATAGACCGTCACGCCATCCGCTTCGTCGGGCCGCGCGATACTGGCCTCGGTTTCCAGAAAGGCGTGCTCAACAAAAGGAGTTTCAAAAACGCCTTCCACCACGTGGGCTGACGAGGCAAAAACCTGATCCACGGGTTCTCCCCGGCAAATGACCGTCTCCTTGAGCAGGTTGCCGCTCGCATGGACACGCACAGGGCTATCGGCCGCAGCGGTCATCTCGATCAGAGGTTCCAGGACTTCATAATCGACTTGAACCCTTCCAAGTGCCTGGCGGGCGATTTCTTCGCTTTCCGCCACCACACCGGCCACCACGTCCCCGATACAGCGGGTTTCCTCGCCTTTGGCCACCAGCATAGGCCAGTCTTTGACGTGGATGCCTTGATAGCGCTGCCCGGGTATGTCCTGGGCCGTAAAGATGCGGATCACGCCGGGCAACTGCTCCGCGGCTGAACCGTCGATATTTCGCACCTTGGCCCGGGGATGTTCGCTGAACTTCAAAGCCCCGTAAAGCATGCCTTCAAACTTCATGTCATGGATGTACGCACTGACCCCTAAAGCTTTTTCGTAGCCTTCGTACTTGGGGGTGGAGTAGCCAATACCGGTCTTTACCTCCCAGGCGATTTCCCGATTTTGCCTCAAGGCCTGGGCGGCCAGGAGAATGGCGTCGATAATTTTGATGTAACCGGTGCAGCGACAGACGTTGGCCCTCAAGGCTTTGACGACGTCTTCGCGGCTGGGATCGGGGTTGCTCTCCAAGAGGATCTTGGCGCGGGAGAGGATACCCGGTGTACAATAGCCGCACTGCACCGCACCTTTGGCCACAAAGGCCCGACCCAGAGTGCGTCGCACGTTCTCCGGAAACCCGTCGATGGTGACGATCTTCTTACCTGCCGCCCGTTTCAGCGGTGTGGAGCAGGCCAGGGCGGGCTTACCGTCCAGCTCTATCAAACACGCTCCGCAGGCCGCCTGCCCCGAACAACCGTCCTTGACGGAGGTGATCCCCTTTTCTTCGCGCAGGAAACTCAAAAGCGATGTTTTTTCATCGCCTGCAAATTGTGTCTTTTGACCGTTTAATGAAAAAACAATCATGTTTTCCTATCTCCGTCTTTTCCGGTACGCCCAGTTCAGCCTCCGCCGCAGCCATTGTGGACGGCGAGTCCGTGTGCAGTTTCGTGTTGGGATAGGTCCATTCGCTAGAGTAACGCAATGGCCTCGATCTCCACGAGGACGTCTTTGGGCAGTCGATCCACCGCCACACATGACCGCGCTGGTGCGTCAGCCGTGAAGAACTTCTGATAGACCGTATTGAACTCGGCGAAGTCGTTCATGTCGTCCAGGAAGCAGGTAGTCTTGATCACGTTGTCCAGGGTGGCGCCGGCCTCGGCCAGCACCGCTGTTAAATTTTCCAACACCTGTTTGGTCTGAACCTGAATCCCTCCTTCCACTACCTCGCCGGAGCTTGGCTCTAAAGGAATCTGGCCGGAGGTTATCAAGAGATTCCCGCATTTGACAGCTTGACTGTATGGCCCGATGGCTGCAGGGGCCTTATTCGTACTGATTATTTTTTTGTCCATATTCATTCTCCCTTCGATATTCTGCCCTACGTAAACCACAAACACCCTCTGTGAACGGTTATCCCGAAGGATGATCGCAATCAGGTCCCATCACCTCCTGCCGCTTGCGAACGAATTCGAGGAGCGCCCGCCTCTAGAAGGGCATTCAGCTCGTCTGCAGGGTGCTTCACTTTACTCAGCAGGATCATGGCTGCAATGATGTAAGGTTTGTAGCTGGCCTCCATGTACATGGACACCCGGTAGCGTTCGAACACGCTGGCCTCCACTTCGCCCTCGGCACAGCTCACCTTTGTGATGTCGGCGGGTAGGCAGTGCATGTAGAGGGCGCTGCCTTCTCGGGTGGTGGCCATCAACTTCTCGGTGCACTCCCAATCCTTGTGCTCGGCGTTTTGGGCCAGCAGCTCTTTCTCCAAGGCCTTGATACCGTTGAGATCGCCCTTACCGAACAGGTCGGTGCGCTCTTCCATTGCCGCGAATGGCGCCCAGCTCTTGGGGTAGACGATTTCTGCGCCTTCAAAGGCTTCTGCCATAGAGTTGGTCTTGCTAAAACTGCCTGCGCCGCCAGTCGTGTTGCGCTGTGCTACTTTCTCCACCTCAGGCATAACCTCATAACCTTCGGGGTGGGCCAGCACCACCTCCATGCCGAAGCGGGTCATCAGGCCGATGACACCTTGCGGTACGGACAAGGGCTTGCCGTAAGAGGGACTGTAAGCCCAGGTCATGGCTAACTTCTTGCCCTTGAGGTTCTCGACGCCGCCGAAGTAGTTGATCAGGTGCAGCATGTCGGCCATGCTCTGCGTGGGGTGATCGATATCGCACTGCAGGTTGATCAGCGTGGGCCGCTGCTCCAGCACGCCCTCCTGGAAGCCTTGCTTTACAGCTTCGGCCACCTCCCGCATATAGGTGTTTCCCTTGCCGATGTACATGTCGTCGCGAATGCCGATCACATCGGCCATGAAAGACACCATGTTGGCGGTCTCTCGCACGGTTTCGCCGTGGGCAACCTGAGACTTACCCTCATCCAGATCCTGAACTTCCAAGCCCAACAGGTTGCAGGCACTGGCAAAGCTGAAGCGAGTGCGTGTGGATTGGTCGCGGAACAGGGAAATGCCCAGACCGCTGTCGAAGATGCGGCTGGAGATATTTTTCTGACGCAGACTCCGCAGGATCTCAGCCACCAGAAACGTGGCCCGCACTTCGTCGTCACTCTTTTCCCATGTCAGCAGGAAGTCGTTGAGGTACATATCGTGGTAGTCGAGGTGCGAGAGGCGATTGATGAGCGCTTTGATTTTGATAGTATCCATAGTCGTGTACTCCTTTTTATTCTATCAGCTGTCTTCCGCACGTTGTCTTCTTCTACGGCACGATATGGGTGCCTTTGCCGCCGACTACGGCGTCTTTGATAAATTCAGGTGCAGTGATAAGCACTTCCTGTCCTCCGTTTTTCAAAAAACGCAAGGCAGCCTGAATTTTCGGCAGCATGCTGCCAGGCGCAAAGTGTCCTTCTTGGATATACTGCTCGGCCTCGGCAACCGTCATGTTTGAAATCGCGTTTTGATCGGGCTTACCGAAATTGAGGGCCACCTGCTCCACAGCCGTGGAGATGATGAGCAGCCCGATGTCCAACTGGTCGGCGAGCAGGCTGGAGGCCAGATCTTTATCGATCACCGCGTCCAAACCTTATAGGCCCTTGTCTGTCCGCACAACCGGAATTCCGCTGCCGCCAACAGCCACCACGTGGTAGCCGCTGTTGAGCAGCGAGTTTCCACCGATGGCAATTAAAACCAGTTTTTCTTTCATACTCTTACTTCCTAATCAAGGCAAGACAGAATTGAAAATTGAAGATTGCAGATTGAATATTCAATTGAAAATATTCAATCATTTGAAGATAAGGAAAATAGCTCAATAAAATCTTTTTGCCACAAAATGCGCAATCCCGCTTTCAGCGGGACGAAGCGCCTAACCTCTCCAAATATGTGAGCGGCAACGCGGCGTAGAAAGCAGCACAGCGCACCAGATCGGCTTTCCAGGTCTTTTCGTTGGGAGCATGGGCCTCGGACTCTTTGCCCGGGCCAAAACCCACGCAGGGGATACCGAACATGCCCATGATGGAGACACCGTTGGTGGAAAAGGTCCATTTGTCCACCCGGGGCTCTGACTCGAACAAGGAGGTGTAGGTCGCCACCGCCGTTTGGGTCACCTTGTGGTCCTCCGGAATCACCCAGGAGGGGAAATAACAGTCGGTCGCATAAACCAGACCTGTGTAGGAGGGTTTATCGTAGGGGTACATGGAAACCTGGGCATTGGCGGCTTTAGCCGCTGGAAGGTTCCTTATTTGCTGCAGCGCGAATTCCTTGTCCTCACCAGTGGTCAGACGACGGTCAATGGAGATTGTGCATCCGTCTGCCACCGCGCAGCGGGAAGGGGACGTGTAGAAGATCTCGGAAACTGTCAGCGAACCTTTGCCCAGGAAGTCATCGGTTTTCAGACGGCCGTGCAGCTCCTCCAGTTCACCCAGGATGCGACCCATCTTGAAAATGGCGTTGTCGCCGCGCTCGGGGGCCGAACCATGGGAACTGACGCCTTTGACCTCCACCTTGATCTCCATGCGGCCGCGCTGGCCTCTGTATATGCCGCCGTCAGTGGGCTCGGTGGAGACGACGAACTCCGGCTTCAATCCCGATTCCTTGATAATGTACTGCCAGCACAAACCGTCGCAATCCTCCTCCTGAATGGTTCCGACCACCACCAGGGTGTAATCGTCTTCCAGTCCCAGATCCTTAATAATCTTGCCGGCGTAGACCATGGAAGCCATACCGCCCTCTTGGTCTGAGGCGCCGCGGCCACCGATCACCTCGTCGTCCTCGTAACCTTCGTATGGGTCGAATTCCCAATTGTCCCTGTTGCCCACACCCACGGTGTCTATGTGAGCGTCCATGGCAATCATATGCTTGCCGTTTCCGATGGTGCCCAGGACGTTGCCCATGGGATCAATCTCCACTTTATCGAATCCCACTTTTTCCATCTCCTCTTTTATCCGCTCAACAACCGCCTTTTCCTGGCAGCTTTCGCTTGGCAGGCGGATCATGTCGCGCAAAAATCGAGTCATATCGGGCTGGTAACTATCGGCCAGCTCCTTAATCTTTGCAAAGTCTAGTTGTGGCATTGGTTCAAATCCTCCTAGGTTTGGATGCTTCAGACTTTGTTAAAACAAGTTGATATTCCATGTTTTTTTCTAATTCCTGACCCTTGTATTCCGTATTCTTCAATTTCATTTAAGCGATTGCGCTTTGGGTATTCGGGCAACGTCAACTTCAGACTGGCAGGGCGGATGACAGCAGACTCAGATTACGTTCAATCAGGCAACCGGATTGGCAAAATCACTGAACAATCACATTCGCTTTATCAATCGCTTAGGCTGCACGGACCTTTTTTAAATAATTGGAAACCGTATAATTAGAAACTCCTAACATCGATGCCAACTGAATGCATTCCTTTTCATTCCTTATGATGGTCAGCTACCGCCAGTAATAAAATGAGATAACGCATATAGAATCATCAGGGTTGGGATGGATCGGTTGAGGGTATTGGCTTTCTCAAGCCTCCTAAATAAATATTTTATACGTGTCAACAAATTTTTCATAAGTCCCCATAATATCCTGTAATAAATATGAAAAAATGCGGCACAAGCATCAGTGTCTCGAGGGCATTATTCAAACCAGTTTGATTGTAATGATCCCCCACTACTGGTCCTTGCGCTTTTTATCTGTCATCTGGCCGAATTCATGAAATCATTACATCTCACACGTTTTGTCTTCTTTTGAAATCTGCCGTGAAAGTCAGGCTTTGACATCCATTAAAACGCTGTGATATTTTCAGTTTATCAGCACGTTACGTCTCACTGGGATCATATCCAAAATTTCAATTAAAAGTGAACAAATGTTAATCGCTTATCTGAAGAGACAGAAAAGGCGTTTTGGCAAGTTGATATTTTGGTGAATAATGTCAAATTTAAGACCGACTCAGTTAAAACAGGAAGGTAGGCTAATGGAAGATTTGATTTACCTTGACAATGGTGCAACCTCCTATCCCAAACCGGATGAAGTATATACCTATATGGACTCGTTTTACAGGAGCTTCGGGGTCAATCCGGGAAGATCCGGATATGACCTGTGTATGGAAAGCGGTGCACTGGTAGACACAACCCGTAAGATGCTTGCCGACTTTTTTAACGGCACTGATTCAAATCGACTATGCTTTTCGTATAACTCCACCGATGCACTTAATCTGATCATTTTCGGTATGTTAAAACAGGGCGACCATGCCATCACAACAACCCTCGAACACAATTCCGTCCTCCGGCCCCTTTATCATCAGAACAAATTTAACGGTGTGGAGGTCGACTACATACCGTTCGACACAAACGGATTTGTCGCCCCTGATGATTTTAAGCAAAAAATCAAAGCAAATACCCGGCTGGTCATCGTCAATCATGCCTCCAATGTGATCGGCACGGTTCAACCGGTGGGGGCCATTGGACGCATCTGCCGCGAATACGGCGTTCCGTTTGCTATTGATGCCTCTCAGTCCGCCGGCAAGATTCCAATTGACATCCAGCAATTACACCTTGATGTTGTTGCTTTTACCGGCCACAAATCCTTGTTAGGGCCGACCGGCATCGGTGGCCTGTATGTAAGGGAGGGGGTTAACATCCGACATACTCGTGCCGGTGGGACAGGAGTCCGGTCTGCTGATCGAATGCACCTGGAGGAATATCCTTACAGGCTTGAGTATGGTACTGGCAATATCGTGGGCATCGCCGGATTGCATGCCGGTTTAAAGTGGATAGCAAAGAGAGGTATCGATTCGATTCACCATCATGAAATGAGGCTGACCCGCATGCTACGGGACGGCCTCAGCGAACTGGATGGTGTGTCGCTCCATTGTCAGGATGATCTGGTCGATCATATCGGTGTTATCAGCTTTAATATAGACGGAATGGAGGCACTCAATACGGGCACCCTTTTAGATGGCGAATACAATATTGCCTGTCGCACCGGACTCCACTGCGCACCTCTCGTGCACGAACAACTGGGTACCGCTCAAATCGGAGGATCGGTTCGCATGGGTATCGGTCCGTTTAATACCGAGGATCAAATCAAAACCGCAATCGAAGCCATAGGAGAAATTGTTGAATTTCATAAGAAGAAGTAACCGGAATAAAAGCACTTAAGGTATAGGGTAAAAAATGAAAAGCGTGCATTTGATAAACACATTTTTGTTGAACTTCTTGCTTTGATAGCTCGACTTCATGCACATGATGCATTACTTTGAAACATTGAATCATTAATGAGCCATGTCCCCTGTAATACGTGCTCCCTAGTGTTGAATAAACGGAAGCACTATGACCGTGTCGAGGTATGATTATCGATCAGAAGAATAATAAGATAAAGTGGTTAGCCTGAAAACTCAAGTTAGCCATATCGGCGTTGTAGATAACCAGATAAGAAAAATCAAAAAGGAGTGCGTTATGATGCGATACTTGATATATGTGGTTTTGCTTTTATCAATTTCAACTGTTGGATTTGGTGCCACAGGCGCTTCGGTGACATATGAGGTCAATGGTCAATCTTATGAAGGATATTACATAAGCCCCTCTGACCAGGCGCCTTTCGTGCTGCTGGTTCATGACTGGGATGGTTTGACAGATTATGAAGTTAAGCGTGCCAATATGCTTGCCGATTTGGGTTATGCTGTATTTGCTTTGGATTTGTTTGGTGCCGGTGTACGCCCCACCGAAGTGCAAGACAAACGCCAGCATACAGGTGAACTGTATAAAGACAGGGAGAAAATGCGGGCTCTAATGAAAGGAGCCTTGGATGCGGCCAAGATCAGAGGTGCCGACATCGAGAATAGCGTTGCTGCGGGCTATTGTTTCGGTGGCGCGGCCGTACTTGAATTGGCGCGATCCGGAGCAGACCTCAAAGGTTTCGCCACTTTTCATGGAGGCCTAAAGACACCCCAAGGACAAAATTACACCAAAACCAGGGGAAAAATTTTGATTATGCACGGTTCAGCGGATACGGCTATTACAATGGACCAGTTCGCTGATTTGGCCAACGAGCTGGAATCGGCCGGCGTTGCCCACGAAATGATCACCTACGGTGGTGCCCAACATGCGTTTACCGTTTTTGGTGAAAGCCGTTATCAGGAAACTGCGGATAAAAAATCCTGGAAGCGCTTTACCGAATTCCTTGCGGATACGCTGAAGAATTGAAATTTTTATTTTCCTGAAAGTTTGACCGGTTGGCGTCCGGGGGCGGAAATTCCGCGGCGCTCGAGCAACGATCCGTCCTGCCGGTAAAGATCGATCAACGCTTTGAGGTAGTTGGCCAGGGCCCGCACCTCCGCAATCCGGCTGACCAGCAGATCCCGCTGGGCCTGCGCCACCAGAAAACTGGTTGATTTTCCCACTCGCAGTTTTTCGGTTTCGGTCCGGAGTTTTTCCTCATCGAACATGCGGGTGACCGATGAGGCGGCAATCTGCTGCTTGGTGCGGGTAACCTCAATGTAGGCGGTGCGGACGTCGACTTCCACAAGCTGCGATAGGTTCTCCAGCGCTTTTTGCGACTGTTCCCGCGTCAGCAGCGCCCGCTGGTGCTGAGCCCGGGCATCCCGATTAAAAATGGGATACTCGAAGCTCACCCCCGCCAGAGCGTCATAGCTGTCTTTGTTGATATTGCGAATGGACTCACCGAATGAATTAGCATACCCGCTTTTGCCGAGGGTAATGAAGAGATCCATCAGGGGCAGCATTCCGTTCTGGGTTCTGACAAGCTCCAGATCGCCGCGCAGGATCTCCAGCCGGGCTTCGTTTAGAATCGGGCGCATGCGCATCGACACATCCACGTGCAGCTCAACGTCTTCCAGTTTGATTTCGGGCAAGGTCGGCTGATGGATCAGATCAATTTCACGCTGCCAGAGTTCGGGGCCCGCGGGATTGAGCAGTCGCAGCAGTTGCAGGCGAATTGATTCCTTGTTGGCCCGAGCTTCGATGAGAGCCTGTTCCTGGGCTGCCACCTCGGCCTGGACGGCGGCCAATTCAGCTCTGGCCAATCGGCCGACGGCGATCAGTTCTTTGGTTTCGTTGAGCTGCTGACGGGCAACTTTCAGTGACTCCTCGACAATTTCGATCTGACGCCGGGCCAGCGCGTAGTCCCAGTAGGTCCTTTCCACCTCCGCTACCAGAAACTCGGTAAAACCCCGCAGTTCATATTCGGTCATGCGCGTATCCAGGCGTGCCTGCTGCAGTCGAGCCAGATTCACGTCCGTTCCGAATCCTCTCAGCAGCGCCTGGGTAACCGTCATGCCCAGCCGGGTCGTGTAAAACTTGTCTTCGTAAAGCGAGGAGTCATTCACTTGCGTGTCGGCTTCCAGTGCCACCGTGGTGCCGGTCGGAAAATATTGCTCCAGAAAAATGACGCCTTCGGCGGCATTGGTGGTGAAATCCTCAGTTTCAGATCCGGATCTTGCTTGGCGCTCGCCTTTCACCCTGCCGGCGGAGACGTCCGCGTTTACGGCCGGATCGAAAACAGCTCTTTCCTGGTCCTCAAAGGTCTGTTGAATCGAGGGATTCAATCTTTGCACCACAAGTGAGCGGTTGTTCTCAAGGCAAAGCAAAATGGCTTCGGCGATGGTGACTTTCAAAGGCCCCGGCGGCACCGTTGGCGTTGCAATCTCGGCGGGTTGCTCATAAGACTCCAGGTCCATGAGCACCGCTGTATCGGCAGGCACACTCGGCCCTCCCGCCGTGCGGTCAATCCGTTCTTCGACCAACGTACAGGACACCGACACCAGCAATAACCCATACACGGCAAGAAGTTCCAGCAGACGATGATAGCATCTTGCAAACTTCATATCAGATTCTCCAAATACTGCGCACACCGGATGGAGCTCGGTTTAATCCATTTTGTGGGTGTTTTTGCATGTGGTGTACTATATAGTTTTTTGCTTCACGAATACAACCGAAAACTGCTTTGGACATATGAAGCCTCCTTCTGGACGCTTGACGGGAAAAACGGTACAACCGATCAGCATGTGCATTCCGTCGTCAACAAATTCTGCGACGCATTATCAGTGATAACGGCGCACCGCCACCTGTATCGGGTCAAACAGTACATATTTTAGGAAAATACTCTTCTTAAAAGCCACAAGGCATCCGCCTGGGGTTCCCGCTGGGCCTCGGACGGATTTTTAAGGCAGTTTTAGCGCCGTTTGTGCATGAGCATGCGAGCCTCATCCCGGGTGATGGTCCCGTCTTCAATTCCTTTTTCAATCAGCTTGCTCATAAGCTCGCGCCGTTTGTTGTGATTTTCTATTTTGGCAAGAATTTCTTTTTCCTGGTCCGGCGTAATACTTCCGTCGGTAACCGCCTGTTGAATCCGTGCTCGCTCATTAGCCTGCATCGCGTCGCGAAATGCCTGTCGGTCAATTTTTAGCTCCTGCATCACACTGCGCAGGCCCTGATCTTTGAGTTTGAGCTGAATGGCTTCTACCGATTGCCCTGTCAACTCTGAAAGTACTTGAACCCTCAGGTTTTTTTGCTGGTACCCGGCCAGCAGCTGCAGGCCGCCGCCTTTATGGTGTTGTTTAAATCCGTGACCTTTGCGGTGGCCGGTTCGTTGGCTGTCGGCAATTGCCAGGCCGGAAAGAATGATACCGACTACTAGAACGCAACTGATGATGGTGTGTTTCTTTTTCATGATAACCTCCTTGAAGTTTGTTATTATGTTGTTAAAATGGTGCCATTTAACAGAACGCTCCGTGATCTCTGTCTCTAAGATAACAGTTAATTGTGGCGAAAATATGAAGAAAACGTGTGGAGATTATAGAGATTCTGGGGATACGTATTTTCTATCCGGCCGCTCATTTTCGGTTTTGGATAAAATTGTTTTTGGTGCATCATAGGAATCAATTGTGGAGAAAATGTGAAGAACCGATGTAAAGGTTGTGAAGCAAGCGGTATGAAATTGAAATTCATCGTAAACTATATTAATAAGATGGTAGCAATCTAAAAAAATGTCATTTGAAAAACCGATGAGATTCAAACTTTCTTATAAAATTTTTGCAACCCTTGCCTTAACGTCGCTTTTGGTTGTGGCTCTTATGGTCGGACTTATAAAGTTTTATGCTGCCCGCAATTTTGCGGATTACGTCAACCGATCGCTGCTGGAGAGATACAGCCAGGTCGCGGAGGCTCTGGCTGCTGAATATCAAAATCACAGAAGCTGGCAGGTGCTTAAGGACTATCCAGGACGCTGGCAGGAAATCCTGCGAACCGGTCTGCTGCAAAAAGATTTTGATCCTTACAATGGCCCCCCGCGACCTCTCGATTCAGAAACCAAGGCATTCAGCGGCCGTGCTCAGGACAGACCGTCTCCGGAGCCTTCCAGGCGTATTCAGCGATTGGCCCGCAGACTGGCGCTTTTTGATGCTGATAGGCAGCACATTGCCGGCGGGCGCACCGGGGTGGCACATGACGGCTTTACCCTGCAGGCGATTACCGTCGATGGTCAAACGGTTGGCTGGTTTGGCCTTTACAAAAAAGAGCACCTGGCCAACCCCCTGGCGGTTGGATTCTTAAGCCAACAATCCCATATGCTGTATATGATCGGCGGCGGCATTCTGCTGTTGACCGCTGTGGTGGCGTTTCTTCTGTCCAGACACCTTTTGGCGCCTGTCGACAAGCTCATGGCCGGCACCCAGGCATTAATGTCGCGTCGGTTTGATGCCCGCATTGAGGTTGAGTCCAAGGATGAACTGGGGCGGCTGGCCGCCGATTTTAATACCATGGCGCAAACTCTAGAAAATTATGAGCACATGCGCCAACAATGGATATCTGACATTGCCCATGAACTCCGGACGCCCCTGTCGATTCTGCGTGGCGAGATCGAGGCACTGAAAGACGGGGTCAGGGAGGTCAACCGCGATACCCTTAATTCACTGTATGCGGAAGCCAGGCACCTAAGTAAAATCGTAAATGATCTTCACGAACTTTCGCTGGCCGACACCGGAGCGCTCTCAATTAAAAAAGTTCCGGTCGACCCTGCAGCGATTTTAAGAGAGACCCTTGGCCATTTCAGACAAGGCTTCGCTGAAAATCAAATTATGATTGAAAATAACCTGGAAAACCAACCCCCAATCACCATCATGGGTGATGCCGACCGACTGCGGCAGCTCTTTTCCAATCTGGTGGAAAATGTCCTGCGTTATGTGGATGCACCCGGCGTCTTAAAGATCGGACAGGCACGCACCCAAAACCGCTTGATACTGTCTTTCGAGGATTCCGGACCCGGTGTTCCTGAAACAGCGCTGGCCCACCTGTTTGACCGGTTGTACCGGGTAGACCGGTCGAGAACGCGCACCCATGGCGGCAGCGGCTTGGGGCTGAGTATTTGCAAGAGCATCGTAAACGCCCTCGGCGGAGAAATCCGCGCTACCAACGGGAATTCAGGCGGGCTTCGAATCGATGTTGAGTTTCCACTAACAAGATAAAAAGATAAAATTTATGATCAGCAGACATATTCTTGTTGTCGAAGACGAAGAGAAAATCGCCAGCTTGCTTTGCGACTATCTGAAAGAAGCCGGCTTTCGGACATCTACTCAGAACAACGGTAACCATGTTATTTCTCAGGTCAAAAAAGACTCGCCGGATTTGATATTACTGGACATTATGTTGCCGGGAAAGGATGGGATGGAATTATGCCGGGATATACGGCAAGTTTCCAATATTCCCATCATCATGATTACCGCCCGGGTGGAAGAGGTCAACCGGCTACTGGGCCTGGAGCTGGGTGCCGACGATTATATCTGCAAACCGTTTAGCCCCCGAGAAGTGGTTGCCCGGGTCAAGGCGGTTTTCAGAAGGATACACGCCGAACGCCAGACGAATAATCTGGTTGTCGGCTCGATTTCACTGGATGATGAAACCCATCGGGTGATGGTCGATAAACAGCTATTAAACCTGACGCCTAACGAATTTGGGCTGTTAAAGATCATGATGACCCATCCCAATCGTGTATTTTCCAGAAGTGAACTAATCAACCGGGTTCAGGGATATGACTTTGAAGGCTATGACCGCACCATTGACACTCACATAAAAAATCTGCGCAAAAAGATTGCTCAGAAGCTCCCCGGCCAGGAAATCATCAGCACGGTTTACGGCGTTGGGTATAAATTCAGCGTTTCGTCCGATTAATCCAAAGGGAGGGCCAAACGTTGACTATTTTATAGGTACTGCAAAATTGAAAAAATCCGGGGTGTATTCTATTTAACCACAGAGCACGCCGAGGGCGCAGAGATTTTTATTAAATACTTTTTCAAACTTTCTCAGCGTACTCTGCGAACTCTGCGGTGAATTATCTTTTGATCCATGACACGAGGAAGGTTAACTTACCATGAAATCGGGCGGTCCTAAAAAATTTTTTCTGGCGATTCTTCTGGTTGCAACGGCGGCGGGATTAGGCTGGGTAATTTTCAGTCAAATGCAGCAACGGGCCGGCTCAAGTAAGCGGGATAAGGCTTTACGGCCGGTGCCGGTAGAGGTAGCACAGATTCAGCGCGGGCCGATCGCGTTAGAGCGTATATTTAGCGGGGAGTTGGAAGCTCGGGCTGAGTTTGTTGTGGCGCCGAAAGTCAGCGGCCGCGTGGAACGGGTGCTCGTGAACATCGCCGATACGGTAAAGCGCGGTCAGGTCGTGGCCGAACTGGACAATGATGAATATGTCCAGGCCGTCGCCCAGGCCCGTGCCGATCTGGAAGTGGCCGGGGCCAACCTGTCCAAGGCCAAGAGCGACCTGGAAATTGCCAATCGCGAGTTTAAACGCACCGAGTCACTTTTAAAGCGCGGGATCGCATCCGATTCCGAATTCGATGCCGCCCGGCAGGATCAACTGGCCAAGCAGGCGCAGCTTAAAGTCGCTGCGGCCCAGGTGACGAAGGCTGAATCATCGCTGGAAACCGCCAATATCCGGCTCCGCTATACCCAGGTAACAGCGGGTTGGACCGGTGGCGACGAGGATCGCGTGGTGGCCGAGCGCTATGTGGACGAAGGCCAGACCGTAGCCGCCAACGCACCGCTGCTCTTGATCGTCGAACTGCATCCGATCGTCGGAGTGGTTTTTGTCACCGAGAGAGACTACGCACACTTGAAACCCGGACAGCTCGTGTCGTTAACAACGGACGCCTATCCGGATGAACAGTATCCGGGTCGCATTGATCGTATTGCTCCGGTCTTCCGCCAATCCACCCGGCAGGCGCGGATCGAAATGACCATCGACAATCCACAGCATCGGCTCAAACCCGGCATGTTCATCAGGGCCACAGTGGTATTGGCCCGGGTGCCGGAGGCCACCATCGTCCCGGAGCAAGCGTTGACCATCCGTGATGACAGGAGCGGTGTTTTCACCGTCGGCGAGGATGGACGATCGGTCGCCTGGCGCGAAGTAAAGGTGGGCATCCGCGAAGGCGACCGGGTGCAAGTGGAAGGCGAAGGGCTGTCCGGTCGGGTCGTAACCCTGGGACAGCAACTGGTAAACGACGGCTCCCCCATCTCGATTCCTGCCGAGCAGACCAAAACCGCTGCCGGCCGCGAAAAGGTTGACTCCCAATGAATCTGCCGAGTTTCAGTGTCAAACGACCGATTTTCACGACCATGGTAACCCTGATCCTGGTCATCCTGGGGGGCGTCTCTCTGAGCCGGCTGCAGATTGACATGCTGCCCAACATCGAACTGCCGACCCTGACCATCCGAACGGATTATGAGGGTGCCAGTCCCGAGGTCATGGAGCGGCTGGTGACTCAAATTATTGAAGAGATCGTGGCCACGGTGCCCGGGGTGGAGGAAATCACGTCGTCATCCTCGGAGGGCCGCAGCGCCGTGCGGGTCAGTTTCGCCTGGGGTACGGAAATCGACACGGCGGCTATTGACGTTCAGGGCAAACTCGAAGACGAGATCAACGAGCTGCCGGATGATATTGTCAGACCCCGCATCCGAAAATTCGACATCGCCAGTTTTCCGGTCGTAATTTTGGGAATTTCCAGCACTCTCGATCCGGTTGAACTCACGGAGCTGATTGAAGTCCAGATCCGTTACCGCTTTGCCCGCATTCCGGGTGTTGCGCAGGTTGACGTATGGGGAGGCTTTAACCGCGAGGTCCGGATCGAACTGGATCCTGACCGGATCAAGGCCGTGGGGCTGCCGTTGGACCGGGTACTCGGCGCCATTCGCGACGCCAACCTCGATCTTCCGGCAGGCAAAATCGAACAGGGACGTTACGAGGTCACGCTGCGCGCACCGTCCGAGTTTATCAACCTCGATCAGATTCGAGAGACGGTCATCACCCGGCGTGACGGTGCCGCCGTCACACTGGGTCAAATCGCCGAGGTTAAAGACACCTATGAAAAGCTGACGCGCATCGTACGCGTCAACGGCGGACGAGGGGTGCGCGTGGCGATTCGCAAACAGGCCAATGCCAATACGGTCGACGTGTCTAAACGCATCCTGGCTGAAATTGACGCGGTCAACCAGGCCTTTCCTCAGGTCAAAGTCGTACCGGTTATCAACCAGGGTAACTTCATCGAGCGGTCCATCGCCAACGTTGCCCGCTCGGTTCTTTACGGGGGCGGGCTGGCCATCGTAGTGTTGCTGTTTTTCCTGCGCAACATCCGCAGCACACTGGTGATTTCGCTGTCGATCCCGATCTCAATCGTAACCACGTTTGCGTTAATATTTTTCGGGGGATTCACGCTCAACCTGATGACCCTGGGAGGTTTGGCCCTGGGGGTGGGCATGATGGTCGACAGTTCCATTGTCGTGCTCGAAAACATTTTCCGGCGCCGCAGTGAGAACGGCGAAGCACCGGCGGAAGCCTCGGTGGAAGGTGCCCGCGAGGTCGGAACGGCAATCATTGCCAGCACCATCACCACCTTGGTCATTTTTCTGCCGTTGATTTTCGTACGCGGCGTTTCGGGCATCCTCTTCAAGGAGCTTGCCTACGTGATCATCTTTGCCCTGATCTGTTCGCTGACGATAGCGCTGACTTTGGTGCCCATGCTGGCGTCCAGGCTTTTGACGTCAAGCCAACAACGGCTCAAGGAGCCGGCGTCTCGAACGAACCGCTGGGCCGCCGCCGCTGCTTCCGTCTTTGTGGGTCTCGAAAACGCTTACCTGGATTTGTTGCGTTGGGTCCTTGGCCATCGCCTGGTCACCGTCTTGGCGGCGGCTGTCGTACTCGGCGCAAGTTTGCTGCTCTTGCCCCTGATCGGAAGTGAATTTCTGCCGCCCAGTGATGAGGGCGAGGTTCGCGTAGCCGGCAAGATGGAAATCGGCACCCGCCTCGAGCTGGTCGATCGACAGACACGCCTAATGGAGCAGATCATTCAACCGGCCGTGCCCGAGGCGATAGCCTCGGTGGTCAGTGTCGGCGCCTCCGGCTGGCGTGCTGACGCGGGCGCAGAGGGTGAAATAAACATGTCTCTGCTGCCGGCCGCCCAGCGCGAACGTTCCAATGTACAAATTGCCCAGGACCTGCGACGTCGTTTGGACGACAGGGTACCCGGCATGGAAATCCGTGTCCGGGCACCGCAGGGTCAGTTTTTACTGGAACGACTACTGGGTGGTGACGAAGGGCTGACCATCGAGGTCCGCGGCTACGAGCTTGCCACGCTCGATGCTCTTGCCGCGCGCGCTGCGAAGTTGATTGTGGATGTGCCGGGCATCACGGACGTTCAGACCAGTCTCGAAGCCGGCATCCCCCAGCAAGAAATCCGTGTGAACCGTGACAAGGTCGCCGATCTCGGTCTGAGCGTTCGCGACGTTACCCAGCTCCTGCAAACAGCGGTTGCCGGCTCCAAAGCCGGTGAGTACCGAACAGGGGGCAATTCTTATCGCATTCTGGTGCAGCTCAAGGACGCCGAGAAACGCTCCCTAAACGAGATTCTCAACCTTACACTGACAACGGCATCCGGTGATAAGGTAGCGCTGCGCAATGTCGTCACGTCCGAATCCAGCCGGGGTCCGATCCTGATCGACCGCAAAGACCAGCAGCGAAGGGTGACGGTCAACGCCAACGTCGCGGGGCGCGATCTGGGTTCGGTGGCCGTTGACGTACAGGCTCTGCTGAATCAAATTCCACGCCCCGTCGGTTATGACCTGATGGTTGCCGGCAACTTTGAAGAACAGCAAAAGGCCTTCCGGGAACTGGTCATCTCACTCGTCCTGGCGTTGGTCCTCGTATATATGGTGCTGGCCTGTCAATACGAATCGTTACGCGATCCGCTGGTCGTCATGTTTTCCGTTCCTTTTGCGGCGGTCGGCGTGCTGGTGACACTGTTTATTACCCAAACGACACTGAATGTGCAGTCCTACATCGGCTGCATTATGCTGGGGGGAATCGTGGTCAACAACGCGATTCTTCTGGTGGACCAGGCCGGTCGCCTGGTTCGCGACGGGATGCGCACCCGCGATGCCCTGACCGAAGCCGGTCGTCGCAGATTGCGTCCGATTCTAATGACGACATTGACCACCATCCTCGGCCTGCTGCCGCTGGCACTCGGCATCGGCGAAGGATCCGACGCTCAGGCCCCGCTGGCAAGGGCGGTTGTCGGAGGCCTCACCGGATCGACGCTGATCACGTTGGTACTTATCCCTGTTGTCTATTCATTGTTTCATCCCGACCCGAAAGCGAATCGCACGTGATCCGTTGTTTTTCTTGTTGACTTGCGAAGGGAATTTCCTTATTCTGCCCACACTAACGCAAGTTCTTTTTCATTTCATCATTTCGCCGCTCCAATCCATTTATATCTTGCAACACGCCGCCGGAGGAACTCCATGAAAAACGATCATGATCATGAAGGCAAAAAAACCGGATTCGGTCGTGGGATCACACGCCGCAAATTTCTCAAAACCATGGGCAGCGGTGCAGCCATTGTGACTACCGCAGACGCGCTGACGGGCCATGGCACCGTGCAAGCCGAGGTGCTCAAGCCCGAAGCGATCGTCAGGGTGAATCTTTTCATCAATGGGCTTCGCCGCAGCCTCGTCGTAGAACCTCGCTGGTCGCTTCTTTACGTTCTGCGCGAGAAGCTCGGCCTGACCGGGACCAAAGTCGGCTGTGAACGGGGTGAATGCGGAGCATGCACCGTGCTTATGGATGAGGTGCCCCGCTATGCCTGCCTGACGCTGGCGGTCGAGGCGCAGGGGACCGAGATCGTGACCCTTGAGGGCCTTATGCACGGAGAACGACTCGGTGCGGTCCAGCAGGCCTTTGTCGAACACGATGCCTATCAATGCGGCTACTGCACCCCGGGGCAAATCATGTCGACCGAGGGATTGCTGCGCAGCAATCCGGCACCGAATCCGGACGAAATTCGGAGGTCAATGAGCGGAAACCTCTGCCGCTGCGGAGCCTATGCCCATATTCATCAGGCGGTCGGGCGTGCGGCCGAACTTAAGGGTAAAAAGGGAGGTGCATCGTGACGGATCAGGAAAAAGAACTCTACTATGTGGAGGGGCTCCCGATCCCGGAGACCCCCCGGACGGGTGAAAACCCAACACCCTGGAAGGACACCCGGATCATCGGCAAGGCCGTGCCCCGGGTCGACGCCTATGAGCGGGTGAGCGGCTCGGCGGTCTATCCGTCGGATGTGTCGTTGCCCAACATGCTTTACGGGGCCATCCTGCGCTGCCCGCATCCCCACGCCCGGGTCAAGAAAATAGAGACCGGTAAGGCTCAAAGCATGTCCGGGGTGCACGTCGTGATTAGCGCTCAGACCCCCGCGGCGGATGTCCCCTGGACCTATTCGAGCTCAGGAATCAAAATCGAGTCAAAGCTTTTCGACTCCCACTGCCGGTTCGAGGGAGAGACTGTAGCCGCCGCAGCCGCGGAATCACCCTACCTGGCCTGGGATGCGGTCAGGGCCGTCGACGTGGCCTATGAGCTCCTGCCTGCCGTATCGGATGAGCGGGTGGCCCTGGACCCAAAGGCCGCCGCTGCCCAGGAGGATGGCAACAGGGTCGGACCGCCGCGTTCGTACGAGCGGGGTGATGTCGCCAAAGGGTTTGCCGAAGCCGATGTGGTGCTCGAAGAGAACTACCGCACCGAGTGCGAAATCCACACCCCCATGGAACTTCATGGGTGTGTGGCCAACTGGGACGGGGACCGCCTGACGATCTGGGAGTCCACCCAGGGGGTTTACCGGGTCCAGCAAAACGTGGCCCAAACATTAAATCTGCCGCTTTCAAAGGTCCGCGTCATCGGGCATTACATGGGCGGGGGGTTCGGCAGTAAGCTCCAGGCGGGAAAGTACACCATCATCGCGGCCCTTCTGGCCAGAATCACCGGTCGGCCGGTAAAGATGATCCTCAGCCGGGAGGAGACCTATCTTGCAGTCGGCAATCGCCCTCCCAGCAATATGACGCTCAAGGCGGGTGTCAAACGGAATGGAACCCTCACCGCCCTGGATTTTGCATGTACCGGCACGGGCGGGGCTTACCCAGCCGGCGGCACCTCGCTGGTTGACTGGCAGGTTCGGGACCTTTACAAATGTCCCAATGTTCGTACGACCTGCACGGATGTTTACATCAACGCCGGCCCGGCCAGACCCTTCCGTGCGCCAGGTCACCCCCAGGGTTCCTGGTCCCTGGAGCAGATGCTGGATGCGCTGGCGGAGGCGATCGACATGGACCCGGTGGATCTGCGCCTGAAGAATATCGCCCTTTACAGCCAGGCCAGAGACGGCCAGCCCCCCTACACCAGCACTGGTTTCAGAGAATGCCTTACGGAGGGGGCCAGGGCTTTTGGTTGGAAAGAGGCGCGAGAGCGGATTGCCGCAACCAGCAGCCGGGAGGAGATCCGACGGGGGGTGGGTATGGCCGGCGGTGTCTGGATCGCGGGCGCCGGCCGGCCGCCTTCTACGATCATCCTCAAGCTCTTTGCGGACGGAAGTGTCAATCTTAACATGGGGGCCAGCGACATCGGAACCGGTACCAAGACCGTCATGGCCCTGGTGGTGGCGGAGGAACTGGGGGTCAAACCGGAATTCATACAGATCGAACATGCCGATACGGGCACCACCCAGTACGCGACGCCAAGCGGCGGGAGCAAAACTGTCCCCACCGAGGCACCGGCCGTGCGGGCCGCCGCCATCAGTCTGAAACAGCAACTGCTGGAAATCGCCGCCCGGGATCTCGCGGTCGACCCCGCAAGCCTCTCTTTCAGGGCCGGCAGCATCGTCTCGAGAAACGACCCGTCAAAGAAAATCAGTTTTACGAAACTGTCCGGTCTCCAGAAGCGGGGAGTGGTGGTCGGCATCGGCTACCGGGGTCCCAATCCTGAAAACAAGGTGACCAATCCCTTTGCCGCTCAGTTCTGCGAGGTGGAGGTCAACACCGCTACGGGCGAGGTTCGGATTATCCGCTTCCTCGGCGCCCACGACAGCGGCCGCGTCATGAGCAGACTGACCTACGACAACCAGGTCTTTGGCGGTATCACCATGGGAATCGGTCTGGCCATGACCGAGGCCCGGGTTCTCGACAAAAACCTCACCGGAAAAATGGTCAACCGCAACTGGCACGACTACAAGCTGCCAACCACCCTGGATGTACCCCAAGATATGATTTGCCTTCCCATCGAACCCGATGATACGGAAGCCAACACGACGGGAGCAAAGGGGCTGGGCGAGCCGGTCACGATCCCCACAGCGGCCGCCGTTGCCAATGCCGTTTACCACGCCACCGGCGTGCGTATTACCCAAACACCCATTAATCCGGTTCAGCTCTGCCGGCTCCTCGCGGAGCGCAGAAAGGAGGGATAGGCCATGGTACCCAGCTTTTCTTATATCCGGGCGAGATCACTCGATGAGGCCGTCCGTTACCTTTCGCTGGACGGCGCCAGGGTCCACGCCGGTGGAACCGATCTGCTCGGATGCCTTCGCGAGCGTATTTTCGACGTCACCACAGTTGTCAGCATCGCCGGCCTCGAGGAGCTCAGGGGCATCGTGGCAACACCGGCCGGAGGACTGCGGATCGGATCTCTGACAACCATTGCGGAAGTCGCACGCAACCCGGTGATCAGATCAAAGTACCAGTCGCTGTCCATGGCGGCCTCGGAGGTGGCCAGCCCCCAGCTGCGCAACCAGGGTACCATCGGGGGCAACCTTTGCCAGAAGCCCCGCTGCTGGTACTACCGGGGAGAATTCCATTGCCTGCGAAAAGGCGGGGAGCAATGCTATGCCGTCGGGGGCGAGAATCCATACCACTGCATTTTCGGCGGTGAGGACTGCTTCATCGTGCATCCTTCGGATACGGCACCGGCCCTGGTCGCCCTGCAGGCAAGCGTTACGATTGCCGGTCCCAACGGTCAGCGAACCGTGGCCGTGGAAAGCTTCCACATGCCGCCATCCCAGGATTACACGCGGGAGACCGTGCTCGAACCCGCAGAGATCGTAACCGAAATTGTCCTGCCGCCGCCTGCCGAGGGCCTGCGAAGTTCCTACCGCAAGGTTAGGGCCCGTCGTGCCTGGGACTTCGCTCTGGCTGGCGTGGCCTTGGCGATCGTTTTCGCCGGAAAGCAGGCGACCGATTCCCGGGTGGTGCTCAGCGGCGCAGCGCCTGTCCCCTGGCGCTCCACTGAGGCGGAAAAAGTCGTCAACGGAAGACAGCTGGATCGGGATCACGCGGCAAAAACAGCCGCGGCGGCAGTGAAAAACGCGGAACCCATGGAGCAAAACGAATACAAGATCCCTCTCTTTCGGGGCCTCATAGAACAGCAATTGATGGCCATTGCCCCATCCTGAACCCGCTGACCCGCGGCAGAAACACACGGCATAGAAACAGGTACGTTGACGCATTTGACCAAAACAGGCAAAGAGAAAAATAAACGTTGAAACCGCGGGTCGTTGCGCTAGTTATCCCGGATTTCCATGGCTTTAGCAAGATTGTCGCGTGCGCCCGCGAAATCGGGCCTCAACCGCAGTGCGGCTTTAAAGTGGGTCACCGCATCCTCGACGTTTCCTTTACTTGCCAGGGCGATGCCCAGATTGTTGTGCGCCTCTGCATACTCTGGATTTATCTGCAACGCCCGGGAAAAATGGCGCACAGCATCATCAAAACGGCCCTGCTTTGTCAGCACGATCCCCAACTCGTTGTGAGCCTCCAGATAATCGGGATTAATTCGCAGCGCTTCTGAGAAGTGCCAAATGGCCTTGGTCAAGTCTCCTTGAATCGTGCAGATAAGACCCATCCGGTAATGCGCCTTTTCGTGGTCCGGGTTCAAGCGCAAGGCCTCTGAAAAACGGCTGACGGCCTCATCAAGACGCCCTTTTTTGGTCAAAGCAATCCCCAGATTGTATTGAGCCTTTGGATTCTCAGGATCTAGCCGCAGGGATTCGGAAAGATGGCCGATGGCCTCATCAAAGATGCCTTGATCAAGAAATGCCACCCCCAGATTGTTGTGGGCTGAAGCCGAACGGGGGGCTAGCTGCACGGCCTCTTGATAATACCGGATCGCTTCAGACGCCCTGCCTTTTAGAACATAAAGATTGCCGAGATAGGACAGAGAGGCCAACCGGTTGGGCAATCGCTTGATTTTGTCTTCGATTGCATTGATTTGAATTGACGCACAACGTTGTTTGAGTTCGTTGTTGGTGAAAATAGCGTAATCGATCTCGTTGTCGGCACAATAGCGTTCCATCAGGTCGAAAAAACGCCCTTCTTGCGATGCGGTGGCTTGCGAGAGCTCGACCATGCCGCTGAAAGGGTTGAAAACAGAAAGCGCATAGGCTGCGTAATCGATCTGGGAATCCACACTTTCCTCAATCACTCGGATGTTATCTATTGTAGCCGCGGTAAGGCTTTGAAATCTTTTTGCCCATATTTTTTCAAAAATGTTGCGGTCGGCATGGTACATCAGTTTGGGGGCAGAAAATTCGAGTCGAGGCCGATTGTCTGTATGAACAACCCCCGAACCAAAGAGCCCCTGTAGGTCTTCGGATACTATCAGGCGGTAGAACAAGCGGGGATCTTTGATGGTGACATTTTTTGATTTCCGTAGAAAGGACAACTTTTGCTCCGAATCTCCCAAGACCGGTTTGTGATTGCCGTTTAAACCCACCAGCAGAAAATCGCCCTGGCGTTTGGACGGGTTCATAATGACCAGGCGGCTGTTGGGAAAGACGCCGGCAAATGTTCGGCCGACAAGAGCAAACGTTTCCCAATCCATTTGATAGGCATGCATCCATTGAACAAATATACCCCCGGCACTTAACCGTTCTTTTGCCAAGGAAAAAAAATCGCGGGTAAAAAGCGCGGCCAGCCCTGCCATCCAGGGATTGGAAGGCTCGGATATAATCACATCGTAAGTTTGCCCGGTGAGCTGTATATGCGCCCGAGCGTCCTGAATGATAAGATGGGTTCTGGGATCAGAGAGCACCCCGTTGTTCCATGGCTTGAAGATATTGCTGGCCGCCACGACCTGTTCGTTGATTTCGAGGATATCCAGTTTCTCAACCGGATAGTGAAGCACCTCGCCGGCCGTGATACCGCTGGCCAAACCGATGACCATCACCGTCTTTGGATTCTTGTGGTACTGCATGGGAAAATGGGCCAGGAGCGTCTGAGTTTCCATATCGTTGCGGGAGGAAGCATCCGCCTTCCCGCTGTTAGCCATGGCATAGTTTATGTTGCCCATGGCATCGGAGAATTTCACCACAGTGGTAAAGCCGCCGATTCCGTCGCCGTAGTACACCAACTCGCCTTTTTCGATCCGCTCCAGAATCTCAACCCCCTGAAACAGCGATTCGAGCCAACCACTGGCGGTTAATTCCAATCGGATTTCTTCAAAATAATGATATTTGCCGATAGAAAGCTGTCGATGACTCCAAGCTGGATAATTTAAACACAAGATCAGTCCGGTCAGAACCGGCGCCGCCAGCCAACCGAATTGCAATATGCTCCGTCTTTTTTTCCCAAGCACAACACCGGCAATACATATGCAAGCTGCAAGCTGCAAACCCACCACGAGTTTTAAACTCGGCTCCTTGCCGAACAGCGGTATGAGCAGAAAACCCGCAAAAAAAGGTCCGCATAGGGCTCCGATTGTATTGAGCATGTAGGCAACGCCGATGGATCGGCCAACATTTGCGATCGACCGCGTGTAAATTTTTCCAACCAGTGGAAAGGTGGCACCAAAGCAAAGGGTGGGCAATATCATAAATAAAAATAGGAATGCGGCCTTTAAGACATTCAACAGCCCGAATTGGTCCCTGAAAGTGAAAATCAATTTGGCAAAAAACAGTTGGCTGTTCCCAAGTAGCTGACTGACTGCCAGCACCAACAGGGCGGCAGCGGCCTGGGTGAAGAGCAACAGTCTCAAGCAATCCTTGGCTCGATCGGCAACATAGCCGAAAATTATACTGCCCAGGCCCAAGCCGGTAATAAACGTTACCAAAACAATGGTAAATGAATACGTGGTAGGACCGACGATCAATCCTATAAGTCTCGTCCATATGACTTCACAAGCCATGGCACAAAAGCCGGAGACCACAAAAATCACCAGGGCCGCTTTTCTTTCCAAAGGAAGGACCGGCGATTCGTGGCTCGATTTGACATTGGCAGCGATTTTCTTTGTGGTTGATTCCCGAAGCGCATCACCGGTACCGATGAATTTGACCTGATAGCTGACGGCCAAGCATGCCAAACCGATCACCGTGTTGATGGACACGGCAAACACCAAGGAACCCCGGACTCCCCAGAGATTGATCAGCCAAAATCCGCATACCAGTGAGCCCAGCGCCGCTCCGATGGTATTTAATCCATACAGTCTTCCAGCGTGGGTACCCAGGTTGTCCAACCGGGCGACATAAAACCGGCAGAGGATCGGCAAAGTGGCACCCATACAGATGACCGGGATACACAAAATCACAGTGCAGATCAGAAACGTAAGCAGGTTGTAGATGATAAAATAATGATAAAGCCAGTTATATATGACCGTTTGAAGCGGTTTGAGTACCACGAGCAGCAATGGAATCAACAGGGCATATGCGCCGATGACAAGCTCCAGCAACCCGTAAAGCTTTACCAGTGCCAGAGGTGCCCTGACGCGATCGATGACCCGGCTGGCTAGATAACTGCCCACTCCCAGGCCGCCCATGAAAATCGTTAGAATGATACTAACCGAAAACGGGGCACTTCCGATAATCTGCGTAATCATCCGGGTCCACAGGATCTCATATATCAAACCGCTAAAACCAGAGAGAAAAAAACAGGTGAGTACCAGGAAAAATATCCCGGGAGAGGCATTGTCTGAGAATCCATTTTTGGCCATTGCGCTCGTTTTTGAAAGAGAGTCCTTTCCCAGATGGATTATGTCCGCGATCCGGCTCAATTTTAATCGTGCTGCCGGTGCAGGCCAGCATATGCAAAATCAAAAGAATGCAAACGATTAGCGGAAAAATAACGAAGAAGGCATAGGTTGTCAACGCGGATTTATCGGTAGGATGAATATGCTGCCCCGGAAAAAATCGCCCCCTCCCCCGATAAACGGACCCACTTAGCCGAAAATTTGATTTTAAGTAAAACCGCAAATTAGCACTCAAAGAACGCCGGACGCAGTCATCTAGAAGCTTCACCGTTTTTGAATGATAGATGTCGGTTTATAACACCATTGATTATTCTTCCAATTCTTATTTAAGGTGCCCCAATCCTTAGAACTGATTCTTATGATTTTTTTGGGGTCAGTAAGTGTTATTTGCCTTCCTTTCGCATTATACAGAATAAACAATGCCTTATATCTCGCAAAAATAGGTATTGAAATTATAGTTAAAAATATTTCTGTCGAGCATGTTCTGTTTGGAGCAAAACTTAAATTCGAATATGTAACCTCTTCAGATTCGTCCAAGTTAAAGATAATTATCACAGGATATGTAAGAGCTGTTTCGGCGACTTTAAAGATATTTTTCAATGGAAAATAACCTAACTAAAGACAGTATGATGGAATGCCCACGTCACAGACTACGACGCCCAACATTTATTCGCAAGCATCTTCAATACGGCAAAGAATTGGGGTTTAATCAGCCAGATGAGCCACTGGATCCAGAATGGCCGTTTAAGGATGCTTGGTGTGATAAATGCGACAAAGTTCTATGTGAAGAAGGCGAATGGAATGATAAGTCAGAGAGCTCTGCCGGTATTATGGCTATATGCGAAGGTTGTTTTGCAGAAATAAAAATGAGGAAATTTTTATGGAAAAAGATGTAGTCAAATTAATCAATAAAGCCAAAATGATGGATCTCATCGATGAAGACGGCACAAAATATAACCTCGAAACGTTGCCTGGATTAAATGAAACCGAATTGAACGATTTGGAAAAAAACATTCCATGCCAGATTCCAACGCACATAAGGAAGCTATTATCTCAATATCGAGGAATTGATGGGCTGCTTGATATAATCGAGTTTACGGGGCAGGAATGTTCCTCAGGATTTGAATTTGAGCTATTTCCAACCGCCATTGCTATTGCACATGATGGCTTTGGGGATTACGGGTTTGTGGATCTTTGCCGTGACTCCACAGATTGGGGACCCATCTATTTTTGCAGCCATGATCCGGCTGTCATTGTGTACCAGAGTCCGTCTCTCTATGATTTTATGGAGGAAATAATTAAAATGTTCATTCCACCACACAGAAGCCTAATTGATGATGTGCATGAAGACCTTCTAATGAACATCTGGAAAAATAATCCAGGAATGATAACCTACGAACAAGCTCTGAATTCTGATGATGCAGACATCCAAGAATTTGCTGAATCACTTGATGAAAAATACCTAATCATTGATATGCGGAATGCACAGATCGGTGACGGTTTTTCTTGGGGGCGATATGGCCCCAAAACTGTCAGTAAAAGATTCGGCGAAAAACACATCTTCGCATATAAAATGCGTAAGTCTTTTTGGCGAAGATTGTTTAAAAGCTAATCAAATACATAGACAAAAACCGGGATAAAAGTTACATCAGGAACGGTTATCTGCTATCTTATATGTTTTCAGTGGCTTAAAAACGGTGATCGTCAAATGATATATGAAAGCGAATAAGTTGATTCGATTAGCATTACCTGCTGCTCCTTCGGCGCCTCGATTCCTCAAGCTTCAACCACCCTTCTGAAGCGTTTAGTATTTATTTTTTTGCTTGCTTTAAGTTCAATTTAAGCGTAGAAATCCCTGCCCCAGAATCATGTAAGGATTCAGTTTCGTAATAGCTCCAAACACGGGAGATGTGACCATGCAAAGATCCGATAACCGGAATTATCTAAAGGCATTTTTTCTAGTTCTGTTTGCCGGAATCATTTGGTCATTCGGCGTTTTGCTTGTCCGTTACATGGAGGCAGCACAAAGTTATCAGTGGCAGTATCTGTTTTTTAGAGGTATGACTGTCGCGATTGTTCTTTTAATTTTTCTTCTGATAAGAGAGGGTATCGCTGTTCTTGACGATATTAAAAGGACCGGATTAGCGGAATTACTTGGCGCTTGCGGGCTTGTGGCTGCTTTCAGTGGTTATATTTTGTCCATTACTGTAACAACGGTGGCTAACACACTTTTTATGCTAGCCGCCGCACCTTTCATTGCCGCGTTTTTAGGCATTGTGCTGCTGCAGGAGAAGGTTCGTTATCTTACATGGGCCGCAATGATCATTGCATTTATTGGCATCCTAATAATGGTCTTGGAGGGATTGGAGGCAGGCAATTTTGTCGGAAATCTGATGGCGTTAGTGTCTGCATTGGGCTTCGCCGTCTTTTCGGTGAGTCTTCGTTATCGCAGGGAAACACCCAAATTTACGACAGTTGCACTTGCGGGTATACTTTGTGCGCTGGTCACTTCTCTAATAATTTTTTTTGATAACGACACACTGGCGATGCCACTTCGAAACGTGTATCTCAGCATCTTGCATGGTTTTATCGTCGGATTCGGTTTAATTTTATTTTCTTTAGGATCCAAATTTTTACCGGCTGCACAACTGACATTGTTATCGATGGTGGAGGTGGTCGGGGGCGTCCTCTGGGTGTATATTCCAATTTTTGGTATTCACGAAGTGCCGAGTATACTTACTGTAACTGGCGGAGCCATTGTGTTGAGCGCCATTGTGCTAGAAGGTTTGAGTGCACGGCAACAGCGACCATTACTCAAAGTGTCCTAATTGATAGGCAAGAACATTTTAGACAATACCAGGATCGGACCAAGCTAAGTGTTCGATATGGAACGAAGCACTGCTAAATATACCCTCTGTAACAGGGCCATAATGATTTTTCTGAAGACAAAAAGGCCGTTTTTACTCCGAGACTTATGCGAGAGCAAAACGACATTTTATATCGGGATACATTTGGCATATCACCTATCGTTGCCATAAACGAGAATTTCTTCTCAAATTTTCAAAGGATCGCCATTGGTATATGAAAAGGAATACGTAGGAGATGGGGCCAAGACCCGCCTATGCGAATGGACCGACAGTACCGCCGTAGGGAGCACGTACCTTATTGAGAAAATGATAACACATTTGGGCTCTCGAGCCAAAGGATGCGATGTGGTAGAAGGCGGTGAAGGGTATCAGCTCCGGGAGAGTCCGGCTCACTATAAGGCCCTTTTCGAGGGTGAAAACGGGGATATAGACCTTGAAAACACCTATTTCTGAGATGTTAAAGCCGAATAATCAACACCTTAACGTGGCCCGACCCTCAATTCCAACTCAATTCCTCAATTCAATCCTCCAGCCGCCCTGAAGTGTGGTGCCTTGCAGTCCCGTTGCCCGGATTTCTCGGATTTTCAGGGTTACTCGAGGTAAGCTCCCTTTATCGCCGACACCGCATGAGCGGCGTAACGTGTTAAGATGCCGGCTGGATGCTTTGTTATCGACGGCTTCCAACGTTTGCGGCGTTCGGCCAACACGGCATCGATTTCGTCTGCGTTCATTCGCTGATCACCATGTCCCACCATCGAAAGGCTCCGCTTGGGAATATCGATGGCTATGATGTCCTGGTCCTCCAAGAGGGCAATCGGTCCCCCAGCAACCGCTTCTGGAGAGATATGTCCGATGCACGGTCCCCGGGTAGCACCGGAGAAACGACCGTCAGTGATGATTGCCGTATTTTGAAGCGCGGGATCTGTCGCCAGGGCCTCGGTTGTGGCCAACATCTCCGGCATTCCGCTGCCGCGGGGCCCTTCGTTGCGGATCACGATAACAGCCCCGGGTTTAATTTTGCCGGTTAGAACGGCATCCAGAGCATCTTCCTCACGATTGAAGACCCGTGCCAATCCTTCGTGTGTCAACATATCGTCCTTGACCGCGGAGAATTTAACCACAGAGCCTTCCGGTGCGATGTTCCCTTTTAATACCGCGATGGATCCGTATCCTTTAGAATCCGCCGCTGATCGAATCACATCTGAGGAGTTCAAATGGTAATTGGCCAAATAGCCCTCGCCCCGTTGAAGAAAGCCTCCCGCAATAATTTGGTTTAAATTCTCACCCAGGGTTTTTCCGGTAACCGTAAGAACATCAAGGTTGAGCATATCTTTCAATTCGAGCTCAACCCGGGGTACCCCGCCCGCGTACCAAACGATCTCGCTGACAAATTTACCGGATGGTTGCACGTCGACGAGGAAGGGTGTTTCGCGATTGATGCGGTCAAAGAGTTCGGCATCGATCTCGATGTCAAGCTCGTGGGCAATTGCCGGCAGGTGCAACAGGGCATTGGTCGATCCGGACAAGGCCGCATGAACTCGAATGGCATTCTCGAAGGCTTTACGGGTCAGGATATCAGAAGGTTTCACGCTTTTTTTGCTAAGCGTCATGATCTGTCGGCCGGCGTGTCGCGCCATTCGCCGAATATCAAACAGACTGGCCGGTACCAAAGCGCTTCCAGGCAGAGCCATGCCCAAAGCTTCCGACATGCACTGCATGGTGCTGGCGGTTCCCATAAACTGACAAGCACCGGCTCCGGGGCAACCCGAGAGTTTGTAATTGCGGATTTCTTCACCGACATCTTCGCCCTGCCGCATGCGCGCCACAGTTTCCCCCACCAGAAGGCTGTGGGACATGCGCGGTCCCATGCGGTTGCTACCTCCCGGGATGTGCACGGCAGGGACATTCAGTCGTGAGACGGCCATTAGATGAGCCGGGATGGATTTATCGCAGGACGAAATAGCGACGATGCCGTCCCATGGAATGACGCGCCCGTGAACCTCAACCAGATCGCAGATGACTTCCCGGGACGGTAGAATAAAGTTCATACCGTCATGAGACATAGCCCAGCCGTCACAGATATCGGTACCATGAAAATGGGCCGGTTTGCCGCCTTCCTGGTAAATACCGATGGCAGCCTCCTCGGCAAGTGCATCCAGGTGAACACTCCCGGGATGGCTGCTGCCGAACACATCTTCCACCAAGATCTGAGGGTTTTTCAAATCATCCTCGTCCCAGCCGGTGCCGCAGCAGAGGGTATCCAGCTGAAGCCAGTTATTCCTGATATGTCTGCTCTTCTGAATCGGTTTTTCGGTCATGGTTAAATCTCCTCGATTCTGTCTGCGTTCTCTGCGAGCTCGAGCGATATGGGTGGAAGCATTTTACCTCAAAGGGTACCCTGCCGTTTTGAAACGTTGTCTCGAAGATATTTCTGCCCTAACAAAGCCGCGCCTTTCAAAGAAGATTCGGTTTCGAATCGGTAACGGCAGTTGCGCATCCACCTGGTTTTGGCGCTGATCAAGGCCGGGTTTACGGCACCTCCGGATATCAAGATTTCATTTTTCAGCGGCATTTCGATGGACACGTCTTTTAAATTCTCCCGCTGATATTCACATAGACCCCTAACCAATGCAGCCAGGAGTTCTTTCCGCGAGGTCTCCGGCGTCAGACCCCGGAATTCCGCCCTCAACGGATCCAGCGAATAACGCGATCCCATCAGGAAGGGGATGTAGGTGACATCGCTTTTTTTTGCCAGCCACTCATCGATGGCCTGGGGCATGAAGTCATCAAAAAATTCTTCATCCGTCATTTCGCTGCAGAACAAGCGCTTAAACCATTCGAATGCTTTTCCGCCCGCGTTCATGACATAAAACGAAAACCATCGTTCCGGGAGGACATGGGTCCGAATATTATAGTTTGTGGAGGGAAAACACGCCGAAAGGCAGACCATTGTAATTTCACAGGTGCCATTGATGTTGAAAATTTCACCGGGCTCTCGAATCCCTACCGAATAGGCCGCCAACACGGCGTCATTACCGCCGATCAATACCGGGGGTTCCTTTTTCAATCCCAACTCAGCGGCAAGATTTTTTCGCAAGCGGCCCGTGCTGTGATCGGCAGGCATCAGCAATGGAAGTCTGGAAGTCTCAATCCCAAATTCATCCAGAATATTTTCATTCCAGGACATGTCATTGGACACTGTGTTATACATTGCCGTAAGGGATGCCGATGACGGATCCATGGCGAACCTATCCGTAAGCCATCGGGCCATAAAGGTATTGGAGTGACCGAAAACATGAGTTTTTTTAAATACTGCAGATAAGTTATCCTTGATCCAGAGGATGCTGGCCAACGAACAACCCCCGGCTACCGGCATGTTGGCGGTGGTCTTCAACAGCTCTTCCATACCGATGGTGTCGATGATGCGTTGGGCCTGTAAACGGGAGCGCTGATCCAGCATGAGGATGGCCGGATAAAGAGCCCGGCCCGCTTTGTCCATGGCCGTCAGGCCCGGAGTGGTGCCCGAAAGCGTGACGACATCGGTAACCGGCATGAACTCAGACATGTTTTTGCAACCGTCTACAAATGCCCGTTGCCATTTTTCGGGCTCAATATCGCTGAATAGTCCGTTATTGTAGGTCTTTATAGGGTATTCATTGGAGAACTGCCGGATCAATTTGAGATCGTCGCCGTCTTCCTCAAAAACACCCATTTTCATGGCAGTCGTACCCACATCCACACTGAGGATTTTCACGGTTGGTTTTCTCCTTTATCTTTCCTTAATTAAGGTACACGTGTTTCATCAAAAACAAAGGCGAATATGTGACTCATAGCCCATAGCACCGAGCTTATTTTGAAATCTAGTATCTTCCCACTGTGCCCTCGCTATCGACTATGAGCTATCAGCTATCCGTGCCGCACGTTTACATCACCGCCCCGATCTGCCAGGGCACAAATTCATTGTCTCCCATGCCAAATGTTTCGCTTTTGGTCTTTTTTCCCGATGCGGTTTCCAAAATAAGCCTGAAGATGGTCTCACCAACCTCCTCCAGGCCGATATCACTATCAATAACGACCCCGCAGTTGACGTCCATGTCATCCTGCATGCGATGGTACACTTCCGTATTAGTCGCCAACTTGATGGAGGGCACCGGCCGGCATCCATATACCGAACCTCTGCCGGTAGTAAAACAGATGATGTTAACCCCGCCGGCCACCATACCGGTGAGGGATACCGGATCGTATCCGGGTGTGTCCATAAAAACAAGGCCTTTGGAGGTAACCGGCCAGGCATACTCAACGACCTCGACCAAATCGGTGGAGCCGCCTTTGGCCACGGCTCCCAGGGATTTTTCGAGTATCGTCGTCAACCCTCCCGCCTTGTTGCCCGGTGACGGGTTATTGTCCATCGCGCCGCCATGGCGTGCCGTGTACTCTTCCCACCACCGAATGCGCTCGATAAGTTTCTGGCCCACTTCCCGGCTAATCGCCCGACGGGTCAACAGGTGCTCTGCGCCATAAATTTCCGGTGTTTCACCAAGAACTGCCGTACCTCCGTTTCGTACAAGCAAATCGGTCGCAAAACCGAGGGCCGGATTGGCCGTGATCCCCGAATATCCATCGGAACCGCCGCATTGCAGTCCCAGTATCAAATGACCGGCGGATACCGGTTGGCGAATGATGCGGTTGGCCTCGGGCAGCATCTCGTTTACCAGCTGAACACCTCTATCCACAGTAGCTTTTATGCCGCCTGTTTCCTGGATGGTCAAGGAACGAAAAAACGGGCCTTCCCTAAAGCCGCCGTCATTAAGCACTGAATCGACCTGCAGAACCTCGCAACCTAAACCGATCAACAGGACTCCCGCAAAATTAGGATGCCGGGCATAACCGGTGACGGTATTCATCAAGTATGCGTAACCCTCGCTACGTTCCGCCACCGCACAGCCGGTACCATGGGTAATCGGAACAACGCCGTCGACATTGGGAAAGCCTTCGAGCGCATTCCCAGCAAATGCATCGGCAATGTAACGGCAAACGGAGGCTGAACAGTTTACACTGCTAAGGACTCCGATATAGTTCCGGGTCGCCACCCGGCCGTCAGGGCGGACGATACCGTCAAAGGTTGCGGGTTCGGATGCAACACCGGACTCGCCTGAGGCATCGACACCAAATTCATAGTCGAGTTCAACATTGCCCATGGAGACGTTATGGGTATGAACATGTTCACCCCGGGCGATGTCACACGAGGCAAAACCGATAATCTGTCCGTATTTTCGAATGGGCGCACCCTTCTCGATATCCGCTGTGGAGAGCTTGTGTCCAGCCGGGATTGCATTGATACAGGAGATCCCTTCATCCGGAATTTCGGAACCTTTTTCCAGATTACCGAGTACAACCACGACATTGTCTTCGGGATTCAGACGCAGGGTCACCATTTTCAGATCGCTCATGTTTTTTCCTTTCGGATCACTTGGTCTTTGGCAGGGCACGCGTTGCGCCGGTGCTGATTCCGCCATCAACCAGGATCGTCTGACCGGTGATATATTCACTGGCATCCGAAGCCAGAAACACGATGACGCCGTCCAGATCATGGGGTGCACCGGGTCGCTTGAGGGGTATGCGGTCAATGAGGTAGTTTACCCACTCCGTGTCCTGGTACATAATCCGAGTCTGTTCAGTTTTAAACCAGCCCGGCGCCAGACAATTCACTGTGATACCGAATTTTCCCCAGTCATCCGCCAGTGACATGGTGAGCTGCTTGACACCACCCCGACTGGCACAATAGGGGGCCAGTCCGGCATATCCGAATACACTGGTGACCGATCCAATATTGATAATACGGCCGTAGTTTCGGGCAATCATTTTTTTTGCAACCGCCTGGGCTACAAAAAAGGTTCCCCGCAGATTGGTATCCAATACCAGGTTCCAATCATCCCAGGTGATGTCCGTGCTGGGCTTGCGCACATTACAACCGGCGTTATTTACCAAAATATCTATTTTCCCAAAATGATCATGGACGGCTTGCGCCATTTTCTGAATAGCTTCATATTCTCTCACATCGAGTTGCAGCGGCAGCACCCTTCGTCCCGTGGATTCGATCTCATCTTTGAATTCGCTTAGATCGTTTTTATTACGGCTGGTGATCACAAGATCGGCGCCTGCGCCGGCTAAGGCACGCCCAAAATACTGGCCCAACCCCCTGCTGGCTCCGGTTACAATCGCCACTTTTCCCGAGAGATTGAAATTATTTGGACGCATAAAAATCTTTCATCACGAAAGCACGAAAATTGATGTTTAGTTTACGTTTCTATTTTGTGATTTCGTGATTCGCCTTTCTTTCTGTCTATACTGATTCGTTATTCGACATTCTGCGGTTCTCCTGTCGATAGATCACGTCTTCAGCGTGATTCGCTGTTATAACCAGACCCGACCCATGAAACGGCATATTTGAACGAGGTTGCGACATCGACCTA
>Ga0209536_100000281_pt1 | contig 80771 bp, 93 predicted proteins | sample DeeMarSeWOR28_12_FD_187461 | JGI IMG/M metagenome (GOLD analysis project Ga0209536, IMG submission 187461) | Marine sediment microbial communities from White Oak River estuary, North Carolina - WOR-2-8_12 (SPAdes) (version 2) | ecosystem: Environmental > Aquatic > Marine > Intertidal zone >...
ACAACCATCAACTCTACAGGTTCCGCCTGCTGCAGGATATCCATCACAACGATAATTATCACATTCTTGTCTGCATTGTCTTATTAATTGATAACAAAATCCTGCTTTTTCATTTTTATCTGTTCTTCTAAAACAAGGAAAAGCAGCACAATTTCCACATGTTTCTAATACATTCATGACACTATATAGAACACAAGTTTAAAAGAATTATTGTTAATCAGCACGCACTTTTCCAGTACCTTGTTTTTTTCTTCTTTTGCTTCTTCTTATTCCTTTATCATGTCTTTTTTTTAAAAAAGCTTCTTTATACTTTTCATATGAATGTGAAACAAGCTTTAATTCATCTTCTAATTCATTCAGTAAATCTCTATTATGCTCTGTCCAATTCCAAAAATCATTAAATTCATCAAGATTTCTAGCTAATCCTTTTTCATATAATTTTTGAAAAACATCATTTCTAGCACAAACATCAAGGTATTGAGAAAGTCTTTTTAATTCACAAAAATCAATAAGCTTTGTGCCTCTTTCATCCTGTTCAATTGTAATTGGTTTAAAACCATCTTTATAAGAATTCCAAGGATTATTTAATAAATCCCATGCTTCATCATCATTTCTAGCAGAAGCAGGAAATCCTTCACGTTTAATTGTCAACAGCTCAAATGCTTTATTTAAACCAATATAAATATGAGATTTTGTTTTTTGGTACATATTTTTATAAAGAATCTATATATTAATAACTTTCGGTTTAAGCTAAATTCATTATAAAATTAGCTAAATGTCCTACATAATGTGCTATGATTATAACTATCACTGCTATTAACAAATGCTCTTTCACAACTCTAAAAGCATTTTTCCTTTCTCTTTTTGCTATATAAATATTAAATAACACCATTATAAACAAACCAACAAATACACAAATCTTTACAGCAGTTTCTAATGCAAATATCAAGAATGGGATAATGAACATTATTGCAAACAAAAATTTAGTAATAAAAGTATAGATAGTAGCCTGCCACACTTCTTTATGAGAATATTTCTTTTCTGATTCGGTAGAAATATGTATTCCTAATGCATCTGAAAAAGCATCTGCAAATGCAATTGAGATAATACCAGCTATAACAATCAACACAGAATCTGTTCCAGAATGCAATCCAACTATTAAACCAAGAGTAGTAATAATACCAGAAGTCAATCCAAAACTTATTCCTTTTAATTTAGCTGCCCTCATTTTAATAACATAATTATGTTTTCTCTTTTTATAAATGTGGTCCCGATGGGATTTGAACCCACGACACCCGGCTTAAAAGGCCGGTGCTCTAACCAGGCTGAGCTACGGGACCAATGAAAAATTAACTTAAAATACGTTTAAAAAACCTTCGTAAATTACATTATAATGATTATTTTCTAGTATAAGAATCATTATTAAATCAAAGATTTAAACAAATAAATGATAAAAAGAGTTAGAAAAAGAGGAAGACCTGATTGGGATGAAAGCCATATGTTCAAAGCATTATGGAATGCTACAAGATCAAGTTGTTTACATTTTCAAACAGGGGCAGTTGTTGTTAAAGATAAAAGAGTGATTGCAGAAGGATATAATGGGGCTCCTCCAAGATTGAGAAATTGTTTAGAAGTAGGATGTAGAAAAGATGAATACGGAGTAAAATTTGATGACAAAGGCAAGGGGGTTTGCAGAGGTGTTCATGCAGAAGTAAATGCAATGAATCTCATAGCAAGAGAGGATCTTAAAGGCACCACTCTATACACATTATATTTCCCTTGTTCTGCTTGTGCAAAAGCAATAGAAGCAAATGGCATAGCAGAGGTTGTTTATGATCTAATCTATCATGAACCAGATTCATTAACTCATGAGATATTTACAGAAGCTGGAATAAGATTAAGAAGATTTGAATTAGATCTTCCAAGGTGTTTTGCTATGATGGACAAAACATACAAACAGCATAGGCAAAAAAGAAGATGAAATATAAACTATTTTCAGAAGGAGACAATAATTGTGTTCGTAGTTCTTTAAAATCTGTTTTGCATAGAAGAGATATTGCAATTCCTGGTGATAAAGAGTTTGAAAGATTTTTTCCAAGAATAGGAAAAGATATGGACTTGGATATTGAAAAATTATCTAAATTCTTAGAGCAATATCAATTACAAGCAAGACATGTCAGACCAAATTGTTCAATGATTGAAGTAGATGACATTTTAGAACAAGCATTAAATCAAGAAGATATCATGGCTGCATTTCATTTTAATGTTCTTGTAGGAAGTGAAAGAACTTGGAGGCATGTTGCCCTAGTTCAAGAATTCCAATATCCAAACATCACACTTCATGACTATTATAAATTAATTGAATTAGGAAAAATGAGAAAAGCAATGTCACAAGATTCTAGGTGTGGCTTTTATTTTATTAAATAGTCCTTGCCACTCCAGGACTTACTTCTGCTTCTTCTAACACTCTTTTTAATGAATCAAATAATATTACTTCATCGCCGCATCCTTCCTTGCCATATCTATCAACTCTTGGAGAAGGATATCCTAAACGAGATAATGGTTTAGTAGGACAGGCATCTTCTTTTTCATGCAATCCACAATATCTGCAAGTCTCATCTTGGACTGGTTTAAATGATTCTAGATGTTTGCAAGATATGCATGCTCCGTGTTTTTTAATTACATAATCAGCTATTATTTGCCTAGTATCATGAAAATCAATTTCAGTTATAGAGGTCCCTTGATCCACTGTAATTCTAAATTTTTCTGAATCAACAATATCAAGAACTTCAGTGAGAGATTTATCTTCAAAAGAATATTCAACTCCGTTTCTCCAATTACCAATCTCTCTTCTTATATCCTTCATTAATCTAACAAGGTCTGCTTCTGATTCAATTTTAGAAACTCTTGGTTCATAATGTCTGGTTGTTATAATTGGCATTTTAATCAACGCTTAAACCAGCGTTTGGGTTTTCTACCCTAAATTTATATTCATTGGCAATGTCTTCCATCATCATCTCATACATAGGCTCTCCTGGATGAATAACTCTTTTTTCCAATGGCTCGCCAGAAGCCACTCTAAATATGTCTTGAATATAAGATTCTGCATCTTTTCCTTGTTTTCTATAATCATAATAATGTCCATAAAGGTGCAAAGAATCGCTTTTATCAAGATATCTTCCTTTTTTAACAGGAGCACCTAATTCTTGCTCAAGATTTTTTCTAACATGTTCATAAAATCCATTTATTACTCCATATATGTTCTGAGGAACTGCTTTAAGATGGTCTCTTGAACGCCAATCACTGTTAAGGTTTAATTGATATCCTCCATCTTTAGTAGGAATAAGCCTGAACCAAAATCTTTGCAAACAAGGAGAATCATAATCTTCATACCTTACACCTTCAATCTGGCCGTCATTATGATCCCATCTTGGATCCCATGTGGTTGCTTGTGCAGATTTGCTTAATGGTTCTCTTTTTAATTTCTGGATAAGAGAATTAATCTGATCAACAACTTGCGGCTCTCCATGAATGTCAATATAAGGATGAGCAGTAACTCTTTGATGATAAGTATATTTCCATTTTTTATTGTCTTTTATCTCATCAAATTTTCCTTTTTTAAGCATATCAACAACAACTGCGGGTGAAAGCATCCAATGATCTTTTACACCTTCAATCTCTGCTTGATAATCTCCAAAACCCATCCAGCCACCTAAAAAATGCTTATGAAATCTTGGTTCTGCATGAGGTTCTTCAATATGCATTATAACAGTTGCTTCTTGACTTGGAAAACTTGTGTATTTTCCTGCTTTGTCTACAGGATCATAACCAGTATGTACTGGCTGTCCATATGCCATCAAGGCCATAACAGTATCTTCCCATGCTTCAGGAACTGTTCTTCTGACAATATGGATACTAGGAACATCTCCTTCGCGGGGCTGTGAAAATGATATTTTTCCTTGTCTTGATAATCCATTAACATAAAATCTTGAAGCGCCTTTGCATAATTCAAAAAGTTGTCCTGCACCCACTCCTTCTTTTATCATATCATCAACTTTTAATGCACCAAGGGTCTCTCTTATTTTCTCGTCTTCTGATTTTCCAAAGAATGTAGATAATGCACCTATGATTTTTTTAACATCCATTTTAACTTGAATTTATTGGGTTTTATAAGCATTATTGCAGATTAAAGTATATTTTTATGCTCTTATTTTTGTATATGGCAAATATTCTTTTACAGCTTCGCAAATTTCATCCATGACTTCTTGCGGTGTTTCATGCATTCCCTTAGGCAATTGCTGTTTGCTGAACCTAAGATCTATCATTGCTTCTTCATCTCTAGCAACAAATCTTTGTAAAAAATATCTGGTTTCTGCTCTGTCTTGAGAATGCTGAACAATCTCTTGAGCCATTAATTGCGCTTCTTGTGGAATAAGCCAATATATTCTCTTTCCATTTTCAGGCATTAACCTAGAATCTAGTGCAAGCTCTCTTTCTATTGGTGCTAGTGTAGTCCTGAACTCATAATCAGGAAATCTAGAAACAACATCTATGCTTTTCTTAATATCTTCTATGTTTACATCAGTTCCTGTAGCCTCCCTATACAAACAAAATGGCGCTTTGACATCCATTGCAACATAATCAATCAATCCAGATTCTTTGATTCTTTGTAATCTTGTTGGATTGCTTCCATTAGTATCAAGTTTGACTGCAAGGCCTCTATCTTTGCATTTTCTTGTAAAATCAAGCAAATCTGATTGTAATGTTGGCTCGCCGCCGCATAGAACAATTCCTTCTATCCATTGTTTTCCATTATTAGTTCTACTAATATAATCAAAAAATTCTTGTTCATCTCTTCCTGTACTTGCAGAAACAACATGTTTTGCATGACAGCTAGGGCATTGATAATTGCATCCAATAGCAAATATAGTGCTGCATGATCTAGGAGAAAAGTCTACTAATGAAAATTCTTTCCAATCATATATTTTCATTTTTGCTCTAAAAACTCAAGCAAACCTTCTTGACCTTGGTGAATCCTAGGATCTTCGCCATTTCCTTGTTCAATAACTAAAGGCAGTAAAAGCGCGCCATGTTCTATTCTTGTCAATCTATCCCTATAGTTTCTCAGAATATCCCTCATCTTGACTCTTCCAGTCGAAGAAGCAGCATTTATTTCTTCAAATTCATATCCTCTTTCCTTCATCATAGCAGTTGCTTTATGGCATTTATCACATGCAGGAAAAGTATAGACTTGATACATTATATGCTCCATCTCCTTCTATTTTTAAATTCTTCTTGTTTTCCAGGATTCCAAGTGTTTTTAGGTCTTATATATCCAACAACCCTATCATTGACTTCTGTTTCAGTTCCACATTGTGGACAAGGATCTTGTATACCATTAAGATATCCATGATTTTCACATACACTAAATACAGGTGTTTCACTAAAATATGGAAGTCTTGTATTTGTAGCAATCATTCTTGCAAGTTTTTTTGCTTCTGCTCCAGAAATTCTTTCTCCTAAGTAAGTATTAAATAATGTACCTCCAGTGTATAATGTTTGTAATTGTTCTTGATGTTTTAATGCATCAATTAAAGGTATATCAAGATCAACAGGCAATTGTGTTGAATTTGTAAGATATGGTTCTCCATTACCAGATGTGTATATATGAGGATATATTTCTCTATCAGCTTTTGCAAGCTTATAACTTGCACCTTCTGCAGGGCTTGCTTCTAGATTATAAAGATTCCCTGTTTCTTCTTGATATCTCTGCAATCTATTTCTCATAAACCCAAGAGTTTTCATTGCAAATTCTCTTCCTGCTTCTGTTTGTATTCCTTTTCCCATAAAGTTTACTAATCCTTCATGCATACCTAGAACTCCCATAGTGCTAAAATGATTCATAAAATGACCAAGATAACTTTTTGTATAAGGAACAAAACCTTGTTCAAGCAAACCCTCTGCTACTCTTCTTTTTATCTCTAAACTTTTTTTAGCTAGGTCCATTCTATGCCCTAGTAAAGTAAAAAATTCATCTTCTGATTTTGCTTCATAACCAATTCTATTCATATTGATTGTAACTACACCAACACTTCCTGTGCTGTCTCCTGGACCCCACATATTTCCAGGCCTTCTCATCAATTCTCTTTGATCAAGATTAAGTCTGCAGCACATTGCTCTTATTGCTCCAGGATCTAATCCAGAACCAATATAATTTTGAAAATAAGGAATACCATATTTACCAGTAACTTCAAATAACTGTTCTGCAACATCCCCTTCCCATTTAAAATTCTTTTGTAAGCTATATGTATCTATTGGAAAAGTCAATATTCTTCCGTTTTTGTCTCCTTCTCTTTTCACTTCCATATATGCAAGATTAATCATGTCCATTTCTTTTTGACAATCGCCATATGTAAAGCCTTGTTCTTTGCCTCCGATTATTACAGGTTTTCCAGCTAAATCTTCTGGAACTGTTAAATCAAATGTTAAGTTTGAAAAAGGAGCTTGCCAACCCCATCTGCTTGCTACGTTTAAACCAAAACATAATTCCTGCATACATTGCTTTATTTCTTTCATTGAATCACCATCAGCTTTTACAAAAGGAGCAAGCCTAGTATCTACACTAGAAAAAGCCTGGGCTCCTGCAAACTCACCCTGCATTGTTCCTACATAATTCACCATTTGATTTACAGAAGAACGTAAGTGTTTTGGCGGTGCACTTTGTACTCTTTCCTTGACTTTTCCAAATCCTGTTTTTAATAATTGTTCAAGAGAATGACCGCAACAATAAGCTATAACAGGAAAATCAAGATCATGGATATAAATTTGTCTTTCTTCATGTGCTGCTGCAATTTCTGGATCTTCCCTTGAGTACATTTCATGAAGAGCGTATAAATTCCACATATCTCCTGCAAATCTTGCGTTTGCTCCTTGAAAAGTTATTTGTCCTGAATTTGAATTTTCTTTGCTTCTCCAATCTCCACCACCAGTATAACCTGAAAATAATCTTCTAGTAAAATCAAGGATTGTTTTTTTAGCAGTATCCATATCTCTTCTTTCTTTATGAGCGTGTCTGTAAAGAATATAGCCTTTTGCAGTGTCTGCAAATTCCATTTTAATCAGAGTTCTTTCTACTATATCCTGGGTCTGCTCAACAGTAGGGATAGTGGCATCTCCAAACATCTGTTCAATGGTTCCAACAACTCTTGCACTCACTCTTTCAGCAATTGCCCTGTCTGCAGTTTCTCCTTGTTTTTGTGCAACAGCAGATGCAGCTCTATAAACAGCCTCTGTAATCTTCTCTCCATCAAATGGAACAATCTTTCCGTCTCTTTTTCTTATTTGTTTAATAGTTGATCCTAACATTTTTCCTCTTTTTTAACTTTGTTATTTTGTTTTTTTTCTTTTTAAAGTTTTATTTAGTATTATGAATATATTGGATTATAGGTCTTTGATCTCTGTCTTAAAATCACGGATGTCTTTGAATTCCTTGTATACACTTGCAAACCTGACATAAGCGACCTTATCAAGTTTTTTCAAATGCTTCATGACTAACTCACCAATCAAATGGCTCTTAACCTCTCCCCCTTTCCTTAAAAGATATTCTTCAATCTTTTCCATTGCAAGATCAATATCTTCTTTGCTTACAGGTCTTTTCTCACATGCTTTAACAAACCCAAGTTTTAACTTATCTCTATCAAACTCTTGTCTTGCACCGTCTTTTTTAATAATCTTAATGTCAATCTCAGGTCTTTCATAGGTCGTGAATCTTCTTTCACACTTTAAGCACTCACGTCTTCTCCTAGACGCTTTTTCTGAATCTCTTTTATCAGTGACTTTGGTCTCTTCATAACCGCAATATGGACATATCATCTTACCATGGTATAAACACAATATATTGTGTTTTTGAGCCTCTTTTTATACAATATATTGTATTAAGGACATAACTAGTATATAAATGTTTCTTAAAACTTTTTAGTGATAGCCACCTAACACGAACCTTATCAAGGATTTTTTAAAAAATAATATCCTAAAATCACAATAATCCTTAAATACAATTAAACAATGAGATTAAAATGAGATTAGAAGATTTTTCACATCTTCAAGTTGTAAGGGGCTCATCAAGCGATCTTCCTGAAGCAAAGCTTCCAGATGTTCCAGTAGAGATTGCTGAAGTAGAGTTTAATGGAAGTGGAGCATATCGTCCAATTTATGTTTGCGGGATTCATATTGATACAGAAAACCCCGAAAGACCATTTCTTACTTGGACAAATCATGTAGATAAAATAACAGGAAAAAGAAGGAACATATTATCAACTTACTTAGATGAAATAACCGCTTATAGACCTATTTCTGTTGCAACAGAAACTCCATCTAACCAAAGATAAAATGCCAGACACAATATTAGATACAATAAGAACAATGGAAAGAGCATCAAGAGATTACAAACCAGAAGAGTGGACACCTTGTCCAAAAGATTGTGCTTATTGTAGAGATCCATTTTATGGACATCCTCATCCACATACAACTCAAAAAAGATTAAGTGATGGCATGACTGCTAGAGAATTCATAGATTCTTACATAGACTAAAATGCATGATCTAGACAGAAAATCTGTTTTTGTAATATGTCCGGTCAGAGATGCTACTGATAAAGAAAAGGAATATATTCTTGATTATGTCAAACAGTTAGAAAGACAAGGTTATGATGTACATTATCCTGCAAGAGATACAAACCAGGAAGGTGACCCAATAGGATTAAGGATACTTAGGGATAATTGTGCTGCTATAAGAAGAGCCAGTGAAGTGCATGTCTTTTGGAATGGGAAAAGTTCAGGTAGCCACTTTGACATTGGAGCCTCATTCATATTGCAAAAACCTTTTGTTTTGTTCAACCGAGACCAAGTTCAAAGGACAAAAGGAAAAAGTTTTACTAATGTACTATTAGAGCTAGACAAAAGAAGAAAAAAGACACCAAGATTAGGAAAAGCCCATCACTTAATTCATTATTCTCCAAAACCAGGAATCTGCGGTCATAGTGTCACAGCACATGTTTCTAATGAATTCATTGAATTTGCAAAAAGACAAAAAATAGGTAGAAGAAAATATGAGAGGCTGGGTCTTGAGATGATAAGAGAATGTGGATGGCCTGATTTTAAATACAGTGATATTCAACATGCTCCAAGAATCTGCGGCTGGGTCGATAGGACAGGGTTGTTGTTTTATGTAAATGTTCCAGGCAATGCTGCTGGTGTTGCTCTAGAAAAAGGTTCTAATGGATGGGTATATCATCCGCATAATATGGATCGACAAAACCAAGCAGCTGTTGTCCTAGGATTAATGACTAACTATTTGACTGAGATTGAAGCACGTATTCCTAGAAAGTAAAAAATCACAATAATAAGCTTTATAAAAACAATCTTGTTCTTCAGATTATGAAAGTCAATGTAGATCAAAAGAAGTGTATAGGATGCGGAGCTTGTGCAGCTGTTTGTCCTGATGTCTTTGAAATGGCTGACACAAAAGACGGTCAAAAATCAAAGGTAAAGAAAGCAGATGTGACAGAAGACTGTGCAAAACAAGCAGAATCAAGCTGTCCTGTTAATGCTATCACAGTCAAGTAAATCTTGATTTAATTTAGAATGAAAGTATATTTAGATAATGCTGCCACCACACCAGTTAGGCCAGAAGTTTTGAAAGCAATGCTTCCATTTCTTAAAGATAGGTTTCAAAATCCTTCCAGCATATACTCTTCTGCTGGCAAAGTAAGAGAAGAGATAGACAAGGCAAGAAAGATTCTAGCAGATGCAATAAATGCAGAACCAGATGAAATTATTTTTACATCTGGAGGAACAGAATCAAATAATATTGTATTAAAGGGCCTCAAATCAGCCAGCAAGATAATAATAAGTGAGATAGAGCACCCTGCTGTTTTAGAGACTGCAAAAGCTTCTGGAAAAGAGCTAGAAATCATTGGTGTTGATAAAGACGGCATAATTAACCTAAGTAAATTAAAAGAAAAAATTGTTCCTGGCTGCCTCGTTAGTATAATGCATGTCAATAATGAAATAGGTACAATACAACCAATTGAACAAATTGCCAAGTTATGCAAGGATAAAGATGCTTTGTTTCATACAGATGCTGTCCAATCATTTGGCAAACTTGGGATAGATGTTAAAAAACTAGGTATAGATTTCCTGTCTGCTTCTGCTCATAAGATTCATGGTCCAAAAGGAATAGGTATTTTATATATTAAAAAAGAATTGCAAAAAAATCTAAAACCATTAGTACACGGCGGCGGGCAGGAACTTGGATTACGTAGTGGAACAGAAAATGTTCCAGGAATCTTAGGTTTTGCAAAAGCAGTTGAACTTTGTAGTCATAAGACAAAATGCCCAACAATAGAAAAATTAAGAGATAAATTAGTAAAAGAAATTCTTAAGATACCTGGAACTAGATTAAATGGTTCAAAAGAAAAAAGGATTTTTAACAATGCTAATTTTACAATTGAAGGAATTGAAGGAGAAGCCCTAGTTACCTTACTAGATCATGAAGGTATTTCATGTTCTACTGGATCTGCTTGCTCAACTCATTCACATAAATCAAGTCATGTTCTAAAAGCTCTAGGATTAAATGATAGAGAGGCCCATAGTTCATTAAGAATAACACTTGGTTGTCAAAATAACGAAAAAGAGATTAATTACACTATTAAAAAGATAGAAGAAAGTGTTAAAAAGTTAAGAAAACTTTCAGGTAAAGATGATAAAGAAAAAAACAAGTAAAAAGAAAGTTGTCAAAGAAGCGATTACAAAAGATATGGACGTAGCTAAAATTCTTGATAAAAAACCAGAAGCAGCTGAAATATTGTTTAAAGAAGGTCTTTTCTGCCTTGGATGCCCCAGAGCAGCAGATGAAACACTAGAACAGGCTTGCAAAGCTCACGGACTTAGTCTTAAAAAAATCCTCAAGAAACTAAACGAGTAAAAATGTATCCTAAAAAAGTTCTAAAACATTTTATGCATCCTAATAATCTAGGCAAGATAAAGAATGCAGATGGAGTTGGAGAAGTTACAAATCCTCAATGCGGAGATACAACTAAAGTATATATTAAGGTAGATAAGAAAAAAGATAAAGAAATAATAAAAGACATTAAATTCGAAACATTGGGTTGTGCAGCTGCAATAGCTACTAGTTCTGTTGCAACAACTTTGGTTAAAGGGAAATCTCTAGATTATGCTAAAAAACTAAGTAGTAAAGATATTCTCAAAGAGCTTGATGGCGGTTTGCCAAAACCAAAAGTTCATTGTTCTCTTCTAGCTTTAGATGCCTTAAAAAATGCAATAAAAGATTATGAAAAAAAGAAAATTGTATAATTAAAAAAAGACAGCAATATCTTTTTAAACCATATCAAACTATTATAATCATGTTATGGACACTAGTTATTATTGCTGCTGTTGTAGTAGTTATTCTTGGATATTATTATAATAAATTTGTGATCCTAGGAAACAGAATTGATAATTCTCTTGCTCAAATTGATGTTCAATTGACTAAAAGAGCAGATCTAGTTCCTAATTTAGTAAAGACAGTAAAAGGCTATGTAAAACATGAAAAACGTGTCTTTGATAAAGTAGTTCAAGCAAGAAAAGAAATGATGAAAGCTAGTGAATTAACTGAAAAAGCAAAACTCGGAAATCAATTACAAAGCGCATTAAAAAGCATATTTGCTCTTGCTGAAAATTATCCAGATCTAAAGTCAAATGCAAACTTCTTAAGATTACAAGAAGAACTCTCTGCTATAGAAGATAAAGTAGCATATTCAAGACAATTCTACAATGATTCTGTTCTTAGCTATAATAATGCAACAAAAGTGTTCCCAGCAGTAATCTTTGCTAGGTTATTTAATGCAAAGAAAAAAGAATTCTTAAAAATACCAGCTGAAAAGAAAGCTGTACCTAATGTTAACTTTGAATAAAATTATTCATCAAAATCAAAACCTGCTACAGAACGTGTTGTTCCTTTCTTTTTTACTCTTACTGCGGGTTTAGTTGTTTTAACATAAGGAGTAGGTTGTGTCTCTGCATGAGGGTCTACTGGAGTATATGGGGTTTCGTCAGCTTTTTCAAAAAAGTCATCAATGTGGCTTGCTGAAGTGTTTGTATAATCGTTACTTAATATTCCTTGAGTGTCTTCAGGTTTTTCTGGCGGAGTTCCACTTCCATATTTATGAAGTTGAGTAAGTCTAATTACCTCTTCAGCAGGTATCTGTGATATTTGAATCCATATCATTGATCTATCTCTTTCTTCTTGTGTCAAATGCTTGCTAAGTGGATGTGATTTAAGCAAGTCCGCAGCCATTTCATCTTGAGAATCTATTGTTGAAGGTTCAGACCAAAGATATCCATCAGGATGTCTTACTACTCTATAGATTAAAGATTCAGCAGCAACAGTATCTTCTTCATCAATAAAAGAAACTCTTTCATTACCATTTAATTTATAGCCTAATGCAATAACTCTGACATGTTGACCAACATCAATTCTCCTATGATCATCATGACCAACCTTAAAATTGGTCTTTTCAACAAGATTTTTGATAATATATCTCATTGTATTCTGGCCAGGATAGCAATCCCAAACACTTTCTCCAATCTCAAATGTCCTTGTATCTGTCTTTTTTTCAGATCTTTCTTTGTTAACAACATTTACGTTTATTCCCTTCCTGTTCATTTGTTCAAAAGTTGCAGCTTCTTCTGATTCTTTGTCAATAACAACAGTGGTCTTAGAAGGATTTGCATGAGATTTTTCTCTTTTAAGATCTTCTAAAGCAATAGGATCTTGTTCTAAAGCTTGCTCCAGCTCTGCAATTTGCCTTAATCTGAATGTTCCTGTGCTTTCTCCAGCTTTTCTTTCTGCCATTTTTCTTTTCCTGCCTTTTTAGGCTTATTTTTCTAGTTATTTTTTCTTATTTTTACTAAGTTTTTTTAATATATACAACTTTAGTGAAACTATTTTTATATAGTTTTGAAACCATATGAAACGATGTTAATCGCATTTACAGCCATTTTTAGCCTAAAATACCTAGATTTTAAGCTTTATATATTTTACTACTTCAAAGTAACACTAAAACGAAAGGTTTATATACTAGTAAAACTATGTTACTACATGACAGTAACAAATAAGACATTCAAAAATAAGGCAATGCAAATCTATGGTACAAAAACAGCTAGATTTGATACTTCTAGTGAAAACCCTCTTCCTGAAATATTTGGAGATAGAGAAAGCTATGATGTTTGGACACAAACAATGTATGATTTTATAACAGGCCAATATGGAAAAGCTAGAGAAATTTCAAGAGTAAAAGGTCCAAAAGGAGGACTGTCAACATTAATGGAAATAATTGATAATTTAACACAAATCAGAGAGCAATTAGGCGATCATTACCAAGGTTTTAAAGAAGGTTTAAGAACATATGCAGAACAAGCACTTGGAAAGATAAAAGCTAGTGATTTAATGGAAACTATAAGACTTTATGAAGGAGAAGAAGAATTAAATCAAAAAGAAGGAGAAGTTAGAGGAAGTCCAACAAGCAAGCTTGAACAATTTGTAGGAGTATATCAAACACCGGGTTTTAAACCAGGTGAATCAGGGTATGCAGATGAAGGAAGATTAAAGACAGATTATGGAGAAAAAGCCGAAGAAAGACTTAATGATTTTTTCAGCGGTGATTAAGGAGAAAAAATGGGAGACAATAAAAAAGATACCTACCCGCTTTTTAAAGGAATAGTTAATGATATTTGGCAATTTAAAAATTATATGGATTTGATGGCAGTGTATAATTTTCATGTAGAGGGACAAAAACCAAGATTTACATTAAGACTTCATCCTAGAAATAAAGATGAAGGAATCACTTTAGTGTTTGAAAAAAAATATATGAAAAAAAGAGGAGATGAAATAATTTTAAGATATGCTTCTGGAAAAGATATTAATCCTAAAGATGTAAGAGGATGGAAAGATAGATTAGCAAAAAACAGAATTAATGTTTCATGCAGAATGGATGATATTCTAGAATCAGAAGATGTTGTAGTTGAAGGTTATCCAGGAGCACCAAGACTTGATCCTTTAATTCCTCTTGGAAAATTTGAATATATGAAAGTACTTATGAATGCATGCAGAATGTCTGATGAAAAAAGAAAAGATACAAATGGAAAAGAAAAACAAAAACAAGAAATAAAGATCATAAAACCAAATCAATTAGAAGAAGATGAACAAGGTCCAGCTCCTGAAAGAAAATTTGAAGGAACAGCCAGATCATTGGTTGAAGCTATGGCTTATTTTGATTTATTAGAAAAGGGTTATCCTAATTATTCTGATTTTGCATTAGTTTTTTCATGTCCTGATAAATTACCATTATATCTTGGCTTAGAATTAGGAAAAGGTGTAAGCAAAGGGCCATATCATATTACATGTGCTTATTATCCAGCAAAAGTAAAAATAAGTCCTGAAAACGCTGCACAAGCTGACCAATATGTTCTTAATAGATTAAATGCAAGGATGAGTGCCGGAGAAATAAAAATTCAGGGTTTTGCTTATCCAGCTGTAGTCGGAACAGGCGTTGTATTTCCTGAGGCTAGACAAATAAATCAATTTAAATTAGATCTTTCAACAACATTAGGAAGAATGTTCGATCAAAGTATTGTGTCAAATGTTGTTCCAAATGGGGATGATGAAGAGATTATAGCAGATGAAGATCATGATACAAGAAAACAACCTGCAGTAAAAGCAGAAGTTGATCTTCCAACAGGATTTGAAGATGAAGCAAAAGATAGGTTAGATGACCTTTTTGGAAAAGACGAGTAAGCCTTAAAAACTCATCCTAACTATTTAATTAATGAAAAGAATTTCCTTTCATGATCAAATATCCTGGAATAAATACAAGTCTTTTTTCCTTATATTCACTATATTTGTAGTTCTTATTTTATTAGGGTATATCATAGGTCTAATTTATGTAGACAGTTTTTTCTTTATTATGATTATTGCAATAATATTCTCTATACTTTACATTATTAACGGGTTCTATAATTCAGATAAAATCGCTCTTGCAAGCGTATCTGCTAGACCAGCCTCTAGACATGATTATCCTAGGTATCATAATCTTGTAGAGGGTTTATGCATTGCAAGCGGCATGCCAAAGCCAAAACTTTGGATTATGCAATCTAATCAAATAAATGCATTTGCAACAGGTCGTGATCCTAGGCATTCTGCTATATGTGTTACAACAGGCTGTTTAGATAAGCTAAATCGTGTTGAGTTAGAAGGTGTTCTTTCCCATGAACTAAGTCATATAGCAAATTATGACATAAGATTTATGACAATGACTGCAGTGCTTGTTGGAATGATTGCAATTATCTCTCAAATATTCCTTAGAAGCTTATGGTTTAGGGGTGGTGGTGGAAGTAGAGATGACAAAGGAAAAGGCATGTTATTATTAATAGGGCTTGCTCTTGCCATACTAGCTCCAATCTTTGTACAGCTTGTTCAGCTTGGAATATCAAGAAAAAGAGAGTATATGGCAGATGCTTCTGCAGTTAAATTTGCTAGATACCCTAATGGATTAATCAATGCATTAAAAAAGATACAGCACGAACATGAGCCTGCTAAACAAGTAAGCAAAGCAGTTGCTCCATTATTCATGTCAGATCCTCTAAGAAGGAAAGCATCTGGCTTATTTATGACACATCCTCCAATTGCAAAAAGAATCCAAGTTCTACAAAGAATGTAATTAATTCCAAAGACTATACCAAATTGCTCTTGGCTCACACCAAAAAAAGTATTCAAAAAAACCGGGTTTGCCATCTTCTACATGATCATCATGAATATGATATAATTCATGCTGTAAAACATTAAGTCTTCTACAATTTGTTCCTAAAATAATAATGTATTTTTCCTGTTTAGTAAATTTAGCTGCTCCTGTTATTTTTCTATCACTAAACCTAACTTCTATTTTTCTATCACAACCCATTCTTTTTTTCTCTCGTTCAAGATAATTTTGAGCTTCTTGTAAAGTTTCTAATCTTTCACCAGTTCTTCTAACTATATGATTTACACCAAGCATTCCTCCAATATATCCTCCAATAACTAAGGCAGGAATACCAACCCATTTTAATGCTTTTTTTAATTTTTTATTCATTTTAATTAAAATTTGCCTTTTTTCTTCCAATCTAAATAACTATCTATGTTTTTCATTACAGCACCAGCCGGACCCATTAATGCATCTGTAAGGGCAATTAAACAATCCTTACAAGCCCCTGCTTCTTCAGAGGTATTAGATCTAACTTCGCAACCTCCATTTATTTCAATAAATCCTCTTTCAACAGCATAATTAAAAAGTTTAGCAAATTCTTCTATATCTCTTCTATGTTCTTCACTATCATAAATTAGTTCAATTCTACCATTTTTATATACTCCAATAGGTCCACTTAACTTTCTTGCTACTCTGGCTGCTAGACGTTCTATATACTTACGCATTATTATGTCACTATCTAGTAGTATATAAAGCTTTGGAAAATAAAAAAATTAAGAAATAGAATATATTACACTGACCCTAGCACTTATTTCTTGGTCACTTGGCTGTATATATGTCTCAACTTCATCTCCGCTTGCAACTGCTTTTTCAGCATAAGCAAGCATTGGATAATACCCAAAGTCTGAACTAGAGACAGATATCAATCTTCCTAAGTTTTTTCCAAGACCTTGTGCCATTGCTTCTGCTTTATTCCTAGCATCTTCTGTTGCTTTTTGCATTGCTTCTGCCTTATACTTATTCTGGTTTTCTTCTGTCAATTCAAAATTTATATAGTTAATAGTTGCTCCTGCCTCAACTCCTGCATCAATTGCATCTCCAATCTTATCTATGTTTTCAGTTGAAATTTCTAATCTTAAAGTATGTGTTGCAGTGTATCCTACTAAGTTTCTTTGTCCTGCAGACCAACTATATTTTGGCTGTACATTAAAGTTCATTGTTTGTATTTCTTCTTTTGCAAAACCTTTGTCAATCAATGCATTAATGGCCTTATCAACAATCTCTGCATTTTCATTTTTTGCTGCTTCTGCTGTACTAGATTCTGTCATGACATTAAAGTATGTAACAACTAAGTCTGGCTGCACATCTATAGTTGCTTGTCCTTGCACAGTTATAGTACTAGAAGGATTTGCTCTAAAGTACACTAAAGTAGCAATTAAAGCCAAAGCAATTACTGTAGTTACAACAATCAGTGTTATCTTTATTGAATTATCCATTTTTTTCATGGCAATAAAAGAAAAAACTTATTTATAAATCTCTTTATTTATTTTCCTCTTTTCTTTTTCTTACTAGTTCTTTTTGGTTTTTGGATTGTGAATTTGCCGCTTTTTCTTGTTGCCTCTCTTACAGCTTTTAGTTGCTCAAGGCGTTTTTCAAGAGTTTCAAATAATCGAGTTAATACTGGTCTTTCATCTGGGCATTGATAATCAACCATAGAATAAAAACTATCTCTCCAAGCCAGCATTTGTCTCAATTGAGTTTCTGAAATAGGTATTCCGCCTCTTTCAATTAAACTCTCATATTCTTTATTATATTCTATTTTTCCTAAAGACGCTGTTCTGCCAACAACTTCAATAGTGCATTTGTGATTGGTTGGATAAACAGAATATTTGATAATTATTCCTTCACCAAGATAATCTCTGCATGATAGTTCACCATTTGGACGAGTGGTTAGTTCTGTTGGTTTTCTATATCCTGCTCTCATAAACGCTTTTAATTTTCTTGGTTCCATGTTCAACCCAGAATAAGGTTCTGGTGGCCTACCACCTCATTACAAAGCACAAACAAGAGTATTTAAGTTTTACCTTTTATTCCCATCTTTTCCAATCTTCATCTTCTCTTTCTAATTCTTTTTGCATTCTATCAAGCCGTTCTATTGTTTGTATATGGGAAGCAGAATCATGTAAACTTCTTCTGTGGATGCTCATAAAGGTCTTTGCAACACAATTGTACAATGTTGGCAAAAGTCTAATAAATTCTGCTAAAGCGATTGGTTTCCAAAAAGGAGTGTCTACACCTTCAATTATTACTCTATCAGACCCAGAATAGATTCCCATAATACATGCTTCAACAAGAGTAAGATAGACTTTAGAATAGACTCCCATAACTTTAGAAAATTGAGTTAAATAATATTGTTTTCTAAACTCTTGTTTATTTCTAGACATTTCTTTGCAAAAATTAATGTGATAATTATATTTTTCGCGACTGCTTGATCCAAAAAAATGCTCTCCTAACCAATCTCCTAATTTTCTAAGATTCATTTTATCCTTTCTTTATTTCATCATAAGCACTAGTTGCTGCAATTGCTCCGTCTGCAGCTGCTGTTATTATCTGTTTCAAGGGATTATCACAAATATCTCCTGCTGCAAACACACCCCTGACATTTGTTCTTTGTGATTTGTCTACTATTATTTCATTCCATTTATTCAATTTAACTCCTAGTTTCTTAGCTAAACCAATTCTAGGATCTGCTCCGATTTCAACAAAAATACCATCTAATACTAGCTTTTTACCTGATTTTAATACAATTCCTTCAACCTTTTCTTTACCTATCAATTCTTTAACCTCAGAATTAAACAACTTTTCTATTTTTTTATTTTTCATAATGTTTTCAATCAAACTAGGATCTGGTCTGGTATATTTCTCTCCCCTATGGATTATATAAACTTTTTTTGCATATTTTGATAATAAATCAGCAGCATCTAAAGCACTATGTCCTCCACCAATCACCCCTACTATTTTGTCTTTAAACAAAGTTGCATCACATGTTGCACAATAACTAATTCCTTTTCCTTGGAATTTATCCTCATCTTTTAATCCAAGTTTTCTTTTTTCTTTGCCCACTGCAATTATTACTTTCTTTCCAACAAACTTCTTCTTTCCATTGGTTCTGACTTCAAAATTCTTGCCTTTTTTAATATCAATTACTTTTTCTCCTAAAATCTCTACACCAAGCTCTTTAGCATGATTCATCATTCTTTTTGCCATTTCTATTCCATTTACTTTATAACAAGTTAAGAAATTACATACTTCATAAGCTTCTGTAACTAACCCGCCGAAAAGCTCTGCAATAACAACAGCCTTTAATTTATACCTAGAAGCATAAACAGCAGCCTCAATTCCAGCAGGGCCTGCACCAATGATAATTACATCATAAATCACTTTCTACCTCGTTTTTATAAAACAAAATATGGAATCAAGTATTTAAATCTCACGTTCAGCAGTAGAAAGGTTTAAAAGAAATTGTTACTTTTAAGGAGTATGAAAAACAAGAAAGGATTAGCAATGTTAACTTGTGCAATAATAATCATAGGTTTTATAGCTGGCTCTTATGCTGTTGACAAAGTTATAGATAATTCAAATACTCAAAAACAAGCTAGTTCAAATTCGCCAAAACCTTCTGGAAATACAGTTTATGTTCCGCCAAGAGAAGTAAGTTATGAAGAAGTAAGACAAATAATTCTTGCAAATCAAATGATAAAAGATATGCCTGAAAAAGCTGCTCTTTTGCTTAGATTCTATAATTTTAATACAGGTGAAAGAACATGGGAGCAATCGTTTATATTAAGAACAAATAGTGTTGAACCTGGAGTAACAGAAGCAGACATTACAATTGTCATACATTCTAAATATAAAAATTATATTAATCCTAACAACTTATGCAACATAATCAAGACAGCAAAAGCAAATGATGATCTAGGAATATGGACAGAACTATCAACTACAAAGCTATTATGGAAATTCAAAAGTATGACAAAATACAGAGATTGTCTTGGTTTTTAGTACAAGATGAAAAAACCCAAAGTTCTCTTATTGTTTTCAGGTGGTTTAGATTCTAGATTAGTCTTAAAAATATTAAAAGATGAACTAGGGCCTGCAAATCTCGTTTGTATGATATTTAAGCTTCCTTTTGGTTCTAAATATGCTAAAAGTGAACAAGAAAGTTTAGATTTTTGCAAAAAAGAAAACGTAAAAACAAAGTTAGTTGATTGTACAAAAGGCAAGCTGCTTCAAGATTATTTAAAAATAATCAGGAAACCTAGGTATGGCCGTGGTTCTTGTATAAATCCTTGTGTTGATTGTAAGATATTTATGTTCAATCTAGCTAGAAAATATGCAGATAAGCATAAAATAGATATTATTGCTACAGGGGAGGTTTTGGGTGAGAGGCCAATGTCTCAACATAGAAAAGCAATGGATATTGTTGAACAAGATTCTAAATTAAAAGGAAGATTGCTAAGACCTCTTTCTGCAAAACTTTTACCTGAAACAGATGCAGAAAAAAAAGGCATAATAAAAAGAGAAAAACTTTTTGATATACAAGGAAGAGGAAGAAAACCTCAACTTGAGTTAGCAAAAAAATACAAGATTAATTTTCCAAGTCCTGGCGGAGGCTGTTTATTATGCGAACCAGAATTTTGTCAAAAAGTCAAACCATTACTAAACAAGAAGATACAAGACCTAGATATCCAATTATTCAAAATAGGCAGACATTTTGAAAACACAAACATTGTACTTGGCAAAAACCATGAAGAAAATCTAAGATTAGAAGCAATACATAAAAAACAAAAATCCATCTTATTAATACCAGAACAACCAGGTCCAACAGCACTAGTAAAGCAAAAGAAATACATAAAGAAAGCAAAAGAATTAATGCAAAAATTCTCAAAGCATGAAATTAAGAAAATAAAAGAAATTATTTCTTAAGCATTTGATTTAAGAATTTGAAATAATCTAATTTCTTTGAACTTGCTAGTTTTTCAACAATTAATTCTGGTGTTGAGTTAGCTAATTTACCAAGAACAGGATTATGATCTACTATTAACTCAAATTTCTCATCTAAGCCTTTAGCTTCAATACCATCAATTCTACAATAATCAGGAAGGAACTTTTGGATTTCCTGGCCAAGATGAGTAGCTACAATCAAAAAGCAAGATTGCTTGATAAAATATTCAGATGTAGCAGCAATAATTTTTCCAGCAACACCAGGTTCTGTTACAGACTCAATTTCATCAGCTAAAATAAGTGTCTTTTGTCCTGGTTTAATGCTTGCCATCTGAGTAAGTAAATTTTCAAATGCTCCTTTATTGCTAGCACCTTTATTTTTAGCAAAATAATATATGTCTGTAAAAAAAGGCATATTGACTTTTCCATCAACAGGAAAACCAAGTTGAAATAAAGTAATTAATTGTAATACATGTTCAATCAAAGTAGTCTTCCCTCCACTGTTTGCACCTGTTAATATAGAACATTTATGCTTATCATTTAAATGAAATGATATTGGCTGTACTTCTCCTTCTAAAAACACATTTTTTGCATTATCAAAAAATAGCTCTTCACTAATTTCAGGAAACTCATTAAAATTATTTGTGAACTTGGAAATTCCTGCAGTAAAATCATAATATATCATTAATTCTGATATCTTATCTAGTCTTTCAGGAACTTTTCTAAGTTGTTCTGAATATTTTTTAACTTCTTCTGCTATACTTGTAAATTCTTCTGAATCTTGTTTTTTCAATAACTTTTCTAGTTCAGCTTCATCAATTTCTACTGGAACCTTAACTTGAAAAAGATGTTCAGGAATTCCAGATTTACTGATTGTATTTTCTATTAGATCTTGCATTTCCTTAGGAATATTTCCTTTGCTTAACATTGAAAACAAACTATCCCCAGAAACTGTCATCTTCTTCATCTCACTAGAGATAATATCATTAATTTCTACTAGTTTCTTGTCAACTTGTTCTCTAGTTAATTTTTCAAAATGCTTGTCATCTAAAAACTTAGTTAGATTATTAAGCTCTGAAATTTCTTTTTTAATCTCTTCATTATCAATCTTTTCAAGTATTTCTAAGTTAGATTTCCATCCAGATAAAATAGTTAAGTATCTTTCTAAATAAATTTCATCAATAGAATCTAAAAACACAGACTGAGGTAAAGATTCTAGGGCTCTAGAAAAATCTTCACAATCAACTACTTGGACAATATCATAATTTTCCAGGCCTTGCAAATCATCTTGATTGCTAATAAACTGTACAGGACATTCTAGTTCTTGCAATTGAACAAATGTCTTTTCATCATTTGTAACTACAACTATGCCATATTTTGGCTTCCAAAAAGGTCTTGGTTTCTTTATATCTTTTAAAAATTCATTTTCTAGGTTTTTAGAAATTGTCTTAAAAAATTCCTGCCTGTTCTTTATGATAATAGGTTCTTGAGTAAAATTAAATGACTTAAATAAATTAGAAGTATCAGGAAATATGAAATTGCTAGATATCTGGCTTAAAACCTTGGTATAAACAGCCTTTGCATCTTTAGTCTTAAATATAGTATCACTACTTGCCTTAATAATTGTCTTACTAGAATTAAATGGGCTTAGTTTATTACCTCTAATGAATTCAATCAGCTCTTTTTTCATAAATCTAGATGCATAAAGGGGTTTAAAAGTTTTTAAGTGCTAAAGTAACTATTCTTCAGTCTCTTCAATAGCATCTGTATCTTGATCTTCGTCTTCTTCTATGGGGTCATCTTTTTCTTCTTTTTCAGCTTCTTCAAACTCTTTGTTCCCTTCTTCATCAAACTCTTCTTCGCATTCAGCCTCGTTTTTAAATTGACAGCCATGCTTTTCATAGTCTGTCTTTTCTTCTTTTTCTGGCATACCCGCATTAGAAATCAAGAGTTTTTAAACCTTATTTTCACAAGATTTAAATATCATATATGCGTAAAATTACCAAGGATAAAAAGAGGTAAAATGGAACCAACACTAACAGCAGCACTTCTTGGAGGATTAGGTGGTCTAACTAGGGGCCTAGTAGGCTTGCTCAAGGCTTTATCATTAAAACGCTCTATTTTATGGAATTATTATGCTATTACAGTATTGATTGCTGTTATAATTGGTATTTTTGTAGGAGTTATATTTAATTTTGATCCAAGACTTTCTTTGCTTGCAGGTTATGCAGGAACAGATATTTTAGAAGGAATTTACAAGAGTTTTGCTGTAAAAAAGGTATACACTAGAAAATAATCAACTTGCTGCAAAACTAACTTTTAAAATTTTTTCTTCTTCAGGAGAGCTTTCAGAAGCAGGAGGTCCTGGCTGATAAGCTTTGAGAAGATAAGAATATCCTGTATTAGGATAATAAGCCACAGATAATAATCTAAATTTTCCATTTGACAAATTCTTTCTTTGCGCAGACCTATCAGCCTTGGGTGGACATTCTCCAATATCAATAAGACCGGTTAAATCAGATATTTCAAAACCTCTTTCTATAAGTTTAAGGTCTGAATTTTGAAACACTATTATTGATCCCTTGGGTAAATATAAATTAAGTCTAGAAGAAGGTTTTATGTATTCTTTTGAATCAAGAAAATCCTGAACAGACATACACATATAGACATTAGGATAAAGTAACTTCAAAGCAAGATAATTATGTATTTTTGCAGAATGTCTAATTCCAAGCGTATTTAGGTGAATCATTTTCTATTGTCTCAGAATTCGGTCTGAGGTCCTAATCCCCTCCATATGATTGAGATGTGTTGGTATTTAAAATTAACTAAAACACGCCAACAGGAGGATTAGTTTGTTTTTTTTCTTGATACTCCATTAATTCTTCAGGTGTAGAAAACTGAGGGAATATTGGATCTTTTAAAACAATAAATGCACCACTTGTATCAACATAGAATCTAGGAATATTTGAATAAGGTTTAAGCTTGATTACATCTAAAGGTCCAGATGGTGAATAAACAATTCTTCCTTGCCCTTGTTTATCAAAATTTAAAAAATAAAAATTGTTTCCATTAAAACTTAATCCAACATCAGGTATCATGGGTTCTTCATTAATATTAAATCTTTTAAAATTATGATTCATTGTTAAATTTCCTGCTTTTATTGTTATCACCTTCTTATTATGATCATATCTTACTTCTTTTACTTTAAAACCATTAAATCTTACATCAGCTTTATTTAAATCTACAAGCTCATAATCCCTAGTAATCTCTTCTAATGTAGTTGAAATTTGCGCATCTTCCTGATCAAGTTTTGGCTCACTAGTTAGTTTATCAATTTTTGTATGATTATGTCTTGGCAATAAATATAGTGCTCCAATTAGAATAGCTGCTCCAACTGCACCTATTCCTCTGTCTAACCATCTTCTGTATTTCATAAAAACGCCATGAAATAATCCTTTATAAAGATTTATTAATTACAATATTCTAATTAAAATAAGAAAAAAGCAAGATGGTAAAAACACTTACTGATGAAGAAAGAGAATTGGGAATCACAGAAAGTATAAGTGATTTTTCTGGAAAAGGATATATTGATGGTCGTCCACATTCTGATTATTATTTAAGAGAAGAACCAGATTACGAAGAAAGTCATAGACAGGCTGATGATGATATGAAATGGTTTAGAGAAAACATCCTTGGTGAATAAAAATGGCAAATAAAGACCTAATTAATTTCATAAAAGAGGCTAGAAGAAGGGGTTTTCATGATCCTGAAATAAAAAAGCCTTTATTAAAAAAAGGGTGGCCTCGCGCAGAAGTAGAAAGCGCGTTTCTTGCATTAAAACCAAAATCTGCTTATAAGAATCGAGTTTGTCTATACTTGGATAATGATGTTCTAAAAGTTCTTGGAAAAAGAGCAAAGAAAAATCTCTTTACTATTCCAGAGCAAGTTGAAGACATAATAAGAAGAAGTTGTGTTCATCAATTAAAAAAAAGGCCATTATCTCCTAAAATTAATGATTTATTAGTGTCTATTTTCTCCAGGAGGAAATATGTTTCTAAGAAAAAGAAACGCTAAATTTCTTATTCTAGCTGTTTTAATTATCTTAATCTATGTCTCAGGTTTTATCATGCGTAATTATAAACGAGATGAAAAACCTCTTATGTTTGTTGTTGATGAAGTTCTTGATGGAGATACCATATTGATTGAAACAGGCGAATATGTAAGGTTGATTGGCATTGATTCTCCAGAAAAAAATCAAAGTTTTTACAATGAGTCTAAAGCTTTTCTAGAATCATTAATTCTTAGCAGGCCAGTGATATTAAAAATTGATACTAGGGACAGAGACAATTATAATAGATTACTAAGGTATGTTTATCTAAATAATTTAAACATCAACATTGAAATGGTTAAACAAGGTTATGCAAGACCAATGCATATTTCGCCAGATATTAGCCAAAAAGAAAAGATAGATCAAGCATGGCAAGAATGTTTAAAGAATAAAGTTAATTTATGTCAATAACCACTAAACATAACATCTACTTTAGACATTTTTTCCTGGAATGTAAGTTCTGGTCGTTTTTCTTTTGTCTTGAAGACTACTAGATTAAGGCCTTCCCAAAACATAAACCAGCCAGCTGGTTCAAGAAGAATAACCATAAAATGAGTAAAGAAATTTTCATCTGGAAAATTAAAAAGTACATATGTAGCTAGGAACATGACTAATACTCCAAACAATACAAAACCAAGTCCAAGTCTAAAAATTCCTTGTACTTCTTTTTTGACCATATCAAGATGCCTCTTAAAATGCTCCTTAAGTCTTCTTCTTATTGTTATCTCATGGCTAGAGTTCCTATGATGTTTTGGAATTAATAAATGCAGTTCAAATTGCCCGCTTGCCTTGTCTTTGCTTGCTTTTTTTGCTTCTGTAATAAAATCATCTGACAAAGACCTTTGTGAATAAGGCCTAGGATCAAAGTCAGAAAATATCCCATTATAACTGTCTAACTGCAAACTAATAGCAGACATCTGAAGAAGTTTTTCTTTCTCTTTTACACTCTCTTTTTCCATGATATATAAAATAAGAAAGAGTATTTAAACGCTTTTCTTACTTAACTTGCATCAGTTTGAACTAAACTTTCGCGAGATTGCGTTCTAAGCAGTTCATAAGCAATTTGAACACCGCATTCATAATATGCTCTTGCTTCCTTAGTTGGAGCAGCCTTCATCCCAAGCCTTAGAATACGAAAAATCTGAGGATTTTCAGCTTCAATTCTTCTAGTTACTTCTGGATCATTTTCTGCTGATGAAATATCATAAATACCCAAAAATTTCATAAAAGTTTGTTCAGTAACTATTGGCAATCCATCTTCTGTTCTTGACATACCCTTATTTAATCTTGACTCCTTTTAAGGATTATTACAAAAAAACATAACTTTTAGGGCAGAATATTTAAAGGTAGTTTTTTTTATTTTAACATGGTGTTCAAATTATCTCCAAGTTCAATAAATCTAATGAATGAATGTCCTAGATGTTTTTGGCTTGAAAAGCATGATGTTTGGAAAAGACCATCAGGACCGTTTCCAAGTCTTCCTTCTGGTATGGACAAGATATTAAAGAAACATTTTGATAATTTCAGAGATAAAAACAAATTACCACCAGAATTATGTGATAATGGTCATTGTGAAAACATGAGATTGTTTGGCAAAGATTCTAGTGAGCTTGAATTATTAAAGGTTTGGAGAAGTAATCTCAAAGGTATTACTTATATTGACAAAGATGGAAATATTTTACATGGGGCAGTAGATAATATATTAGTAAAAGGAAAAAAATTGATTGTCTTGGATTATAAAACTAGAGGCTATGCATTAAAAGAAACTACAGCTGAACATTATCAAGATCAATTAAATTTCTATAATTTCTTATTAAGGAAAGCTGATTTTGAAACAGAAGATTATGCATTTTTGTTGTTCTACATTCCTAGCAAGGTTTTAGAAACAGGAGAAGTGATATTTGACACTAAACTAGTTAAGATGAACATAGATACAAAAGCAGCTGAGAAATTATTTGAAAAGGCCTTGTCTGTGTTAAATGGCTCCTGCCCTAAAGAAACATGTGAATGGTGCAAATCAGTAGAAGATTAAATTCTATTTTTAGTTCTAGTTGTTTCAAGACCATGCATTTTTACATCTTGACTCAAATAATGTCTATAGCATGCACAATCATGATAATCTCCCCTAGTTCCTTTACATACACCTAAACCACAGAGTCTTGCATCATCTACACAATAATTCAAAAGCGGACAAGCTTCAACACTCTCTGTTCTAGGTTCATTATTTTTCATTATTATTTAGAATAAGAAGACTTTTTAAAATTATTGCTTTAACCTCTTGGTTGTTCAACAACAATAGTTCCTTGCACATATGGCCAAGCAGCTGACCAATATTCATATACTCCAGCTGTATCAAAAGTCTGAGTATAGGTTGCTCCTTGTTCCAGGAATCCTGAATCAATTAAAATACTTCCATCTTCATTAATCCCAGTGTAAATCTTATGCTTTGCTTTATCATGATTTACCCATGTAACAGAATCACCTACTCTAATTCTCAATTCGTCTGGAATAAATTTAAACATATTAATATCAACAACATAATTTTTTCCACTGGTTGTTTGTCTTAAATCTTCAATATCTGAACCAGAACTTGTGACCATTCCAGTAATATTTCCATCAAATATGTTTCTTACAATAAATAAGAATATACCAGCAACTAATAGTAATGCAATAACAGATAAAACAATTTCTTTTCTCATTTTCCTCTTTTTAATATTAAAAAACATGAAACTTGCTTTTTATACTTTATTGTTTTACAATATTGCTTTTTTAAACATCTATTAAAAAGAATCAAAGCAAAGATTTATAAATAAGATTTCAAACAATATCATATTAGGAGTAAATAGACAATATGTATAAGAGGATAAAGTTATAATGAATTCTAGATTAAGTTATGCTCAATTAAATTTTACGGAGGTTAGATAAAAATGCCATTTGGTGGCGGCTTTAGAAAAGGCGGAAGAAGCGGCGGTCGAGGCGGCGGCTTTAACAGAGGCGGCGGAAGAAGCGGCGGCTTTAGAAAAAGACGTTTTGACGGTCCTAGAGAAATGACAAAGATCACTTGTGCTGAATGTGGAAAAGAAGATGAAGTTCCATTTAAGCCAAGAGAAGGCAGCAAAGTTCTTTGTAAAGAGTGTTTCCTTAAAAGCAAAGGAATAACACCTAGAGAAGAAAAGTCTGAAGAATCTGGTGAAGAAGAGCCTATAGAAGAAGGCGAAAGTGTAGAAGAAGACACTGAAGAAGCCGAAGAAGAATCAGAAGAAGCTAGTGAAGAGTAAAACCTTCAAATAGTTTAGTTTTTTATTTTATTATTTTTTTTATTTCTTTTAAATTTTTAACAACCATATCAGGTTTTTCGCGCATTATTTCATCAAAAGAGCTCCAAGCATGTTTGCTTGCAATCATCAAACTCATACATCCTGCTTTCTTAGCTGTTTGAACATCTCCTGCTCTGTCTGCAATATAATACACTTGATTTTTTTTGAGCTTTTTCTTCTTCATTTCTTTTTTAATAAAAGCGTACTTTTCACCAAATTTGTCTCCGCCGTAAATTCCATCAAATATTTTTTTATGTTTTCCAAGAATTTTCTCAATTGCAAAAGTTCTTGTGTTAGACAAAATGATTTTCTTGCCAGGCAGACTAGAAATATAATCAATATTATTTATCAATCTTGATTTTTGCTTGAAAAACTCATAATATATGTCACTTGCAATCATCTCACTTTTTTTCTTAGGTAGTCCTAAATGGTCTAAAAAATCTCTTATCTTTAAAGCAAAGTGAACTATTACTCTTGCTTCACAGCTAGGACAATAGATCTTCATTTTCTTAAGCACTTTAAAGATAGAGGTAAACCATGCCAATTTTGTATCTGCAAGAGTACCATCAAAATCAAAAACAAGCAATTTAGTTTTCATTTTATTTTTTAAACTGCTCTTTGTTTCTCTGTAAGAAATCATGTATGAACTTGCTTATATCTTGTCTATCAACTTTCTTATCAAAATGATAAACATTTATATTGTTTCTAGTTTCTTTTTTAGCTCTTATTTCTGAACCTGCTTTTTTGATTGTTTCTTCTGAGATCAAGAATTCATTCTTAGCAAGCTCTGCAACTTTTTTCGCAAAACTCATTGTATTATCAGCACTAGTGAATTTTAATTTTTCACCTGCTTTTTCAAGTATTAGGCTTCCTGAATGTACTGCAAGTCCAAAATCTACTTTATCCTTAAATTTCTTATTGTATTCATTAAGCATGCCATTGATCTCATTACCAAGATTGATTACATTTGATTCATTCTTAAATGTTTTAGTTGAGAGCGGTGCAAAAATTCCAAATAAGAAACTATTGCTTTGATACAACACTCCTTTCTTCTCAATAATCTTTTCTTTTATTTCTTTGATCACTTTAGGCAGCATCTCCATCTCTTTCTTCTCCGGAGTCTTCAAATTCAAAGCCAATAAAGTTGATGGTTGTTTATCTCCATGTAAGACAATTGTATGTTCTGCATATCCTGGAGAAGCAGTGCTTGGCAGTACCAATGCCGAAAGTTTTTTATTGCCTAGTTTCTCATTGCTTTTTGGTTGTGGTGTTTGTTGTGGTGTTGGTGCAGATTCTGTTTTTGTTTCATTAATATCATATTTTTTCTTCTGTGGAAGTATCTTAGATGCTGTTGAATAAATAAACAATCCAACAACAAAACCTAAAAATATCCAAATAGCTAAATAATATTTATAGTTTAATCCACTAGAAATATCTTTTATTCTGATTGCATCTCCTGTCAAAGCAACATTCCCAGTTATTTCACAAAAACCATCACTAACCATAACAGAATAATCGCCGTTTGGAGCATATAATCTATATTTTTTCTCTTCTCCTACTCTAATTTCCTCTATTTCAACAACTCGTGTTTCTCCGCCAATATTTACTTCTATTTCTTTTGTGTAAGGAACATTTCCAATATTAGTAACACATAATGTATTGTTCTCTAAAATAAAAATCGCTTCTTCTACTTCATTAACACCAAATTCTTTTGTGGCAGTAAGATTTGAATTACTTGCACTGACAAAAATCTCCCAGTTTCCTGGTGTAGCAGCTGAATGAATTTCTATTACATCTTCTTCTCCAGAAGCAATAATCTTTTCTAGCATCAGTTTTCCATTAGTATTCCTTAATTTAACAATAACATCAACATCCAGCATCTCATTATTTGCTTGATCTAATATTACTGGCTTATAAGTAAGGTTTGTATTTGGATCTGTATTAACAGTTTGCATTGCAATCGTCATGCTTTTTGGAACAGCCGCCATTGTAATGAATATACTTGCTTCATCTTGATTTGTTATGTCTTGCTGGATTTTTTCATAAACATGGGCTTGAATCGCATATTGTCCTGCACCAAGGTTTCCAGGCATTTTAACATCAGATTCAAATTCACCGTTCTCAACAACACTTGTTATATATAGGCCGGAATTTTCAATAAAAAGATCAACAAAACCATTTACTTTTTGTCCATTCTTTTTTACAGCATTCCCTCTTACAAAGATTATTTCATCAGGTTTAACATTTGTTTTATCAGTAGAAAAACTTATTGTTATATCATCAGAAACTTCAAATTCAGGGCTATAGAAATTATCTTCACCAAGGTTTGCTTCTACCTTACAAGTTCCAAGTACAGCAACAAAATCTTTTGTTAATGGTAAAGAAGTTTCAATGTGTTTTTGTTGATTAACACCTAAAGAAACATATTCTCTATAAAAATTTCTTAATTGTCTTTCACAATCCATGTTTAATTCAACAAATCCAATAAAATCTTGTGTTGGCTTGATTGTGACTTCTAAATCCATAAAATCTTGTAGATTATAAATATCTTGAGTAGCACTAAAGATTACATTAGCAGAAACTAAGGACAATGACATAACTAATACAAGTGATAATATAATAGTCCTCCTCATTTTAAACATTAGAGTTTAGACTTCTCAGTATTTAAATATTTTTATTCGGTATTAAACGTATTAAAAATCAGATTTTTTGTATTTTTATCAAGATTTTATTAAAAATGCTTGAAAAGTCCTAAATGCTTAAATGCCTTAAGCTTCATAAAAGGAAAAGCGTCTCTTTCTAAACTGCCAAGATCGGGTAATTTATCTAATACAGTTTGTCTATTCAAAAGATACAACCCGCAATTAACCCATAATTCCTTGATCAAGGGCTTTTCTCTAAATTCAAGAACTCCATGATTTGCTTGATTAGCTTTTATCACCCCAAAATCAAGTCTAGGATTTGCAACACAGACAGTATCAGGTCCAAAATTTATCAAAGCTGCAAGATCTACATCAGTAAGATTGTCTACATTTAAAATCAATATTCTTTCTGAAGTTGTCTTTTGAAGTGCTTTTTTCACTGCACCCGCTGTACCTAATGGTGGTGTAGAATCTTCTGAGTATTCTACATCAGTCATTTCTCCAAGATGTTTCTTAATTAAATTAGATTCTCCAGGCTTGCATGCAATTACTATTTTTCCAGTAAGATCTCCTAGATATTCAATTTGATGCTCTAATATTGTTTTTCCATCATGCTCAATAAGCGCTTTTGGAAACAGGGTTTTTCTTCCAAGCATTCCTCCAGAAAGGATAATTGCATCTGGTTTTTGGGTTTTATTCTGTATTTGAGGCATAAATTTACTAGGAAAAGGTGGTATATAATGATTATGTTGTCTTAAAATATACTTCAATTTTCGTTAATAATTAAGTTTAGAAAGCTTGAATAATTTTATAAATCCCCCAACCTTATGTTTAAAATGGCAAAAGAGGGCTTTAAAGTAACTCCATGGGAAGTTTCTGGAAATGTTGATTATGATAGGATTACAAAAGAGTTTGGAGTATCAAAAATAGACGATAAAACCCTTGATAGATTAAAGAAAAGGACAAAAGATGTTCATTTTATGCTAAGAAGAAAGGTGTTCTTTGCTCATCGTGACCTTAAATTTATATTAGATGAGTTTGATAAAGGAAACAAGTTTTTTCTCTACACAGGACGAGCTCCTTCAGGGCCTGTTCACCTTGGTCACTTGCTGCCGTGGATGTTTACAAAATGGCTGCAGGACAAGTTTGATGTTGAACTCTGGTTCCAGTTTCCAGATGAAGAAAAATTCTTGTTCAAAAAAGACCTAGATTTTAAACAAATAGATCACTGGCTGCATGAAAACATGCTTGATATTATAGCATTAGGATTTGATCCTAAAAAAACACATTTTATCATAGATACAAAGCATGCAAGTTTAATGTACAGGCCTGCTTGTGAAATCGCAAAGAAGATTACATTCTCTACTGTAAAAGCAAGTTTTGGCATGACAGACACTGCAAACCTAGGTAGTATTTTTTACACAGCAATGCAGGCTGTTCCTGCAATCCTTCCCTCAATACTCAGAAAAAGAAAATTGCCTTGTTTAATTCCTCATGCAATTGATCAAGATCCTCATTTTAGAGTTTCTAGAGATGTTATCCCTAAATTAGGTTTTTTCAAGCCAGCAAGCATTCAATGCATGTTTCTTCCTCCATTGACAGGATCAGAAGGAAAAATGTCTGCTTCATCACATGAACAACATTCAATATTCACTACAGATTCTCCAAAAGAAGTTGAGAAGAAAATAAAAAAATATGCTTTTTCAGGAGGACAACCAACACTAGAAGAGCACAGGAAAAAAGGCGGCAATCCAGATATTGATGTAAGTTTTCAATATTTAAGGATGCTTTTTGAGCCAGATGATAAAAAATTAGAAAAAATCTATAAGGATTACAAATCAGGAAAAATGCTTACAGGTGAGTTAAAAGAAATTCTAATAGAAAAGATAAACGCTTTCTTAAAAGAACATCAAAAGAAACGTAAAGAAGCTGCGAAAAAAATAGATCAGTTTATTTATTCTAGTTAAGTAATAAACAAAATCTATTTTTCTATACACATATCTTAATAAATAAATTTGTTAGATAAGATTTATGGAAGAAAGGGATGGTATTAAAGAGTTGATTAGAGGGGCAAATGACATTGTTGATGTTGTTGCTTCTAGTGGTGTTGAATTAAAAAGAAAAGGTCATAATTATTTTGCTTTGTGCCCATTTCATGAAGAAAAGACACCTAGTTTTATAGTAAATCCAGAGAGACAGACATACAAATGTTTTGGATGTGGTGAGGGTGGAGATGTCTTTAGTTTCATAGAAAAAACACAACGATTAACATTTCCAGAAGCTCTAAGGCATTTAGCAGAACGTTGTGGAATGCAAATGCCTGTTTCAAAAGAAGAATCAAGCCTAGTTCCATTATATGAATGTTTAGAGGCCGCGTGCCAATTATTTCAAGACCAGCTTCCAGGTTCAGAAGCAGAAGCATATTTAGAAAGAAGAAAATTCTCAAGAAAAGCAATTGAAAAATGGAGATTGGGTTATGCAAGAAGCTCATGGGATTTTTTAATGCAAAGTCTTACTGAACAAGGATTTAAAATTGAAGACCTGGCTAATGCAGGCCTTGTTGTTTCAAAAGAAACAGACCAGCAAGACAGAAGAAATTGTTTTGATTTTTTCAGGAACAGAGTGATGTTTCCAATAATGGATTCAAGAGGAAAAATAGTTGGTTTCGGAGCAAGAACATTATTGCGGACAAAAGAAGAAATGAGGGCTCAAAAAGTTGCAAAATATATGAATACAAGAGAAACAGTATTATATAAAAAATCTGAATCATTGTTTGGATTAAACTTTGCAGTTGATGCAATTAGAAAATCTAGAGAAATCTATGTTGTTGAAGGATATACAGATGTTATACAAGCGCAGGAATCTGGAATTGAAAACACTGTGGGGGTCATTGGAACAAGTTTTACACAAGATCATGCAGATATAATTGAAAGAAGATTTCCAAACACAAAAATTATTTGTTGTTATGATGGAGATGAAGGAGGAAAAAGAGCTGCTCATGGAACTGCAAAAAATATTCTTGGAAGATTAAATGCAGGGATATGTATATTGTCAGAAGGCAAAGATCCTGCAGATATAATTGAAGGCGGAGGAGATTTAGAATCAGAGCTTCAAAAAGACGTTTCTTTGTTTGATTTTGTATTCAATGAAGTTTCAAGAAAACATAATCTTGACACTCCTGAAGGCAAAACTGCAGCATTAAATGATATAGAACCTTATTTAGTGAATGTTCCTGAAGACAGATTAGGAATATACTTAGATACATTAAGACAAAGGCTTCAAGTCAATGTTGATTCAGTAAAAGTTGCGCTTACTGAAAAAAGAAAAGATAGAAAAGAATTTTCACAAGCGAAAGCTGCTGGGTTTGGAAGAGTAAAAAATATAAGAAGTGCTTGGGAAACTGAGTTCATTAAAATTCTATTGAGTATAGACACTCCTGAAACTCTTGATTATTTATCACAAGAGCTTAATGTACAACCGCAAGATTTTAATGTTCCAGAAGTAAGAGCAGTATATAATCATCTAGTATCAGATAGAGAATCTTTGTTTCAATGTGCAGCCATGCCTTTGGTTGCAGCCATTTCTTTAGAAGATTTAATTGGATATATTTGTGGAGAAGCGCAGGAAAGTGGAATTGAATTAGATAAAGAGACTATGCGCAGTTTTTTTCCAAAACAAAAAAGACAGCATGAATTAGATGAATTAGATGAAGCTTATCTAATGATAAGGTCTTTTGACTTGGGTTCTAGAGTCAGATCAGCAATAAAAAGCAGAAAATCCTCAAAATCTCTTGTTAAATATATGAAAAAAACAATGGAGGACTTAGAAGATATATAATGACAAGGATAAAAAGAGGCGAGTATGAAATTAAGATGCATCCTTCAGGAGGATCTACTATACGCGGCCCAGGTATTCGCAAAAGAGGAGTATTTTTAATGCCAGATGAAAAATTAAGAGCAAGATGTCAAGCTTATTTTAACCAAGGCAATCGTGCGCTGCCAAAGACATTAAAGGGTCAATTAGGATACAGAGGTATTGTAGCTTGCGGTAGAAGAAATATTAGTGAAGGCAAAAAAGCTATTGGAATCGATGGTCCATATGTTGATACAAAAAGAGGAAAAGTAAAATCAGGTGTTGAAGTTCCAGAACAAGATATACAAGATGCAATAAGAAAATTCTGGCCAAGAGAACTTATTACTAGATTTCAAAAAGGAGAAGTAACAAAACTTCCAAATATTTCAGAGTTTCTAGAACAATATAGGAGGGAATATACTTCAGCACAAACAGGAAGAAGAAGAAAGTTAGGTGGCTTTAAAGCAATATTCAAAAAAGTATATCCTGGATTATATGTCCATGTTGTTGATAAAATAACTCCTGATGAAATAGACATTGCAAGTTTAAGAGATGCACTTGATGCAAGAGTTCAAAGTGGATTATCAATAAATCCTGCATCATTAAGATATTCTGAAAATCCAGATGTAAAGGTGCTTTACAAACAATTATGCACTTTAGTCCAAAAACCTTCAATATTGTCTAGAGACCTGTTTAATAAAAAAAAGAAAACAACTTTTGCAAAGATAATTGCAGCAATTTTAAAAATAAATGAAAAGGATATGTCTACTATGCTTCCTGCAAAAGGTTCAAGAAATTTTATAGCAAGTCTTACAGAAGAGCTTGTCCATGTTTTTTTTAGATGGGCATTATTACTTGATTATGATCTTGGAGAACATACTCCTGAATCTCCAATATATAATAGGGGTAAAGAAAGACAATTAGTGATTAATGGGGATACTTGTATGACAGATTTAAGAATAGGTTCTGGAGCTCTAGAGATAAAATCAGGTATGGGTGTTTTTCAAGGAAAAGAATTAGATGAATTAGTTACTAGATATGCTCCAAAAAAGCATAAATGGACTACTGGTAAAAGATTAGAATGGTCAAAAGTATTGTTTCACACTTCTCCAGGATTTTATCAAAAAGCATCACAAAGGATTTCAGATGCAGGAATACAAATTCTAGGTTATGAATGGTTTTTTAGCAATCTTATTGATCTTGTCCAGAAAATGTCAGAGGAATATTCTAGTGAGATTGAAAAAGTCAGGCCAAGGATTTCTAATCTTGCTTACTTAGTAGATCTAAGTGAAGAATTAGTAACTAGGCCTCATATAATAACAAGAGAATGTAATGCAGAAAGAAGAACTTGGACCTTAAGTGTCTTAAAAAGTTTGGCAGAAAAAGCAAAGGAGCTTAAAAATGACGCTTAAAAAAATATTAAATGCAAGGGATGTTAAATACCAAGGAAGAAAATTCATGCTTGTTGAAAGACCTTTAAGAGATATGGATGATAGTCCAGTCAAAACATATTTACAAGAACACCGTCATGTTCTTGATCTTGAGAATATCACTTCAAGATTTCCTGAACTTTCTAAAGTCCCTAAAAGAGCAATGATGTTTTTTGATATAGAAAATCTTGGCTTATCTCCAAATGCTCCGATATTTGCTATTGGAATAACACACCTTACAGAAGGAATAACAACCAGCTGTCTTTTTGCAAGAGATTATTCAGAAGAAAAAGTAATACTTCAATATTTCCTAGATATGTTAAAAGATCATCATGCATTTTTCACTTATAATGGTCCAAGTTTTGATATTCCAAGAATTGATGTAAGAGCAAGACATGGAAACTGTCTTGTTTATCCTAATGGCTCTAGTCTAAAAGAAATGCTAAATTCTTCTCATATAGATTTAAGACAAGAAATCAAAAAAAGCAAACCAGGTCTTCCAGACTATAAACTTAGTACAATTGAAAAATTATTGTTTAAGATGGCAAGAGAAAAAGACATTTCAAGCAAAGATGTTCCAAGAACATATCGAGAATATATAGAAGGAACAGATGGCGAAGAGAAAATGGCTAGAGTAATAAGTCATAATATGCGCGACACTTTAACACTTGCAGCAATCCTTGCATTCATATGCAAGACAAAAAGAAGATAAATTAATCCTCAAAAATTTCTTCACCTATGTCTGAATCAAACATTTTTCGTATAGTGCTAGTTATTGTTGCCCAAGCATACCCCCAATCTTGAATTCTTTGGGTTTCTTTTTTAGATAATCCAGTGCATCTTAATCCTCTGTTACATACTTGCATTAAATCAACGTTTTCTAAATCTCTATTTATTCCCCAAGCAACAGCATAATATATTCTTGCATTAAGAATCTCTCTAGAATGTAGATATTGTCCAGCTTCTATTATTAAATCAAATGACATTTCTTCTAATTTTTCTCTTGTTAATTGTTCATTCATCTTCCTAATTTCCTCCTTAATTCTTCGATTCTTGGTTGAGCACCAGGACCAGCAAATTCTTTTGGTAGCGACTCTAGGTCTTTTAATTCTTTTTCTAAACTAGCAACTTTTTGTTTTTCTTTTGCAATCTTCTGCTGTTCTTTTCTATATGTAAAATATTCGCTTGCTAAAACAAATCCTTCTCCGCCTTCAATAAAATCTCCTATTCTTCTTATAATTTGATCACCATCTGAAGTGCTTGCAAGATATGATGCATAACATCCATTTGCTCTAGCATGTTCCCTTTCTCCCTTGCATTTCACACATTTGCTTCTAGATCTCCTCATTCCATTACCAGTAGTGCTATCTGGATCTTCACAAGCAATACTATAATGGCATTTTTCACCTGGAAATTGAGGTGCTTCTTTTATCATTTTGATTATATAATAGTTATTTGTTACTATTTTACAGTGAATAGTCCTTATAAACCTTTCCATGTAAAAAAACAAAACATTTATATACTAGCTTTCACTAGTTTCAGTAATCACTGAAAGTTCAGAATATTAAATAAATTCAGAAAACACAAAATATTCTGAAACTAGATAAAGAAGATGACTCCAAAACAAAAATTCATTCAATTAATGACTGAAAATTCTAAAGTAGATGGTCTTAGTGATTTAATGTGCAAGATTATAGGTATATTATATGCAGAGCCAAGAGAAGTTTCTTTAGATGAACTTGCTGAAAGAACAGGATATAGTTTAAGTGCAATAAGCACTGAATTAAGATTTGTAGAAGGAATAGGTTTTATTAAGAAAATTAAAAAGCCTAAGTCAAGAAAACTTTATTTTTATATGGAAAAAGATTTCTCAGGAATGATGGATTCAATGTTAAAGAAAAAATATGAACTAGTTATAGTAAAATCAAAATCTATTCTTCCAGAGATCATAAAAGAATTCAAAGAGAAAAAAAGTCTTAGTGAAGATGAAAAACAAAGTTTGAAAATAATAGAAATATATTACAGACAGATTCTTGAGATGGAGGAAATGTTTAAAAAACTACTTGAATTCATTAAAACTAAGAGAGGTGAAAAATGAGAAGGTTAATTTTATGTTTAGTTAGTGTAATCTTATTAGTTTCTATGATTAATCTAGTTTCTGCTTATGAAGAAACTTTTGAAACAGATTATATAAGTGCAGGTGAAGGTATAGAGATTAAATCTCTAAAATATGAACCCTATCCAGTACAGCCAGGTGAAATATTCAATATATATTTTATTTTTAAGAACATTGGCGGAGAAGTAGCAAAAGATGCAACATGCGAGATTGTAAATGATGATATTTTTATGGCCTATGGACAAAAAAAGATAAGTGCAGGAAATCTTGCACCAGGAAGAGAGTTTTCATTTGAATTTGAAGTAAAAATAAATGAAGATGCAATAGAAAGAACAGAAGAGCTAGAAGTAAGATGTTCAAGAAACCAATATTCAGGCTATTGGGTAACACACAAAATACCTATTAAAATACAGCATAGATTTACAACATTGAACATAGTAGGAGTAAAAACAAATCCTGAAATCCTTGAGATAGGAAAAGAAGGGGAAATAATTCTTTCAATTGCAAATAACGCTCAAGCAACATTAAGAGATGTTGCAGTTGAATTAGATTTTGCAAACACACAGATAGCTCCTGCAGAAGGAATAACAATAAAGAAAATTTCTAATATAAAAAGTAATGATGTCCTAGATTTGACTTTTAATGTTTTTACAATGCCAGATACAGATCCTAATCTTTACAAAATACCTTTATCAATAAACTATACAGACAGTGAAGGGGAAATTCAAAGCTTTACTACATTGATAACAATAAAGATCGGTGGGAAACCAAGTTATTATGTTGTTCCAGAATCTTTTGTTAATCTTGGCACTGGAATAAAATCAGTAGAACTTAAGTTTGTTAACAATGGTCTTACTGACATGCAGTTCTTTAATGTTAAAGTGTTAGAAACAGGAGAAAATATTTATGTTGGTGATCTAGATAGTGATGATTATCTTACTGAAACAATAAGAATAAGTTCTTTTTGGAGTAAAACCACTATTCCCCTAGAAATAAGTTACAAAGATAAATTAAATAATGATTACACAGATAAAGTAAATGTTGAGTTTAATGCCAAAAAAGTTAAAGATTTAACTCAAAAAAGCACAGTTAGTAGAGTGATTATTATACTTATCCTTGGAGGAATTGCTTATTATGTTTATAGAAGAAAAAAAAGAGCTAAACACGTTATTTAACCATGAGATATGAAAGAAATAATAAGTTTGAAAGAAGCATGGAAGACCTATGTAATGGGTGCTACTAAGTTTGATGCACTTAAAGGAGTTTATTTTTCTATACATGAAAAAGATTTTATTGCTATAATGGGGCCAAGTGGATCAGGAAAGTCAACTATGCTGCATCTCTGTGGCCTGCTTGATAGGCCTACAAAAGGAGATATTCTTGTTTATGGTAGAAGAGTAAGCCATCTTACTAGTGATCAGCTCGCATCATTAAGAAACAAGACAATTGGTTTTATCTTCCAACAGTTTAACTTGATTCCATACCTTACTGCAGTAGAAAATGTCTGTCTTCCCTGTTTGTTCTCTGAATCAAAAAATTATGTTAAACATAAAGCAAAAGCATTGTTAGAAAGGGTTGGATTAAAAGGTAAAGAAAACAATAGACCTACTGAATTATCTGGCGGAGAACAGCAAAGAGTTGCAATTGCTCGTGCTTTGATAAATGATCCTCCTGTAATATTTGCTGACGAACCAACTGGAAACCTAGATAGTAAAACAGGAAAACAAATTATGGATCTTCTAGTAGATTTGCATAGACATCAAAACAAGACACTAGTTATAGTAACTCATGATCCAGGCATAGCAAGATATGCAAAGAAAATGACTAATATTAAAGATGGTCATGTTGTTGGAGATCATCAAAAAGCCCAGGCTTATTTATGGAGAAATAAACTAAACCATATTGTAAAATGATTGATAAATTATTTATGTTCTCATTGAACAATTTAAAGGCAAGAAGATTAAGAAGCTGGCTTACTATTTTGGGAGTTATCATTGGTGTTGCAGCAGTAGTTGGATTAATGTTAATTGGCTCTGGATTACAAAATGCTATTGAAGCACAATTTGAAAAAGCAGGTGTTGATAAAATCATTATAACTCCTGGTAGGGGTTTTGGTTTGTCTGGAGGAATAACAGGAGCAGATAAACTATATGAACATGATGTTGATTTAGTAGAAAGAGTGAGAGGTGTTGAAAAAGCAGGGGGAATGATAAGTAAAACAGCAAAAGTAGAATTCAGGAATGATATAGAATATACGTTTGTTATTGGAATGACAGAAGATATCACAATGGAAGATTGGGGAGCAGCAGTAGAACATGGAAGAGAAATAAGAGATAGTGATGAATTCAAAGTTTTGATTGGGTGGCTTTTGTATAATGATGATTTCTTTGAAAAACCAGTTAAAGTGGGCAATGAAATACAAATACAAGATTATACATTTGAAGTTATTGGAAGTGTAGAAAAAATAGGAAATAACCAAGATGATAGCCAGATCTATATTCCATTAGAAACTGCACAAGAAATCTTTGATGAAGAAGGTTATAACATGATTATGTTAAAAACAAAAGAAGGTTTTGATACAAGAGAAGTTGCAGATGATATTAAAGAGAGATTAAGAAAAGATCGTGATTTGAAAAGAGGTGAAGAAGATTTTACAGTACAGACCTTTGAACAATTAATGGAAACATTTTCAGATATATTAAGTGTAGTCCAGATAACTCTTATTGGCATTGCAGGAATTAGTCTGCTTGTTGGAGGTGTTGGAATTATGAATACAATGTACACTAGTGTTGTAGAAAGAACAAGACAGATTGGTGTAATGAAAGCCATAGGAGCAAAAGATAAGCATATTCTTACAATATTTGTGCTTGAATCAGGAATAATTGGATTAGTCGGAGGGGTGATTGGAGTTGTTATTGGTATTGGAATTAGCAAACTTGTAGAAGTTGCAGCAATAGCTAGTGGTTTTGGATTAATGAAGATAATAATAAGCCCAACAATCATCATTGGGGCTCTTGCATTTGCATTCTTTGTAGGAGTTCTTTCAGGATTTGCACCAGCAAGACAAGCTAGTAAATTGAATCCAATTGAAGCATTGAGATACGAGTAAAAACAGAAACATTTATAAATAGTGTTATCACTGGGCAGTAGTATGAAAAGACAAAAGAAGCAGACAACAGAAGAATTAAGAGAAGCGATATTAAAGAGACTTTTAGAAATAAACAGAAAACCGATTGTGCCGTTAACAGTTTCAGCTTTGAAAAGTTTAAAAATGAAAGAATTAATGGATATAACTTATATTATAACACATCCTACAGAAAATTCAAGACAAAATAGTAGAAGACCCAAATGTCCCGTAATAGACCCTAGATACCAAACAATGCCTACTTATAACTTTAAAAAAAGGATGGCTAAGTATCTTGAAGAAGAATATGGATTTCAGTTAGAATATCCAGCAACCCATGTCCTTTCATTATATGAATGGCTGGCAAATGCTTTTGAAGAAGCAAGAAACGGCAACGGTAAAAGATATTAGCTCTTTCTATTAACAGCCTCGAAGTAAGATTTAAAAGAGTACGTTATCTTTATAAAGCATGAAAATTTTATCATTACACGTTGATTACATAAAATTCAAGGCAAACAAAAAAGCTTTGAAGTCGATCAGTGATTTAAATGCCGAAGAAAAAAAAGAAAAAGAGGTCAAAGAAGCTCTCGTTATACTCACCGCTGTCGAACAAGGAGATGGTGAAAAAACTGTTAAGCTCTTAATTGATAATATCAAAGATATTGCTAAACAGGTTAATACAAAAAATATTGTTCTGTATCCTTATGCTCATCTTTCTTCAAATTTAGGAAGTCCATCTGTAGCTCAATCTATTTTAGAACAAACTGAAAAAGCTCTGAAAAAAGATTTCAAAGTTACTAGAGCGCCGTTTGGTTATTATAAAGAATTTGAATTAAAATGCAAAGGGCATCCTCTTGCTGAGTTAAGCAGAGAAATTGCTCCAACAGGAGAAATTAAAGAAGATACAGTTGATCATCAAGATCTATTGAGAAAGATGTCTAAAGTAAAGATGTCTGCTCCAAAAGGATTAAAAGGACTAAAAAGCAATGTTGAGCTTGGCCGTGACTTAGATTTGTATATTGTAAGTGAAATAGTTGGACAAGGTCTTCCATTACTTACACCAAAAGGAGCAACAATAAAAAGAGAGATTGAAAGATTTGTAACAGATGAAGAACTAAAAAGAGGTTATGAATACACATCAACTCCTGTAATGGCTAAATCTGATTTATATAAAGTATCAGGACATTGGCAGCATTATAAAGATGGAATGTTTGTTTTAAATGTTGGTAAAGAAAAATTCGCATTAAGACCTATGACTTGTCCTTTTCAATTTATATTATACAAAAGAAGACCAAGATCTTACAAAGAATTACCAAAAAAATATGCAGAAATCTCTAGTTTATTTAGAAATGAACAATCAGGAGAATTAAGAGGATTAACAAGGGTTAGACAGTTTACTTTAGCAGATGCCCATATAATATGCAGACCAGATCAAATTGAAGAAGAATTCAAAAAAGTAATGGATTTGATAAAATATGTTATGAAAAGTCTTGGTATCAAAGATGTTTGGTATAGATTTTCTAAGTGGAATCCAAAAGATAAAGAAAAATACATTGATAATCCTAAGGCTTGGGAAGAATCACAAAAGATGATGAAAAAAATTCTTGATAAATTAAAAATAAAATATAAAGAAGCAGAAGGAGAGGCTGCTTTTTATGGTCCAAAACTAGATTTACAATATGAAGATGTTTATGGAAAAGAAGATACTTTAATCACAATACAAATCGATTTTGCACTTCCAGAAAGATATGACCTAACTTATCTAGATAAAGACAATAAATCAAAAAGGCCAATGGTAATTCATAGATCAAGTTCAGGAGCAACTGAAAGAGTAATAGCCTACTTATTAGAAAAAACACAAGGAAATTTACCAGTATGGCTTTCACCTGTTCAAGTAAAAGTACTATCTTTTACAGATAGGAACATTAAAGCAGCTGAAAAAGTCTCTAAACAGCTTAAAGAAGCAGGAATTAGGGTGGAGTCAGACTTTGAATCAAGCACAGTAAACGATAAAGTAAGAAATGCTGAACTCCAACATATCCCTTATATCATTGTCATAGGAGACAAGGAAGAAAAGGCAAAGACAATAGCACTAAGACAAAGAGGTGAGAAACCAAAGTTTGGGGTGAATATAGAAAAGTTTATTAAAGAAGTTAAAGATAAAATAGATAAGAGGAGTTAAAGAGATGAAATTTGAACACTATCTTAAAAAAGTTGTAACATCTGAAGCATATAAGAACATGAAAGAAGAGCATCCAGATTCTTATTTATGTACAGGTTTCTTTGTATTTGATTTTGAAACTGGAAAAGATATTCATCAAATAGACTATGCATTAAAAGGCAAGAAAGTAGCAACTTTTACCTTAGATCATGGAGTAAAAATGATGGTTTCTGAATTGCCGATGAAAAAGAAATTACCAGAAATAAAGACAGAGATTAAAACAGATATTACTGCATTAAAAGGGATTGTAGAAGATGAAATGAAAAATCGTATTGTTACTGATAATATTAAGAAGATCATAGCTTTATTACAAATAATTGACGGCAAAGTAGTATGGAATCTTAATTGTATTACTAGTAACTTAAATGTCTTGCAAGTGCATATAGATGATGAAGATCAAACAGTTTTGAAATTTGTAAAATATTCAATAATGGATTTTGTAAAGATGGTTCCAAAACAACCTGGTGCTGCAATGCCTGCCCCTAGTATGAAACCACAACCAAACATACAGATCATAAAACAAGACCCAAAACAACCAGAAGAACCAGAACCTGCTCCTGAAGAACCAGCATCAGAAGAATAATATCCTAGAGTATATTAAATCTTAAATACTTCTTTTTATCTTTTAAATTATGCAAAAAATAGTTACAATTGGTGGTGGAACTGGACATTATCAAACTCTTAGAGGTTTAAAACACAGAGATTGTAGTTTAACAGCCGTTGTAAATGTTTGTGATAATGGGGGCCACTCAGGAGATTTAAGAGATGAATATGGTGTCTTGCCTCCAGGAGATGTTAGACAATGTATTCTTGCTTTATCAAAAGAAGAAAACTATTGGAGAGAAATATTTGATGATAGATTTCATGGAAAAAGCTTAGGTAATTTAATAATTGCTTCATTAGAAAAAAACCATGGGCGGGTGGAAGGTCTAAGAAGAGCAGGAAAATTACTTGAAACAAGAGGAAGTGTTCTTTATGCATCATTAGATGATTTTCATATATTTGCTGAACTTGAAGATGGTACAAAACTTAAAGGACAAAAACAAGTCAGTTATCCAAAATCAAAATCAAGAATAAAAAAAGTAGTGGCAGAACCAATTCCTTGTGTCAATGGAGATGCTGCAGAAGCAATAAGACAAGCTGATAAAGTCGTTATCTGTCCTGGAGACTTATATGGAAGCATTATTTCAAATTTTCTTATAAAAGGGTTAACAGAAGCTATAAGTGAATCTGATGCTGATATTGTATATGTCTGTAATATAGTAACAAAAGCAGGATCAAGAAGATATAAGGCAAGTGAGTTTGTAAGTGAAATTGAAAAGTATTTGGATTTGCCATTGCATAAGATAATAATCAACACAAAACAGCCGCGTCAAGAAGTATTGGAAAAATATCTTGCTGAAGATAGCGTTCTTGTTGAAGATGATTTGGATAATGATCAAAGAGTAATAAGAAAAGAGTTATCAGAGCCCTTTGTTTCTGAAGGTCAATCTGGTATTAAAACAATCTTAAGACATGAACCAACATTAACTTCTAATGCAATTATGACTGCATAATGTTAATTATTTAAATCAATTTCTTTTCTTTAAGTATATTAAAAAATGAAACTTCCTGAAATTGGAGAAGTAAGAAAACCAAGTAAGACACTCGCAGGTGTAACTCCTATTGCAGTTATGACCAAGCCAAAACCTTGTAAACACGGAATATGTATTTATTGTCCTAAACTAAAAGTTCCTCAATCTTACACTCCTCTTAGTCCGCCAGTAATTAGAGCAAGAATGCTTAAGTATGATCCATTAAAACAAGTTCAATCTAGATTAAAAGCATTTAAAGTAATGCATCACCCAACAGATAAAATAGAAGTTATTGTTATGGGCGGAACTTTTTTAGAATATCCTAGTAAATACAAGACTAATTTCATCAAACAAATATATAATGGTCTTAATAATAAAAAATCTAGGTCTTTGGAACAAGCAAAAAAAGCAAATGAAAAAGCAAAACATAGATGTGTTGCACTTGCAATTGAAAATAGACCAGATATGAATTCTGAAAAACAAATTCAGGAGATGTTCAACTATGGAGCAACACGTGTTGAATTAGGTGTTCAAAATCCAGATGATAAAATATACAAGTTAGTAAAACGCGGACATACTGTAGATAGTGTAATCCAAGCAATGCAAAGATTAAAAGATAGTGGATTTAAGGTAGGTTTCCATATAATGCCAGGTCTCCCCGGTAGTAACCCTAAAAAAGATCTTGCTATGGTAAAAAAACTGTTCTCTAATCCTGATTTTAAGCCAGACCAGCTAAAGATTTATCCAACACAGGTCTTAAAAGGAAGTTTATTAGAAAAATGGTTTGATAAAGGTAAGTATAAACCATACACAAAAGAACAAACCGAGAAACTTCTAATTAAAATTTTAAAAGTAGTTCCAGAATATTGCAGAGTTATGAGGATTATGAGAGAGATTCCACCAGAATACTTAGTTTCTGGAACACAAAGAATAGATCTTAGAAGAGACGTAGAAGCTTATCTTAGAAAAATAAAAACCAAGTTAAAAGAAATTAGATTTAGAGAAATTGGTTTTGCATTGCGTGATAAAATAAGAAAACAAAAGATATCTACTAAGTTAAAAATTAAGAAGATAGAATATAAAGCAAGTAAAGGAAAAGAAATATTTTTACAAGCAGTAAATAAAGATAATATTTTATTTGGTCTTCTTCGTCTGCGTTTTCCAGACAAACCATTTATCAAAGAATTAAAATCTAGTGCTCTGATAAGAGAGCTGCATGTTTATGGCCAGACAGTGCCAATCGGCAAAAAAGGAAAAATACAACACACTGGAATAGGGAAATCTTTAATAGCAGAAGCAGAAAAACTTGCAATTAAAGCAGGATACAAGAAAATTAGTGTTATCTCAGGTATTGGAGCAAGAGAATATTATAAGAAATTAGGATATAAGTTACAAGGAAGCTATATGATTAAAAACATTTAACAAAATTATATAAACTAGAGGCTCTTAGTAATATTAACCCTTATTAATAACATTATCTCCAGTTTGCACTCCATATAGATTTTTAGAGGTTCTAGTAACTTTTATAAAGTAGTAAATATTGATAATTTAAGGAGTGTCCGGTTTTGTTGACAGGCACATAAAAGGAGGGGGTAAAACTTAAGATGTCAACAAAAAAATGCCCTCAAACAAATAGAATTTTTAAAAAATTAGGGCTTCCTGTGGCAATTTTGATTTTATTTATTTTACTGTCTACATTTGTTCTCGGTGATGATAAACAAAATCCTGATATGCAGGTAAAACAAATTTCTTGTACTGAAAATAGTCCATGTGAATTAGGTACAACTCCTGTTAGTTCCTCACAAGATATGTGGGATGAAGGAGCTTATTATTGGTATCATGTAACAGCAACAGGAAAAGGAAAGGTAACTTTTGAACTTGATTTAGATACAGATGATAATGATGATGCAGATTTATATGTTTATGATTATACTGGTTCAAATCCTATATGCAGCAGTAAAAAAAGCGGAAATAAAGATGAATATTGTGAAGAGCCAACTGAAAAAACAACAGATTATGATTGGGAGTATTATATTAAAGTCCACAACAAAGTGGATGGAGGACTCTTTGGATATTCTACAGTTATAATTAAAGTAAGGGTAGTGCAAGAATGTACAGAAGATTTAGTGTATTTTTGTGATTTTGGAGGTAAAGAAGAGGTAAGGTTAACAGGTATTTATTCAGACTGCACTTATGTTGAAAATAAATTCATTGAAAATTGCGATGATGCAGATGATGATGGAACTTGGAGTTCTACAAAATGCATAGATAATGATTTAAAGCAAACAAAGACAGTAAAAGACGGATATTGTTACATGGGGGAATGTAAAGTAACTACAAGTACTGAAACAAGGCTGATTGAAGAATGTGATTATGGTTGTTCTACTGGAAGTACAGAATGTTATGAATGCACAAGGGATTCTCATTGTAGTACAGATGAAAAATGTTCAGGGAATAAATGCATAACAAAAACTTGTTCTGATTATCCAAATACCGATGGAAGCTGTATTTTGCTTGGAAATACTAAATGTATTGGAGGTAAAGATGGAAATCCATATGAGTGCAAAGATCTTGGACCTGTAAACTGTTATCAAAGAATTGATGTATGTACATCAGATGAATATTGTAAAGATCCTATTGGAAGTGGAGGAGCACAATGTTTTGAATACCCTTGTGATCTTACTTCTGTATCATGGTCAAAAAGTGAGGCTTTCATTGATGAAAATGTAGAAATTAGGGTTTATGGAGATCATTGTCATAATGATGATTATGTAACAATTGATATTTATGAAGATGAAATCATAGGATCTGATTTTCATAAGACTCTAGGATCAATAGCTTATTCAACTAACCCATTAAAAACTTCTTGGAAAGTAGAATTTATAGATGATGGATTAGGACAGGGAATGCCTGAATATTTTGTCAAAGCAATACATAACGGGGATACAGTAACTTCTAGTAATTTACAAGCAGTATGTGATGATAATGATGAAGATGGATTTGGCAAGATTATATTTGGTGATGAATGTGGATGGAAAGCAGATTGTAATGATAATAATGCAAATATAAATCCAGATGCAACAGAAATTTGTAATTACAAAGATGATAATTGTGATGGACAAATAGACGAAAACTTTGATTTACAAAATGACGAAAATAATTGTGGAAGCTGTGGTAATATATGTCAAAGTAATTATGTTTGCCACACAGGAACTTGTAAAGGGTGCGGGGATGGAACTTGTAATACTGAAATAGGAGAAAATCCTTCAAGTTGCAATGCTGATTGTTATGGTGATCTACAAATAATAAGTATAACAAATGCGCCAACACAAGCAAGAGAAGGTCAATCTATTACAATAAAAGCAAAATTAGAAAATAAAGGGACATATCAAGAAACACTTAATGTAGAAGCAGGTATAGCTCCATTAAATTGGCAAGGAACTGTGTTTACAAGCAAAGCAATATTTGGAACAAGCTCTTATATACCAATAACAAAATGTTGTCCTGCAAATGATTACTATGATGCAAAACAAATAACACTTAATCCAGGCAGTTCTGAAATTGTAACATTTAGTCTATATGCTCCGATACCTACAAGTGTAGATGAATGTGATAGTAATACTCAAAAAGCATCTGCTTGGGATGATCAACATAAGTTAATTGTTGGAATATATGAACAATGCGGAACTGGTTATATTGATGAGATAAATCAAGATATTAAAGTGTATAGAAATTGTATGGACAAAAATGAATGTCCTACTGGAGAGATTTGCAAATTTAATGTATTCCCATCATTTCCAGGTGTTTGTAAATATGAATCCTGTACTAATGAATGTTCCTCACCAAATACATATAGTTGTGTGGGCGATGAAATAAGGAAATGTCAGGATATAGACAGTGATGGATGTTTAGAGTTAAATTATATAACAACATGTATTGGACAATATAAATGTGTTTCTGGACAATCAAATTGTCAAGTATCTGCGCCAAAAACTGAAATACAAATAGATTACTCTGGCGGATCAATTACAGTTAATAAGCAATATCTAGATATATTAACATTAAGATTAAAATACAAAGCAACAGAAACAGTAACACTATCATATGATCCAGCAATATTTACATTACTTGATTGTCAAAATACTTTTGCAATCACAGAAAATAAAGAATGTAGATTTAGTGTAAGCAATAATTTAGGAACTTTTGATGTTGGGATCAATAATGGGGACAAACAACAAGTAAAAATTATTCATAATCCAAAGACAATAATAATCACAGATAGAGCAAAATTAATTGAAAGATTTAATGATGAACAAGAAGTTGATTTGTTACTTAAAGAAGCTTATAGAAGAGCAGTAAAAGAGAATGCTGTTGTTTATGATCTTGGAGATTATTTAAATAATGATTTGTGGGACTCGCCTACACAATACAATGGAGGAGAATATGCAGTTAAATAAAATCAGATTGATTCCAATATTGCTGATATCTATATTAATCGCAAGTTTGATTCCAGCAAATGCTTTGACCCCCCAATCAGAAGAAGTTAATGAATACTCTTTAGAAGTTGCAGAGTTCATTAGAGAAAAATGTCATGGAAAATGTGATAATGTGATAATATTAGGCGATGATTATGTAGTTCCAAGTTTTAGAAGGGATATTAAATGGCTTTATGGTTGGTTGTTCTGGGAAAAATTAGGGGTTGATAAGATACTTACAGATATAGGGTATGTTCAAAGGAAAACAAAAACATTTGCTGAATTTAATGATCTATTCAAGATAAATTATGATGATACTAGTTATGAAGGTAAGAACGTATTGATTATAAGACCTGACAGCCCCACATCAGCTCAAAATCAGGCAATAAACAATTTTAAACAAGTGCTTATAAATAAAGGATACAATCCTGACTTTGAAGAAAAATTAGCAAGCGAAATTGTTTGTAATGACCCGGGATTGTTTAGTGACTTTAATGGAAGAACAATTTTTGTATTTGGAACAGAAGAGAATAATGATGCTTTCAATTGTTTTCCTTTTCAAGCAGGCCTAGAAAATAGAAACTCTGCATTTATTGATATTAATCCATGGGATGGAACAAATTATGCAGTAATTATTAATACTGATAATTCTGAAGTTATAAAAGCATTTACTAAAATCATTGAAGATGATGGTTATCAAAATTTAAAATCTGAAAGTGCATATTTTTTCAATGTAGGTGTAGAAGTAAGTACTTATATCATATTAGGAGTTTCTGTTGCAGCATTAGTAATTGGGAGCGGGGGGACAGCTGCTCCTGCATTACTGGCTGGAGGATGGATGATTACTGAGGCTGCAGTTGATGGAGCTGATGCAGTAAATACTTGTTATATAAACCCAGATGGGGTTGGTTGGTGTGCTGCTGCAGTTACTTTTGCTGTTTTGCCTATAGCAAATAGTGGTGCAAAAAAAGGATTGAAAAAATTAGCAGACGATAATATCATAAAAAAAGCTTTTAAAAATTCTAAAGAGATGATTGAAAAAAGTTTTAAGAGATTAGGCAATCATTTCGATAAAAAAACAATAAGCATGGTCCAAAAAAATGCAGATGAAACCATATATCTTGCAAGAGGAGCAGATAAAGTTGATGATTTAGAGGCATTTTACAAGAATCTTGATCCAAAAGATAGATTAAGGCTTTTAAAAGCTAAAGGATTAAGAGAAGAAACTATTGATAAAGTATACAAAAATCTAGGTGAAGAATGGATTCCTTATAATCCAAAAAATAATGAATTTTTATTTAGAGGGGAGTTGGGTGTAAACTTTAAAGTAACTCCTGGAACACCAATGAGAAACATAGATCATGGAGATGAGTTAATTGCATTAAAAGACCATGTTTTAACTGAAAAGAGTATATTGATATCAACAAGCCAAGATCCTAATGTAGCAAAAACATTTGCACTAGGTTCACAAGAAGGGCATATATTTGTAATTAATCCAAGAAGTGATAATTTTATAGATGTTGACAAATCATATATTGAAAACTATGGGAAAATCAATCCATTATTTGAAAAAGAAGTGGCTGCATTATCCAAGGTTAATAGTAAAGAAATAGTTGGGGCATTTAAAATTGGTGTTGATGGAAAAGTGATTGGAGACTTCATTCCAAATCCCGCATATATGCCTGATCCTGATCATGTATTTGATGCAAAAAAAATAATAGAGGAACTAAAATAAAAATGGAAACAATAAAAGAAAGATACAAAGGAAAAGTTTTTGTGGAAAAACAAGGGAAAAGAATTTCTGCAGAAATAGAAGTAAAAGAGTCTAGTATGGAAATAAGGTTTGAGGATAAAATAAAATCTGTTGCACTTAACAAAAATAATGTCTTTGAGACATTAAGACAGCTAGATGATGAATTGAACAAAGAAGGTTATAAGATAATATGTAATGGAACTTCTCTTAATGTTTGGCCAGCAGGATTCTGTCTAAACATGGGGGATGGAAGTCTTGCATATAGATTTGGAAAAGGTGAAAAAGCGATTCTTATCAAAGTATTAGAATACAATGATTGGAATGAGTATGCAACAAAAGAAAATCAAAAGAAAAGTATAAATCAACATATAAAGAAAGATGAAGACTAAAATAATTTGTTTATTTTTTGCAGTACTTTTGTTAGTTGGAACTGTTTTGGCTGCAATGCAAAACTATGAATCTGCAGTAACATCAAGAATAGTGGGAAATTCCCCAGCTGATATCATTAGACAATTAAAAGAAAACGGAAACATGGATCTAGCAAAAGCAATAAACGGCGGATCCAACATGGATCAGATACACAATATAGTTTCCCAAGTATTTTCAGATTATGTAAACCTCATAGGTAATCTAGTTCAGTTGGAAAATGAATTAGATGTAACAAAAGATGTTTTGTTAATAATAAATCCTATTAATAAAGTTGCTTCAATGAGAAATACAATTTATCTAAACTGGGATGAAGTTGAAGATTTAAGAGATGAGTTTAAAGCTAATGATGACTTGGTAATCTTAAATTCTCCTTATTCAGGACTTTATATTCCATATGAAAGATCATTAACTGCAGAAATATCTCCATATTCTACAATGGTTGGTCCAATGTCCTACTCAAGTGATGGATTCTTAAAATCATTATTATGTAACCTTGGAGAATATGATACAATTGGAGAAACATATAGACAGGCAAGAAATAATTATTATTGGAATACTGGAGATAAAACTGAATTAATTGGAGTCACTTTAGTTTCATACTCTCTTTACGGCATGCCAACAAATAAAATAAGTGTCTCTGGATTTGATAAACAAAAAATAAAAATTTATTGTAAAGATTATTGGGAAAAATTTCCAAAAGCTTCTGTTAGTTCTTCTTCTAAGGAAAGCCAAACAGCGAGCGCAAGCCCAACAACACTTCCTGAATATTCAAAAGAATTTGAATTTGTTATACAAGATTATCAGCTAGAAACAAACAGCAATTATACTATAATAAAAACAAATCAAACAATTAATTCAATAGACTTATTTAGTCCTGTACTTCCTAAAAGAGTATTAGTAGAAGAATTTCCTATTAAAACAATCATTACAGATGTTGAACTGATTGGATTAAGTAACTCAATAGATCTATCAATCCCAAATTTACCAATGTATAATGGTTTTAATTATGTAGAAAGAGAATGTTACGAAGATACGGAAAGTGCAGGAATAGAGTTTTCAAAATCATATACTGAAAATACAATTCTAATAAGTGCAAGCATAAGTCCAGTAGAAGTTATAAATTGTAGTCAAGGACTTTTTAAATTGTATCAAAATGTTAATTATAAAATAAACTATATCCCATATTCTACAATAATAATAGATTCAGTTAAAACCCCCCTATCAATTTTACCAAATCAAGACTTTAATGTTTCAGTTAATTTAATAAATATTGATACAAAAACAAATAATGGCTATATTATAATAAAAGATTCTAATGAAGAGATTATAGCAGCAAAAGAGATAGTTGCAGATAATGGAGATTATGTAATAGGGATGACTGCTCCAGATAAAAAAGGAGTTTATAATTACAAATTAGAATGGATTTATGAGAATGAATCAAGAACATATAAAGAATTCAAAGTTTATGTTTCAACATTTGATACTTATTTAATTACTCCTGAAATTGTAAAAGATGAAGCACAAATTAATGTTATAATCTCCAGTAATCTAGAAAACCAAGCAAGTCTAGATGTTCAATATACTTTATTACATAATAATGTTATAGAAGATACAAAAACAGAAACACTAATTGTTAAACCAGGATTAAATACTTTCAACATAGAGTTTAATGGTTTAGATAGGAATAAGGTAAATTATGATCTTTTAATGGGCATCTCTTATAGTGGGAGTTATGATGGTGTAACTGCAGAAATAATAACAGAACATGTGCCAGTAATTTTACAAGGAAACATAGAAATGAATGAAAATGAAACATTTCTTTTAGATCCAGAAATATATGACATTGATGATGATCCAATAAGTTGGGATATAGAAAGTAATTTAGATTATGGAACTGATGGATTCTCGCCTGATTTTGACAAAAGTGGGGAATATATAATAAATATCACTGCAGATGATGGTATAAAAACAATAACAAAATCATTTTTATTAGAAGTTAAAAATACTAATCGTGCTCCGGGTATTGATGTCCCAAAAAACATTACAGTATATGAGAATCAAACACAAGAATTAGGAATAAATATCTCAGATCCAGACAATCTGAATTCAGTAAGCAATGACGATAATAACTTAAGTGTTTATTACTCTCAGTTTATAAATGAATCAAGCATTTTAGAAACAGATTTTGATTCTTCTGGTAATTATACTATTACGGCAACAGTCTTCGATGGAGAATTATTTGAATCTAAATCATTTAAACTTGAAATAATCAATGTCAATAGGGCTCCAGAGATAAATGATTCAATAACAGTATTTGAAAATAGTACTTTGAACTTAAATGATTTTGCTTATGATCCAGACAATCTGAATTCAGTAAGCAATGACGATAATGAACTGACAATATCTACTAGCGATAAATTTGACTCAGATGGTGTTTGGGATATTGATTTTGATTCTTCTGGGATCTATAAAATAGAAGTAAGCATAGATGATGGCCAATATAATATTGAAAAAAATGTTACAATAAACATAAGGAATGTTAATCGTGCTCCTATGATAACTTCATCTTCAAATAAAGAAAAAACATATTACATAACAGAACAGCAAACACTTCCATTAAACATAACAGCTGAAGATCCTGATAAAGAAGATTCAATAGAAATTAAATGGTATGTAAACGGCCAGGAAAAGAGCAATGATAAAAACTATGAATTCAGTTCAGATGGAATAACAGGAGATTATAATGTCAAAGCAAGTGTAAGTGATGGTAATTTGGATGATGAGGTTTCATTTAATGTAGTTGTTTCAGATGTTCCAGTATTAGATGGGTTTGATGGAGATACAACAAACCCAGATTTAGATGGATTAAATCCAGTATTTCCATTCATACTTGAAAAATTGGGCAAAGGAAAGATAGAATTCAAAGAACCTTTAGATCTTTCAGAAACAGTTGATTTTGTTAATACAGTTTACTTAGAAAAAGGCTATACTTCCCTAGATTCTGAATTTCTTGATGCATTAAGAGGCAAGCCTGCGCATGTAACATTATACGATTTAGATATAGAAGGAAATCCAATAATATATTATAGTGAAGGGTTTGGACCTAGTCTAAATTCAGAAAATGTTTGTCCTTCATCTATATGTTATAATATAAATTATACAAACAATACATTAGAATTTGATGTAACTCATTTTTCTAGTTATTTTATTCAAGGAAGCTCATACAAACATCTTGACTTAAATACTTTAGAGGAAATAATAATTGGGGTATCTCCAAACTCAAGAACTATTAACGTTAATTTTGTAATTGAAAATAATGGTCTTGCTAGTTTAGATAATCTACAAGTTTCTAGTTATTTTAGTTTAGGTTATGATCTAGAAGTTTTCCCAGAAACTATTTCATTGCCTTCAGGCCAATCTGCAACAATTTCAATAACAGGTGAAGTTGATATTTTAGATACTTTAGATCAGATCTATATTGGAGATATTTTATTGCAAGATAGTAATTTTGAAAAAATAGTAAAGGTCTATTTAAAACAAGAAGACTTTATCGCTATTGAAAATATTGAACTTAAAACAGGATATGGGGCATTCTTAGATGTACAAGAAGGCCAGAAAATAAAGTTCATGCCAGATGACCCAGCAATATTAAATTTTGACTTAGCTAGTTTATTCTTAGAAGAAGAGGGCTTTGACTTAAAAGATGTTGAAATCTCAGTTTATTTAGTAAGTGAAAATGGTAATGACTTTGAAGGGTTGTATTCAGGTACATTTGACCTTGATTCCGGAGAAAGAAAGATTAGAAGGGTCAGTTTTACCATGCCTTCAGAAGAAAAAAGATATGAACTAAAGATAAAATTGACAAATGAAATAAATGGAATGAGGTTTAGCAAAACAATTAAGATAAACTTAAGGCCTCTTAATCTTGAATCTGATTCTTCAAGCAGCAGTTCCTCAAACAATAATGTTGATGAAGATCTTGATGCAAATATAATATCAATTGGAAGGACAATAGAAAACAATGTTGATTATAACTCACAATCTAAGAAAAAGAGCAATATTACAATAATATTGATAATAGAATCAATATTCCTTGCTGTTATAGTCGTATTGTTATTAATAGTGGTGAACAGAAAAAGTAAGTAATAACAAAGTTTTTATAGGGTTTTCTAGCTATTTATCCATGGACAGAGAAAGAGATGTTGACCCATTAAAAGCATATTCAGAAGATATGGCTAGGCAGCCAAATGTGAAAAGAGATGATCAGACTAAATTAGCAATAAGTTACAAAAGAGGGGATAAAGAGGCTGGTGAAACACTTGTTACTTGCAATTTAAGGTATGTATTTCAAAGAGCAAAAGAAATGGCAGGCAGTGGAATAAATGAAGTTGATTTGATACTTGTAGGAAATCTTGGATTATTAAAAGCAAGAGATAGATATGATCCTACACACGGAGGATTCTTAAATTATGCACATCAATGGATAAGAAGAGAAATGATTCTTTACATAAGAAAGTTTAGAAGACAAGTTCACGGCCCATTAGCAAAAGCAGTAAAAGATTGGCCAAAAAGACTTAAAGATTATCATAATGGTGAGACTGTTGATGCAAACACCATTTCAATATCAACAGAAGATCAAGATAGAGATATGAGTATAAGTTTAGACAATATCTATTGGGCCTTAGATAATCTACTAAGTCCAAGAGAATATGAAGTAATATATCAAAGATATTTAAATGGTCAAGCAACTTTAGAACAAATAGCAGCAAGGTTTAATTTTTCTAGAGAAAACATAAGGTTGATTGAAAGAAAAGCTATAAACAAAATAAGAAGATATCTAGGGCTTGGGCCTCTTAAACATGTTACAAGAAAACAATTAAGAAAATCTGCTTAAGCCTGTTTGTTAAAACTATCAAGTATTTCAAAAAAATCTTTTTGTGTCATTACTTTATCTACTTCAGTTAATCCGCGTTGTTCTGCAAATTTAGCAAATGCACTAGGTTTATAACCACGTTTTCTCAAAGCAACTAGGGTAGGCAATCTAATATCTTCTGCTCCAGAATATTTTCCTGCTTTTATTGCAGCAGCTATCTTTCTCTTGCTGAGATCTAGGTCACTAAACTTAATTCTTCCCATAAAAAACACTTCTGGAAATTTCTTTCCTAGAACTTTATAGATCTTCTTTTGCCTTTCAGCATTATCTTTATGGTCTTTTCCGCGAATAATATGGGTCATTCCATATTCTAGGTCATCTACTGTTACAGCAAGATTCATCAATGGCCATACTCTAAACTTAGTTCCTTGTCTTGGATGAGGTTTTAAATTAATTCTAGCTAAAGGAAAATCTCTCATAGCAGGATTTGGATCTTTAATATCAGATTTAAAACGCAAAACAGCTTGTCCTTCATCATAACCATCAATATCAAGCATTTTCTTCCATCTTCTGATATTTTCTTCTTTAGTATTTTTCCTGCAAGGACATGCTTTCTTATTAGTTATTAGATCTTTAAACTTTTCTTGATCACAAGTACAAACATAAACAGCATTTTTCTTAATTAGTTTTTCAATGTATTTATAATAAATATCCATTCTATCGCTCTGTATGATATACTCAGAAACATTTCCAAAGACCCAATCACAATCTTCTTTTATTTTATCATAAGCATCTTTATCCACTCTTTCAGGATCAGTATCTTCTATCCTGACATAAAACTTCCCCCTATACTTCTTGACATAAAGTGAACTAATCATGTTTGAGATAATATGTCCAACATGCAGGTTTCCAGATGCAGCAGGTGCAAATCTCATAATAACTCCTTTTTTAGAAACATTAGGAAGTTCAGGAAGCCCTTCACGTTCTTTTCTATGTCCAACTTCTTTTTCATATTTTTTAAATTCCTTTTCCTGCTCTTCCTTGTCCATAGAGTTAATCTTCTTTAATATATCAGATACTAGGGGCATAACTATCTTAACACTAGCTTTCTTAAGTCCTTCATTAAACAACCCAGATATAATTGCTCCTGTCTGAGCTTTGCCATCATGCTCAATAGCATTTTTCAATCCATAAGCCCAAATCTCTTTCTCCCACTTTTTCATTTTATTTTTTTTGCCATCCTAAATGAGTATGTTGAAAAACCTACTTTTTGATAAAATTTACTAGCTACCTTATTTTTTATATTAACACTTAATTGAACTTGATTTATATTCTTTTGTTTAAGGAGCTTATTTAATTCTTTTATTAAAGACCTAGCCAAACCTTTTCTTCTGTTTTCTTTACTAACAAATGCAATATCAACAAAGGCTGTTTTATTTTGAATACTTGCCCATAAAAAACCAATTAAATTTTTATCATTTGCAACAACCAACAAAATATTATCTCTAGAAGAAAGAGCTTCTTCAAACTCTTTTTTAAATTTATTATCAGATAATATCTTTTTCTCTCCCAAAATTTTAGCATGTTCAATTCCAAAATCCCTTCTTAATCTAACATATTCATTCAAATCCTCTTTTTTTGCTTTTCTTATTTTCATTTTGAATAATAATTAATAAACTGTTTTTCTAGTTTATCAAACTTTACTTTTAGTACTTTTTCAAACATTTTAATACCTTCGCTAACAGGCCTTTTCCACACTGTTCTTTGATATAATTCTTGAAGCTTATCAGGACCATACTTTTTAATTATAAATTTAACAAATGCTCCACTTTCAGGATAAGTAATATCATCGTCATAAATTTTTCTAACAAACTTAAAATCATCCATTAATTCTTTTAAAGGCAAGTATGTTCCATCTTTCAAAAACTTCTTAATCCAATAATCAACTTCTTTTCCATGCCATTTATCATAATAAACAGATAAACCCTCTCCTAAAAGATTATTTGGCCCTAATAGATAAAATGAAAATACATGTAATGGCTCATGAACATCAACAATATCAACTGAAAAAACTCTTAATGCTCCAGCATCGGCACTACCATTAGTCTCTCTTCCAACAAATTCCTTCATTTCTTTTCTATCTTCAACAGTGTAAAAAGAGATCTTTCTTAATTTAGGTAACTTAAAATTCTTAACAAACTTAGCAATCTGCTTATCATTATCTTCAAGTTCTTTAATAGAAACTTTCCTGCCTAGGGGCCGGATATATCTATAAAAATATTCAGTTTCATAATATTGCCATTTCCTACCTAATGATTCTCTAACCTCTTTCTTCATATTTCTATCAAGAAACTAGAATTTAAAAGCTATTCTATTTTATCTTCACTAGAAATCTTTAAATAAAACCACGGCTTTAGTTTAACATGATAAAAAGGGTGTTATTAGATATTATTGGTGCATTTTTGATTATTGTTGGTTGTATTGCATTGTTTAATTCAATCCCAGGACTTACTGGATTCACAATTCTTTCTGACCTAGTAACTAAGCCAATTGGCGGCCTTCTTGGAGCCATTACAGTGGTAATTGGCTGTATATTTCTTCTTGCAGAATAAAATTATATTAAAATAATAAAAGAAAATTAAGAAAAATATGTTTTTATAACTGTTCTCTCAAACTCATTCCCGTATATGTTTCCAAGCTTGATTTTGCTTTAGGTATTGATCTTGTATCTCCTGTAATGACTACTGGTCTTAAAGAGGGGTTTGAGCTTACTTCAACAGTACATCCTGCAGTGTGGTAAAAAGTCCTTTCAAACTCTTTATCTCTTCCTATTGTTCTAACAACCTCACCAGCAGGGTCCTCATGAGTCTTTCTTTGCATTTCCATTGAAAACTCAACTGGATATTCAGTTTTAAATGCTTTTTGTCTTATCATTTTGATTTTAAAAATTTATTTTATTAATTTTAATAAGTATCACTACTATTTAAATCTTTCTATTTGTTACTACTTATCAGTAACATTTAAATACTTTTAAGGGTTAAATTTAAATAATTTCAAGATGTATAAAAAACATGATAGGAAACAGTTACAGACCAATTAGCGAATATGTTTCTAATAGGCAAGACTATACTACTGGTAGCCCTTATGGAAATGGAAGAATGACTCAAACTACTTCAAGAGATAGACTTTATCGTGGAGACGCCACAGGGGATTATGGTGCAGAAAAAAGAATTAATGATGATCTAGCTAGTTTATTTGCAAACATCAAGACCATTAATCTTAATTAAAATTAATTAGAACATTCCTCTTCCAACTTTTTTCTCAACAACTTCAAACCTATCTAGCAAAGCATTCAATTTTCTCATCACATTATCCATTTTATATTCTAGATCTTCAAACTTGTTTTTCAGACCTTGAATCTCTAAACTGCTTGAGCTAGACGATAATGAACTAGATGATTCAGATGCTGCTGAAAAAAAGTCTCCAAAAGCAGATACACCGCTAGTATCTGAAGTGTCTGTGCTAGTTGCCGATGTGCTTTGATTAGAGGAAAACGATGGATTAGCTTTAGTTAAATCTGCATATTCTTCTGCACTTAGATTTCTTGCACTAACAGGTTTTTGGCTGTTCATAAATACTAGATTTTTATCAGTGAGGTCAATCACCTTTTTTCTTGAAAATGGCCAAACCATGTTTATCCTAAGAACTTGGAGTTTTAAAACCTAACGATAGTATAGCGATAGCAAGTTCAATAAGTTTAAAAAATCCAAATACGTGTTTAATACGAGAAAAGAAGTAAAATTAGAGGTAAAAATGGCAGAAGAAATAGATAGAATAACTGAGATAATCAAAGAGATAAATCCAGATTATAAAGATCCTGTTCAAGAACATAAACTAGTATATGACTCTGCTGCAGAAGGCCTAGAGCCAGTATATTTCTTTATCCTTGATAGAATGAATGAGTTTTTTCCAGGCGGAGTTGAAAAATTTGTAGACAATTTCACTTCAAGCCCAGGTTCAGGTCATTTTTCTGAGCTTATGGCAAAAGGCACAAAAATGCAGGAAGAATCAATGAAAGCCCTTGGTATGGTAAATAATTTGATTAAAGCCATAATTAATCTTATATATGATCTAAGAAACTTTGAGACAAGGCTAGCTAGTTATGAAAAAGCAAGAAGTGAAGATACTAAAGAGGCATATTCAGGGCTTCTTGCATTAAAACAAATATGGATGGATAATGTAGATATTAAAAGAGGAAGAGGAAGCATAAATGCAATGGCACAAGATCTTGAATTTGTAACATTAAGAGATGGATTCATGGTAGCTGAAAATATTGGACAAATAGATGAAATGGATTTAAATGATCGTGTCAAGAACGTCTTAAAACCGCGACTGCAGGAATTTTTTGAATGGAAAGATAAATCTGAAAAAGAGCTTCAAAAAAGATATGATATGGAAAAAGCATATCTGAAAAGTGAAGTTGAATCTCTTAAGTTATATACAAGATGGGCAAAACCATACCTTCTAGCTGCTGCAAAACTTGAGCAAAAACAACCTGGAAGAAAAGCAGAAGTTGTAACTGCTTTTAATATAATTCTTCTTAATCTAGTCTTATTTGGGGAAAAAGCAGGAGATCCTGAAAAATTAGTATTATCTGGTGACTTACCAAAACCTTTTAAAAAAATTAAATGGAAAAGAAAATATCATCAATGTGTATTAGTAGAATTCTTCTTCCGGGGAATCCCACACGCCATTGGCGGCGGAAGATATTCATTTGGAGGCAGAACAGAAGTAGTTTTTAGAAGTTATGTATTAAGAGACGAAGAAATAGAAAAATTAAATGAAAAACTAAGTGAAAATGATATTGGAGATGCTCTTAGATTAGTAGAGGGTCTTACAGAAGAAAGTTTAAAGAAGCTGCAAGAAGATATAAACTATTTTTTAGAAGAAAAGGCAGAAGAAGAGAAAGCAAAAGAAGAGGGAGAAAAAGGGACAAACCCGTTTTTTGCTTTAGTTGGAATAGGCAAGAAAAAAGAAAAGAAAGAGGAAAAATCTGAAAAAGAAGTTAAAAAAGGAGAAGCAATAGTTAAAGATGATTTTTATGAAAAAGAATTAAGAAAAATTTTAGAAAAAGAAGCTAAAAAATCCTGTTTCTCATTGTTTGATATTTATAAAAAAGCTCATGGCATGGCTTCTCATCCAAGCCCTTATTGATAAAAAATGAAAAAGTCTGTAAAAGACAAAAAAAATAAGAAGGCTGATTCTGAAAAGATTAAAGAGCTTAAAGACAAAAGTGAGATTAAGGAAATTAGAGAGATTAAAGAAGAAAAGGCAGAAGAAAGTGACTTAGAAGAAGACCTAGTTCCAGAAGAGTTCGAGTCTAGACCATTAGATTCTAGTTCAAAAATATTAAGTATTGCAAGAGACCTAGCATTCCAGCCAGCCCCTGTGATAGCACAACCATTAGAAACAATGATGGAAAACGTTCCTGGAAGAGGTGAAGAAGAAGGAGAAAAATCAGGAAAAGCTTATTTTGAGTTTAAAAAAGATTATGAAACAGGCAGGAGTGAAGAAGGTGAAGAAGAGGAAAAAAGAAGGAAATATGATACAGGCGGCGGAGCTGTTGATACTGGAAAAAGAGAAGATACAAGAGGTGCTTTGCCTTTTGAAAGAGATGAGCAAAAGCCTGGACAAGCAGTTACATTTAGGGAAGATTACTTAGAGAGAAAAGAGGAAGAAAGTGAAGAAGAAAGGAAATATGATGCAAGAATCAAGGTAAAAAGAGCATAATATCCTAATCAAAGACTTTTTAAATTTAAATTGCCTATAAACTATAGAATAAAAGAGGAAAAATGGCATCAGAATTTTGGTACCCTGGCGCAAGTTATCCAATTGAATCTAGTTATAGCAAAGCATTTACAGGTTATTCAGTATCACCTTATTCACTTGGTTTAGCTACAGATCCAAGAACAGCAAATCAGCTTGGAGAAGTGTCAAGAAGATTAAATATAGGAGGAACAACTATTGAAGCAGGAGCTATTTCTGCAGATGTAATGGAATCAATTCCAGAGCAACATCTAGATGAAATAAGAAGACTTTCCAAATTAACAAATACAGATATTACTTTTCATGCTCCAATTGTAGAACCATCTGGATTTACAAAAGAAGGATGGTCAGAAGCAAATAGACAGATGACAGAAAGGCAGATGCTATCTGCAGTAGAAAGAGCTAAAAAGTTAACTAAAGACCAAGCTATTCCAGTCACATTTCATAGTAGTGCTGGATTACCAGAAGGATTAATAAGAGTTAAAGAAGAAGGCAAGGAAAAAGTCAAAGGAATGGCTGTAATTGATCCAATGAGTGGAGAAGTAAGCATGATAAAAGAAAAAGAAAGATTTTTTCCAGAAGCAGGAGAAGTAGAGAAAAAACCATTTTCACCTGAAACAGAATTAAAAAGGATAAATGAAGATGCTTGGCTTAGTACCCTTAATAAGCTTGCATTTAATGCAGATCGCGGAGGAGAAGTCTTAACTCATGCAAAATCAATAATGACTGGAGCAAAGGGTGGTCTAAGTGATATTGACGAAGAGAAATTAGAAAAACAAATGGTAAAATATTATAAGCTCGGGAAAAAAATGACTAATGAAGAAGTCCAACAATGGAAAGATAAAGGCTGGAAAGGTGAAATGGGAATGATGAAAGACATAAGCAGGGATTTTGATCATGCTCAAGTTTTCTTAATGGATTCTTATAATAATTTAAAAGGTCTTTATAATCGAATCTATAAAGAAATATCAGATACAGCTGCAAAAGGAAAAGTTGAAGACAAAGAACAAGCAAAAAAGGATCTAGAAAAACTTGATGCTTATGCAAAAGAAATAGTTCCATTAGTAAAAAAAGGTATAGAAAGAGATCCTGAAAAGATTCAAGAATTCTCAGATATGATTGGAAAAGGATTAAGGGTGCTAAAAGAGGATGTTAAACCAAAAATCTATCGTCCATTAGACGATTTTGTCATAGACAACTCTGCAAAGACTTTTGGAAATGTTGCATGGAATGTTTTTGCTAAAGCAAAACCAGAAGAAAGAAACAAACTTCCAATAATTAGCATAGAAAATCCTCCTGCAGGAGGAGGAATAAGCAGAGCAGAAGAAATAAAAAAATTGATAGAAGCTTCTAGAGATCAATTTGTAAGAAAAGCTAAAGAAGAAGGAAAAATGTCAGAATCAGAGGCAAAAAAAATGGCTGAAAAGATGATTGGAGCAACCTGGGACGTAGGCCATATTAATATGTTGAGGAAATATGGATATGACAAAGCAGATATAGTAAAACAGACTGAAAAAATAAAGCCTTTCTTAAAACATATGCATCTTTCAGATAATTTTGGTTATGAACACACTGAATTACCAATGGGTATGGGAGATGTTCCATTAAAAGAAATGCTGCAGAAGATAGGAAAAACAGAAGGAGATATTAAAAAGATTATGGAAACAGGAAATTGGTATCAATATTTTAAAACAACTCCATTTAAACAAGTTTTAGAAGGAGTGAGAGCGCCAATATATGGAATGAAAGCTCCGCCTTATTGGAGTCAAGCAGCCCAAGCAATGGGGGCTTATTCAACAGGTTATGGAACTATATTTCCAGAACAGCATTTTTCAATGTATGGTGGTGGTTTTTCAACACTGCCAGTAGAGCTTGGTGGCCAAGTTCAGCAAAAAGGTTCAAGATTTACTGGAACACCGATGGAATAGATTTAAAAACCTGAAAGCATATATCATATAGTTATCAAAAAAGAGGGATAAAAATGTCAGCAAAGAAAGCACCAAAAAGACCAGGTCCTAAGACTCTCAAGGAATTTCCTACATTAAAGCTTAAGACTGAAAAAGATATTGCTATGGATTTTGCTGCTAAAGCATATGAAAAATTCAATAAAATGATCAAATCTGTCATTTTATTTGGAAGCCAAGTAAAAGGAGAGGCAAAAGAAAGCTCTGACATTGATATTATGGTATTAATCGACGATGCTGCAATACAATGGGATGAAGAATTAATTGCTTGGTATCGTGAAGAATTGGCAAAGATGGTGCAAAACAATCCATATCAAAGAGACCTTCATATTAACACCACTAAATTAACAATTTGGTGGAAAGATCTGTCTAGAGGAGATCCTGTTATTTTAAATGTGATAAGATATGGTGTTCCATTAATTGATTTTGGGGGGTTTTTTGAACCATTAAAGGTCTTATTACAGCAAGGAAATATTAAACCAACTCCAGAGGCCATTTATTCATGCTTACAAAGAACTCCTTTTCATATAGGAAGAAGCAAAGCAGCTGAACTTAGTGCAATAGAAGGCCTGTATTGGGCAATGGTTGATAGTTCTCATGCAGCATTAATGGCAGCAAAACAAATGCCTCCTAGCCCAGAACATGTTCCAGAGATATTAAAGCAGATCTTTGTTGATACAGGAAATCTAAAACAAAACTATGTAGATGAATATAAAGAACTTCTTGATCTGCATAAAAAAATAGTTCATAAAGAAATATCTGATCTTAAGGGTGGAGATATAGACGGCTGGCAGGAAAAAACAGAGAAATTTGTCCAAGAAATGACAAGGTTAGTAAAAGAAACAATAAGTCTATAAATCTAAAAATTTAAAAAAATAAAAAATTAGTTTTTCGCCTTTAATGTTCTATAAAGAGCATCACAATATGCGTCTAAAGCCTTTACTTTAGCATTAGGATCTGGTATAGATTCCATGTCTCTGTATATTGATCTTAAGTAATCAACACATGGTGCACCACCAGCCAATTTACCTATTGCTTGTTCGAATTTTTTTGTTATTTGAGGTAATTCTCTTTTAACTACATCTAAAGCATATACTGGATTAATACTTGCTGAATAAGCCAAAAGTTGTGCTAGTTCAGGAGCATAAGGTAATGAGCTTTTGTCAGGTGCTCTCATTCTTGCTGTATTTCTTTGGATTAATTTAGCTGCTAAAGGAAATAAAGTTTCTTCAAAAATAGCATCTTTTTCTTCCATAGATACACGTTTGCTTTGCATTGCTTGCATAGCACTTGTTACTTCTTGATATTCACCATGGATTCTTGCAAATGACTTATATTTAGGATTTACTTTGTCTGGATTTGCAGCAGGTAATGCTGTAATCATCTGCTTTAATTTTATTCCATCAACACCTTGGATTATCAATTCTAAATTTTTTCTACTTGCAAAATAACGGCCCCTTTTCTGAGTATGTTTAAACCATAAAGGCGCATATCCATTTAATTCAACCTCATCAAGAACTCTTTTTCCAATACCTCCTCTTGAATGATCAACTCTTCCTTTACCTGCACCATTTGCAAATTGTACTAATCTATGATATACTACAGGTTCTGTCTTAATCTTATTTTCAGATTTTAAAACAACAGCACGTCTAGCTAAAACATAATCTCCCCATTCCTCAAGAAAAACTTTTTTAGCCTTAGCTATATCCCTCATCTTTTTTGTCATCGGATTTATATTTGCGCTCATTTTTAGTTTTTAATGCTTATTTTGTTACTATTCCCTAGTGAATACTGTTTATAAATGTTTCGGTTTAAGCGAACTTGTCTAAAAATAGGTTATTTTACTCCAGGAATGTTCTTTAAATGCCTCAAAACCTTAGGCATTATTTTAAAAATTGCCTGCCAGTATTCATTTTCTTTTGCTCTTTCTCTAGCAAACCTAAGTTGAGTTCTTACTGCTGAATCTTCACTAGGTCCATTAAAGAAACTATATTTTCCTGGTTCAGAAAAGTAATCATAAGCATGCCCCATTAATTCATGGTCCATCCCACTTTGATTAAATGTTTCATAAAATGTTTCTTCTGGAATACCTTCTAATACCTCTTCAATTTCTTTAATCTCTTCTTCTAAAGCTCCAATCTGCCCAAGAAAAGGCAACATAGCCTGTACACTCTGTTTGTTTAACAAAGTAGAGACATTTTCTCTTTGAACCTCAATAAGGCAATTTGTAGGCCCATATCGACATATGCCAAAGATTAAAGAAGGATTTCCTGGTAGCTTTGGAAGATTATCAACTAAATCAAAAATAGTTCTTGATCTAACTGTCTCCAAAACTTGTGGATCATATCCTAGTTTAGATGCAAGACTAAGTGAATTGTCTCTCCATCTAAATAACTCTGGACGAGTAACCTTTTTCATAAAAAATAAGAACTAACAGACTTTATAAATCTTTTGATTTGTCACCACTATCTAGTAACATAATTAAAACTGTCCAAAAATATCATAAAAAGGGTTCTTTTTCTTGCCAGGAAGCTCTATTTCACTATTTTCATCATGCTCCTGTTTTTCCTGATTATCTTCTTGTTTGACTTCTTCTATTAATTGGGGAGCACTTTCACCATGATCTTCCCTAGAATCTTGAACTATTTTCTCAGCTTCATTAACTTCTTCCTTTATTTCCTGTTGAACTCGTTGTTGGTTAGGGTTATCATCGTCGTTTGCATTTAATTCATCTACAAGTCTTTTAACAGCCTGTTCATCAAGACTAACCTCAGATTGTGTAGGTTGTGTTGGCTTAGCTAATTCTGCTCCAAGAGCATGTTGAACAGCCACTACAGCTTGTTCTAATTCAGGTTTTGCTTTTTCTCTAGTTTGTGTTTCTACTGGCTTTTGTACTGGCATTTTACCAGTTGTCTCAGGAGTTATTACTTGGCATATAAGGTCTTGCTCTGTCTCACTTCCACGCAAACCTTTATCTTCCATCTCTTTGATATATGAAGATATTTCAAGGGCTTTATCTGCATTAACACTTATACTATCTATGCCATGTTTTACTAGGAATTCAGCCATTTCTTTTTTACTTCCTGCTTGTCCGCATATGCTTGTTTCAACATCATATTTCTTACAAATCTTGATAACATGCGCAATCTGTTTTAAAACAGCTGGATTTGTCTCATCATAAATAAATTGAACTTCTTCATTTCCTCTATCAATTGCAAGTGTAAACTGAGTTAGGTCATTAGTTCCAAAACTAATGAACTTGATTCCAGACTGGCAAAGCTCCTCTATGATCATACATGCTGCAGGAGTCTCAACCATAATTCCAAGTATTAGATTATTAATGCCCAGCTCTTTCATCATATCTTGAACAGCTTCAACTTCTTCAACTGAAATGATTTGAGGCATCATTATTCCAATCTTCTTGCCTTCACTAGCTGCTCTGCTAGCTGCTTTTAATTCTGCCTGCATTATCTCTTTATATTTTATTCCAGCTCTTACTCCATGCATTCCTAACATTGGATTTAATTCAATTTCTTCAGGAGCGCCTTTAAGATTATGATATTCATCACTTCTGACGTCGCTAGTCCTAATCCAGACTTCTTCAAAATGCTCTGCAATGCCGCTTATTCCTTTATAGATTATATTTTCATATTCATCCATTTTCTTTTCTTGTAAGAAACCCATTGGATGATATCCAGATTCTGCTATAATTCCTTCTATTCTCATTAATCCAACACATTTGGCTTCTGTCTTGGCAGATCTTTCAGCAAAAGTAGGCAAATCAACTATGACCTTTACTTTAGTTTGAGTAGGAACAATAGGTTTAATTTCAACTTCAACTTCTGCACTTTTGCCTTCATGAATTTTTCCTTTAAAACCATCAACAGTTACTTCCATGCCGTCTTTTAATATTTCTGTAGCATTGCCAGTGCCAACAACTGCTGGAATTCCCATTTCTCTAGATACAATTGCAGCGTGGCAGTTTGAAACAACCAAAGGAGTATAATTTTTAGTGAATACAACATAGTTCTTTTCCATTTCTTCATCTGCATCAACTTCAATGTTAAACACATCTATCTCAGAAATATCACATATTTTTGATGCTCTATGCATTCTTATATTGGATTTTAACATCTCAAGCAGTTTCCCTTTCAATCCAGCGTCTGCCATTGGAAGTATTCTTTCTAAGATCTTTCTAGAATCAATCAATAGATTGTTTTTTACATAGAGCTTAGTTTGACCTTTCCAATTGATACTATCAATGACATCTCCCAATATTTGTTTTGCAAAAAATAGTTTTGTTCCATTTTGTTTATAAGAAACATCTCCTTTCACTCTTTTTGTAAAACTCAATATATCCTGCAATCTTTCTAAAATCTGTACATTGAATATATCTCTGTTCTTAGTGACTTGGGGGAAAATCCCTAATTTCAAGCAAGCAAGCATGACTGATTGCAATGTTTTTTCTTCTGACAAATAGAGATTAATGCGATTATTAGCAAAACAACCATCGCCATCGATTAATCCAGCCAAGTATGATAAACAAGAAGATTCATTTAATCCCATAGTCCATAAATCGAGGTTACTTTGGATATTGTTTAATGCCATTGCTGGCTTAAGGCTATTCAATACAAAATCTGTTGCAATCCCTTGAACAGGAGCATTTCTTATATATCCGCTGGTTTCCTTTACTCTTGAGCTTGAAAAACCCTGTCCAAAAACATCTAATAGACAATCATTCACTTCTTGGATAAAGGCTATTTTACTATCTGTCTCTTTTTGTGTCAAAGTGATTCTTCCTCTTCTCGGATTACCTGTACTCTTCATTAGGTCTATTTTGATGTTACCGTCTGTTATCAAAGCCCCTATTAAATAAGCTAATTTTTGCATATTTGTCTCAGGACTAAGTTGTGGGAGACTATCAATCAAACATACCCCTTCATTGCAAGAAATGACATCATTTATCTGTTTTTTTATCAAATCCCTACCTTCATAAGTGTATACTTTATGATCTGGAGTCATATCAAGGGTATTATGCTCTATCTTTCCTGTTTGAGATGTTGATATTCTTATTGCATTAGACTTTCTCTTAAAGCTGTTAATTGTTCCTTTCCATACTGGCTTTTTGTTCTTGTGATCATAGGATAATACTCTCAAATTTTTATTCTCTTTAATCAAATCATGGGCTGTTTCAATAGTCATAAAACCAAGATTAGTGAGTATCTTTGTGTCTCCAGAAAAACATGTTGCTCCGCCTTCATCTGTAACAATACCAGCAGCTTTTTGCATAGTAACAACCATATCTGGATTTGTCATTTTAGTAACTAGAATGTCTCCTTCTCCTACTTTATTCAATTCAGAAATATCTTCAACAATTCTTACAACTCCACTTCCTACACCTGGAGAAGCAGGCTGTCCAGAAAGTAATTCCTTGCCTGTAATCTCTCCTACTTTTGTCTTGGCTTTTTCTTTTAATGTAGTTACTGGCCTTGTTTGTACCATATAGATCTTTCCAGAATCAATTGCAAATTCAGAATCCTGCGCCAGATTATAATGCTTTTCTAATTTAAGTGCATACTGCGCAAGCTGTTTAATCTCACTAGTTGTCAAAACCTGGCTTTTAGCTCTTTCAGGTGTCAAAGACACTTCTATTGTTTTTCCACTAGAGTCTCTGACTAAAGCTGTTTTTTTCTCTGCAACTTCTTTCTTTATTATCTCTAGATCTCTAGAAACAACATAATGGTCTGGTTTTATTCTTCCAGAGACAATTCCTTCTCCAAGACCATAAACAGCCTCTACAACAATATTATCAGTAAGCTCTACAGGATCTTTACTGAATAAAACCCCTGATTTATCAGAATTAACCATAACTTGGACAACAACTGCAATTAATACTTCTTCGTGTGTAAATCCTTTTTTTACTCTATAATATATACTTCTAGGGGAAAATAAAGATGCAAAACATTTTTTAATAGCTAGGATAAGTTCTTCATTGCCTTTAACATTTAAAAAAGTCTCTTGCTGCCCTGCAAAACTTGCTTTTTCTGAATCTTCTGCAGTTGCACTTGACCTTACTGCAACAAAAACAGGCTCATGCCCCCTCGCTATTATTTGCTTTGCTATTTCACTTGCTCCTTGCAAGTCTTCTTTTTTAAAACTCAATGTATCATAAGCTTCAAGGATTTCTGCTCTCATGTCTTCTGGCATTTCAGCATCAATCACCATTTTCTTGATTATCTTAGATGCTTCTTCTAATTCTTTTGTTTTTTCAACGTCTAATTTGTTCAACATCTCATAAATTTTCTTGTCTAATTCTGTTTTTTCTAAAAAATATTTATAAGCGTCTGCAGTTGTTGAAAAACCTTGTGGAACAGGTAGTCCAGAATTAAGCATTTCTCCTAGATTAGCTGATTTTCCACCAACTTGGACAACATCCCCTTTTCCTAAATCAGAAAACCATCGAAGATATTTCTCTTTTATGCCCTCTTTTTCCATGACAAAATAAGAAAAAACGCATTAATAAACTTTTTTCTTGTCGAATAGAACTATTGTTTTTTATTGATTTTTACATTAATTGCACAATTGCAAGGTAATTTTGGCCTGATTTGCTTTAAATAGCCTATAGCCATGCTCATTGCTTTTTCAGTATCGACTCCAAGAACAAATATTTCCTTACCTTTTTCAACCAAAGCAGCCCTTCCAATAGTAACTCCAAATGAATGTTTCATTCCGCTTGATAGTCTATCTGCTCCAGCTGTACCGCCAGCAGACTTGTTTTCTCTAAGAATATGATGTGGATAAAGTTTCAACTCAAGATAATATTGTCCTGTAAGTTCTGCATCAAGCACTTTGTTAAGATATTGTCTAGAAGCTTCTAAAGCAAGGTCTCTTATTAAAATGCTTTTTCCAGCAGTTAAGGTTATAACATACTTAAAGCCTCCAGCATCAAACTTTGCTCTGTCTCCCATAATCCTTTTTGCTATTTTTTGAGGCGGAACAGTTTTAATATAGCTCTTGCTTTTCTTAGTGCTCTTTCTAGTATAAGGCCTAGTATGTTTTCTTGAATATGCTAATGCTTTTCTTACTGGCATTTTACATCACAGTCCTCCCTTCTGCTAATAATTCATCTACATCTAATCCTCTTAAATCAACTTTTCTTCTTGCATCTCCTGATTCAACATAATAACCAATATTTGGCCCTCTAAGACATGGAAAAAGTTTGTGTTTTTGCACCATTTGTCTAACATTATGTGGACTACAATACATGAATTGTCCATCACCATCAAAAAACCCAAATACAAGAGTCTGATCGCTTTCTTCAAGTCCAACCTGTTGTCCAATATAATGCCTTAATAATCTTGATCTGTTTGTCATTCCTCTAGTCATTTTATATTACCTCCACTTCAGTACCTATAGCTTGTCCTGGCAGTCCTTTTTCAAATATTGCTCTGACTAATCCTTTGTTTCCATGTGCTCCTCTAATTGTTCCTTTTATCATCTTTCCAGCAGGGCTTTTCCATACAATATTCTCTCCAACAAGCTTGTCAGCAGCCTCTTTAGTTTTCAGACCCATGTCTAATATAAAATGCTTTTCATGTATAGTGTGTCGTCCTCTTCTAAATTGTACAACAATACCTTTGCTTTTCATGTTATATCCATAAAAGAAGTGTTTTTAAAGCTTTTCTTGAGAAAACTAAGAAATGTCTCCGCAACCCCCTCTGGGTCGTCTATGTGGTACTCCAATTATCTCAGGCAACTCCTCCATATCAACTCTCTGAGGACTTAAAAGAGCATGCCTGCAATAAGGACAATCATGTAAATCAGGAGAAGAATGCCATGTTTCTTCAGGACATTCTGAACATCTATATAAGTATTGTATTCTTGCACTTGTATTGTTAACTAAATTCTTATCAGAATACCCCAAAATCTCATGTAAAGGCTTTTTTGCAAATTCACTTAATGACATTGCCATAGAATTCTTTAGATAATCTTATATTTAAAGATTTAGATAATTTAGATGACTAGCTCAAACTCACCAAAATGCTTCTTAAGTATTTCAAACATTTTTCCAGAGATCTTTAATTCTTTCTTAATCTCTTTTCCAAGCGCTTTGCCCATCTCCTCATTTGAAGATTCTCTCATCTTGCCGTCTTCAACATTTATTTTCACTATGCTATCTTCTCCAACAACAAACGCTTCTTTTTCTGTAAGAACAAGTTCATAAACTCCTTCTTTAGTCTTTAATTTAAACTTATTTTCATCTAAATGAAGCAGTTCACATCTTTGATTATAGTCAATAAGATGATTAATAAGCAATGAGCCGTTCTTTCTAGCTTCTTCAACTTCATGCCTTGCCATCTTGCCTTTTTTGAATTTTTTTCTAGCTTCAATAACATCTTTTAGTATTCTTAAATAAAAGTCAGGCAGCTTCTTTTTCTTGATCATCTCATCTTCAAAAGTCTTCACCATCTCATTCTCTGATTTCTTGCCAAACGCTCCTTCAAGAAGATTCATAATATCATTATACAATTGTTCAATTGTCCTCTCACTAGATTTCTTTTCAATCTGTCCTTTAAGCTCCTCGATTCTTTTAGCATATTCTTGATATTCTTTCCATAATTGGTCTATTTCTTTTCCAGAAACTTCATTAAGGATCATATGTTCATAATCTCTCCACATCTTTACTATTTTCTTTAAGAAATTCAAATATTTAACTTCAATCATTTTTTCTTTTTTTACAAAAACATCTTCCATGACCTTCACTATCTCTCCCTTACCTGTTGGAGGTGGAAGTCCATGCAGCATCATCAAAGCCTGAGTTGGAGTCACAGTTCCCCAATACATATCAATCATAGCGTCTATTAATCGTCTATTAACTAGATCTTTAGTCTTCTTTAATCCAGACATAAACAATTCAATAGCTTCTGGACTTGGCTTTAACTTGCCCATCTTAAGCAAAGCTTTCCAAGGCATGAATGTTCCTCTGTCATACATTGGAACACCATCTCTTATTGCAGTGAACATAACTGGATTAGCATCTTTAACAGCTTCCCAAAACTCAGTCAAAATATGCACTTGTGGACTTAATTTGTTCTTAACACCTGCTATTTCACTTGCATCAAGCACATAATTATATATCATATTTCTTAATTTTTCTTTCAATTCAAGCCTGTGCATCCTTTTCACGTCGGTATCATTGATTATAATAAAAACATCAACATCACTGGTTTTTGTGGCATCTCCCCTCACTAAACTGCCTGCCACAACATAGCTTACAACATATTTTTCAAATTTTTGCAAGACTAATGACTTATGAATCTCAGCAACTCTTAATGCTCCTAACAATCCAGTGTCATGAACAGGAAAACTAGTAGCAACAGCTCCTAACATATCATACTTGCTGTCGAGGCCATAATTCCAAACATCAACCGGAGTCTTCATATGAATCCAGATATTTTTATCTATTTCTTTAGCCATCTTGACTATCTCTGGTTTTATCTTATTAAAATTCTTGAATTGTTCTTCAGGTGTCAAAACTAGAACATGTATTAGCTTTTTTCTATCGTTTTCATCAGGAATAACATCAAAAATAGCATCTTCTTCTTCAAATTTAACAATGCTTTGTGGAGGCAATACTGAAATAGCCTCGATAAATTTATACTTCTTAATTAGCTTATTTTTAAGAGTATCAAGCTTTGTCTTGGTCTTTTCAATCTCTTTTTTAATCTGATCATCAGAAATCTTTGGTCTTGCATGATATTTAATATCAGCTCCAGATTTAATCTCACTCTCTATATTTGTTGGGCCTGCTTCTGGCTTGATAGGTTGTTTTCCAGAATCTTTGCTAGATTTAGCTGTCATACATACTTCAAAATCCTTCTATATTTAAAGTTTATGATATATGTCAGACTAAAGTAGTAAAAGAAACCAAAGCAATAAGCTTAAAAATCAAAAGTAATACAATTAATCATGGACCCATAGTCCAACGGCTAAGACGACTCGTTTACACCGAGTAGACCAAGGTTCGATTCCTTGTGGGTCCACTCTTTTATTAATTTCTTATCTATTTGTGTTTTGTCATCGATTCAAAGTTGTAATTTCATAATTACTACATTATACAAATGTTTTTATATAGAAATTTCTAGATTTAAGCATGGCTAAGAAAAAGAAAAAAGCTGGAAAAAAGGCCAAGAAATCTAATAAAAAAGTTAAAAGAGAATACATTCCAAGAAAGACAATTGTAAATGTGCCTGACAAACCAATAGATCCAGCAAAAATCGAGAGAGAAAGAAAGAGAAAATATAAAGAAAGAAAAGAAAAAAGATTAATGGAAAAGATGGGAATGCCATATGAACCTAAAACAGAAAAGACATCAAAGCCTGTAAAAATAGTAAGAATACAACCAGTAGTTATGGGAGAAGTTCCTGTCAAATTTAGAAAAGATTATGGTGCAAAAGCTCCGAGTTATGGTTATTCAGACGACGCTGGTCTGGAAATTTATGCAAATGAAGAAAAAATATTAAAGCCAATGCATCGCGCTCCAATAAAAACAGGCGTTTATTTTGAATTGCCAAAAGGATATGCTGGTCTGATCTGGGATAGAAGTGGATTATCATTAAGAACTGGCTTGCATGCAATAGCAGGCGCCATAGATTCAGGTTATCGAGAAGAATTAAAAGTAGTTCTAATAAACCTTTCTAGTAAAACAGTGAAAATAGAAAAAGGAACTAAAATAGCTCAATTATTAATTCAAAAAGTAGAAAGAGCAAAACTTCATGAATATAATCCATTAGAAGATTCAGAGAGAGGTGGAGGATTTGAATCTTCTGGGCTAAAAGAGACTAAGGAAAGAGATGATTTTGATGAAGATGATGACGATGGGACAAAAGAGATAAATCCGATTCTAGAGATAGATATGACCAGGAAAAAACCAAGACATACAGTGAAAATATCTAAAGAAAAACCCCAACTAAAAGAAGATATTAAGAAAGCAATCAAAGAAGATACTGAAAACCACTTGTTCTAAAATGAGAAATGTAAATGTGCATGTTGATTCAAGATCTGATGAAGATGATGAACCAAGAGATGCGTATGCACAATCAGCTTTACTAGCAAGAGAACAAAGCGTTAAATTTTATGAAAAAGTAAAAGAATTTTTAACAAGAAATGCTGGCTATGTCAGAGGAGCACAAAATGTGCATCATCTTGGGAGATCAACAGTTTCTCATCGATTAAGTATACCATTATATTTAGAAGATAGAGGCTTAGCAAACATTATTCTTTATTTTACAGCAAGGACAAAATCAGAACTTGAAGAAAGCATGGCAATGATAACAAGTCAAAAAGAATTTGAGGTATTCAAACAAGTTCCATTTAAGCCAGACCCAATGCTATATGGTTCTTTAGATAGCTAATTTTAAAATGCGGTATACGAGAATCGAACTCGTGTCTGAACGTTGGCAACGTTCTATTCTACCACTAAACTAATACCGCTTACAACTAATCTAGTTTATCATAGATATTTAAATTTTTTTGCTTGCGTTTATTAGAAAATCCAATAAACTTATTATATTTTAAAGCGTCTTTTTTAAGAATTTTTAATTCTAATTGATCTTGCCAAGGATCTTGCTTTTTCCTTATACTTAGTTTATTTTGAATTCCTAAATCCAACAGCATTGAAGAAACTTGTTTAACTAGACCCATTGCAATTAGTGATAAGATTATTTGCCCATATTTGTTAACATGGCCATCTGTATCAATTAATCCTCGAATAAATGATATCTTAAAATCCTTAGAAAGAGATTTTATTGGTTTGATTATTTTTAGATTTACGCCTTTCTTACCTTTAACTCCCAGATTGTCAAAGATAATTTTATAGATATCTTTAGAATAAAAAACTAATGAAAGTTTATTTTGATTATTAGTGTAAGATCTTACTTTTTTTCTAAAATTAATTTCAGTAAGACTCTTTATGTAATCAGCGTATTTTTTATCGTCGGTTGCATGAAAATGAAAAGAAATAGTATAATGTCCGTATTTTTTATCATAGAAAAAATTGCCATCTCCCGCAAATGCTCCTAAAAACTCTCCTAAAATTGCATCATCTTTAGGTATCACAACGGCCTTTGTTTTTTTACCTTTAATTTTCTTATAGTGATGATATAAAGTAGACTTAGCAATTTGTAATTTAGAAGAAATCTTATTCAACGAAATACCTTTTTTAATCAATAATTTAATCTTTTCTCGTCTAAGTTTATAATTCTCCTTTGTTAATTTCATAAGAGAAAAAAGAAATCAAAGTATATAAACTTTTCACCCGAGTTCGAGTCCCGGCCAGCGCATAATTTTTTTATTATATATTAAATCATATAAATTTATTTAAATCACTTTTATTATAAAAATAAGTTAAAATGTCAGCACGATATGAGCCATCATCTTGTAAAAGAACAGCAAGAATAGGTGAGAAAGTAAGATTTGTACACGGAATCACTAATTCTGGACTTGGTTCTGGAGAAACTGTATATGCTGCTGGTTTTTTAGGCCATGATGGTCAGGTTGTTGAAATTCCAAGGACTGCAAGACTCAGAAGATTTTGGAGAAATTATACTGTAAAAAGAGAAAAGAATGGAAATCATAATCCAAATGCAGAATTTCCCGTAGCTTTGGTTCAAGAACCGTTCTCTGAAATATTAACTTTTTTGAATTCAAAAGGACAAGCAATATATGAACGTGGATTTCCACAACGAGCAGGATTTAGAGTCGTTCCTTAAAAAAGACTTTTACCACAAGCTTTAAATACTGATTTTTTCCTAAGACAAATACGTAAGAGACACTCGCTCTTTACAACTTTCACAAATAATACTCGAAAATGGTAGATATATTTTACGTAGATCACAACGAAGGAATGATGCAGATGATAGATGAAATAGTCCATGATAGACATCAAGGATGGCGTTGTGAAGGAGTAGAAACACTAGATGAAGCTTTAGAAGCAATGGCAAAAAGGCAATATGTAAATCAAGGAAGAATAAGAAAAGGCATATATGTTCTAGTTAGTAGGGAAATAAGTCACAAAATAATCGAAACAGGATTAAAATCAGGAGCACATTTTGTTTTTAGAGCTTCAGATAATCCTAGATACATAGTAAGATGCATAGAAGACATAATTCAAAGAAAAGAAGGGTACGGAGAACCTGTTGAAAACGGAACTGAAGAATTAAAAGAAGAAGTTGCCGCATTATAAGAACAATTTTATATAGCTAAGAATATTTCTTAGATAATGAAGAAGATGAGGTTTTACGCATTATATCTTTCTGTAATTTGTGCAATTGTCTTTGCATTTCAAAAATTTGTTGTTGGATTTACTGACAAAATCTTATTAACCCAATCATCTTGGCAAGAACCTTGGAGATTTTTAACTGCTATCTTTGCTCATGGCTCTGGATCTCATCTTGTGTATAATCTATTTGCTCTTGTTTTCTTCGGTCTTATTTTAGAAAAGATCATAGGATCAAGAAAATTCCTTATCTTGTTTCTTGTTTCAGGGATAATTGTAAACCTAACGTCGGTAAATTTTTATACTAGAAGTCTTGGAGCAAGTGGTGCAATATTTGGGATAATTGGTTGTTTAACTGCACTTAGACCAAAATTAATGGTATGGGCTTTTTCATTGCCAATGCCTCTTTTTATTGCAACAGCATTATGGGCAGCAGGTGACTTACTAGGAGTTTTTATGCCCTATGATAATACAGCTAATCTTGCTCATCTCATAGGTCTTATCATTGGCCTCGGTGTCGGTTTAGTTCTAAGAAAAAGTAAAAAACATAAAAAATATTATGCAGAACTCTCACCAAAAGTTCCTGAAAGACATTTAAGAACTTGGGAAGAATTTTATTTAAAGAATTAAAATGAAAAAATTAATTGTGTTTGATGTTGATGGAACCTTGATTGATACAAAGATAGGTAGCTTCAAAGATATCGGAGTAATACTTGGAAAAGAAGCAGAAATCAAAGCACATACTAAAGAATATGAAAAAAGAAAGCATCTTGGACCCTGGGGCTTAGAAGAACTCGCCGCAATTTTTTCCGACGTGAAAGAAGAAGAAATGAAAAAATCTGCTGAAAAAATAGTGAAGGAAAAGCTTATTACAGGCGTAAAAGAGACTATTTTAAAATTAAAAGAAAAAGGATATGTTATAGTAAGCTACTCATCTAGTCCAATATGGATTATGGATGCATTAAAACAAGAGTTTGGTTTTGAAGAAGTATGTGGAAATGTTTTAGAGGTGAAAGATAGAAAAATAACAGGCAAATTATTAGAGAAAGTTGATAGATATGTTAAAGCAGAAAGGCTAAAGAAGTTTATGGATGCAAATAGCATTGCAAAAGAAAATACTTTTGTCGTCGGAGATTCTGTAACAGACTTACCAATGGCTGAACATGGTCATTTTATAGCATTTAATTGTAAAAAACAAGCAGTAAGAGAAAAAGCAGAGCACATTGTTGATAAAAAAGATCTCAGAGAAATTTTAAAGTTTATTGACTAAGCAGACCTATGTTCCAAAAGACTCTTACATCTGGAGACAATAATGTTACTTGATCTTCTTTAAACCTAAGTCCGCGATAAATTCTCTGAAGAAATTCACGTCTTGATTTATCCATATAAAAATCATTGTATATCTTTGGTTTTTCTTTTTTCAAAACCTTCCAAAATATAGAACTCACGTCGGGATAAGGATATTTAGTCAGTATAATGCTATTGCAGCAATTTCCTGGAAAATCTATTCCTCTATTGCATTTCGTCGTAAATAACACACTAAGTTCATGCTTCTTAAATCTCTTGACTATTTCTCCTGTCTTGTCTTTATCCTGCAACTCAGAAAGTTTTTCTCTTGTCATCAAATTTAATAGATCATATTTCTCAGCTTCAATCTTACTAGGTAAATCATAAAAGCTAGTTACTTGAACAAGCACTGGTTTTTCAGCAATATCCATGCATTTTGACAAAGCTCGCAAGTATTTTTCTCTAGAACCGCTGGCTTTTCTGCTTGCATAACTGCAATTTATTTCATTTCCAGATATTTTTTTGAAGATTTTACCTGGTAATTTAGTTTCAGCGTCGATGATTTTAAAGTCCTTAAAACCAAAGATTTCTTTCAAAATTTTCTCAGAATGTATTGTTCCAGACATAAAAACAAACGATTTGTTTCTATCAAGCATCTCTTGAAAGATTTTTGCCAGACTTAAAGTAACTATCTTTGCATTAATCCTGCCATTATTATCAAAATAAGAGAAATAACTTTCATTTAAAAAGTTCTCAAACATCTTTGCAATCTCATAAAACCTAAATAAATAACTATCCTCGTCGACTAAATCATAAATATCTAAGCCAAGCATCTCAACAAACAATTCTTTCATATTTGTATTATCTAACTTAAACACTTCTTCTGTTTGAGCAAGATTGCTAGTGGTCTCATTTCCTAAAATCTCGTCGAGAATTCTCTCAAATCTATTAAATCTCCACCTTTTGTCTCCAGGTAAACTATCTAGGGCAGATTTCAAGTAGCTAAGACTGAATTTTTTCTCATTTGAAAAGCTATCAAGAAATTCATCACACTCGTCGATAATCTCAACATCTGTTGCCGGTTTTCTATTTAAAAAAGTCTCAAGAACATATTTCTTACTATTAAATATCAAAACATCTGCATCTTTATAAGAATCAAACTGATTACAATAACTACATTTCTCGCCTCTTTTGTAAATTGTATAATTTACCCCTTTCAAACCATCATATTTTATCTTTTTTGCATCACTAAATATCTCAATTTCTCTTGCTCCGGGCATGATTGGAGACCAATCTGGGCATACAATAGCAATAGATGTCCTTCTCACGTCGGTAATTTTTGTGAAGTTTTTTGGGTCAACAAAAGGGTTTTCTTTAATATATTCCATGATTTTATCAATATTTTTGTTCTTAATTTCAATAGTACAGGGCAATTCTTTATTATCTGCCTGGCAATTTGCAAAAGGACAATGATGATTTTGCCTTCCAGTTATGACTTTAATTTTTAATTTCTTGCCTTCTTTGCCAATTACAAATTTCTTTTCTGTATAATCATTTTCATACTGCTTTTGCAAACTCTTAATAGGCACTACAATACTTGCTCGTCCCAGTTCTTTAGCAATGTTCAATGCTATCGCCGATTTGCCGGTTCCACATCCTCCTTTAATAAACACAAGTTTACATCCACTATTAACAGCATCAATAAC